>Ga0179591_1275750_pt1 | contig 11483 bp, 12 predicted proteins | sample CZOMad2_1_08_16f_FD_182891 | JGI IMG/M metagenome (GOLD analysis project Ga0179591, IMG submission 182891) | Vadose zone soil fungal communities from Angelo Coast Range Reserve, California, USA - CZOMad2_1_08_16fungal (PacBio error correction) | ecosystem: Environmental > Terrestrial > Soil >... | reverse complement strand
CCCTAGCCACCTCGAGGATAATCCCCCCCCAGGGCCAACGCCGCGGCCCGCCGTTTTTGCTCCTTCCCCTCCCTCAGGCCTGATTTAAAAGGCAACATCTCTTTTTCCTTTTCCTTGTTGTTGTTGTTTTCCGCGACCGTTTTTTGCAGCGCGGTATCACCGGAGGGCCGGGGCCACTCTTTTCCTTGGTGCCTGTTTTTCTTTTTTTAGTAGATTTCTTCGGACCGTTGGAAGAGGGGTTGACGAAGGCGTTTTTTTGCGAGACTCCCCCCCCGTTTGCCCCCGGTGGCGGACGGTCGAGCGGGTTGTTTCTTTTTCGCGTCCTTTATGTCCGCTTCGCCTGATAAGGGATTGGCGGCGCCCTTTTGTCTTCTGTTTTGCCTTTCCCCCCCTTGCGCAATCCTTTTTTTCCCTTTAGGCGAGGCATCGATTCTTCCATTTTCTTTCACAGGAGCTTCTTCGGTCGCCTTTGAAGTGACGGCCGACGCTACTTCTGCAGTTCCTTTTAGATCATTCTTGTTGACCTTTCTACATATGGTACCCCCGCACACACCCCCCTTCGCTCCCCCCCCTTTTTTCTCGGAACCACGATTGTGATATCCGGCACTAGTCGCGTCTCGCCCCTCCCTGCATACTCCATGCCATCCTCCTCCCATGTGGTCCATGTTCCCTTAATTTTCCCTCCTTCAGCAGCTTTTGATTCCGGAAGATTCTCTATGTAGAGCTCACTCGCTCTCCTCGGACGTCCTTCCCCCCCAACCCCTGTTCCGAATTCCTTTTCCCAAGTGGAGCTCGCGGGGGCACCCGGGCTCTCATGGTCACTCCCCCGTTACTTCCTTTTTTACTTTGACTCTTTTCAAGAGGTGAGCATTATCGTTTCGTTCCCCCAACACCGTTCTTCCTTTCGGTTCCCCTTTCCAAGATCGGACCGCTGTGGCCAGCCACCTACGATTTTTCCCGAACCCTTCTTCCCCCCGGAATTCGGCTATTTTGATACTGGACGGCCCGTTCTTTTTCCCAGAACTGCGATGCCGAGACTTGGTTCCTTTGATTTTAGAGACGGTGTGAGAAGTTCTCTTCTACTTTTTTTCCTTTAGTGATGCAAATGTTTCATTCCTTCGGACCCTCCGTGATGTTACCCAGGCCCGTCCGAGACTGCGCAGAGCCCCCGATTTTGGCCCCCCCTTCCCTGAGAGCGTTAGTTGCAAGGTCCTTTAATTGGAAGTATGTACGTGCTCACTCTCCCCATTCCCCCCGACAATGACCGCAAGGCGGAGAGGTGTAATTCGTACCTTTCCCCAATAGCCGTAAGATCCCTCACTAGCGGTCGAACTCCGTATGGGATTTATTTTTTTTTCTTTGTCTTTTTACGCCGTCAAGGGCAAGCGGGGCTCTGGCACCTTCGTGGGCCCTCTCCGGCGGAGGACTGTAACCCGATGAGTTTCCTTTCCCTGGAACCTCTCTCCTCCTCCCCCCTTTTTTATCCGATGAGGAGAGATTGGTAGGTGATTCCTATTTCACTCCCACATTTCCCCCTCCCTTTCCTTCTCCCTTTCTTGTACCTCTACTTTTCGATGATGCCTTAGTACCTCTTCCCCCGTCGACGAGTAACTATAAGTGAAATACTCCCAGAATCTCCCAGATCTCCTTGTTAACGCGTTTTACCAGGAGGCCTTTTTCCCCCCAGTTGGGTTGACTCCCCCCGAATGAAAGTCCTTTTCTTAATGTTCCTGGGATATGAATTCTTTTCTTCCCGGGTGGTCTTTCCCCTCATGCGGGGCCCCCCTTTTTTTACCCTATAGTCCTAAGGGAAGGAAACTTATTATTTCTCCCTTCTGAAGTGGGAGGGAAGGTAATTTCCCGGCAGGATTGTTCTTCCACCCTTCCCTCCTTTCCCAGACAAGGGCGAAGCCAGTCGCGACGACAAATTCCCCCTTCCTGAGTGTCTTAACAACGTTATCACTTCTTTTCCTTTTCACAATTTCCTTTTCCTTAGGCTGTGCGGTGTAAGGTTCCACCCTTCGGATCCCCTGCGAGCCGCAACCATTTGGACAGGAAGAATTTGTTCACCCCCCTCCTCCCCTTTTTTTCCTTTCCCCGTAGTTCAGAGCTGGATCAGGGCACACGTTTTTTTGTTCCCCTTTTTGAAACGCGAGGAAGGCGCAAAGGTGTTCAAGTCCAACCGGTCCTCTTGAAAGGACTTTCCTTGTTTTCCCTTTTGTCTCCCTTTTTCCTTTTTCTACCATCATTTTATTATTTTCCTCTACTTCCAATATTCTTTTCCCCAGGATTAGTTCCCCCCTTCTTTTGAGCCCGACATTTACGGATCCTAATCACCTTTTTGGGCTGCTTTCTTTCTTTTAAATTGTGAGCTACCCAAGAAGAATTAACTATAAATGTTTCTCTCCTGCCGTATCTCCCATTCTTCTGTCTGTGGCGTCTTAGACTCTTTCCGGGGCCCGGATATCTGATTTTAAGATCGACCCTCTAGCGTCTTTTCATAGATTTTTTTCTCTTGAGTTTTCAAACAGGCAACGAAGTACCCACAAGCCCCTTTCTACCCCCCCTCTGCTAGGTTAGTCCCTGACTACAGACGAGAACCAGTGCACCCCCCCTCTTTTTTTTTTCCGGACCCCCCTCCTCCGTCTTCCGCGCCGTCCTGTTTCCAAGGAGAATTTCTGACCCTCTCCCCCCAAAGCGGGTTGACACGTTTCGCCGGCCCTCTTTGAAGAAGCTGATGACCTGTGCGAACTCTTCCATTAACTTATCCCCTCGTCCCGGCCAACCCTCAGCGACTTCAGGTCCCCTTCCCCACGTCTCCTGTGACTTTGCTAGAAGGAGAACGCAGAGAGTTCAGTGAGGGCCCCTTCTTTTTTAGCTATACCCCACAAGGTCCGCCCGCGGTGGACCCCCTTCGGCCGGTGGTCCCCCTTTTTGAGGTTTCCCCCTTTTTTTATCCATTTTCACACGTCCAAAACCATCTCTATCGTTTCCTCCTCCCTCTCGATTCTTTTTTTGCCTCCTCCTCCTTTTCTTTTATTTTTTCTTTTCTCAGAGGCATCACCTGCCGGGCGACACGGAGTTTTCAATCTTGGGTCAGACGCCCGTTTCTAGAGGATGGTGAAAGTCCCTCCTTTAGTGGCTTTTCCTCTTCCGAGGTGGTTTCCCCTTTTCCCCTTTTCAGCCGCTGAGCGGGTTGGCCGGGACTGCCCCCGTCGAGCGGTTCAATATTCACAGTTGGAGGCGTCATGATGGCTGGTTCCAAGAAGGGTAGGAAGGTTTGTCACTTCCCCTTTCTGACGTAATCTTTTTCTGGTTCGGCTCCTTCTCTTTTCAGAGGTGGCAAGGAAGACGTGTCTTTTCATTAAAGGATCGCTGTTCGTCCCTTTCCCTTCCTGGAAGAAGCCAGTTTCTGAGAGGAATGGTTGATCCGTTTTAAGATACTCCCGCCCCTTTCCCCACCCCCGATAACGGCCTTTAGCTCACTTGGATTGGCTTATCTTCCCCCCTCGATCTTCCTTTAGGACCAAGTAGGCGACCACGAAATCTTTTCCCCCCTTTCACTCTTTCATGCACCTTTCCCCCATGGAGATAGTATTCTTCGTTCTCCCCCCCTCTTTTCAACCCAGGCCAGTCGTTATTACGGACTGCCCTTCATCATATGTCGGATCACTCCTTGTTTTTTTAACCGTTTGATCCCAATAACTTTTCCCCTCCCTTCCCCAGTATACAATGGCTAAGTGATGGCTATCGCTGAACCGGCTCCTTCCCATGTCCCCTCCCAAACGGACGTTGATCCTCAGAACTTTCTCATTATAGATGGAGTCACTCCACCCCTTTCGGCCAACTCCCCCAGAAGACCCCCCTTAAGAGTTGACTTCAGTTTTAGGTAAACCTTTTCTGCTCGATTTCCTTTTTTCCCCCCCCGAGCAGAGGCACATCCGCAGGCTGAGTCGACGGGGGTTATACCCTTCTAAGGACGTGTGAATCCTAGGGATAGAGGACTTTTTTTTGATTGTCGTTGATGACTTTTTTTTTTTATGCTTGATTTTTTCCTTCACCTTTTACGATTTCCCCAGGGTCCCCTAAGAAAGATAGTAGTGACAGTTTAAGCCTTCCCTGGCTTGCAGAGTCCTTCCTTCCTTCGTTACCGTGGACGACAGATGTTACCTAGCCCCCCCCCTCTCCCCTCCGAGTCCATTAAGAAGACCTGTTTGTCCTAGTTTTCCTTTTTTCAAGATTCTAAAACTCGACTGTCGGCCGGGGAACTTTTATAGTCTTTTCGTGATTGCTATGGAGCATCCAGAGCTATTTGCCCGAGGTAAGGGACACGTTTCCTTTTCCCATACCTCGCCGGCAGTCGAGCTTTGAGTGCTGTCAATTTTTTTCTTGACCTTTTTTCAGACAGGACCATCCTATCTTTTCCTCTTTGGGGTTTCGAGCGGGTTAAATTCCTGCCCTACGGGTTCGAACTTCCCGGCGGCTGTCAAGGATGCATTTTCCCCCTAAATTTCCCTCTTTTTTTAATTAGTTTTCACGTAGCAAGTGAGATATTTTAATACGCTTCTCCTGCCGCTCCGCGATCGGGGGGGATCGTAAAAGTTATTCCGAGCTTTCACTTAAAAGAGCTTGATTTTTTGACCCTCCTCGCGGTGTCGCCTTGGTACCCTTCAGGGTGCACTCTACCAGTGCAGACTACTTCAGTATTCCTTTTTTTTCTGAACTTTTAGAAGCTGAGGAAGGTTTTGACATCGCGGGCCCGGCGGAAGATACCTCCCCATCCAGCTTTCGAAGACTTCCCCCCCCCCATGGCGCTGCCAACAATACTATCCCGATTGACCCGTCTACCAACAAGGATCAAGCTCTGCCCCCGCGCGCGTCTTCCCCTCCTCTGCCTTCCCTCAGGATCCCTTAGCGCTCCCGCACTTTTTCCACCGTCCGGACCCTTCCTTCCCGTTCACTATTTTCGGTTTTTTGCCACCATCTTCCTTTTCCTTCGGTTTCTTCCCTTTTCAAAGTCCGTGGTCGACACCGTGGTGTCCCGGCAAGCCCCTATGCGTCCCTGATCCCCCCCGGGTCTTAGGTATGACAGTTTTACCCCCATCTTTTTTTGCACCCCTCTCAAGGCCCTTATTCCGTGGCAATGCTTTTTTTCAAAGTCTTTTTTTTCAGGCGGATTTTAGATGACCACTGCGAGGAGCCATATTAAGTTCCCTTCTCCCTTTTTCTGCTGTCGGGCTTTTGTAAGGGAGCGCAAACCTGAATTAAACTATAAGTTTTTCGGCCCTTCCTCTATGTTGGAGTGGATTTTTTAGAGACTGATTTTTTTTTATCCCGTTTTCTTTCCCCCCGCTCGAAATCCCTTTTCCTCCCTCCCTCTTGGAGTGTCGATGTGCTGGGAGCCCCCTTCAATTCCCACCCCCCTCCCCCTCTCTCGCCCTTTAGTCTGCTTGTCAGGACTTTTTTGCAAATCTCTCCTCAGTTTGGAACTGAAAAGCAGCTACGGCTCTGAGTTTTTCCCTAACAAGGTTCTTTTCCCAATCATTGCCGGGGGTGCCCCAAACAATTGTACCTCTTTTTTCCTCTACTGGATTGTTTGCGCGTCTCTCGGCAGAATGACCCGTACCCCCCCTCAGATCTCCGTCCTGTCCGCCGTGGCAACTTCGTCCTTTTTGACTCGCCTGCCCCCTTTAGTTTCTTTTTTCTTGAGTACCTCGTCCAAGTTGCGGCTGCAGACTCAGACCGTTTTCCCCCCCTGTTCAACCCTTTTTTTTGCCCACAGTCTCTGTCCGCTCCCAGGTCATCATCAACTCGTGGCCCTCAACGTCCCCACCCTAATCAATCGGTGGTGTGTTCTAGATGTGTTCGTGGAAGATTTTGATTATGTTATCCCCTCCTTCTTTAGGTGCGGGGCATGTTCTCGTGGTGCAATGGGTGAGACCCTTTGTAGATCTGAATTTTCCCGTTTTTTTGTCCCTCTTTTCCCCCCAGACTCATACTAATTGGGCTGTTTCTCACTTTTATTTTTCTCCCCTCTTGCACTTTTTGACCTCCCCCCTAGATGAGCTGGTTGACTGTTCCGGATCTCCTTTTTTAAGTTTTTCCTCGCCGGATGCGTCAAGATGATGGCTTGCGCGTCCCGTTTTCCCTTGCATGTAAGGACTTAGGTCCCATAGGTAGGAGAGCGATACCTGCACGCTTGTTTCCCCCGGAGGCTCGGCCGCTGGCCGTTACGTCCCTACGCGGACGCCTCTTTGTTCCCCCCCTCGCTTCTGTTGAGATGTTCGTTCCCATATTGACCCCCTACGTACGGCTAGCGCCCCCGGATGGCTATTTTTGACCCCCCTCGCCCCTTTTTCCGGCCCGCGCGGTCTCAGCCACGAGGAAACGATTTCGGCCGCAACCTCCTCCTTCCCTTTTACCTTTTACACGCTAACCGCCCGGCGCCCAAGAGGTTCTTCCCCCTCTCTATGTCGCTCTGTACAAGCGCCTTGGCAAGTTCATGAACGAGACCATCCAATTTCCTCATGGAGGTCATAATTGGTTCCTTAGATATTTCCTTTTGTCATCACGTGAGGTAAATACCGTGATTTCCTACGCCTTTTTTCCTCCCCCGCGGCTAACAACATTTCGTGTCAAGGTTAAATTCCTTTTTTTTCCCCTTGTTGTCTCCTAGGTGACCTGACGAATTCGGCCGGTCAAGTCACGGTTTTTCCCCTTCTTTCCTCTTCCGGAACTGGCTGCACCTGGACCGGAGATTTATTGGTCCGTATCCCCTTGCTTTTCGTGGGTCCTCCCTGGGTGAGGAATTGTTGTGCGCTTAGTGATGCTCTCTGGATTTCTTCTTTCGAAGGGAAAGATACTTTGCTTCCAAAGCCCTGATACCGCGTCTGTTTTTCTTCGGGCAAACCCCTTTCTTCCCCTGAGCTCACTGCGGTGCCACTGGCCCCTGGCAGATTCCAGGATCCCCCCCCCCTACGAAGCTGTTACATGCCCCTGGGGACGAAGGACGGCGTAAGTTCTTCTTTTTTAGAGATTTTTCTACACGTCGTCCCCGACTGTGCGACGGCGTTGTCCTTTTTTTTCCTTAATGATTAGGGCTTGACTTCCCCTGGGCACGTCCGGATAGGGAACTGCTGGACTGCAGCCGTTCCCTCTTCGGTTTCTTGCAACTCTCCCGCTGGGACAACGGGACCGAGAGATATTTCCCCTATTTTTTTCTCAGAGATTGGTGATGACAAGGTGGCAGAGAGTGAACACCATAGCTGGAGTCTCCCCTTTTCGCCACGTCTCTCCTTTTGCCGTTGCCTTTCTCCAGTTAGTCCCTCTCCCCCCTAAACTGTTTTTTTCCCCTTCGTCCGCTCTTTTTTTCCCTAGCAATTAAGTTCAGATTTTCCCTTGAACTCACAAAGAGCAGGGATGCGCCGGGATATGATATGATGTTTTTCCATAGGTCCCCCTTCCTTTTCCCCACTTCCCTTTGAAGACCGCAGCCTTGAAGGGCCTCTTTTGCCATGTTTTTCTATGAGGGGACTAGGAAGAGGCGGGGAAAGTTTGAGTTTTTTCCCCCCCCCCGTTTTTGCACGCACCCTTTTTTATAAGCCGACCCCTGCGACCAACCCTCCATATCAAGATCCCTTCCCACAAGGGAAAAAAAGTATCCATGAGGACCAGGCGCACTTTCGGGATACATGAGCTTTCTTTCCTTTCCGTTCCCTTAAGTGTTAATTACTTCGAAAATAGAAGGATTGCCCCTTGTCGGCTGTCCTGTGCACCCCCTTGGGTCCGACCGCTTTGATTCCCTCCTCTTTTAGGCGCCCCCGTCTGAGGAGTCAGCTTTGGCCTTCGGTTCGTCGATGTTCTTGCTTTCCCCCGCGGTCCAATCACTTACGGCCCTTCCGGTTCTATGCTCCCCCTTTGTATTTTTACAGGGTTTGACAACTTTTCCGAGGGAGCCCCCGACATAGCCCTTGGTTCTCACGTCTGGTTTTTTTTCTTCTTTTTTTCTTTTTTCGAGAAACGAAGAATTCACTCTCTGAGGAGGATTAATTTCGAATCCCCCCCCCCTTTCTTGGTGTCGCAGATGAGTGCCTTATACAAGGACTCCCTAAGATAGAAAATTTTTTCTCTCCTTGATTTTTTTTTCTCTTTTTAGCCGGAGGCGGAAACACGCAGACACCTCCGACAGTCCCTCCTACCTAGGTCTTTAGACCCCACTTAACGTTCCCCCCTTCTTGGTCTTTGTGTCCGACCGCCCGCCGGCATCCGCGATCCCCTTCTACGTTGACGGTGAAACCGTCGTCCGGAGCAATTTTCCCCTTGGCCCAAAGTTATTTTCCAACCCCCTTTCTCAGAAGGACCGGCAGCAGGCGTGCATATCATTGAACTGACTTCCTTCATCCCCTTTGATGTGCTGTGGCAACCTGGTGAAGGCTGATAAGTTGGCGAGGCGGTTTGTCTTTCTCCCATGTCCACCTTTCTTTGCGATACGGACCCGCTGTTTCATTTCACCCCAGTCCCCCGCCCTCCCCTTTCAATTGTTTGATCTCGAGGCTAAAAGCTCCCAGTGATTAACTCCCCCCTCCTCTCTCCTTTTGTTTGTGCGAGATGTTGTTGCCGTTGGCCGAAGTTTGATGAACCCTTTTAAACGTTTTGGCCCCCCGCGGGCGTTGGTGAACTGGGTGAGGACCGCCGTCTCTTCCACCCTTGTACCTCCGTATTTTTCTCTGTACTCCTACTTTTTCTGCGTAGCCGTCACCGAGTTGCCATCGTTGGCCAGGCCGTTCAGCTTCTCCCTTTTTCGGGTTTTGCCCAAGGAGTACTTGTTTCTCTTTGCGTTACAAGCTTTCTTTTTTTCTTTTGAAAGTCCCTGCACCATGTAAGTTGGCGACAGGAACTCCTGGGTTATTCTTACTCTTCTAGCGGATGAAGGAATAGTCCGCACGGCTCGGCCTTCTTTTCATTTTTTCCGACCGCGACGCAGGCGGTATAGCTGCTTTCTTTTCTTTTATGGGCCGCTGAAAGAGATGAAACCCATAACTTGAGCGACATTTTTCGGGATTTCCCTTCTCCAGGATATAAATCTTTGAACTCCCTCCCCCCCTGATGCATTAAGGCCACTTCCATTTTCGTTTTTTTTCATCCTTCTTTTTAGTTTTTTCCCGCAGTCCCCCCCTGCCGCAGCCAGAATAGGTGATTTTTCTTAATCTTTTTTCGGTGAATCTTTTTGCCCCTCCTTACCGAGAAATAATTCTTGAGACCGATCTTGCCTTTTTCTCTAGGCTTCTTTCCCCCATGGCATCACTTGACGGCAAATATTCCTTGGGTCCCTCCTTCAGTTCGCCTTCTAGTTGGCGTGACGCATGTTATTCCCGGCCGGTTCCTCCCCAGACCTGTCCCTCCCCGAGGTGTCTGCCTTCCCGTTCTACCTTCGCTCGCTACTTATTTACCAGTCCTCTTTTTCTCTTCTCTCCCGTTACGGTTGGCGTATCCCCTGTATGAGACTTTTTTTGAAGCACGTTCCCGATTGTTCTTTCGTTTCTTTCATGGTCTTACCCTTCCTTCGCACTCCCGCTCAAGTGAATTTGCCAAGGAACGCATTTTTTTTTCTCCTCTCAAGAAGTCGAGCCAGATACCAGGAGAACTTATCGATTTTCCTGTTTTTACAACCTGCCGACACGCCTAAGCCCCGAATTGTCCATCTCAGATCGAGTTGTCAGGGAGTACAGAAACCTCCTCCCCTTTATTTAGAATTTCTTTTTTTCCCCTCGCAGGTCTTAGTTTGGAAGATTGAAGATCTTATCCCCACCCCTCCAGGGAAGAAAGAGCCTTTTTTTCTTTTCTGGTTTGAGTGTGTTATCTATTCCTCTGGGCTTTTTGTGTCGGGGGGTTGTGTGGTCCTCTGTTTCTTGTTTTAGTCGGTTGTTTTTTTTTTGTGTGTGTGGTGAGTTGTTGGGCTTGGTGTTTTGTTGTTTGCTTGGTTTTTTTTGTCTTTTTTTTTTTTCTCTCGTGTGGTTTCTTTCTTTTTTAAGTGAGCAGAGGCCCCCCCCTCCGCTTTTCGAGAGGGGTGGCAGGTCCTACCCCTCCTTCGAAGACCCAACCGCTCTGGGACTCCTTTTTTTTTTTCTGTGTGAGTATGTTTTCTTACTGCGGGTCGATATTGCCGCACTCCCCCCTATCGACGGATTTTTTCGAAGTCCACAGATGATGATTGACCCGTGAAGTCTCTCTGACCCTCTTTTTTATCCCGTGGATCCCGCCTTAGACCCCCGCCGGCGGCTCCACTTTTCTTCAAGAGATTTCAGATGTGAGACTTCCCAAACTTCGTTGCTTGTTTTTTTTCTTTTGGATTGCCGTAGTTGGTCGAAGTGTCATTAGGAAAGGAAGTCTGCGTCATTTTTCCTTTTTATTTTTTTTTTAGCGGTGCCCCATCCCAGCTTCGTTTCTGGCCGGGCCCCCCAGCCTGATGAGGAGAGGACACTCTTCTTCCAGAGACCTACTCTCTAAGCCTTTCTAGCCAAACAAGTATCCTCCCCGATTGCTTACCGTTTTTTCTTCCTCCCAGGCTCCCCCCACGTATGCTCGCCGGCGCTTTTTTTCTGGCACTCCCTTTCCCTTTACTTTTTTTAATCCCCGTGACTTGGACCTGCTAATTCGTAACTAGTCCTTTGGAGGCTGCGAGCTTCTATAAGGGAACCGGTTGTTTTTTTCTTCGCTTCCAGCATATGAGATTCACCACCTTTTTTCCTTACCCCTTCCCCCTTCCAAGGCCCGTGTGAAACCGATATAAATAACTTCCTTTTCTGGTTCTATTGCCCTTTAAATCCCCTTCTCTCGACAGGCGTAGGGAAGCTCAAAATAGCTCCCCCTTTTGTCCTCCTTTTTACTCTTAAGTTTGTCAAGTAGGAGCGCAAGCCCCCCCCCATTTGTTTTTTTTTCTTTAGTTTCTTTTCTCTTCGCGTCCGTGGCGTCGTAAGATTTTTTAGTTTCCTTGATACGCGGTTTTCGCATTAAGCCACTGTTAGATCCTACTTCATTCAGATTTTCCTCCCCGGGCTTTGCCACAGCATTAACAAGTTCCCCCTCTGATCCACTTCTCTTTAGTTTTCGGCAGAGAAAGGACTCCTTCCCTGGGACTAAGACGCGTTTGGACGATCTTAAGAGAGCCCTTTTTGCTCAGCTTACCCGGGAGCATTGGATAGGGTGCACCCCCCCTTTCCCTTAAAGGCAGCCATCTCCTTGGAAGAAGTGCTTTTGGGGCAGGTTCCCTGACTCTCGCCCCGTTCCCGGCCACCACAGATAATCCCTGCTCTTAACCAAGACTTGGCAAATAGGCGTATTTTTGTTAGGATCCGCCCTTTCTTTTTTCTTTTTTTCGAGGATGTCCCCAAAGTTTCTTCTCAGATCTAGACCCCGAGGTAATCAATGGCCCCCCCCCCCCCTCCCCCTTTACGGTTTTTCCCGAGAGGATCCCATACTCCATA
>Ga0179591_1176086_pt1 | contig 11485 bp, 10 predicted proteins | sample CZOMad2_1_08_16f_FD_182891 | JGI IMG/M metagenome (GOLD analysis project Ga0179591, IMG submission 182891) | Vadose zone soil fungal communities from Angelo Coast Range Reserve, California, USA - CZOMad2_1_08_16fungal (PacBio error correction) | ecosystem: Environmental > Terrestrial > Soil >... | reverse complement strand
GTCCAGATGAAAACGAATTCAACTTTCCCCCTCCCTCTCCCGCGGATATTTTCCTGATGATAGTCCTTCGTTTTTTTTTTCCCCACCGACGCCTGGTAGATGCCTATATTACGATTCTTTTCTTTCCCAATCGCCCTTTCCCAATGTCCGAAGAAGGATAATACTTCCAGAGATTTCTCTGAAAGACCGTCCCCTTTCTTACGGAAAATCTCTTTTTTCCTGCTATGCCCCTCTTCTATACTTTTCACGTCTCCCCCGTCATTAGAACGGCTCTGACCGCTTGCCAGGTTGGCCCAGGTCATGACCCCGTCTGAACTTTTTCCTTGGTAATCCCTGCAAATCGGTCCCTTTATTTTCCATTCGAACTCTTCGGCGTCCAGGATTGGCAAAACGCCGCTCCATATAAGACGACAAAGCTCGGTCTCCTCTAGTCTTTTGTCCTTTGCCCTTATTCCATTTCGTCGTTCTTCTTCGCTCTTCCGCCCGACAAACCCCCCCACGGTTCGGCCCACGGCAAGTGGCAGAATGACTCTTTGTCACCATCATGACCTCCCTTCCTTCGAATGTAGACTTGCTCCTCCTTTTTATAATATTTTCCCCGAGAGGACGTGACAAACCTTATCCATCCTTTGTTTCTCCACAGAATACGGAGATCTCCACAGCGAATTCCTACCCCGATATTTTCTTGACTTCTACGTCCCCCTGAGCCCCCCAAAACTTTTTGGCTTGGTTCCCCCTCCACTCGATCGATGCTCAATTTACGTCCTTCCGAGAGGGACCATGCCAGTCCTTCATGTTGCGGCAGTGAAAAGAAGAAAAAAACCATTTGATTGCACGTTACAGTATCCCCGAGGAACCTCTTTCATTTACCTTACCTCCCCTCAACCATTAGGAACAAGACTCCCTTTAATCCCACTTTTTCAACGGCCCTTCGCAGGTCTAAATTGCATCCAAAAAGAAGATCAATCTCGAACCTTCTTTATTATGTTTTTTCCGTTTTTGTTTTGTTTTTTCCTCCGCGCAGCACCGAATCAACCGTTCCCCCTTTGACGTCTCCAACTAATCGAGGATAATCCCACACCACCGCTGTCTTGACCGACACGATAAAGAACCCCTCGACACTTATTTCCACAAAGCGCTGCGATCCGTACTGAACCATTCTTCCTTTCTCTTAAGCACCCCAACTCCTGCGCTTCCTCTTTCCCCCCCCAAGCGGCGCCTGAAAAAGATCGTTCGGGAACTTCCCTTTCAATTACCACTCGTCCCGCCAGTTTTCCCACGAGCTTTTCTCGTCCCTGCTTGGGTTTAACCTCTCCCTTTCTGTTTCCGAGCGACTGAAAAAAAGCGGCCATCGAAGTGGCCTTTTAGATTTCCACAAGGAAACGCTCTCCTAAAGGCTCCATTCCTTTTTTCTCCCCACCCCCTATACCTTGCAGAGGGCCAGTTCCTTCTCCCTTCCCCCTTAAGAACCCCCACAGGAGATGGAGACTGGTCTTTCCCTCCCCCTCTGACTATACCAGGCCAATACGTCCCCGCCTCTAATTTTGAGCGAAAGTGATAGATCAAGTTTTGGCGTCTCGCCGGCTATCTTCTTTCTTTTCAAATGTTTATTCCTTCAGACCTCCCACCACCTCCAGCGGACTCCCTCTTCCCAATATGCCTTAAAACTCTCCTGTGCTCAGATGGCCTTTGCTTCTGCTCCAATCGTCAAAATCGAAGTGACCCTTCCCCCTCCTCCCCATTCTTTTCTAACCCCTTTCCGGCGCTTTATACAGTTGGGGGGCCAGGATCCTCCCCTGCTGGCTTTTTCCCCCCAAGCCCAAAGCACCCCCTAAGCGAATTTTTTTCAATGCAAATCACAAGCGTCGGCTTAAAGTCCTCTCTTACTGTGGAACTCCCTTTCTGTACCAACAAACGTTCATTCAAAGTCTTTTCTTCCCTTCCCCCAAGCTGGGAAGAGAGGAGTGAATAACCCTCCTCTTCTCCTTCAACTCCTTTTGGTAAATCGTACCACCCACCCCCATCCGCTCCCCCAGATAATCATCATCACATGGAAACAGGACCCCGGCTGCTATTATTTGTCCCCCCCACGCGCTGGTAGAAGGCTCCTTTTTTTAACCCAAGCTTCTCCGAATTCCTGCCTGATTTTTTTTCTCCTGAAGTCAACAATCTTCCACGTTCAACGAGCAGTTGCTTAGAGGGTGCAATTGGAGTTCCCCCGTCTCGCGAATGATGTAGCCTCCTCTACATGACTTCCCTCCTCCTCCTTTGTTGAGAGAGGTTGCCCTTGGGCGAGGAGTTTTTTACCTTATTAGACTTCGAATTTTCACTTGTTACGGACTTCTCTCTCCCCTTCTCGGGTTTGAACTTGAAGATGGGTGTTATGCTTTGCACGATCTCCCTCCTCGGGTTGTTTTATGGAAAATTCCGTAGTCTAACAGCAGAGTTTTTGCCATTTTAATAGGTGGCAAGTTTTCTGATTGGCTTGGGTGGTTTATTGCTCTATTCTTTTTTTTTGTAGTGTTTTCTTTTCCCGCGTTTTCTTCCCTGGACCTCTTTTATCATCTTTCCAAAGAGTTGTATTGCGCTACACTGATCGCTCCTTTTTTTTCCTTTCGTTTTCTGAATTCCACATTAAGAAGATGACCTTGGTCCAGACTTTCCTTGTTTCTTTTTCCCAACTTCTTTCTTTTTTTTCTTGACAAGTTCCTGCCCGCCTTTCTTCAATGGGGGTGTTGTTCCCCCCCCCCCCCCCCTTTGTGCGTTGCGGCTTTTGAGGAGAGGTAGACGTTTGATCCAGTGGCTTTTGTTGTACTTAAATGTTGAAGATTGGACGAGTCAGCCTTTTTTTCGTGCTTCTCTTTCAGGCTACTTTTCGGGAGGTGTTTCCTTCTCCTTCCTTAGTCTCCCCAGTTCTGGTTCTTTCAGTTTTCTCCATTATTCCCTTCCTGTACCCTCTGGATAGCCGGCCAGGTTTTTTCCCTAGTTTTTTTTGTGAGAGTCGCGCAACGCCTTCCTCCCTTTTTTCCGTATTGTCCTGGGGATAGTTTACGCGCCTCTGTTCTTCTTCCTACTCTCAGCCTTAGAACTTTGTGACTTTCCTTGGGTCTCTCTTGAACTTTCGCCGTCCCTTCAAGACGCTCGTTTACTTTTTTTTCGATGATGGATTCGGCCTTGAGGATGATCTTCCTTCTTCTGCGATTTTTTTTTTTTTTTGTCAACTTGAGATCCCGGTTTTTCTTCCTCTTCTCAGTCCCAAGTTTCTTTTTCCTTTCTCCCAATCGTAGACGACAATTCGTGGGTATGGAGTTTGATCTACCGTGTTCTTTCTCCGTATATTTCTCTCCTTTGCCTTTTTTCATAGAGACCTGCTGATTTTTTGTTAGTCCGCCTTCTCTGGGATGTATAGAAAGTACGTCACTTGGCGCTTTGAAGAGCAGCTATGAGGTGGTCCCGTCTGCCGATTTGTTATCTTCTTGCCTTGTTGGGGTGTATGTTTAGCCTTGGCGCAGCGTCTCCCTTTTTTCCCCTTCCGGTGTCTTCGAGATGTTTAATTGCTTCTGTTGACGGGCTTTGCAGAGATTGATCGGCTTTGTTACTGTTTCCCCCTTACCTTCCTCTGCTTTTATTTACTTTTCAGTCTTCAGATTTTAGTTCGCTTTCCCGACCTACTTCCTTTTTTGAAATTTGAACGACTTGGGAGCTTGCGTTGAACTTCAAAGGGTTTTTTTTTTTTTTTGGTTCCGTTCTCTCCTACCTTCGGGGAATCTCTACGGGCTGACGTTTCCCTTAGACACTTCGCGTCGAGCGTTCTTTCCTGACCTTCCATTTTTGTAGTATTTGTAAGAGGAGAGGAGACATTTCCCTTTTTCTCGCTTTTCGAAACAGGAGAGTTATAATTTCTTTCGTCGGTCTTTTCCCCTCAATTTCTTTTTCCAATTTTTATTTTTCGTCCATCTAGTACGTCTTTTTCGTTTTTATCTATCTGAGAAGGTGTACTCAGTCCGCTTCCTTTTAGGAGTAGCTGCCAAGACCGGGAAGATGAAAGGGGGAGGGACTGGCCGTCATCTTCTGAAAGAGTAGTCGACTTGAGCACCCCTTTCCCTCTTATGTTTCAATCGGTGCATGTCGATATTCTTTTCCCTGATTTCCCCTAACTTTGCGATACTTTCCTCCTAATTTTCGTCACTAGTGAAAACTAGCCTCTTTTTTTTGATTCCCTCCACAGGTTGCCTCTGGTCCCCATGCACTCCTATTTCGCCCTCTCACTCCGGCGAGAAGGGGAATCGCTCACTTATTTATGTTTCCCCGAGATGTTTCGAGAGAAGATAGAGTGTAATTCTCCTTTTTCTTTTAATTTTTTTCCTTCTGACCGTAGGCGACGTTTTGTTTGAGATTATATCCCTCCTCTCTCGACTGAGACAGCGTCTTTTTTTCATGAGCCCCGTCCGGAGATCCTCCCCTTTTCATGAATCCTCCGCGGTCGGTACAAGTTCCTGGATGTTGCTTATCGTTGTACAGCCGTTACGGAAGAATCTCTTTTCCTCCTCCTCTTTCTTTGGAGATTATGCCCTCACTCTTCCCCCATTCCAGGAGTACAATCACTGCCCCAGCTCATTCCCCCTTCTTATCTAGTTAAAGGCCATGATAGCGTCACGGGGGCTTCCCCCCCGCTGTGAGAGAATTATATAGAGTCTTTTGACCTTTTCACTCGCGTCACCGTCGCAGACGTTCTCAGACTCAGAGATTTCTTCCTACCTAACCTGATCACGGAAAATACGATCTTTAGTTCGTCTTACTTGACTCTCCCTTTCAAGCGCATCATTCTTTTCCATCTAGACGGAACTGATAGGTCTTGGTGGAGTTTTCGGCCCTCTCTTCCCCTTTGCAGTTTTCCCCCTTTCCTCAGCTTCGATGTGTTCAAGCGAAGAATCCATGAGTGCCATTGTTATTCCCTTTTAACATCATTGACTGATAGAAATATTTTCCCTCTCTTTTTCGTGCAGTCCTTTTCCTCGTTCGTTCTCATGTTCCTCTCCCCCCCCCTCCCCAAGGGAATGGCGGCATTTGTGACTTCCTACTGAGAAGAAAGGATTGACTTTTTTCCTTCCCTGGGCCTCTTCCATCCCCCTCAATCCCTCGACTCCTGCTTATGGGACCTTCTTCTCCACCTGGCGGTGATCTTCTTTCTCTACGCGAACAAGCGGAAGTTAGCCCCCGATATTGCCGCGTTCTCTTTCCCTCTTCACCGACTCAAAAACCATTAGCTTCTGCTGAAATAAATGCTCTCCACGTTATTTTGTCTATTCCGTTCGTCCCCCCTTTTAGAAGGGCCACATCCCCTCCTTGATTGTTTGTAAAAGAAGAAAAATTTTTTCTAGGAAATTCCAAGTCCGCCACTGAACTTTTCTTCCCCTTATCAAAGTCTCAACCTGACCCCTTTTCCAATGCTCCCTCGAAGCTTCCACATGGGAAAACCCCTGCCACTTCGCAGAGGTATACATTGTAGCATAACCAACAACTCCCTCTACAGATAGGCTTCCAACTTCAGTCCATTACCCTCTCCTCAGCCCCCCGAAACTAACCCGTTGTTCCCTTCGTCAGTTCTCCAAGATCAGAAGAACATCCACAACACTTTCTTTGCAATATCCCGCCCTCGAAAGCGTGACAATCACCTTCGCTGCTTCTCCTCGCACAATGTTACGGTACTTCTATCCTGACCAAAAACATACCTGCGATGCGTCCTTTAACCCCCTTCCCCCCCTTTCTTCCAGATCGTTAGAGGTAAGATCCCTCCTAAGACCCCCCCAACGTATCGACAGAACCACGTCTGTGTCTACGGCTTTTCTTTTTTAAATAACCCTTTCTGTCGTTCCTCTACCCCTGCCAACTCCCCACTTGAACACGGTTGGACACCAAGTCCAGATCGCATAAAAGGAAAAGATCTCCCAATCCCCAATGCCACCTTTTCACCCCCCGCCCGACCGGCGGCTCTTTCCCATTTTTTTCTTAAGCTTAACTCGCTCGAACCACCTGAGCTTTTTTTTCAGTTTTTTAGTCAGACAAATCTTCGGGCTTTCTACCCCAGACGTCGAGAATTGGTAGTTTGCTGCTACCTCTCTTTTTTCCACTTTTTCCCTTCGAAGGGATTCTCCCGTTCAAGTCCAAGTAATCTTTTCACTTGAACCACCCAACTCCACCCATACCCGTGTCAGAAAGGAAGTCTCCTCTCCCCCTTCCCATATGAATTCAAAGACGAGGTTTACAATCCAATCACGTTCTTCTCCCGAGAATCGCCAGTCAAGTTTCCTCCCCCTCCTCCCAGTCTACTAAATCCCCTTTCATATCCTTCCAAGCCTTCCTCCCCTTCCAGGATTAATCCCCGGCAGCATGGGCCTTGTTGCCCTTTTAGCTAAGTAAGAAGTACACATCTAAATTTACACTCTTCCCTGCTCATGTCTATTCGTAATGGAAGTTCCTTTCGAACAAGTCCGCCTTGCAGTTCTCTCTCGCGCCCAATCTGGAGAGGTCTTTACACCCCCCTCTCCCCCGAGTTCGCGGGGTTGAAAACTCGGAACCACCCCCCCCCAATTCGTTTTTAAATGCCCCCCCCCCTCAATACTACTTCACTAAACTCGTTTGCACTCTTCTTTTCCCACCGCGGCTGGTCTGACGACGGCATTGTTCCCCCCCCCCAACCTCTTATTTCCGATCGTGAACGAATGAATCCCCCTTCTCCCGCCCCCCAGAGCAGGGCATTGAATTGTCAGGCAATTGGAGAATCCCTTCAGTTCGTAATGCTTTACGTCTCCTCGTACCGTCCCCTTTCTCTTTCCCCTCATTGTTGTTTGTTGATCTATCTTTTTAAGGGCTCGGATTCTTAACCCAGCATTTTGGATCTCCTTTCTCCCCAACCTTGAATTTTTCTCGATTAGAAGAAAAAACTGCTCTGGGTGGTAAGCTTTTGTTCACGACGATCTCTTTTTGGGGTGGTTAATTACCATTCCGTTCCTCCTAGTTTTCTCATTTTGTTCAGTAGTATTTCCATTCTTTCTGCTTGGTTGGTGGATGCGCGCTTTCTTGTCCCTATTTTCCCCCTTCTTCCGGTGAGAAATGAGGTATCCTCATTTTCTCGTTTTTTATGTGATTACTGATCTTTTGCTGACGTGTGGCGGGACGGGTTTTAGTGGAGGATTATTCCTCTTCCTTGTCCTGGCGTTTTTCTCTTTTTGAGATGGTCTAATGATCTTATTACTTTTTTTGTTCATTTAAACGGCACATGCAGACTTTTTTTTTCTACCTACTTTGTTCTTCCCCCGTCCTTTTTGACTGAGCGGTCTCGTTTCTTCTTTTCGGGGACGGGCACTGCATGTTGACGATTGGTATAGCATCACTTTTTTGAGCCAGCGTCTTTGTCCGTCACTATTTCGCCTTTTCTTCCGGTCCATTCTTGCCTGTACAAGGGTCTTGTTCTTCCCTAACACTCTTTAAATTGAAGTCTTACCGCGTCCCAGGAGCGAGTTTATAGAGAAGGTAGACTCAATCCCTCTCGACGGGGGCACGTTTCTTTTCCTTGGGATCGAACCACCAACCCCCCCCCCCCCCAACCTCCCCCCCCAAACACCCCCCCCACCCCCACCCCCCCCAAAAAAACCCCCCCCCCCCCCCCCCCCCAAACAACAAAACTGAAGACGCCAGATTTTTCGGTGCAACTCGACTCCCTTTCTGACCACGCCCTTTTTTTCCCCGATGACGGTTTCCAATTCGTCCGAACGGAAAGAGACAAGGTCTGCTTGTTGGGCGATTCCTTGCCTCTTTTCTTTGATAGTTTTCCCTTAGTGAGATTGGCGTTTGTTTTCCATTACGATGCCGAGGTCTTTTCTCCGAGTGCAAGAGCGCAGGTGATTCCTTCACCGTGCGAACATCTCGGGGTATGGTCTCACGTTGTTTTTTCGTTCTGAGATTAAGAGGTCCATATTGTCTATGCACCCCCTATTCTTTTTGTTTCGTCGACGCATGATTTTTTCTTCCAGTTTCGTCCAGGGTAGGGAAGCTCGGCTTTTTGTGACGGCGTAGAGGGCGTGATCGTCGTGCAGGAAGTTGGTGGGCTTTTTTTTCTGCGAAAGATCCGATGTAGCTTATTATTTTCTGGTTATTTTCTCCCTTGTTTTCTTGCCTTGCGTGGCTTGTTCTCTTCTTTCGTTTTGCACCCTCATTCGATTTTCTTTTTCACTGGTGCCCGAGAATAGGGAGAGTTGACGAAGCCTGGTCGGTTCGCTTTGAGACTTTTTAACGCGCTCTCTGTGGTAGTCTTTTCCTTCCCCTTTCTTCTTCGGTCCCTTTTTTCATTCCGCTTTTGAATTGTATAAGGCGACGCGTTTTCAAAGGAGCTTTTCCTCTCGTCGAGTAAGTGATTTACAAGCCGACCTAAGTCTTTTTGCGTGCTTAAGTTCTCCTTTTTCCTAAGTACCTAGTTCCATCTGCTGTTTAGAACGGAGCTGGAGAGCGCCCTTATTTCTTTCTCTCCAACCTACCAGGACTCCTTCTTTTCGCCGACTGATCTGGTAGATGCCTGGGGTTCCGTTCCGTTTTTTCCTCAGGGAGTTAATTCGTTTCTCACGTGAGGCAGTCGGAAACGACTTCCCATCTCCTTTGTGGATGTTGATAGGGAAGTCATTCTTCCTCTCGCTTCAGCTTATTTGCATTTACAATGGTATTCTTCACTCGGGCATTCGATCTTCTCCCCTGGATTTTTTTTCCCCCCATTGTTGATATCCTTCTCCTCATCTTTTTTCGTGAAAAAATCGATGCGCTTTGCGCATGATGAACTTCTCCCAGTTGTTCCAACGTATTGAAAGACACCGCAATGGAATCATGTCCCGCTTTTTCCCTCTGGGATCATTCCCCGTTTCTTTCTCCTGATCGTAATTGACGGTAGTTTTTTCAATCGATTGTGATCCTTTTCTTATTTTTATCCTCCCGCTGACTTCTTCTCCCCGTATGCTACTGTGGCAGCTCTGACAGTCGACGAGAAGAGAGTTTCATCACACAGAGTCGTTTTTACGAGCCACAGTGGACTTTACGTTTTTTTAACCTCCCCCGGTTTTTTATATGGCATGGATTGTACTCATTCTTCTGTTTTCCTTTTCGTTTTTCTCTCCATTTTCCCCCCCCACTCTTTCTTTTGTTTTTTTTAGCTCTCTTATGAAGACACGTGACAACCCCCCCCTTATTAACTCAGCACCAAAGATTACCCCTCTGATAATTAGGAACTTTGATTGATCTCCGGTCACTTGTTTGAAACCCTCCTCGATGACCGTCTTCCCTTTCTTTCTTCGTCAGGGAACTTTACACTTTCGGCCTTCCCCAATGTCTGATGATAATACCTTCAAGATTTAGAGAAAGAAGTCCCGCTTCACTGAACACTGACTATAGTCGCTCAGGTTTTCAGCGGCACATTCTTTGCCCCCCCCCCACTTTCTACTTGACTCTTCGCATTTCTCGAAGGAAATGATATGCTGTTTGGAGGTGATTAATTTCAGTCGAAAACGGGCTTGAAGTTGTACCCATGTTTTGACCCAAAGCTTCCTTTCTGGTTTTGCGCACCTGATGGGCTCAAGGGTCTTCTCCCTGGCCGAGACAAATAATAGTCCCTACGACAGCTCCTGCTCCTCCTTCCCCTGTTTAGGCCATCCTCTGATCCGGTTGGAGCGACATGCCTGTCCTGATAACACCCCCTCCCCCCCTAGGCCCTCGAACCGTTCTTTTTAGCTTGAGCACTCGACCTTCGGACGTAGAACCGTGCGCACGATGCATGTGCCTGATTTAGAGATGGCCCCTCCCACCCCAATGCTCAGAAACCCAACCTTTATTTCCCTCGCCCGTCCCTACGGCGCTTCCCGTCCTCCCCTTAGTCAACAATCGATGACGATTTCCCCCTCTCCCCCCTGCCCAAAAACGGCGTCGTTTGACCTACCTATCCCTCGATTAGTGTCTCCCTAAAGTGCCAGTCTTCATTCCAAATGATTCCATTGATCTGGACTTCACGCCGTCCCCCACTTTCCTTACCGTAAGGTCCCCCTGACATTGCTTTCACCATTACGACCGTCACTCTTTTTTTTTCCCATTTTTGCTAAGAATCTCCCGAGCCCGGGAAACTCCCCTTACCCGCATTTTGGGAATACCACACACCCCTCTGCACCAAGCTCTGGAACAGTCTCTTCACTCTTTCCCACGTAGCCACAGAATCATAAAAGGAGACATCTTTTCTGGCTTTTCCTCGATCCCCCACACCAAAATACCACGACTATCCTTCCTCGACATCTTGCACCTCTTCCGATGCTTCCCCTTCATACCCCCCCCTTCCGGATTGGCGATCAGTCCCCCCCCCCAATCTTTTTGTTCCGTCAACCAAAAAATTTGGTCTCTTTGAAGGGGAAAAAGCTACTACTCTTACCCCCTTCTTTAGCCCGCAACACGCTTTTTCGTCCTTCTTTTTAGACCCCCCCTGCCGTTTTTTCTTTCCTATTCCGAAAACCTCTGGCTCCCCTCCTTTCCACAAGACGCCACAAGATAGAAGACAGCCAACGACCCCTCCTCAAGGCCGCCGTGCCCCTCTCCCTCCGCCCCCAAAAGCAGACGGCCTTCGCGGACAGTTCTTTTGCTACCGTCCCTTCCTCCCTCGCCCCAAGGAGAGCTGGAGTCCGGTCTTTGTTCTCCTCCTAACTAGTCGCCCTATACCAGGCCAACAAGTTCCCTGTTCCGCGCCTTCCTTTTCGACCTGCTGATCCAAGGAGTAATTCTTTCCCCGCCATTGCCCGTTAGGTCATATTTTTTCCTCCTCCCCCCTTCGTTTTAAACAAGGAAGGAAGTCGCTTCCGCACCTGCCCACCCTTCCCTTTCCCCCCAAGAAGACGGTTCTCAAAGCCAAGACCCTTTCTGCTCGAAGCCAATCTTTCAAACATTTCCTTCCTCACCGAACTCCAACTGTCCGTCACAACCCATTACCTTCCGGTAACGAGGCCCGCATCATTTTTCAGGAGTTCCTCCTTCTTTCGGTGGTCCAACAGCCACAAGAACACGAATCTAAGTCCTTCCTTCAACATCTCAACTAAAAAATCTTCCTTCCTTCTTTAATGCAATCCCATACGAAAACCGTAACGCCACACCGTGCTAACACCTATCGTCTCCTCCCCCCAAACATCTTTCCTCTACTTATGTAACAGTGCCGTCGTGAATCCCGCAGGGTTCAACCTTCCCACCAACCCCCATCCTCTTGCCATTACACAAACCCACTGCAATAATCCTCCCCTTTACTCGGATTTTGGATCGAGGGCGACAAACGTGTGGAGACTGATGGTATACCCCCCACCGATCGAATGCCTCCGATTCGAATGACACCAAATCCCTTTCCACCCCTGCTTTTCCTTTTATTTGTCAGGCAATGGAGATACCCTCTGCTTTTTTCCTATCGTCATCTCTTGTC
>Ga0179591_1338631_pt1 | contig 11486 bp, 9 predicted proteins | sample CZOMad2_1_08_16f_FD_182891 | JGI IMG/M metagenome (GOLD analysis project Ga0179591, IMG submission 182891) | Vadose zone soil fungal communities from Angelo Coast Range Reserve, California, USA - CZOMad2_1_08_16fungal (PacBio error correction) | ecosystem: Environmental > Terrestrial > Soil >... | reverse complement strand
GGCTGGGATTGTTTTTTATAGAACGACTCGTTAGCCGTCAGCTACTTTTCTCCCCTTCAGCCAGCGGGACCCCCTTGCTTGTGCTGTGATCACGTGATCTCTTTTTTCTGGCTATGAGAATGGACATTTTTCTTTGCACCGTTGCCCACCTAGAATGTCCTATGCCCCTCCCCTAGAGACGCCTTCACTTGTGTCGATCCCCATTTTAACGCCCCAGCAACACATTGAAGACCGACTTTTTTTTTCACTTTCCACTTGATAGGCATAATTCAATAATACGCCTCAGTTCCAGAGACTTATCTGGAGTCCCCTCTCCCCTGAACGCAGACTATTTACCTTCACAATTTTTGATGCTTTGAAGGAGGGTTTCCTATCAAAAACCCCCTTTACTGCTCCTTCGTGCCTTTTGCGTCTTTTTCCTTCCCACATTTTTACCATACCGCAGGCTGTGTTAAAAAACTTTTCGTTCGTATCTCCTTTCGTCTCAAACCTTAATTTTTTTGTCTCACGGTTCAAAACCCAACACCAAAAATACAACCCCCCCCCCGCCTCCAGGCTTGTCTGCTTTTGCCCCCCTTCTACCAATTCCCTTTCGTTCTTTCAAAGCGCCTTAGTGTTAGCGTGAAAGTTGGGTCTAGCAACTATTCCCCTCCGAAAGGGACCGGTTGATCGTCCTTTTTTGGTGGTCGGTCTTTGGCTTCGTTCCTAGAGTTTAACTCAAGGAATTGCTTGTTCGCCGAGGTTAATTATTTGTCGTTTATTGCATACAATTTAAATTGGGAGTGCCACTCTTTGCGTTCCCTTTCCCCTCCTCGCCCCTCAAAGAATAACATACGAGCTTTCTCAAGCCGAGCGGCTCCGTTTTCCCACGTGCTGGAGCACTCATAATATAACCTGTCCCCCCCAACTATGCCAACTCAAGACTCCTTTCGTTTGCCCCCCCTCCCCCCCACCTCGACTCCCTCCCCCTCTCCCCATGAGCACCGCTTTTTGAGGCGCTAAGCTAAGACCGAAGAATCCCTAGCCAGCAAAAGAAGGCCACCAGGGGTCCACAATACACTTTCAACTTTTCCCCTTCGCTTTTCGTGCGCAAGCCCCCGATACGAATGAGCTATGTTCGAGCCTCTCGTTGACAACAAGACCCTGACTTTGAAACCCTCAATCATTATCTGAGAAAAATCCAACTTTCTTCGGCAATCGCCCCTTTATTGCAACTTCTTTCCTTCCCCCCCGATGGTCAGCTGCCCCCCTGTCCAAGGGGGCTATGTTAATCCTGGCACTTGATGTGTGACGATTTGCCTTTCTGATTTTTTAAGTTTTCCTTCCTTGATCATTGGTCGGTTGGTTTTCCTGTGTTCTTCTTGGTCCTACACGACCATACCCTAGGAAATGATGGTCCGTTTGAGTTTTGAGGGTTGGCCCTCATTGTAAAGCTAAGCTGCCGTTTCCCCTCTTCCTCGGTTGTGTTGATGATCACGGAGCTTCGCTTTACCCCTAGTTTCCCTTCCACCCCCTTCCTCCCTCTGCCCTTTTCATTTCCTCCCTTCTTTTTCGCCAGCCCACAAGTCCCCCTAGCGCTGACGGAAAACTTCCCCCGCCTCAGCGACTACCGTTGCCAGTAACTCCCATATCTGTCCTCAAGGTCCGTCTGTGTATTCCTTCTCCCCCTTTGCGACCGCCCGCTGTCATTCTCTAATCATTTTTCTAACTTTTTTGTTTATAAGAATGGTTCCCACCCAAAGAGAAATTATGATTACTAAAAAAAGTTGCCCTGTCGTTTATACGTCACCCCCGACACGTGATCCCCTCCCCCCCGGCCCCCCCCTCGTACATCACTCTACCCGAGCTGCGCACTGCCTTCTGCTTACATTTGTTATTCCCTTTGCTTACTTATTCTTGCGACGTGTCTACGGTCCTGGAGGCGCTCTTATTTGCTCCCCCTATTTTTTCCCCTTTCTAGGGTGCGGTCCTTTTAATTAGATGGAGAAACTCCCTCTGTGTTCAGATTTATTCTGATTTGGATGAGAGTGCTTTAGTAAGTCCCTCGGCTCCGCTCTTTTGACTCTTTTTACTCGCTCTTTTTGTGCCTTTTCTTTTCTTCGCAGGGACACCTCTTGTGGACACTCAGCCGTTTAATGCAATCCTCTACATAATCAAATGGCTAGTCAGACTCGCATAAAGTAAACTATATCATAACCCCCTCCTCCCCCCCCCCCTTTCCTCACAACCCCCCGATTTCCCCGGTTCATGAGGCCTGATCGATTTTCAACTCCTCCACCCCCCCAGTGTCCCCAGGCTTCGCTTGCAGAACCTGAATATACAGTTCCGTTCTGGCAGCTCCCTTTTATTTCTTTTCTTTGTTTTTTTTTGGTTTTGTTTCCCCCTTGATCAAATTCGCGACCTGGTTGGCGGGGTGACTCCTGATACCCCGAAAGCGCTCGTCCCTGCTGGCTTTATGGTAAAACTTTAAAAGACTCATCGTCCCTGGACAAACTTTCTCTGTTATCTATCTCCTGCAGGACTCCTAATTCCCCCTTCCCCCCCCAAATCGTCCGGTAATCTGCGTGTTCGATCTCGTTCTCAAGACCTTTTCCCCTTTTCCTGCTGAGGTTACGGTTATTAATGAATGCTTTGACTATGAGTGCTCTGTGATGGCCATGTCTGTTGTGGCTTTCGTCGTGCCCCCCCTTGGGTTTTTTCCTTCCCGTCCCCAAAAAAAAAATTCACAAGAGGAGGGCGATTTTGTGCCCTGCTTATAATTTGCATTTTTGTCCCGACAAATGCAAAATATAAGATTCCTCCAGTGTTATACCAACAAGCCATTTGAAGGCTCCCGCTTCCTCCTTCTTCTCCCTCCTTTTACCGTGGCTAGCGGCCGACCGAGCCGCTATTTTTTCTAATCCCCATATTTAGGTACTGCTCGGGACGCTAGTCCCCTCTGACCACGAGTGATTGCATCTCCGAACTAGCGGAGCAGCTGACAATGGCCTTTGATTGTATCATTTCTTTTTTTTGGCAAGGATCTGGCTTGTTATGGAGTCAGGGGTCCTCCCCCCTGCCCCTTCATTCCCTGCGCACAGTCCTCTCTGCCGCGCCCTCCTCTTTACTTTTTCGCAGTCCAAAACCCAGTTTCTCACAGCCCCCACGAATGCGCCACTGCCCCTAGGGATTGGATAAGGCCTTATCTCATCCTTTCCCTTTCCGACATCAGAAGCTCCCAGTCCCAGCCTTATCTGGTCGACGATCTCGATCCACCCGCAGACTACTCAGACATTTTGAATGCCTTCTTGTTGGATAAAAACCCCTAACTTTTTCAGCCCATCGTGGCGATGAGGCTTTTTAAGGCCAGTTTGACGCATACGGCGATCAACATGAGAGTTCCTCCTCCTTTTCGACCCCCCTTTCCCTCACCCCTTTTTTTTATCAGCTGAATTTTGATCCCGGTTCCCACCAAAAAGCCAACAACCCTCCAAAATCCCAGATGTCTAATACGAATATCCTTTCGATTACAAAGCTGAAGCTTAAGTGTCGCGATGCAATGGTTTTTTGGTACCATTGTCTGTAGTTATTGGACTTCGTCCATCGCCCCCACCCTACACCCCGGGAAGTGATTCACTTTTTGGGGTGAGGTGCTTCTTTTCCACTTGATCCCCCCCTTACTTTTATTTTTCTCATTTCCCGTTAAGCCTTAGTGATTTTTTTTCCGTTTTGTGCATTAATGGCCCTGTTCTTTTGCCCGCTGGGTAACCTGCGGCATCCAAAGATCAGTCCTCACCGGCTTTCCTATGAGCGTCTTTTTTTTTTCCCCACGTTTCACTCGGGAGCACTCCTTCCTCCCCATCTCCGCATCATCTACGTTCTGAGCGTCTCTTCGTGTGCGTAACCCATCGACGATTTTCACAATAGCATGATCCCCCCCCCTCTCTGTTTTATTCCCCGCCCTCGCCACGCCGGACCGCTTCGACACGTACCCTACGCCAACCCAGCAAGTGCCAATACACTTCAGGGAATTCTGTGAGCTACGCTCCGCCTTCGTTCTTTGGGCCGTGCCTTGCTTTTCCACCCTTCTTCTGGCACACTTACAAGCTCCATTTTAACTCCCTTCGAACCTCTCGTAGAAACAGACAGGCTTAAGATTTCGATTCCCGCTGTCGCGGCGGTCTCCCCCTTTCTTTCCTGCAACTCACTCCCCCTGTGGTAGTCCACCTGAGGTGCTGGCTGGCTGTCTCACGTTTCGTCATCTTTTCATTGGGCTGGTACTTCTTTGTCTTTCTTTCGACCCCCCCCCATATAAAGAGGGAGGGAATTCTTTCATCTGCTGAGGAGGGTTTCCCAACTCATTGTAAAGCATCCTTCTGGCCGCTTTGATCTCCTTTCCCTCCTTGTTTCCCTCAGTTGGACTCTTGCTTCCAAATGCTTTTACCTTCACACCTCCCATCCCCTCTTCCCCCCCCTTTTCCCCCCCCTCCTTTAATATGGGTCTACCACACAGCCCTTTCCCATTGACGGACCCACCCCTCTCTCGCCGCCTCCCGTTGATAGCACATTCTGAAATAGTCAGGGGACCCAGGTCGGTGGTTTCCTTAACATCCCTTTCCGACCGCCCCCCCTCCCCCCTCTTCCCCCACCATTAAGCATTGCAAATTCTGGTTTTATAGACTTTCGTTCCGAAACGACTCTGAATTTTATATACACCAGTGGATGTTCTTATTCCCCCCCTATACGTCCCAATAGGGCCATCCTCCGCTCTCGTAGCTTTCTCCCTGCCCCCCCGCGCAGTCCTAACATTTGGGAAAGTTTTTTCGCCACCGTTTTTTTTGCGAAGTTGCCCAAGATGCGGTGGAGAGAATATCACAGAGTACTATTTGATATTGCTGGTCTCCTTTATTTTTTTTTATCTTCTCACCCGAAGAGGGACTCTCTTTCGGTACATGCCTTTGGTTATACTTTTGGGAGGAAGGAGTGCTCGACTTCATTGATCCACGCTACTGACGCTTTTTGCACTCTCTCCCTTTTTTTCTTCTTGCAGGGGTCGCTTCGCGGGCCCACAGCGTGTACTAACCAAATCTCCACCCCGTCCCCTCAATACGACCTCTTCCTTCTCCCCCCTTTCCTTTATCAATTTTCCCCTAGGAACGATCCCCCCTACGACACACTTGCATTCCACCGGTCCGGTTTCCTTTTGTCGGATCTCCCAAACTATTTTAAGCAACGTCTGGCTTTTGCTTTTCGCGTGCCCTCCCCCATCTCGTTTCGGTTCTTTGTCCCAAAGCAGCCATTCTTCTTTTTTTTTCTTTTGGCTTGTTTTTCACTCACCTTTGATTTCATAACATGGTTTGCTTTAGGACGAAAGGCGGATACTCCTGCCTCTGTCCCTGGTCCACTTGGCCTTTCCCTACCTATCGTCCACTATTTCGCTCAGTAAGTTTTTTGACCAGCCCCAGGCAGTTTAGACTCCATCATTAGTCGTCAGTTGTAATTTATTGTTGCTCGAGATAAAAATGGCTTTACCTTTTTCGTTCGGTCTTTTTTTCTTGGATTAATGGACGCTTCTCTGACTATGAGGTGCTCGGAGGCATGGGGATTGCGGATTGAAAGGTTGACCAGTCCCAAAAAACAGTTCCACTGGCAGTTTCTCGCTATTCGGTGTCCTCCCCTCTCAATTTGGCAGTGCTTCCCGACCACAGACCCGTTCAGAGACGGAGCCCCACGTGATCAATCAAATCTGCCTTCTTTTGCTCGCTAACCTTTTAGGCTCACTCTCCCCTTTCAGCCCCCCTTCTCCGAGCCTAGACGACCTTTTTCTTTGCTAGTTGTTTGTGTTTTGTTGAGATATTTCCCGGTAGGAGCGCATGACCGCGTGTTTCCCTTATTAGAGTTTATCCAAGCGGCAAATGGCTTGGTCCTTTCCACTCTGGCTGGATCTCTTCCAGCTTGTGCATTGATTATTTTGAGGGTATTTTTCACTTAGAATTTTAGCTGCCCCGGCGCCCCTCCTCTTTGTCCTGTTTTTTTTTGTCTAATTCAACCCCTTTTTTTCAACGACCGCCCAACCACTTCCCCCAAAATTGAATTCCACCGCTCAGAGCAATATATTGCGGTCCTTCAATCCTCATAACTGCCCATCCGCCGGCCCCCCGTCCCCCAGCTTATGGCTCCCATCCGAGCCCCCAGTCGACTTTGCATGAGTCCTGTTATGCATTGGTTTTCCCAAACTCCCCATATTGTCCGCTCGCTTCTGCCCAGGGGACGCATACCTCCTGCTTTCCCACCAAACGAGCGTTACCTCCTTTCGCACCCCCGCCAATGTGATAGCCCCTTTGACCGTGACAAACTTCATTCAAACCATCCCGGTTTGCTTTTTGAACGCTCTCCCCCCCCTATTCAAGGTGCTCCCCCCGCGGCAAGCCAGACCGTTGCTCGTTACTTCCTGAGTATTGGAAAGACTACCACGACCAACCCCACTAACGGTTGATGCAGTCCAGTTTTGGTGGTCGGAGTTTTTTTTTTTTTCTTCCCTATCTTTTTTTTTTACCTGATCAAAATCGTGTTTTCCGACGGTCAAGATTTATTGACCTCAGTTATTTTTCACACGTTTCCATTCTTTCCCACCTCCCTTTTTCCCCTGCGAAGCGACCCCAATTCAAATTCCTTTCGCGGACCTCAGCGAAGCAGGCTCAGTGAGCGTGCACCGTTTCTATCCCCATTCAGGGCCCCCAACGCTTTAAAACCTCCTCTCGTAACTATTTCTTCGCCAATATACACCCTCACGACCTGACCATACATTTCTCCCCTATGGTGAGGAGCGAGCCATCCGACCGCCAAACGTCCAGAAGCACAGACATCAAAATTTTTTTTTTTCCCATTCCACTTTTCCCCCAACTTTTCCCCTGTCTTGCAGAGGCCCTGCTACGCTCTCGTCGCTATGGGGCCGTGGTCGTTATAGGTATAAGTCTCCCCCCCCAATATGAAAAGTAAATCTTCTCCTTTCGTTTACCTCTCCCCTTCTTTTTTCCTCCATTTCCCCCCTAATTGGCAATTTCCTGGCATGGTCAATCCCCTTCATTTTTTTTAGGTAGACACCTCATCCTGTTGTGTCCACCGTATGCGCTGAAGTTTAGGGTCTCTTTTTTTATCCGTTCCTTCCCCTTTCCTCCTTTTTCTCTGGGGGACTTGTTTTGCTTTTGACCCCCCTTTCAATTGAGAGCTGAATTGTAAATAAGCTGGAGTATTCTCTTTCGATCCGCCGTTGTTTTTTTGATTGTAGGCGGCCCTGCCTCCTTTTTCCCCCCTCTTTACCCATTCCAACCTTCCCTTTCATTCCCGCTGATCATTTCCCTCCTTCCTTTCTGGTATGAAGCACACAAGTTCCCTGAGATGATGAAGGAAGTTTCTCCCAGCCCAGTCACATCTGGACCTTTTCCCCCTGTTTTTCCTCGGTCCACCCCGGGACCTGCTTTCGGTTATACATAGCCCCCCTTGCGTGCGACAAGCCCCCGGCATTCCCTACCGTGGCTGGAGACCGACTTTTTTTTTTTTTTCATGAATGATTTCTCATACCCCAAGTTTGTCTTCGTCGTTACCGTTCACCGATCACTTTCCCCTCACGCCCCCTAGACATTAACTGATGTAGCTTGCGCCCTTGCAGATGAAAACTGTATTTTCATCTTTTCGTGTGTTTGACTGATGCTGTCGCTTTGAGCTTGCTTCGCTTGCACCTTTCCCCCCATCTCTGGGTGCTCATGGGATTTCGGTCGTCGACTTCTTAGATGTCAAAAGAGACCCCTTCGGCGATAATGCAGTTGGGTCCAAGTGTATATTTCTTAGTTTTACCTCGTGAATTCAAGATCTAAGTCTTCTGCCCCTTCTTCCCTCCTTCTTCCTTTTCTCTTTGTCTTCGTGCAGTTTACGGTTTGGCACTTTTTAAAAGTGTTAAGGAAAAGACTTAAAATCATCTTTCGTACCAATCCCATCCTCCCCTTTTTCAACTCTATTCAAAACTTGATCCACCTCAGCCCAAAATTGAGAACCCCCCCTGGAAGGTGTTACATGTCTTTTGTGAGCTGTTTGACCAGTTCCACCCCCCTCCCCACATTGTCCCCCAGTGCACCCGCCTAACCCTTGGTCCTCCTCTGCACTTTCGAACTTGAACCCTGTATCTGGCCCCCCTTTTAATCCTGTTTTTTTTTGTTACCTGATCCCCCCCTTCTCTGATCCCCTGTTCTTTGCTCGGGGGACGCCCTTGAGATAACGAAAGCCCTTCTTTGTCACAGGCGCGTATGCGCGAACCTCATCTTATTCGGCAGTACTGTTTTTTTCGATCCAGCCTTTTTGAAGACGCAGTGCCCCCTCCTTGCCAAATCTTAATTATCTTCTGCGTTGCTTTGATCGTTCTCCAGAAAAGTTTTTGTTTGTTCTTGCCTTTTTTCATTTGGATTGATATGTAGTGTTTCTCCTTTCTATGAAGTGCTCTGACGGTGTTACAATTCTTGTTCTTGTGGTCTCTTTTTGGAAAACGGTGTGACACCCCCTCAAGTGACTGCGTCGGTCGCTCGTCTTTGCTTTCTTCCGCCTTTTCTGCCCCCCTGACTCACCTGCACAAGCATGGCTCTCGCCGGCGCCAGCCCTTCCGTGCCATAACCCAGATGGCATTGGACTAGATAATTTTGCTTCATTACGGGCTGCGGCTCCCTTAGCCGTCATCCTCTTCTTCCCCTTACCCCCCCTCCTTTGTGGTTGATCATTTAGCTCGGAGCCCTTGAGGAATTTTTCGCGAGTAAATTTTAGCGGACTAAGCTTGCCAAATGGCTTGTGTCGTGTCTGTCTGGCTGGCCTTCTTTTTAGCAGGGGCTTGGTTGGCAGCACCTGTCCGACGCATCTGAGCGCTCTGCTTGTTTTCTTTCCAACTAGCCCAAAGCCCCCACCATGGCCACTTCGAGCCCTCTCATAGTCAAGGACTGCAACTCCCCCACCGAACATCGTGAAAAAGTACAGCCTTAATGGAGCACATCCCCCCCTTTCCACGCTACCTATACCTTCGACGCCTTGCCTTCTTCCTGAGTCTTCGCCTTTTCCCGTCAAATACGCTTATCCGCCTTTCTTTTTTTTTCCGGCCAGGTTGAGCATACCATCCTGTTGACAAAACTATTCCTCTCCTCCTTTTTCACCCCGCCCCAACACTGCTCGCGATTCGTGAACAAAACCGCACCAATAAAAAACACCTGGATGTCTGCTTTCCCGACCCTCCCGTCCCTATTCTTCACTTTTCGATTGTGCACCTTCAAGCAAGTACGTGCAATGTAGATTGAAATCGCATCCTTCAGAACAACGGACCGGTTTTAGGCCCTTTTGGGTTGTCGGCGGTTGGATTCGTTCTATCCTTTCCCTTTGATCAAGGATTGCTTCCGTTCGCACTCTAACTTCTAATCTTATTGAATATTAAACTTTTACATTCGTTACCAGCTGTTGCGGCAATGAACAGAAGCGACCTTTTTACTACCCTGTCCCGCACCTTTAGGAACCAGTTGACTGGCTTGCATCCACATACTGTGTCTAACCAACGCTACGCCTGAGCGGACTCTTTTCTTTTCGCCCTCTAATTAACTCGACGCCCACCACTCCCATGAGCTTGAAGCGCCCACGGACCGAAGAGAGAATCCAACCCCAGCCAAAGTTTTTCAATACCACTAAGTACCCTGCGCTTGCCCCTTTCAAGATAAGCTAGCCTAGTCCTATGGTTTTTGTCTTATTTACACGCAGACCTCAACCTTTATCTCTCTTTCTTTTGCCTCTCAACTTCTGACCACCATCCATTACGTTTTTCTGACCCCCTTCATGCGAGGTCCCGCCGTAGGTCGCAATCTGTAATCCAACCTAATCCTAAATTTTTTTTTCACCCCCTGATGGTTTTGTCGAGAAGCTGTCAACGGTTTGCGTCGTCTTGATTTTTTGTATCCGGTTCCGTCAATTCCTCATTGTCGGTTCTCGGGCTCCAAATATTTAAGGTCACCTGCGGCCTATGTTAGGGTTGGTCCTTGTAACTCATTGTACAGCTACTCGGCCTCCCCCCCCATCCTCCTCCCCCTTTGTTGTTGTTGAGAGACTCCTTCCCGGCAATTAGCTTCCGTTTACCCCATTCCAACCCGCCTTCGATGCCCATTTCACTCTTATTTGGTACGAAGCAACAATTTTTCTCCCAGACAATGCTGCGGACACCTTTCCCCGCCTCACTCCCTCTTTTTGCACAGCTTCATCTTCCATACATCAAATGTATGAACCACCACGGATGGTTGGCATAAGAACCATTGCCGACAGGACCATCGTGTTGCATTGCAATCACACTTCTGATTCTAGTTTTCTCGGTTCTCCCCTATCATGATTGATTAAATACAAATTAGTCGTCGTTCGTGCGATAACGGACCAGTTCAGGACCCAGGCTCGACCCTGTCTTTGTTTCCTGGCAGCGCAGGCTACTTGAAAGTGTATTGTCCACTTGCGCTTTTGTTCTGAAAGGTACCGCGCTTTTCCCCATTCTTCTTTTTCATTGATAGTGCGGTCGTCTCCCTAGATCGCGCAACGCACTAAGGGGTGGCGTTCTCTGGTTATAATGGGTATAGGTAGATGGGTTCGTGCATCCGATTTTTGAGTCTTTGGACGGTTGGCGTTTGTCGCTCTTTTTGTCTTCAGGACCAACAGCTCAACATGTAAAGTGTCCTCACAAAGGATTCTAAATAAGGTCTTCTCTGCGAACTAGCCCTTGATAAAGTTCTGGCCCCCCCCTGACCCCCCCCCCCCCCCCCAAAGGCGCATCACCTGTCCGGTGTTCCTTTTTTCTTTGTCGATGCCATTATTTCACAATTCACACACCAGTGTCCTCTACCGTATGGCCGCATTTCCCCCCCGGACTAGGTCGCGTCTGTTCTGGTGCAACAAAGCAGTCCATTGTCTCTTTTTTTATTTTTTTTTTTTTTCAACGAATCCCTTGATCACATGGTTGCTCTGGTGGGTAGCACTTCAAGAGCGGCCAGCTGGAGTCCGTCAACCTTTACTGCCAAGCCTCATCTTTCACTCTTCGGCCCCGTAAGTTCTTTATTTCCTCCGATCAGCCTGTCCTCAGAACCATGCCAAAAATTCTCGGTTAATAGTTTTTTGTGCTTACTCCCCTAAAGTTGATTTTCTGCTATGTTCGGTTTATTTGATTCCCTTTCCCGGATACTTGACCCGAGTGCTTAGTCGGTGGGCTCTTTTTTTTTTTTTTTTTTTTTTTTTATTTTTTTTTTTCCTTTTTTGATTTGGGATTTTGTTCTTGCGTTGAAAACGGGGGTTGGACATGCGACCCAAGACTGAGCGCGATCGGGTATATCCTTTTTCGACCCCCCGACTGGCCAGCGCCGGAAGCGCCGACGTGGCTCCCATACATCCCTTTGACGCGTTCCTCAGTGACGGATCTTCCCCAAGTTCACGTGTTCTATTGAGAGACGACTATA
>Ga0179591_1318487_pt1 | contig 11486 bp, 13 predicted proteins | sample CZOMad2_1_08_16f_FD_182891 | JGI IMG/M metagenome (GOLD analysis project Ga0179591, IMG submission 182891) | Vadose zone soil fungal communities from Angelo Coast Range Reserve, California, USA - CZOMad2_1_08_16fungal (PacBio error correction) | ecosystem: Environmental > Terrestrial > Soil >... | reverse complement strand
CCCTGTCTACCGTTTCTTTTCCTCTTTCCCCTTTCAATGTTTTTTTCTTTCCGCCCTGTAGCGGCCCACCAAACGACTGTTAAACGACAACTTTGCTTGCTGGTCCTTTTACTGTACCCCTTAGCCCCGCCTCGAACCTTTTCCCAATGCCCACCCCCCCGGAACAACTGAAAAGACCCTCTTTTTTCACCCTTATAGGTTATTCCTCTCTGAGGAAGCGATTTCTCTTGTCCATCCCCCCTTTTTTTCTCTCTTTTAACTTTAGACCCCTCCTTTTCTCTTTTACTTTTTATCTTGCCCCCCCCCTTAAGGAGCATTTTTTTATGGAGATGTTACTGTCTTTTTCCCCTTCCCTTTAAGTAACTTTGAAACTCGTTTTTTCGATTCCCTCTTTTTTTCCGCTCCATCAGAGACCAGTTAACCGAGTTGAAAATTGGCTTTTGTTCCGGAGGTTGTTTATGGGGATGAAGTGTCGGTTTTTTTTTCCCCGTCCCTTTTTTTGAAGAAGATCGGGACTTATTTTTTTAACGTTTCCCTCCCCCCATTGACCACTTATCCCCTTCCCTCCTGGCGAAACGGCATTTACAGGCATTTCCTTTCCCCTTTTCCCCTAAGAAGTTGAATCTTCTTTCTTTTTCCCATCCCTCCTGTTTTTGAATTAGGGGTGCATTGACGAGTTCAGCCTCTTATCGGATAAGCGATTTGGCTTTAAGACAACGCAAGCTTGCCCCCCCTTTGAATCTCTCCTGGTTAACGATCCAACTTTCCCTACGATGATGACTGCCGTTTCCTCCTTTTCACCGCCGTTCCTCCCCCCCCCATTGGATTCCTTTCCTTTGCATCATCCCCGCCCAATCTTATGTGTATTTTACACCCGTCTGCTGATTTTCCGTCCCTCACCCCCTCACTGCCCGATCTACACAGTGCCCTTTCAATATGTGTCGTGGTACCCCCCCTTTTAATTTGGCATAGGTATGTTGACCGGTTTTGTATTATAAGTTTGTTTTTGTAGCCACGATGCCGAACCCGCGTTTTTCTTGTTGCTTCTCACTTTGATGCTCCACTTGCTTTCCCCTTTTCCACCTCGGCTCCCCCCCCCCCCCCCCTTTTTTTACATTTAAATATCTTATTCCTCGGCTTCGTTGTTCCTGAGAACCCCCCTTTCCCGTCCACGCTCCAGATGTTTTACCACCAGGCGTAAGCCAATCGTCCCGCTCCTTTCTCAGCGTTTCTCCGAACGGGATTCATCTCCCTTCATCCTCCGGTGGATTGCAGGGGGGTAGTGTTCAGGAAAAGAAGTGCAAACTCCCTTTTCTTCCCCATTCTGGAAGACCTTGTTCACCCCTGACAGCTCCCTTGCTTAGATCTACACCTGTTTTTTTTGTACCCAAGAGGAGATGCTGACGACGCTTCTCGTTGAACGGTTTTTTTGCCTGAACAACTGGGGAACCTTCCCTCTTTCTCTATGGGTGCCGCAGTAACCCCAGTCTGCTCTCTTTCTTTCCAGGTTTCACGTTTTCGCCCCCCGTTAAATTGATTTATGGGAAACATCCGTCATTCGGTCCCGGCTGGGTATTTTTCCCTTTTACCTGGAAATATGCTCCGACCCCTTCCCCTTACTTCCCATCAACCCCTCTTCAACCGGACCTAACTCTCTCTTCCCTTTCCTTCCTTAATTTTTTTTACATCTTCCTAATGTTGTTTTTTTTTTGAGAGAGATCGGTCCCGCCGTTTTTCTTGCATGGTCATTCGGATGAATTGACCCCCTTTCTTTTCCTCTTCCTTTGTCTTGTTTTTCATGGGGCTGATGTGCTTATCCCTCTCTCCAAAGTTGTTCGTCCCCCCTCCGCCTTCCCACCGTCTGTTAAGCCTCCCTCCCCCCGGGGCCCTTCCCTCCCGGATCGTGTTCCTGGGTCTAGAGACGTGCCTCGGAGGGGGTTGCTGCGGGCTTTTTGGCCCCCATTTCTCTCTTACTGGTTTCACATCTTTTTTTGCGGCCCCCTCTTTCCTCTTCTCCCATCTTGACACATTTCACAAACCCACTTTCGATCGGAAGCTCCCACGGTTCTTCCTATGAGGAATGAAGTGCAGACGCATTGGATTTACCCTGAGTGCGTTTCTTTCTTTACACTCCCCCCCCCTGCACGTCCTGAGTTTATCTCCTAATCCCCCCTTCTTAGATACGACGATATCTGCATGATGCGAATTTGCTGCCCCTCTTGGAAGAATTACATCGCCTCGTTTCCTTTTCCGGTTTTCCCTCCCCCTGCGCGTTAGCCGCATTCCCTGCTACCTTGTTTTGATCCTGCTTTCTGTTTTATGTTCAAACCCCCCTTCCAACGGGTTGTGTCTTTTGAATTCTTTTACCCCCCCTCCAAGCCTTCCTGGTGATGAGAACTATTCGAGGGTTTCTTATCATTGTCCCTCCACCACTGACAACCTGTACCCCCTCCCCCTTTGCCCGAACAACCGATCTCGGTTTTCCCCCCCCCCAAAGTTTTACGGCGAAAAGACCAAATCGCTTCGTTCACATTTTTTAGATCCCAACTCGGACGATGTGAGAAATCACATCAGTCTTTGTTATTCATGCACTCTTCCTTTTCCCTTATTCTCGTCCTTCTAACTTTCCGATCCCTCCCTTCCTCTGGTTTCTTGGTCCGCGTTTTTTTTCCCCCCCCGGTTTTTCCCTCCTCAAATCTTGACCCTCTAGCGTAAAAGATTCTTCCCTCGATTTCACTCCTTGGCTCTTTAACCCCCCCTCCAAAGCTACCTTCAAAAAGCTGGACGCCTTCTTCTCCTGGGGTCTAAATGAAGGCTTCCTTTTTTTCATCTTTTTTCGAGCTCGTCTTCACTCTTGATGGATTTTTTATAGTCAAAGCTTTCTTCCACCCCCCCTGACGTTTGCCCCCGCCCTTACTACAAAAACCGCGGCAAAAAACATCTGTTTCCTTTGGCAGCTTCTTGGTTGTCCTTAATTGGTTTTCCCTATTTGCATTATGTCAAAGGCAGTTACGGACCATCAAGGAACCAAGGTACAAACCTTCTTCTTGGTTCGATTCCTTCTCCCTAACCATCTTCTCCCTTCTTGTTGAAAATGTTCTCCCCCTCCCTCCCTCCTCCCTCAAGTGGGTTGAATCCCTTTTTCCGTCTGACCCTTCCCCCCCCGCTGCAATATAGCCGCTTATCCTTCACATGTGAATTCTGTTTTTTAGAGTCATTCGCTTCTCCCTCTCCGTTCTTTCTTCCCTTGAATAGGGAAATTGCCCTTCCCCCCCTGCATTTATTCCCTCCCTGTTTTTGGTTCCGTTCCCTTCAGCACTACCTTAGTATCGATTAAATTGCCCCACGTTTTACGAGAGTCGTACCCATGGCATATCATTTCGCCCCCCTCTTTTGTTTGGGATTTTTCGGTCTTTCCAATCTGAAAGCCGGTTCCCTTTGTACGTTTCCTAGTCACTCCGTTGGAGCAATTTTTAACAAGACGTTCCAGCTCCTGATAATGCCTTTTCTGTGGCCCTTTGTGCTGTAACTCTTCGGTCGTATTCTTTTTCCCTATATTATCTTCTATTTTTCCTCGGGACGAACGACCCGTCGGACGAAGAAAGTTATTTAGCGTTTGCTTCCCCCATTCTTCTTTCTCCCTTTTTCTGGTGGAATAGGTCGTAGTTTGGTACCCCACATTCTGTTTTTTTTTTTTTTTTTTTTTTTTTTCGCTACCCGTGGGGCAATTTGGTCGGTTAAGATACCATTAAACTGTCTCTTTTGTTTTCTCCTTTCCCCCTGCCCTAGACTTTAGGGACCCGAGACCCACAAACATTGTTCCAGGTACCTGGCGTTAACTTCAGAACTTTTCTTGAACTCCCTCCTCCCCGTTTACGAGACTGGTTTTCGTCCGTCCGGTCGAGTTTTTCTTTTGCTGGGATCTCCGATGTTGTTCCCCCTCTTTTCCCTTCTTTCGCCATTCGAAGAAACGTCCCCCCCCATTTTGCTCGATGGTCTTGGACGTTCGTTTAATTTTTTAATACGCGATTCTTGGTTTCTTCCTTTGACGATCGCAGTCTCCTCTTCTGCCCTGACCTTCAAGGCCTGGACCGCCTTATATCTATTTCTTTTTAAGATTGTTGGGTAGTCTCATCCCTTTTGGAGTTCCCTCCGTTCCCCCTTTATTGAGGTTCCCGGGACCCCCTCGACGTCCTCTCTTTCCTTGTCACGTCCCCCGTAGGTGTAACACCCCCTCACTGCGACCCCCCAAAGGAAAGCAGCTTTTCAATGGCGATTTACTCTTTCTTTCGGCTCCCTTTTTTGTTTACATCCGGAACAGTGCCCTCCCCTTTCCTTCCGGGTCTTGTCCCCCACCCTCCTCCCCAATATGAATCCCCATAAACTATTCGCTTCAGACCCGGTTCTCTTTTGTCGTCCCCACGCATTCATGCGATGAACATTGTCCTTTCCTCTTCCCCCCTCACCGTTTGGTACGTCAGGGCGTTCTCCCAACTCCACCTAGCTTCCTGCCAGATCCCTTCGATGAAGTTAGTTACCCTTGAACCCCACGTGGTCCCCCCCCTCCGGTTTTTTCCCCCCCCAACCGAATCGCGGTCCTTAGAATCCCGGCCACCCCCTTCTTATATCTAGGGTTTTCCCCATCCCGGCTTGCCCTCCCTTCGGTGTCCCGTAAAATATCCCTCTTTCTTTCCCATTCTTTTCGTGAGCTATAGGCAATATGGCAGTTCCTACTAAGCTTCTTTGAGCCTGTCCTCCGTTCCTTTCGTAGAAATGGCTTCGTGATGAACCTTTCCCCCCGCTTCCTAAATTCCCCCAAGTTGTTTCCCCTGTTCATTGCGGCGGGCTCTTGTCGCAGAGTCGAAAACCCCCCCCCAACGACGTCTCTTTCCCTGTCCCCCCTTCTTTGAGGTTGGACGGTCTGGAACCTCGCGTCCTGTCTTTTTTCACTGAGCGGCCCCCCAATCCTCGAATGCCCTGCGGTCCTTTAAATTCGCCCTGCCGAGATCAAACCCTCAATTAAACCTTCCCCCCCCACAAACATCATGTGGCTTCAGCTTTTCTTCATCTTTGATTATTTTTTACTTTCCCTCCGACTGAGTGCCCCAGCTCCCGATGAAGCCGTCTGTTCCTCTTGATTAAACCCAATTCCTTCTTTTGTTCTCTTTTTAAGCGCATGATGGCCCAACGTTCTTTTAGGTGGCGATTCTTGAGTATTTATGGTACCCCCGTCCGCACCCCTCCCTGCTCCTTAGATCTCTCTAAACATCACCTTCTCTCCAACACGGCGACCTGGGGTTTTTGAAGTTTTTCGGGGAGAGTCCATCCGTTTTTCCACACGTTCCATGTGGGGTCCTGAAAGATATCTGTCGTTCTGGGTTGAACCCCCAGTGCCCGATACGTTCTTCTTCAGGGGACCCTTCCCCGGTGACGTACGACCCTTTCCACCAATAAAAGTAATGCCCTTTGGAAGGTTATTTTTTCCCTTTCCCCATTCTTTGTATTGAATCGACAGGCCTTTCAGAGGGTACGCCTGCTCTTTGATTTTATTACGGCCCCTCGAACCCCCCTTGCCTCGGGCCAGGGTCGTATATGCCAGAAGCAAACCCTCTTAAACCTCCTCTTCGTTCCTCCTTTTCTCCGTTTCCCTCCTTTTCTCCCCCCCAGACTGTATTCTTCCTCATCACGACCTCATTCTTTTCGTAAACGATCTGTCGCGTCTCTTTCACCCCCTCCCACTTCCCCCGAAAAAGGACCAGTAAAATTTTTTTCGTGTCGTTTCCCCACCCTCCTTTTTTTTTTACCCTCCCCTCTCTTTCCTGTGGATTACCATTTGTCTATACGTTGGAGTTGTTATAGGTAAGAACTCCCCTTCGCCTTCTTTTTTCTCCACTGCCATTGCTCCAGTGCTTCCCTTCCCGTCCCCTTCCCCCTGCTCCACCATAGTTCCTTTCCAAACCCCTCTCCGCTCAGGGCTTGACGGCGCCTCTGGCCAAACATGTTCACCAGTCCAACCTTTTGCGCCTTGATATTTTTCCCTTTTCCCTTGTCGTATCTCCCCTAAGAGCTTTTTCTCGATCATCCTCTTTCCCCCCTCCGCCCTGGCGGATTAGAGATACTTGCGGTTTTGACTTTTTCGGGGGGATTTCTTTCCAAGGGAAATTGCAACTGGTGTCAACTTCCTCCTGCCCCTTATTAATTTGGTCTCACATTTTTTTTTTTGGTAAGATGTCCACTGCTCAAGCCTCTGATTGCTTCAGCTGTCCACCCTTTTGTTCACTTTTCCCCCCCAGAAGCACTTTTCGTCCCCTATTTCCCCCTCCCACCCAGACGACCCTCATTCCCTTCTTCGGCGTCCTTAGGCCCCTTCCTTTCAGTCAAAGGGTGTCTGAGAGGACTGCGATGCTCTTTCCCCCCCCCCCCTTTTTTTGCATGCGCCTGTGCCGTTCCATCAATCTGTCTCCCGAAACCTCTGCTCTTGGAGACCCCCAGATCAAAGGCCTCTTTGGACTATATTTTTCTCTTGTTTCGGAAGGCTACACTCCCCTTCCCCCCCTTTCCTGATTTTCTTCTCCCCTATCTTTTTCCAACCTAAGTTTTGATCTCTCGGTGACTCCTTTCTTTCCTTTTTTTGGGAAGTCTTTTCCGATATCGACTCCCTTTTTTTTTTATCAATGATGGGACGGCCCGACTGGGAAGACATTGTGACCTGGTCCTCTTCCCCCCTGACTCCGTCACAGTAATGCGGAGGATCCTTTCCTTCGAACTGAGCTCAGAGTCCTCCCCTGTTCTAGCCCCCAGTTTTCCTTTTCCCTAAGTTGAGGTGTTTTTTTCGGCGGAGAGGACCATCTGAGAAATCCCGGTTTGGGCCAAGGGGCTGCTTTTCCCCCTCCTTTCAATGAGTTTTTTAGAGTCGATCCTAAATTCCCCCCTTTCCCCCTTTCCTTCCCCCCCCAACCCCCCCCAGTTAGGTCAGCTCACGGGTCCTCTGAGGAATTAAGTTTTTTCTCACGATCTTCCCGCACTGATTTTCACCCTATTTCCCTTTAAATTTAGAGCCCCCACGCCTTTCCCCGTCTTCCTTTCCCCTGCTTCATCTCTCTGGTTTCTTTTCCCCCTCCCCGGTAGGATTCTCCTTCCACTCTCTCCCACTGGAGCGCCTCCTCCCTTTTCTAGATGTTTGACCCCACCCGAGCGGTGTCCATTTGTTTCTTTCCTCAGCGCCCGACTTTTTTTTTTTCCCCCCTTCTTTCGGTTTCTTTTTTAACCTGGGAGCCTGTGCCGTGGTACTCCCGCAAGCATGACGCAGATTTCCCCACATAATGAGCCGGTGTTTCAGTGTCTCCCCTTTATTCCTCCCCCCCCCCCCTTCCCCCCTTTGACAAAACTGGCCTGAAAAGCTGTTTCCACCCCCTTCCTTTCCGTCCCCAAAATAGTTTCACGGGTAGCCACCTTTTTCTTTTTGAGATCGTAATAGGAGCAGTTGTACCCCTCCCATAAGGATTAGGGTTATGCAAGTCGTATCCTTGCCTTTCCCTTTGTTTTTTTTTCTCCCTGCTTTCCTCCCCCCGTCGTACTTTCCCTTCCCATTCCCCTTCTTTTTTCTTAGTTCAACTTCCTCCTATCAAGAATGGGCTGGGGTTCCCCTGTTCCTTCAGACCCTTGTCAGAGTAACTCTTTCCCTTACCCCCTTGACCTTGATCCCTTTATTGTTGCCCACCCCCCCAAAATCCGCCATTAACAGTTTTGGATAAGTGCTTGTTTGACCTTTTTTCTCCTTAGTTCCATGACTTTATTCCTCGTGGCCTTTTCTTTCCCCCTGCTCGTCTCATGTGGAGTGAACGGACAACCTCCGAACGGGCCCTTTTTTTTTTCCCCCCCTAGTCACGTTTACCCCCAGTTTCAGAACCCCCCAACCGCCGTCCCACACACCCAACCTTTCCTTTTCCTTTCAAGTTCCCCCCCCTCCTAGTGGCTGGTTCCTTTACCTCCTTCAGCTGACCTCTGAATTTTTTTCCCTGCAGTTAAGGTTACAAGACCCACTTAAAACACGCCATTATCCTTCTTGTTTCCCCCTCCGTTTTCTCCCCCCCTGCCCAAAAACCTCCGTTGGTGCCCTTTTTTTTCCCACTCACATCCCCTTTCTCAATCCGTTCCCTCAGCTCGCGTATGTTCCAATACTCCAAAGATGAACTGCTGAGACACAACATAGTTTTGCCTCTGTTGTTGACGGGTCATTCGTGCTTTCCGTTCCGGGCCCTTTTAAGGGCCCTTTGAACGTCGCCTCTGTCTGTGTGGTTAGCGACCTCCAACATAAACTTCGCGCTCCTTTCCGTGAACACTGTTCCTCTCTCCTTCCCCAGAGAATATCCAATGGACGTCGTTTTGTTTTGTCTCTTTATCCTTTCCTTTTTTTTTTCCCCCCCCTCCAGATTTTCATTCCTTTGTCTCCTCATCAGGTCCTTCCTTTTTTTCTTTTCCCTTGATTCGGTCTGCCTGGGTGCCCCACTTGTTTCAGACTTCTTCTTGGAAAGTCCGCTACATTCATGTTGACCTCCTCTTTTCTTTTCCCCCGGTTACGACTTCCCTGAATGCTTGGTTATCCCAGTCCTATGATCCTAATTTTTGTGGATTATAAGGGTAGTTAACCCCCCCCCGATGTTTTGTTTCAAATTGGCCCCGGTCGGTGCCCCTTCCACTCCGTTAGATGGCTTTTCCCGCGATCCCTTTCGTACCCCCCACGGTAGTATTTTTTTATCGACCTTCCCTTTTTCGCTCCTTACCTCCTACTGGTGGAGCCGGTATCCGCGCTTTCCTTTTCTTTCTCAGCAGTAGAGGTTCCAAGCTCAGATGTCTTTCCCAGAGGGTCCCCCCCGTCGGCGAAAAATGTTTTTGACGAAGCATGCCCCTCTCCCCCTCCATTTGATAGATTTTGTTTTCCTTCCGGACGGTTGCATCCCCTATCGGGTCATTCGACTATCTAGCGAGTCTAGAAAATGCCTTCGTTTTCCTGTTTTCCTCTTGGCCCTCCCGATATTCCTTCTCTCTTTTCCCCTTCCTCTTTTTTTGTAGTCTCCTTATGCTTTTTCCCGAAGGGCCAAATTCCACGCCTTCTTTTGCCCCAATGTTACACTTCTTCCTTTCGTCGTCCCCCTCTCTCGGATTTCACCTTTGCTCGTTCCCAAAAAGCGAGACATTTTTGAGACGGGCTCTTTTTCCTTTTTCCCCTTTTCAGTTTCCTACGGAACCTCGTTCCCCCACCCCGTTCGGGATAACTGTCCCCCCTTCCTTCTTACGAAATCCCCAACATATTTTAGAGTTTTGCTTTGTGAAAAGTCTCTGTTCGTCCCTCCCCCTGTGCCTAATCGCATGGCTTTGTTCCCCCCCTCCTCACTTGTTCCCCCCCCTCTTCGTTAAGAACCGTCCTGCGATTTACCCTTTTGGTTTCCTTTTTTCTTTCCTCCAGAACATAGCCCCCGGTAACACCCCCCTCTTTGGTTTTTACCACTAATCCTTTTTGCTTCCCCCCTCCCCTCCCCATAGGATTCATAAGCTTTCTTCCCACAACTCGGCCTGCACGGTCCGCTTTTCCTTTTCGTCCCGTCGGGCCCCAAATAGGTCCATAGTCTCTCCCTTCCTGCCCCCCCTTTTTCCAAAGAGTTCTCCTTCCCCAGGCATACGAGCCTTTAGTTGGCCTGAAAGCTTTGACTTCCTTGAGAGATTCCTCCCCCTTCCCCCCACCTGGTTTTCGCCTTTCGACGCGTATTTTCGTAGTCCTCCCTCACGACTTCCCCCCCCCCAACCGTCTTCTGGTATGCTGTGGACCTTTGCCTCTTTCGTTCAAGGAATGCTTGTCTTTTCTCTCCTCGTGAAAACACCCGCATAGTCGAACGAAACTGCGCCCCTTTCCCCCCCCTTTGCCCCCAGCCAGAGACTACCCGGCAAACTCCCCCGATTCTTTATGCGCGGGTGGCGTTCTTTTCTTCACCCGCTCCTTTTTTCACATATTCGTGGCAGCTTTTGCTTTCGTTTGGACATCCCCCCCTTTTTTCCCCACCCCCCCCTTTTAAGAGTGTCTCCCCTTCACAAGGAGAAACGTCCTCTTTATTTGTAACCTACCTTCCCTTTTTTCCCGCCTTTCGCCCTTCCCCTTATGAATCGCGTTCCAGATGTCCGGTTGGCAACCCCCCTCCACCTATGACCTTTTTTGCAGTATCAAAGTCACCGGTTGTTTTTCTTTTTAGTCCCAGGCGGTTTCCCCCCCCCCGTAAGGTGTGAAGAACCTTTATTAGGCTCTTCCTTTTTGAACCCTTTTAACCCACGCCTGTTTTCTTCCCCCTATCTCTCCTCTGAAGAACTCATCCCCTCCCGGTGACGTCACCTCCCCCCCTTCACCCCCCTCTCAAGGTCAGCTTAAGTGCGTCTTCGTTGCCCTTCCCTCTTTAATTGAATCTTCTGGTTTTTTTTTTGTTGCAGTCTCTCTCCGCGCTCTTACGTAACCTCTGCCAGTAGTCTCTCTGCCGTTTTATCCAGTCGTTCAAGCTCCTCTTTTCCTTACACTCCGCTGACGTTCCAAAGAAGACTATCATCCTTCCCGTCGTTCTACTACCCTCTTATGTTTCCCCTTCCCCTCTTTCTCTTTTCCCCAAAACAGCAAGCTCCAGTTCCAGATTTCTCTTTTTTCGTGTAACCCCTTTTTGGAACTTATCTTTTTGCTTTTCCCCCCTTTTTTCTTCTATCACTTTTTCTTTTCTCAATGTGTACACCAGGAGCGGTAGTGTTGTTTTCCTTCCCTGCATTCCATGTCCCGTTTTTTTTTTATCCCCTAAGGGCTTTCCTGGACCGTTTTTTTTTCCATCAAACCCAGAGCCTTGATCAGACAGGGAGGGATGCTGCGTCTCTCTTGGACACCTTTCAAAAATCCACTACTCTAAGTTGTTTCCCCCCCGTGAGTTCCGACAACCCGATAGAGCGGGAAACTTCCTCTCTTCGGAGCCCCCCGAAATTGCTTTAGTCATCTCTCCCCTCCCCCCCTTTCTTCCCTCCTTGGGATTGAATGGGTGTGCCCCAAGTTCCAATCCTGGCTTCCCCCCCCCTTTTTTACCTTATTTCTTAATTTGAGTTTTTTCCTTTCTACCCCCCACTGTTGTTTTTTAGATGGGGCAATCCAAAGATTCTTCTTCTCCCTCCCTCCTCTCCCGTTTCCCTTGGCCACATCACTCCGTTTCCCCGTCCTAGTGAGATCGCCCCCCTTCTCACTGCTATTTTTCCCCACGTCGTTACAGCAGATAACGGTTTTCAACGCTGCACTCCTGCTCTTCTTCTTTTTTCCCCCATAAGGCAGGTTGAGTCTTTTTTAGCTGACCCCTTTTCTCCCACACTCTTTCCGCCCCTCCGTCTTTCCCCCACTTCCTCACACACTCTCCTCCCCCTGATCATAGATGGAAATAATTCCTTGAACTACCCTTGGCCCTCACTTCTTTCGT
>Ga0179591_1307087_pt1 | contig 11486 bp, 16 predicted proteins | sample CZOMad2_1_08_16f_FD_182891 | JGI IMG/M metagenome (GOLD analysis project Ga0179591, IMG submission 182891) | Vadose zone soil fungal communities from Angelo Coast Range Reserve, California, USA - CZOMad2_1_08_16fungal (PacBio error correction) | ecosystem: Environmental > Terrestrial > Soil >... | reverse complement strand
TGGTAGACATTGTCCTGTTCAAAGAAGTTCTGTTTTTCGTAAGTCCAAATTTACTGACACAAAAGTTCGAATAAACTGTGTTTTCTATCCCCCCCCAGGTTGGTTTAGATTTTCTTTTAACTTCCATGATTGTCGTATCTACATCTGACTCCAGTGTCTTTTTAGCTCTGTCTTTTTCTTAAATACGAAAGCATTCTTCAGGGCGCTTTCCAAATCGCTTCCGTATAGAATCTCTTCGTCCCTACTTTTCGTGCGGGAAGTTGAGCTTTCCATAACTTTTTGGAGCATATTCTTTACCTGTCCAAGAGATGCCCAACTGACCGACATCAGTATATACCATTTCCCCTGGTCTCTTCTGTGTTCATAAATGAATCCCTTTCCTCATAATCTTGACTATGGATCTATATGTCCTCCTATTTTTTTTTTTCTTCTCTCACTTCTCTCCCTTGTCCCCTCCCAGATGCCAGGCCTTCACTCCTATTGGTGATGTCTTTTCCCTGTCCTTCCTTGCTTCCTAGAATGAGTCTCTTTGATTGGGTTTTCCATATACCTTTCCTCCCCATTGACTCCTTTCCTCATACTGTTCTTGGCCATTTTTTCGTATTCACATTAACTGTAAAAAATTTTCACGTCCCTTTTTTCCCATCTGTGTAGTTTTCCCTTGTTGAGGACGGCTGCCCCTTTCTCTGAATTATAAAGCCTTTTTTCCCCCCTATAACTTTTCAATCTGGACCATGCCCTCCTCGCCTCATTTCCAATCGGTTTCCTTTGCCTTCCTTTTCTTCCAAGAATTTGCTTGCTTGTAGATACGAGTTGTTTCAGGGATGTGACAACCTCTTGTGCCCCCCAAGTTTTGACCATCATCATGCATCCAACCATTGAAGTCTTGAAAAAACCTTTCCCCCCCAGGAAATCATGTCCCACATTTTCCAGACATTATTTCATTACTATTTCCCTCCCCCCTTCCCCCCCCGTTGCCAGATGGACTCCGTTGCTACTGAAGCATTGCTCTTATTCTTTCATCCGGTCATGAGTCGCCTGTATGCTTAGAGTATTGTTGAACTGAGGGTCCACCCCTAGATTAGTCTTTGTCCCCCCCGTATCATTTTTTTTTCTTCTTTCTATTTCTAGAGTGGCAAACATATTTAATGAAACCCTTTTAGCCAACAGTTTTAGACAATACTTGCACTTCCTTGAAAGGAAATAACTTTTCTCTCCCCCCCCGGAACCTCTCCTGTCTTCCCAAATTTTTCCACCGAATTGGCTTCCCCTTTCCCCCCTTTTCTGTGGTCCCAAAACTATTACAAGGTAATGACTTTTTCTATTGTCCCCTCCCCACAATTTATAGTTATTGGTGTACCCCTTTGTAAGCACTCTTTTATGAGGCCCAACCCCCCCCTCCCGGTTATTTCTTAAAACACCCCTTCTCCGATTCCTTACTTTCTATTTTTTTTTTACCTTTTTTTTTTTGATGGTTTTGTAAAGCCTGTCCAAAGTATCCCACGAATTAGATATTTTTTATTTCACGCCGTGAGTTTTAATCCTTTAATTCCTCCCCTCTCAAAAAAACGGAATCTTTTTTCAATTCAAGTACTTCTATGCCTCCCACACAATAACTCGCAGCCCAGCGTTTTTTCTCCCCAAGGATAGCGCTGTCTTGCCCCCTGCGTCCACCATTTCCATACCTACCCTTTTTTTAAGAATTCCCCCATACACCATCCCTGAACCTTGCCGACCTCATCCTGGGTCTTTTTTGAAGTTAATGTTGCAATTGAATTCCCCCGATTTTTAGTGAAAATTTTCATTGAAGTGGGTATATTAAACTCTTTTGTTGTTTTTAAAAGTCCCTTTATTCAGCCTATTCTACTGTGATTTTTGACCAACTTCCCCCCCCTTCTAGACCTTCCTTTCTCGGTCCGTCGGTAGTAACCTACGTTGACATTTTTTCCCCCACCCCCCTTCCCTGGTACGACTCTTATTGTAAGATATAGCCCTTACATCTTTCTTCTTCCCCGTTCTGACCGATCTCCCAGATGCCCCGGCCCTTGGAAATTGAAGATTACATGTCTGGCCTCAATTTTGTCCCCCATTCCACCTCATAAGATGAGTTCTTACCCTTCCGTTGAAATAGTACCACCACCCTTCTAGTTTTAATCCTTTTTGATAATCCTTGGTTTATAGACGTCCCATTTCGTATCCGCTATTTTCCTAATTTTTTGTTGAGAGAGAACCGCCTGTTCATGTCTACCACAGAAGATGAAGGGATCCCGTCCCCCGTCCTTCCTCCTGGGTGAAATGAACACAATTCCTTCCTAAAAGCATCTTCATTCCTTTTTTTCGATGAGATTGTCCAGCGCCGCGTTCCTATCACTTTCGATCGGTCACCCCTTCCCCCGGTCCCGAACAGCTTTTCCTTTCCTTCGATGGTCCAGCGATAGTAGGAACGGCTTGCTTTTTCCCGACCCCCGACAGGTGTCCGATAGTTTTTTGATGACCCCACGTATAGTCTATCACCTTGCTTATTAGATATCCCTGAGGTCAAAAATCATTATCGATTTCCCAAAATCCCCTGCCCTCCCAGCAAAACAACATGCTGTCCCTTCCAAACTTTTTCATGACCGTAAATATTTTTTTGCAGAACTTCACACCATTACTTCAATTACTCATCCCAGGTCTTATTGTCTGTTCCTGGAACTATTTATGTGTCTGTTTTCTTTCATTAAAAAGGTATGCCCCAATTGTTTAAGTGGGAAGAGTGCAGCCCTTTTCGCATTTGCCCCCGATTTGCTTCGCCGTCTCTTTTCTACGGTCAATTATCACTTGTAATTTTACTCCTCAATGGATTTTTTTTATAGCTTTAAGGAGCCTTCCAAGACCTCCCTTACTTTTCTCCCCTAAGGAATTCTTCTGATTCCCTTTTTATCCCGTCTTCAACTTTCCACCATTAAGCCACCCTTCCCCCCTGAGAGAAGGTAATCTGACGTCATTTTTCCATTCCCCCCCCCCACAGACGGCTTTTCTACTTGTTAAGGATACCCCCTTTTTCCCACAATCCCAGAGAAAGTATTTTTCAAGATCCTGAGACCACTCCTTCCGGAGTTTGGTTTTTTTTTTTGTCCCCCCCCCTGATTATTTAATATTTTTGCCCCTTGCGGGTAGACGATTCCTTTTTCCTTCCCCCCCCCCCCCCCATCTTGGTCCTTGGCCAGTAACTTTCCCCCCCCTTATGTTACCAACGTTTGTTTTCCTCCCCCCGTTAATATATGTTTGAAACCATCTTCCTGACTCTTCATTCACAAAGTATATTGTTTGACACTCCAAGTCCTCCCCAAGTTCCACCTCATCTCAACCTTCAACAATTTCTCTACACCCCACAGACCCATGTTAGAAAAAGCTGGCCTCCCATTCTCGCATTCAGTGATGAACAACCGTTTCCTTTAACCTTTCAAAAGTGTTTTTTCATTGTAGTTTTCTCCAACATCAATGTACACTTGTGGTGTTTACTGAGTTTTTGGACTGTCTTAAAGGGTGGCTCTGCGGGTGTGTATGTTCTTCGTGTTTTTGGTTTTTTTTTTTTTTTTTTTTTGGGGGGTTTTTGGTGTTTTTTTTTTTTTTTTTTTGGTTTTTGGGGGGGTTTTGGTGTGGTGTTGTGTTGTGGTGTGGGGGGTGTTGTTGTTTTTGGGTGGTGGTGGGGGTGTTTTTTTTGGGTTTTTGGTTTTTGTGGGGGTGGTGGTGGTGTGTTTGTTTTTTTGTTTTTCTGTGGGGTGGGTGTTTGTGGGTTTTGGGGTGGTGGTTTTGGTTTTTGTGGGGTGTGTTTTGGTTTTTTCTTTTTTTTTTTTTGTTTTTTGAATGATGTCCCGTTTTCCTCAAAAGCGTGCACATACATCGAAACCCCCCCATAGATGACCACTCCAATGTTCTTTTTTCGTGCCGACCCCCCCCCCCACCAGTGAACCCTCCAAGTTAGCCTTCGTCTTCTTGCCTTTGAAAACTTTCTTTTCCCTTTTTTTTATGCTTAGGCTTCGAGCCTAGCCATTGTTTTATCCCCCCTCGGTTCGTTCCTCAACATCCTTTTTTCAAAGCGCAACAAACCCCTATGAGTCAGATGAAACCCAACTGTTTGCCAATGTCTTGATGGACTCCGCAAACTACTCATATGAGAGTAAAAGTGATCACTTCGGACCCCGTGAAGAGTGGGTTTATACACCGTAAATCAGAGCCCCTTTCGTTTCTTCCTTCCCTTTTTTTAGGTCAAAACCTCCCCCTTCACACCCTTCATAGCGCTTATCTTCCCTGCGTCTTGTTTTAAGGATCATGTACTTCTATAATTCCCCATACCTATCTCCCCCGCTTCTAATCTGTCCAGGGATTCCTTTTCCTCCAAAGAAAGATCGTTGAACATCCAAATGTCTCTCTGCTTCCCGCTCAGTGTCCTCTCGGTTTTTTTCGCGAAGATGAGACCACTGTTGTTTTCCACAGTCCTTCCTGCCATTCCCCAATATCTCCGGTCCCCCCCTCCCGTCTACGGAGGCGGAAGCTGACCCCTTTCAAGTTTCCCCTGGCCTTCTTGAAGCCACCGGCTAGCCGAACTATCACCTGGCTATCCGCCCTTGATGATCTCCACGGTCATGTATAGATTTACCCTCCCTGCTAAGAAAAACTCTTTTCCACAAACCCCCCCCCTGTTTTCCGAGAATTTGCAGGAAAGGGGTTACTTCCCCTTTATACCTTCCCAGTTTTTTTGTCCATCCTGTTCCCCACACCTCTCGCTATTTTCCTCTCCCGGGGTTTTTTTGTTATCGATATTTTGGTTCTCCATTGAATTCCCCATATTTCGTAACCTTTTACCATTAAACCCCTATGCACAAACAGTTCTAGCTAACCATCTGTTGTTTTTTTGTGTCCCCATTGATTCTTTTCTTTTCTTTTTTTTTTAACTCTAACCATGCATTTGAGTCTGCTACTGGAGATTCAATCCCATAGTCGCGCTAGCCCTTATTCTGTCTTACTATCGTTCTGTCACTTCAGGGCTCCTCCCCCCCTTTTGAAGATGTATCGATGGACTTTAGTCCCCCATTTCTCGTGTTCAGTTACCTGTCTGTTTCCCATCACAGTGTTCATTCTTTTCCCCCCCCCTGGTAAACCTCGATGAAAAAGGTCAATCGAACTCATCTCCATTTTTTGGATGTTCTCGGTCTTTACACTTCATTCCTAATAGACCTCTTCCCCTGGATAGATAGGTTTTTCTGATTTATTTCCACCTGTCCCTCTCATTCGTGCAACTTCAATAAACTCATTAAATCGCTATTAGGGTTAAGTTGCCCAGCTTTTCCGTCTTCATTGGTATAGTCCTGCTTCTCTTTTAGGGAGTGATTGTAATACCCTTTTTTCACTGTACCGATTGAATCCCCGATGAAGATTCTTGTTTTATGGTTGGCTTCACCCTCCTCTGAAAAATCTTTCATCCCTCTTCGTTTTTTTTTGTTGAACATTCTGTTAGTCATGCATCGGGCTTGCTCAATTCTCTCGTAAGGCCCTTTCCTTTCCCATCCGTGGCCCATCAATACTAAGCCCTTTCCCCCTTCCCCCGTAGGTTAATGTTACTTTTTTTCTCCGTTTTCCCACATTTATTTCTTTGTTCCGACCTCCTTTGGTTCGGAATGTCTTGTCCCTCTGTCTACCCAACGGGACCCAACCTTCCTCCCCCCCATGGAGCAACACATTCCAACCTGCCCATAGTACACCCCCCTTTCTCCAGCCCCTTTCTTACTCCCTCCAACTACACATTCCGCTTCTTGAATTTTTTTATCTCCCTGACGCCTTGCTCGATGCACAGTATTTTAAACACCTTGTTTGTGACTCCTCTTTAAGAGGCGTGTGATCAAAGGATGGACACTTTAGTCTTAGTAGTTGCCCCCCCCCCACACAATATACTTTGGGCTTATATTCTCATATGTCCCCCCCCTACCAGGCAACCCCAGGGGTAGACCCCCCCAGTTTTTTCTGAATATTGCATTTCTTTTCTTGTGAAAAGAAAAATTTTTTCTTTCCCTTTTCCCGTATTACCCCTTCAAGTGCAAATCCTTGTTCTTCCAATTTCTCTCAGATTTTTTTTTGTCACCCAAATCTAATCCCTACCCCGTCTGCGTTTTCTCAGCAGAGGGAAATAAACTTATCTTTTTTATTTTTTGTCCCCTGCCTTATGTGGGAAGAGAAACCGCGTCTCTGTGGTCACGTAGCAAACCAATCGTTCCGATCCCTGACTCTTTATTAGTTTGTACCCTTTTTCTCCTGTTGGTCTTGTTCCCTCCCTTGAAGCCAACTAACCCTCCTCCCCTCAGAATAGTTTTCTTTGACTTGAAGTTGCTTTAAATGAAGATAAACTCTACACCTTCCCCCTTGTTAGGAAGGAGAACTTAAATTCTCTGTATTATAAACCCCCATCTCCACCTGCTCCCCTTTTTTCTATAGCATTGTGCACTCTAGTACCCACCCGTAACATTGTTTTACTCCCTAACCCTTTTTCATGAATAAAAGACAACAAATGAATATGTCACCAAGTCCCATACAAAGACCTGGGTCTCTGTCTTGAATGAAGGGGAAATTCATTCACACCCCCTTTAACTGGAACAAATTGTCCCAAGTTTTTTCTAACCATCTGTGGTTTATCACTCGATTCTTTTCCTATTTTCTGATAATCTCGAAAGGATTTTTGACCAAACCCCCCCCTTCTTCTCCAATCACCAGGAGTTTGATCTTCGGTAGTTGGATTCCCATCTGTGTTCCCCCCTTTGTAAATACAAGCAATTCAAGTCCGACTCTCGTCATTTCTGAAATCTTCCTTGTAACTGACATTCTGGGCTTGTACAGTGCCTTGCTTTCCTAGATAAGTGACTTCCCCCCTTTCTTCAGCTCCTTCATTGCTTGACTAGGTCTTTTGTTCCGGACTCATCAGATTTCTTAGGTTATTTGTTCATTCTCACCCATAATATAGTAATCCCCTCTCATTTCCTCTCTGTGGTCGCCGCCCCCTTCCCTCTCTCTTACAATCCTACCTCTTTGTGGTTTTCTTCCAACCTTGTTCAGTTGTCTTTATCCACAGTCCTCGGAAGGTGAATCAGAAGGTCTTGAACCTTTATTAAAAAACACTTTTAACGACCCTCCATCTGATGCTAATGGGATTTCCTGCGAATCTGCACATCCGCTGTGACGCATCCACATTCCTTCCCCCCCTTTACCCTATCGGTCAGTACAGCACCCGCTTTCGTTGGAGATGTCCCCTCGATCGTAGGACCGGACATTGTTTTATCGTGACATGCACAAGATAGTGAGAAACACGCTAGCTAAATCTTTTCTTTAGAGCTATTCCCCTGTAGTTTCCCTATCTTTAGTGATTATACTAAACCTCTTTGACAAAAAGGAAATCCAAACCAACCCCCATTTAGAACCCCCCTTGATTAAATTTTTTCCCCCTTTTTTTTAAACATTTTTTGAATTCCACTTTTAAACCATTAAAGTCACTCATACCTTACTTGATGCTTAAATCCCGAGGGGTCTTTTCTCACCCAAAGTTTTCTCATGTCCCAATTTGTTGGTGGCACTTGCTGGTTGGCAGACAAGGCTTCTGCGCCTTGTTCCCCCGCGGGCTGAGAAGTTCTATTTCTCCATTCACTCAACTGTCTTATGAGGGATTGATGCTTTTAATTCGCCCCCTTGACCCTAAATTATAAAGACACCCAGATGTCCCTGTCTTATGATTAAATACTTTTATTCAGTCTTTCCACACCACCCCCAAGAAAACAGTTAACCCTCCCCAGTTTGAGTAAGTTTTTTGAACTGATCTTTGTGTGTCTACGACACAACCTCCCCAAGCTTTTTTCTTCGCATCAGAAGGCGGATAAACCTTTACAACCCCAAATCTTCCAGTGAGGGAAGCTTGCAGAGACCCCACAGTAACTTCTTCTTTCTAGGTGTGACCCCACCCTTTTTTCGCGCCCTTCCGCACCATCTTTGCCCCACTGATTTCTAGATGTTCAGTCCTCGCAAAAGAAGCCCCCCCTCTAAATTGCCCCTGTAAGGTATTTGAAACCCTGATAAACAATGTGCCCTGTCATTCGTTTTTGCACAACTGTAGCACATCCTTCCTCACTTTTTTTGTGTATTTACACCTTCATAATTTTTGGGTTCATCAGTGAACCTCCTCTTTCCAGGCAGACATTCTCTTTACCCCCCCCGTTCCTTTCACCCCCGAATTTGCATGTCCCCTTTGATAGCACTTTCAGCTTGATGACACCATTTTTGCGGCCAAGTTTGTCCTTTGTTTGAGTCGTAGAAAAAGACACTGTCTTCATCATTTTCCTCCCCCCATGATCTGTTGGAATTTTCTTTTCGGGGTTAGACTTTCCCGTGTTTTACAAGAGTTCACATTTCCCCCCCTGTACAAACACCTTATACACTCCCTTCAATTTTCTTGGAGACAACCTTCCAAATGCCCCGCCCGGTTATGTATATGGCTTCGATGTGAGGCCAACCTCTCCCTACAGTTGCTCTGACCTGTCCTTCCGTCTCCTCGCTTTTTTGTCACGACCCCCCAGCCAGGTTCAGGAAGTCCATCAGATGTTCACCCCCCCTCCCCCCAACCGATGATTCTTGACCCCAAATTTTGTTCCATATTATGGGTGTTAATATCAACAATCCCCCTCTCTGCTGCGCCAGTGCTAATTGATGGAAAGTCAAAGATTTTTTTCTCCCAACATCATCATGAGACCTTCCTTGACGAATTCACTCCCTTTTGGTCCCACCCTATTAACCTTCAACCCTCACGCTGATTCTTTCCTGCTTTCTGAGCCCTCCTTATAGCATTTACTATAACCCCACCCCTACCCTATACGAGAGATCCAGATTCCTTTTTCTGGCAGGGATTCATCCCATACTTAGAGCAAAGCACTTAACTCTATTTTCTTCCTTTTATCTATTTTTTCAGGAAAGAATATGAGCCCCCTTACCCTTCCACTTCAAATGTGACAGCACAGACCGTCGCCTCTAAGTCCCCGCCTTTTTAGAACTCGACTGACTTTTCCAGAAACTTTTCCCGCTAGTGAAGCCCAAGTCTTTGACCTCTCACTTATTTCTACATGGAGATCTCCCCCAAGCACCCTTCCAAAATAAGCAAAATCCCACACTTTCCCCCCACAGCCCTGTTTTTTCTTACCCCCTACTTTAAAAAGCCCCCAGCAATATTTGACTTACCTGTTTATAACAACCCTTTTCCCTTGTTCCCCCCCCTCCTTTGTTTTTTTCGAGCGATTTTTGGTTTACCCCCTCCCCCAAGTATATTCAGGTTATAAATTTAATTCCCCCTTGAAGGGCACCCCCCCCTGAACCCTGGGTTTTTTGATGTACAAGTTTTTTATTTTCATTTTGCTTTTAAATCATCTTTTTGTTTTTATAGCTCTACCCAGTGCTCTTTCGCTTCCCTTGTTCTTTATCGGGACAGTTCTCCCTCCTGAAGGTTACGATTCCCGATGGTACTCTGTTGGAACTTCTGCTTTTTTTTCTGGTTTCCTTTGACTTGAGGTACCATCCCGTTTGAGACTTACGACGAAACAATTCTATGGCCCTTCCCCTCACTAGATATACCCCTTGTCTGATGTAGGTCTGTCCTTAACCCCCTTTTTTACTTTTTTAATTTCCCGATATCAGGGAGAGATATCGTTCTTTGGTCTATAGTTCAAACTCACTCCTTCGGCCCCTACCGAAGCCTTCATCTCTCTATCTGTTTACTTTTTGAATTCGGTTTTGACCGTTCTTCCATCATCGTATTCACTAGTAGGTGGGTAAAACCACTCGATGCCTGGCCTTTAAATTGAATCCCTTGCCTCATCACTGAGTTGGTTAGGGTAAGTTTAGTCCCCCACATAGCATGCTTTTTTCCTCGTAGAATAATCGGTTTTTTCTTGTTGTCACAGTTGTTGAGTACTTCCTGACCCCTGGCTTTTCTTCCCTCTAGTCTCTTAAGCTTCTCTACCTTTTTCATCCGTTGGCTCCCCTCCGCATATTCCTCCAAGGGTATTTGAGTCTTCTCCCCCTTTAAATTGAAATTGATTTTTCAGACCTCCTGTTGTTTCGACTGTCTTTTCCCCTTCTTTTGGCAAACGGGACAATATCCTCCATACCCCTGACTCCCAAAATCCAAACGAACTTTCACTGCACACCCCAACCCTTTCCCATCCCTCTTGTCACATACCACCGACCCACTTGTACGATTCTGGATCTTTGTCACCTGTTTTTCGATATTGATTCCTCCTTTTTTTTTTTAATCCCTTGCGTCTTGTGACAGCCTGTCTTGACTTTCCTGCGTCGTTTCCGTGAACGGCTTTCCCCACCAGTCTTTCTCCGTCAACTTTTGCTTCTGAGGAGCAATTTTTCACCCCATATCCCCAAGTTTTTGAACCAGTGTGTAGACCCAATCCAAGTTTTTTCGTGCCACCTCCCATAATCCCCCTTCTCCCCCTTAAATTGCCTTTTAATGCACCTCTTATTAAACTCCAATCAATCTGTCTTAACAGTTCCAGATTTTGTGTCACCAAATGACCCCTACAATGTTCTCTTTTTTCTATGGCATCGCTCACCTTTATCGGATGGGTTTTGACATGTTGTAACCTATTCTTGCGAGAAACCGTTTGTGGTAGTCGCAACCCCCCCCCCCTTTCTCAGATTTCCCCCTACTCTTATTATTTTACCTTGTTTCTTACTGTTTGTTGTTTGGGGAAAGCCCGTAATCCCCCTCTTTTTTTAATCAAGAGATATTCTTTGATACTCTCCTGTTTGGTTAAATGGACTACTTTTCTCCCTCCAACCCCTGAAGGATTTCCTTTTCCCAGGACTCTCATCCACTTCACACAACTCTACCTTTAGAAGACAGCGTTTTCGACCACTGGGCGCCTTTTCTGTTCCCCCCTGAGAGGCGTCAACATTTGGAATCCCTCCCAAACCATTTTTACGACCAACATCCCAAAAATATTGACACTTTTAAGACATACCGAAATCTGGATTAGTTCTTTAATTCCCACCTTGAATTCAAAAATATTTTCCTGTTAAGACCTTGTCCCCATCTGTTTTTTTGTGGCTTGATAAATGCATTTTATTTCCCTGATTTCAGCACTCCAATTTGGTGACATCCCATGCTAGCTTTAATGCTCTTTCCTGCTAGTTCCTGGTTCTTCCCTCTTTGACAGTTCTAATTCAAGCAATTCCATGTCCAGAAGATAGGATGGACTTCTCTCGTTCCATTTCCTCTTTGCCATGAAGGTTTTGACATAAGATAGATGACCTGGTCCCCGAAATCTGTTCCGGACTGGCTGTGCTCACGGTCTCTCCTACCAGTTCATCATCAGATTGAGTTTCGTAAAAGATTGCTGTCCCATAGACCGAAGATCTTTCCCTCCTTCTATCCTCCTTCACCTGGTGGTATAGGACGCTGACCT
>Ga0179591_1259595_pt1 | contig 11486 bp, 11 predicted proteins | sample CZOMad2_1_08_16f_FD_182891 | JGI IMG/M metagenome (GOLD analysis project Ga0179591, IMG submission 182891) | Vadose zone soil fungal communities from Angelo Coast Range Reserve, California, USA - CZOMad2_1_08_16fungal (PacBio error correction) | ecosystem: Environmental > Terrestrial > Soil >... | reverse complement strand
GCTTGATTCCCCCCCCCCCCCCCAGGTGATGCTACTCGACTTTTCTGTGGACCCTTCCACCGGAAAGATTCTTCAGGTCTTTCCTCGCCTTAGGGTTAGATTCGGGTATGATGATAGGTGGGCTTTGCAATTTTTTTTTGAACAACCTGTCCCGGAGGGTTTTCGGCTTGTCTTGTCGGAACGAAGGTGACGGTGTGTGCCGGCCCCGGTCTCGTTTTCCCCCTACGCCCTGCCTACTATTAGGTCATTCCCGATTACTTTAGGAGAAAAGCCGCCCCTAGCCATCATAGTTTGCGGTGGTTCTGGTATAGAAGCGCATATGTGTTTTTTCCAGTTGAGATGTTACGCCGTGTGAAGTCTATGGCTTGCCGCTGCCAGTCGTGTTTTTTCCAGGTACATTTATTATTGCCGTACGACGAGTTGCGTCTTTGTAAACTCCCATTCCTAATTTACGCGTGCTAATTTTCCCTCCCTCGGCATCACCCGCAAACCCTTCCCCTAGTACTGAAGAGATGGCTCCATACGGTTCCGCGCTTCCCGTTTTTATTAGAAGCCATTCCTCCCCTCTTTTAAGCAGAATGCCCCTTAAAAGAGAACCGGTCTTTTCCCTGCACGCGGAAAGGAACCTGACTTCATCTTTTATCTCCGCCCTATTTTTACCGAACACTTTGTTTTCCTCAGACTACGTTTTGTTGCCGACCCCTCCCGTAGGAGCCCAATTCAAGAACCTCAGTGATTCATGGTCGCTTTAGTCGACGGCCTCTTCTTTTTCAGTTCGTCCCTCAGTCCCTAGTGTTGCATAATTCCTGATTTCTTTTCTGGATCATTACTGGCCGTTAGATTTTCCCCCGGTGGCCGGTTTTTCTCTCCCTCCTTCTCCCCGATAAAGGAAGTGGTCGCCCTTTTTTTTCTACCCGGCGGAAAAGTCGCTGGTGGGAAGAACAAGTCTCCAGTTTCGCATCTCTTTCAAGTTCTCCGAATGTATTTCCCCTAGAGCACCTATCTCTTACTCCCCTCCAGAGCACCGGGAGTCCTGGCTTACCCCTATTGATCAGTTTCCTCGACCCTGCTGAGCAATTTCAGGTTAAAGAGTGAATAGGCCCTCCTCGGTGACCACGGGTCTTTGTTGGTCTAGCTCTTGATCGTTCTTTTTGCTCTGTGCGGTCCCCCTTCGAGTAACTAGAAAGTTGTCCTCCTCTCTGAAACCAAAAGAGTGTTACTGTATACCCCCTCCAAGTTACCTTTGTTTTCCCATGTATGATCGGGCTTTTAATAGGAATTCATCACTCAGGAGAAACCCTATCCCCAGCACACCAGAGTTGAACCCCCTGTTTACTTGTACACTTTGATTGTGTGCTCTCCTTTCCCTCTACAGGTAGTAATCCCCCACTCTGGCTGCACTCGTGGAAGACAGGCCTCCGAGTTCGTCTCTTAGCCTAGGTTATTGGTTGCGCCTGAGATTTTGTATAGTGATCTTTCCCTCATCCCAAGTTCTGCGAGCATCGCTTTGTTTCTAGTGCGTCGGAAGCCGTTGTTTTCTGCCATCGAACACATTTTCGTAGAGTCTTATCACTTTTTCCGCCGCCTATCAAAGAGAGAGAGAGAGGGAGAAACGCTTTCAGCAAAGTAAGCCTCTGTTCGCAGGTCAGGATATGTCATCTGCGCAAATATGGACGTTTTCGACCCTCTTACCGTCAAGTTCTCCCAGGCAACGTTCTGCCGAAAAAAGTACTATTATCCCTCGGCATTGTCCAGCAGAAGACAGTTTTCTAAGTTCTCCGCCTCTCCCCCTTGCTGTATTTCGCAGCTGCCTCTCCTACGAGACCCCGCTCTTTATCGGACGTCGCATCCTGACCCCGAAGGACCGCCCTTATTCTTTTCCAGCGCTCTTCGTCCCCGCTTATCCTTTTTTTTTTTCATTCTCCGTCTTTAAGTCATTTTTGCAAGTATGAAAAACCGTGAGCAGCCCTTCTCAAAATAGTACTTCCATTTTCCCAAGCTCCGTGCGGCTCCTCCTTCGGTAGGAATTGAGAACCCGACCTAGGCAAATTTTTCGGATTTCACACGATCACATTCCTTCAGAGGGTCTCCTTCTATTGGTCCGTAGAACGTTGTGTAAGTGGGAGTTTCAGAGGTCTTCCCGGTGCATACAGTTCTTTGTTTCGTCCACTTAGATTTCCCCGGCCAAGTGAGGCCCGCTTCAACGTTTTGACGTACAATTGGCCCCCCTTCTCCTCCGACTTAGTAGTTAAATAGTCACTATTATATGTAGCTTCATTTTTTCTATACGGTAGAAGACTTCCCCCGAATGCCCGTCCTCTATTTCTTTAGATGAGGTAGTCCCTCCCGGCTTCCCCCCCAAAAGAGTAATGGACTTTTTTTCCCCGTCGAAAGAGGCTCCGGAGGAGCCAAGAAAAGTGCTTCTTTGAACGTGATCAAAAACTGAAGATTTTCTCCCCTGACCACTCGTCGCCAGGCGTGACTCTAAGGATTCACGCGTGCGATAGATCCCCTACCCGTCTTTGTTGTCTGCTCTTCCTAGAAACGACTTCCTTTTTCAATTCAAGTAGGAGGGCGTCGCTTTTTTCTTTACGCCCTTTCCGTTTTCCCTTTCGGACGGTTGGATACACGGCTTGCTTTTTCTCCGAGGTGAACGTTACCCTCCGCCTCTTCTCTTCTGCCCGAAAAGCCCTTTAATCAAGTTCCTTATCTTGTGTGAGTCGGCACGGCGAAGTTTTTACCTCCCTCCAATGGGAGCAGTGCGTCTCCCCGTGTTACCGCACCCGCGCCTCGATGTTCGAGATTCACTCTTATCGGTTACGGACGCTCTTTTAATCCCTTTATTTTTTTTAGTCAACGAGGTTAGCGAGTAAGAAGAGGACGTGAGAAACCCCTTTCAAGTCCCCCGGACACCCGCTGTGAATGGTCAAAATGGGAGTTGACAGTCCAAACTCTTCTTTTTACCACACCCCCACCCAAACAAACACACCAATATTCATCCTTTATCCAACCATCTTTTCCTTTTTTACAAACCCCCACAAACCCCCCAGCTTCAAGAAAGTTGTTGCTTTTGAGACGACAGCCCTTCCAACCCCTTGCTGGTTTCTCTACGCCGAGGGACCTTAGAATTTTAAAAAAAGTCCGATTTCTAGAGGCCCCCGCTTTTGGTAAAAGGGGGATGTTTCTTCCACACAAGGCGGAACCCTTCTGGTAGATTCTTCCTGAGACTGGTGAAAACCCCACCATCAACGTCGAGGCTTTTTCAGTTTTTCCCTTTTCCAGCTCTGTTACTATTGAAACCTTAATACATGCCAGACCAGGTCTAGTAAAGTAAATTACTTTCTCCTTTACCCTTCTGTGCGACATCCTTTACCCCCCGAACAAGTAAAGTTCCCGACCCCTTTCAAGTTCTCCAGTGTGCACTTTGATAGAAAAAGTTTAGCCGCACCGACACCCCCTTTATGCCGGTCTCACTAGTAGAAGATCTAGGTGCTCTTTCTTTTTGCTTTTTAGTTTTTTGTTAACTCCTTCTTCCTTTTTTTTATTTTTCTTTTTTTTTTTTTACTTTTTTTCTCTTTTTTCCATGTCTGTTCTTGTCGAGTCATAACAATCCCAATTCGTAATCCCGGACCCTTCCGATTCGCTCGCCAACTTGAGTTTCCGCCGCCAGAGGTCAATCCGTCCCCAATTCTTTTTTACCTCAAAGGCCGAAGCCCAGCGACCCCCACGAGGGCAGCCCTCTCCTCGATTCCTACCTTACGCTCTCCCCCTATCCCGTCCACGCCCCCCCCCCCGATTGCAAAGAGGCCTTTGTGGCGTGATGGTTAGAAGTTTTTCGGTATAAAACAACAAGAACTCTCCCACAGACTCTACACCTTTAGACCTGAAGTGTCAACCTGGTTTGGGACGATGGATTTCAAGGGAGCATCTACTTTTCTCACTCAAGACATCCTCATATACAAAAATCACCCTCTCCCTGAGGAATTCAACTTATGTCTTGAATGCGTCAAAGCTCCTCTTTTCTCACAACCTTCTAGTCTAACTCTTCCTAAGTGAACGTTGTGTCATTATTTCTTCGTTACCAGACTTTTTCTCTAGTGGCATTCCTTAAAGAACTCGACTCTCTAATTCCCCTTTTTCTCCCCCTGAGCAGAGGGTTCGTCCCACCCCCCCCCCCCCCTTTCGGATCAGCAATACGTGGCTGTTTAACTCAATGTCCACCCCTTTCCTTTCTTCAGTTGCCGGTTAGAACTGGCCGTCTCTTCCCCCCCTCTCACCAGAATATCCAAGATAGCTCTTTCCTCACCCAGACAGTAGGACCCTGTTTATCCCTTCCAAACCCGACGCGAGGAACCGGCGACCCTTCTTTACCGTAACCCCCTTACGCGCCCCTTCTTTTCCCCTTCAGGCTCTACGGAGTGTGTTCTCTCTCACACCACGACCTCGTTTCCTCCCTGCCAGTTCACCCCGTGTTTCCAACCCGCCTTTTCCATCTTCCCTTCAGATTTAACGGGTTACCCCTTTTTTCCGTTAAGGTATGCCTGAGTCGGCCTTTTTTCCTCGAGCCGTTCCTTTTTCCGAGCTTCCCCATCGAGGGCTAGTTTCACGGACTCAGGTCCTTCGTTTCTTCAGAGGTGTTGCGGGTCTGGCCGTTCGTGTAACAACTCTTCTTACTCTCCGTACAGACCCTTGGTCACCCACAAGAACACCCCTTTCTGTACCTAACCTAAACCTTAAAACTCACCTACTCTCTTTAGTCCACGGCTTGAGAGGTTCCCCTATGAACACTGCTCCCTCGGAGCGTTTAGCTTTTGTCCCTCCAGATTGTCTCTAGGCCCGACCCGGACCCTTGATTCATCGACAAGAGTAGGTCCACCTCCAGCCCCCCCCGATTAATCCCCCCCTGCCACTTCTTTACCGAAAAATGCCCAACCCTAGGCGCCTCCTCTTCCGCGAAACTCCTTCTGTTCCGGGCCAACCTCCCCCTATCTCCAATCTCTAAACAGGGGAACGACTATCCTATCTTTCCTTGTGACCCTCACCGACCAGGTGCTGCTCCGTTTGGCTCGATCACCTCCTTCCTAAATGTAGAGTCAGACCCCGAACTCGCCGTCCGACGTCTCCCCTCTTTTCTTCTAGACTCCCTTTTAAGCTTCTTTCCACTAAGTCTTCGAGAATCTTTTTTTCCTCTTCGGTCACCGTTAACCTCGTCAACTTTTTCAGTAAACCTCTTGCTAGGAAGTCCTCCCCTGCTCTCGAGTTAACTTCCTCTAACACTGACAAGGATTCAGCGCGAGGTGCGAGTCACCACCCTCTAATTGCTATATTACTCTTTTGGGTGTTGAGTTCCTCGGCCTAAGGTGCAAATCCTCCGGAAGCCTTCAGTACTAGCCTAAATCAGCTCTTGTTGGCCTCCCCGTAAGACCGAATCTTTCCCCCGTTACTCTTCGATTTGGGAAAGGATTTGGTTGTTAAAGAGATGATACCCTGAGACCCCCCCGCATGTTGAGATCTCTCCCCTATATCCTCACGCTCAACAGTAGACCGGATCTATAGTTGTTCCCCCGCCGGTAGTAGGCCTCAAAACGGTTTCTGCTTTCCCCCCCCCCCTCGGTCTCGTTTTGTAACCCGTCATCAAACTACATGCGCCCCCCTAGTTTGGTACCTGGGGTTCGAGATGTCATGCGGCTATTTCTGTTCAAGTGGTCCTGCCATAGTTTCCGATGACACAACATTCTTGTTCTTTGGAAGGACTCTAACTTCCCTTCTGCCCGTTCGGAGCTTGATCGCTGTCTGACGAGTTTCACTTCTAAGTTCGCTTTTTCCCATGGGTTTTTCACCGTAACCTTTCCGAGGAAGGTCTGTTTCGACATCGATTTTTTGAGTACTTTTTGCGTATTTCCTATCCGAGTCTTGCACCCGTGAGGCCGCTGGGGACGGTTCCGATCCCCTGTAGGTGCCTTATCATCCCTTTTTTTTTTCACACTTTCACGCGTAGCGAGGCTACCCCCTGTTGTAATCTTGCAGATGTATCCCCCCTCCACCCCTTCTTCGCACCCTTCCCTTACTCCTCAAGGGATCCCATAGGTCCATCGCTCCTCCCTTTCTCTTTTTCACGGCTGAGAACGTCTCGTCTTCTCTTGAAGTCCCAGTCAAGACCCCCCGGAAAGCGTTACGACCATCGTCCCGGCTTCCCTTAGAGTTGGACGATTTAGCCTGTTCCCCCTACCTTTTTCTTCCATCCGTCTTGTTTTGCCCCTTCACCAACTCCGTGTAGCCGTCTATTCAGGGGTGCGGTCGCGTTCTTCGGTAGTAGTCCTGCCCTGATCGGTTGCCGTCGATTCTTCACTTTAAGCCCTAGGTTTGATGGTGCGGAGGAGGCAGGACTTCGAGTTCCTTTTTCGTTACGGCAATTTCTACCCTGATATCCCTGACGAGGTTAACCCCGTAGATCCCGAGACGTGTCTCCACTTCTTGCGAACGGTTCTGTTTTTTTCCCCACTCCCCTCCCGTGTGGCTGGATCGCATCTTCGATAGGGTTGCTTTTGACCATCGAGCACGCCTTGCTAATTTACCGCTCCCCCTGACCCCGGTTCTTTTTTCTTTTGAACTTTTTTCGTGATTCTCCGGTTTCTCTTGACTGTTGGTATGGGTTAACGCTTTTCTCCTTAAAGGCTTGATTCATCTTGGATTTGCGTTGGTAGTCCCCTATTAGGCGTGAAGGCTTTAATTCTAAAGTTCCAACTCCACAAAACTTTTTTCCCCGCTGGATTTCAGGTTCCTTAGTTAGAAGTAGAGACTAGGGGTGTGGTTTCCTCCACCCTTTGTCAGTACCCCAGACTGAACACCCTCTCCAACTAGTTGCCAGATTTCTCTCTGATTTCCTTGGAAGTTTTTCCTGGTCGATACTCTTTAGCCTTAGTCCTACTCTCTCGGTAATTAGGTGACGATTGTAATGATTACCCCCGCCTGATTCTTAGCCTTAATTGATTTATTAAGCGGTGGCCGCGTATTATAATATTCCTTTCTCTCTCTAGTCCCCTCTGTCTTCCATGAAGGAACGTACTTTGAGGCCTCCAGCAAGTGATGCTCAAAGACCAGCCTCGACCATGGAATCTTCAAAGTAGTGATCTCTTTTGCCGTTCTTCCCTTCTGAGAATCGTCCGACCCGCTCAAGTCTCTGGTCTGGAAAGTGTAGTGTTCTTATTTTCACTCACCCGCCCCGTTCTTTTTTCTCCTGGAATCTCCCCTGAAGTTACCTTGGGATCGAGTATATTCCTTCTTTTCGCAGAGAAGTCTCTTTGCTTGTACGCGACTTCGCTAAGGGACGACGCTGCCCCGAGGAGGTTTCGTCTCCCGACAGGTCTTCGTGGGTCCCAGGATACGACCTACCCTTCTCGCGGGTCACTCAGTTGTTACCAGACAGGATAGAAACTCCCAGCCGAACGCAAGTTACCGTGGGTGAACCTTGCCCTCGGCCAATAGGAGGTAATCTTTGAGCAAAAACTATTTACGACGCCCTTTATCTTCCTTTAGCCCCCTCATTTACCCGTCTGAGGTCTTAGTGCGTGGGAATTGCTACTTGCCGAGACAAGTTTCCCTTCCCCCCTCCGAAACGTGAACCTACAAGTTTCCCCCCCAGGGGTTTCTGAAAAGCCCGCGTAGAATCTTCTTCGCGCTGACTACAACGCTTCTTCCATCCCCTTCACCATCTCCACGGTATTCTACGCCTTACTTTCGAGCGAGTATTCGGATTTCGGTTTAAAGTTCCTCAGCGCGCACCGGCCTGAACGTTTGTTTGATCGCTTCCTTTGTCTTTGAAGCGTCTCCGGGCAGTTTCTCCACGGCTCCTTCTCCACCGTCTTCAAGTCGAGCCTGGGGCGGGCTGAGAAGGAGGCGGACTTCCTTGAACCGTGGCAGGTTCTTTCCCCTGATTTCCCGTGTTTATCCCAAACCCCCTACTCTTCTTTTTTTACCTTTTTCCAGGACTTAGCAACGAATGTATCTTCTCTTTCTCCTAATCTTATTCATCCCCCTCCGTTTTTTGTTTCTCTAGATTTATAGGCATTCCCCCTGCAAGATGATGCCTCTCCTCTGAGTGTTCCCCGTTGGCTATCTCTAGACCTTGCTTTTCTCTCCGACACGTTTCCGCCCGTCAGTCCCTCAGTTATAGAGAACAGCCACCCCTAGTCCTTCTACCGTATCTTATTATATTTTTTTCGTGGAGAAGATGTCGACGAGCGATCACGGTCAGGTTAACTACGCGAACAGTTTCTTAAACTCTTTGACCCGACTCTGTTATCACTTCCTCTTCCCCGGAACCTCTTTCTCCCATCGTTCCTGTGCACGTCTTAAACGCCCTTTGTCCGTCCCGAGAGTCCGACGCGTCGACTTTTCCGACCCCCAGACCCTTAACTACTGTTTCACTCCGCCCCCTCAAGGATCACCTGGGCACGGCCTCTGGACCAACTTCCCCTCGACCCGCGTCTGTCCTGTCCCGTCTCCGCTGCCCTGCCCTCGAAAGGAGGCGATCGCCCTCCGAGTGTAAAACTATACGACCACGGGACCTCCACTCCTGCCTATTCTTCGTTTCAACTTTCTATTTTCTCCCCCCAACAAATTCTCCGGAAGGGGCAGACCTCGGGTTAGGAATGTTCACCTGTTTTCGACTCCAGAATCCGCTTCTCTCGTCAGGATTCCTGCCCTATGCCTCCTTTTACTCGACGAATCTTCCCTGATTCCATCCCGTAACTGGTTCCCGAATGAAACTTCGGGGTCTTTCCCCCTCCCTGGCTTCCCCCCACCGAGTCTGACCGAAGTGTGCAGCGCTAGACCACTAGTACTCCAAGCGCCCGACACCAGTTTCTTTTATTCTCTTACTAGTAGGATATCTTTCTGTAGCCTGGGATACCCAGACCCTTAGCCGTCAATGACCCGTTCTTGTCCGTCAGATGCTCTCCCCTGTTCCTATCCCCTCTCCCGACGGCACGTCCCGAGGCCCAAAGAACCCAATCTCTCCATACCAGACTCGGCGTACACGGTCGTCAATTAGTTTTCCCTGACGTTCTCACAGATTTTCGGTACCTGATAAAACCAGGAAAAAACTGTCACGACATCCAAACAGGGGCAAGGGTGACGAGGGGGATTCGTGTTCGTTTTTGCCCGACTATGGTCTACAACAAATTATCCATCACCAGGCCCTTGATACGTACTTTGACCCGTCGGGTGTTTACTCCCCTTTTCTCCCCGTTTCTCAGGGCTTCTCACTCTAAATGTCCTCACAGAAAGAAAGCTTCATCATCTGGCCGCGGAACTCTCCTCCCCTCCCCTTACACGTTCTCCCAAAGACTAAATCTCCCGTTTTGTCCGGTCTTCGTGTACTTGAGAGTCAGCGCCTACCCGACTCTTTCTATCTTGATCCTCCATACCGACAAACCCTTTCTTTTTACAACCGGTGGTCCTGCAGCTACGTGGAGCCCGTTAACTCATGGTCCGTCGTCTCTCCAGTTCCGTTTTACCAGTTTCCCCCCTGTATTCCCCCCTGAAACCTCGAAATCGGAAAATATACCAGTTTTTCTGTTTGCAATAGTTTTCCCACCCCCTAGTGGCGACCTGAACCTCCCTTTCGCGGGAAGTCCCCCAATCTACACCGTCCTTCCAATTTTCCTTCCTGCCGATTACGGGAGCCCCCACCCGGAGTGGCGTCTTCCCGAAAACTCCGCCGGATCCTGAAGTACAACGCATTCATAGGTCCCTCTTTCCCTGAGGGGGACACTAGTCCTTCTGAGTGTGGATTCCGTAGTGAACGGCGTCTCAAAGTTACCAGTTTTTATCCTGTTAACTCAAGCGGCCGCCTGTCTCCCTCTCGTTTTCCCTCATTATTAGGGGTATTGGTTTGCCCTCTAAGACTTTGGTGCGGGTTGGCCCCGAGCTCGTGCCCGAGTCTCAGTTAAGCAGAGCCCTTTGGTCAAACCGCAACAGATTCGTCCTCCCTACACTTACCGGTCCTAGTAAACGCGGAGTATCCATTAATTTTTTCGCGATTGCCGAAACTATTAGGCAACACGCGCCCACCGGCTTTCTTAACCGTCGACCGGCTATTAAAAGATTCTTTTCTTCATCATCGAGTGGATTCCTACGAATTTGAGAAGGATTCTTACCCTTCTGTCCCACATCTCCTTTCCCAGCTATTTCCCCGCCCCCCTTGCCCGTTCACCGTCCCTCACAACGGGAAAAACCCCTTTCGGTCCCCCCTGCTCACGATCGTCCTGAAGCGCCCTTGCGAATTTCCACTCCCCCGACTTTTCTTTCACTCCACTTCTTCTCTCGTGACCTCACGACACAAAATTTTTTGACCTTCCACCGTGGGATCGAGCGCTCTCTAAACTTTCCCCCGTTTATTTGGAGCTCGTCTTTGTGTTTCCGCAGAGCCCTTTCGGTTTTCTTTCCTGGATTCCTCGGTTTCTCCCTAGTCACCCCCTTACCCCTCGTCCCACTCTCCTGCCATAAGTGATACGCATGTCGGGCCAAAAATTTTCTTGTAGTCCGAGTTCCGACAAATCAAGGCTTCGACTTTATTTCCCACCTGAGCAGTTATCCTCTCGATTTCACTTGTTGTGAGAGGCATTCGGGCTCAGGTGTCTTCGTAAACTTAGATTAAGTCCTTGCAGTGAGAAACTCTTTGAATCCGCCTTGTTCTCCCAGAGTCGAGCCGACCGACTAAAGTACTCACGGGGAGAGTGGCTCCGAGTCTCTTATTTTTTTACGGGGATCTTATCCGCTGCTCGACGCCAGTGTGCAAGAAAAGCTCTTTGACCTTTCTTTTACAACTGAAGTCGGACCCGAGTCCCCTTTTCACCCTACTTGTATGCGCGTGATCGAGCACAACTTCTGACCCTTCTTTTTTGCGAACCAGCCCCCCCGCACTTGCCTGAGGGCCCTCCCGCGGGTTATGTGAGCGATGCTGCGTTGGTGTTTTCTGACCTCGTGTCGCTGATCTTGTGAAGGCTGCTTTACTGTTCCGGTGACCGGTGCAGTCGGGGAAACTCTTTTTTCCTTCCCCGCCGCTTTTGTCGCCGGCTCGCGTCGATCTCCTCTAGCCCTCTACCCGCCTGCTCTTCTTCGGTGGAAGGGTTCCGGCCCCCCTTCTGTTTTCGGCTATTTTTGGCTATTTGTCCCAGAAGAGGCCTCTTTTTTGTTCGCTGCCGGGTTTTGGTTCGGTGCCCAGGTGTTTGTCGATTTCCTAGTTGCTTGGTGAAAACACCTTTAATGCGGTCCCTCTCCTTGTACCAAGCTACCCCCCCAAAAGAACCCTTTCTAAGTAACCTGCGCCTCCGGGCTTGCCCATCGTCGCTTTACTTCTTCGTGGCGGAGAACCCAGTCTTCGTCCCTCCGGCATCCTCTTCATCGGGAGCCCATCTAGCGTCCTCGTTTTTTCGCTCGGGTGAAGAAAAACGTTCTCTTTACATCCGCAGACGGTCGAACTA
>Ga0179591_1258012_pt1 | contig 11486 bp, 10 predicted proteins | sample CZOMad2_1_08_16f_FD_182891 | JGI IMG/M metagenome (GOLD analysis project Ga0179591, IMG submission 182891) | Vadose zone soil fungal communities from Angelo Coast Range Reserve, California, USA - CZOMad2_1_08_16fungal (PacBio error correction) | ecosystem: Environmental > Terrestrial > Soil >... | reverse complement strand
CCAGACCCTTCTTGTAAACCCCCCCACACCCCCCCCCCACCGAGTTATCCCCCCCTTCCCTCCTTTCTGGGGGACCACTTGTCGTTTCGAAATTCTTTTTTCATTCTGTCCCCTTCTTGGCGCTTTGTCATCTTTCGAGTTGCTTTCCTTCATCTTTTCAATGGTCCCCCCCCCCTATCAGATTTTTTTCGCCGCTTCTTTCCCCCCCTTCTCTTTTTTTTGACATGGTTTAATCGTGACTTTTCGTTCTTTTCTTTCCTATCCGCACTTTATTGTTTCCCTTTTTCCCAACCCAGACGTCCTTTCGCGAGACACGCCTTTTTTGTCTTCCAGCTTTTCTCCCCTTTTCACTAGTCGAAACACCCCTTCCTGGCCCAATCCTATTGGCTCTCCGTTCCAGCTCCCCTTCATATATGCCGCTCTGCTTCTTCCTCCTGGTACGCTCGTCTTCCCCGAACAGATAGATTCGCCCTTTTTAATCAGGATTCTTCCTCATGGGGCCGTCAACCAAATCTTTTTTTTTAAGCCTTCCCCCCTTGCTTCACGTCTCCCCCTCATTGATTGTTTTCTCCCCCTAATCTGTAACCCGGTATCCCCTGCCGCAGTACCCTGCTTCCTAGGTTCGACACATAGTCCGTCTTGTTCCACCCCCCACGTTTTTGGTGAACTCTAGAATGGTGTCTCCTTCTCCATCTTCTCTGATTGGTTAGTCAGAGGCTTAGTTTATCTCTTTTCATTAGTTTTTGATTGTATGCTCATTATAAAACCCCTCCAACCTTCCCTCAATTGGGTGTTGCCTGCCTTTGTGTCCGCCCCGCCCCCCGTCGTATGTGATTAGGCAGTAGTCTGAACCACCCACCCCGCGGTATTGAGAAGACCACCCCGTGTTTTTGTGACAAACGTTTAAATAAAAGCCCCTCCAGCCCCCCCGCACAAGCCCCAGAACTCGTCCTTCCTCCTAAACTCTGCTTACAACTTCTTGTCCGCGCTCGAAATGTCCTCCACTGGCCGCAGAGCCCAAAGACCAGTGATCACAAGCCCTTTTCTCCGGCTAGACGTAATGACTTTCGGTATCCACTTTAATCATACGGCAATTGGGTATTCCCATCTCGCCTCGCTCCCGCGCCTGCCTTTCATTTCACTCTTTCTCCACCTAGGTCATTCTCCTGGCAAGAAGGAAAAACTTAGTGTTCAATAACAGCCCCTATTCTGCTCCTTTCTCTTAACAAGTACGTTCAGAACCTTTTGACCTGTGTCCCAGCTACCTTTTTTTTTTGACTTCTTTTTCCGCTTTGCTAACTCGTTTGAATACGTCCACCCCCCCCCCCCCCCGGTTCCCTTTTCTGGTGAACCCCCTCTCTTCTGCATTTTTTGAGGTTTTCGCTCGGGTTTTCTCGCAGTTTTTTAAAGATGGCCTCTTCCTTAGTCCGTTCTTTTCCCCCCCTGGTTTTTGCCGGTCCCCACCCGCTGGATGGTCCAAATCCCGATCCTTCCCCCAATTCGGCGACTCAGCCTCGAACGGCCAATTTTTCCTCCATGATTTTTTCCTTTCTTACCTCCCCCTAGGTTTTTCCTCTGTTTCTTTGCCTAAGACGCTGTAGGAACCTATTTTTTAATCCTGTGAATTCCCCTGACGCACTCACCTTTTTATATTTTCCACTACCCCTATGGCTTAGCCTCTCCCTAGGTCTTCCCCATAGACTTTTCTTTTCTCTCCCACTTCTAAGGTCAACCCCCCCCGCCCTTTTTTTTCCTTGCCCATACCCTGTTCCCCCTTCTGTTCTTTGACTCTTCGCAACAATTACCGGTTTCCCCCACGCACGTCGGCCCTTCCTTCTTTTTCAAACTTTTAATTCCACGCGTCCTTCCCCACTGGCACCCTACGTCGACAGTTTACTCGTTTTTACGACCCCCAACCCTACGGTTGACCGGAATTTAACATTCGAGCTTGCCCAGGGTAGCGATTCTCTCCCACGTTCTCGAGCCTTTTCGTATGGGGTTTTCAGCCACATCTGCCCACTTGCTGAGAAGATCACACGCATGTTACGCTCCCATTTCCGGAACATTTGATGCCCCCCCCAACTTTACCCCCCCCCAATTACTTTAGCTTTTTTGATCTTTTTCACGCCACAGCGTTACACTTTACGGTTAGTTCTACCAGTGAACCTGTGGCATTTTAGTTGAAAGCTCTCGTCCGTGAGTAACCTGAGGCGACGCGTCGTAGTTAACTCCCCAGGTCCCCCTTCCCAACCCCAAAGAACGGGCCCAACTTCGAGGACTTCTTCTAGTTCACTTAGGCGACCGGACCCCGCGAGATGGAAATACCCACTACGTACCCAGGCTCCCCCAGAAGCACATGTACATTGACGTGCACCCCCCATATGCTCCGCAGTTGCAGAAATCCCCCCCCCCACGCACGTTCCCAGGTAGAAAACCCTTCCGTTCTTGAGACGTCCGCTCTCGTTACACCCCACCTCAGACCCTAAACATACCCCTAAGGTGCCGCCTAAAATGACTCAACCAGATAAGCATTTCACCCCCCCCCCTTTTTCAATTCGTCTTGGATTGTTCGTAACCGAGGCCCTTCTGGATCACCTCTCACTAACCCCCTTTTCCCCGAAGACGTGAGTCTTTTGACCCCCCTTTGGTTTCCCGTAAGCGCCTCCCCATCCGGTGCCTGTTCAATTCTCTGGCTTACTCCCATACCGCTACCCTTCCAAGCCCCTCCCTCCGAGACCTTTCTTTCAGTCCTTTTTTTCCCTACACCCCCCTCCGGCGTCCATCCCCTTCCCGGTTCGACTTCCGCCCCCATTTTCCTCAATTTAGTTTTTCTCTTTAGTTTCCCCACTTGTTTTGGGTCCGGCACCTTTTTCTTCACTTCGGTTCGCACCTTTGTCCCCACAGCACCTAACTTTGCAATTCTTTCGTCCCGTCCCGTCCACCCACTGCGCTTCGACCCTTCAACCCTTTTGACGCTTCTTCCAATTTAGCCCCATTTTATCCCATGTCCCCCGCGAACCGCCCGACCCTTCCTGAAACCAACAGCCCCTTGCGCCATTAACCGTAATGTGGTTTTAGCCACCCCGCGCACCCCACTTTCCCCGTACGTTCCTTACCCTTTTTCTTTCGACAGCCGACGTTCGATTATCGAGGTTTATCCTTTCCCCCCCCCATTGTTTGGTACCTGTTCTACTAAGCCTCTCCTAGTTTCCTCTTCCCCTGTCTTCCCCACTTCATGTGGCCCTCGTATTTCGTCTTTTCAGCTCCTTCCACAGGCCGGCGTTAAACTCATACCCCTATAGGTGTTTTTTTTCCTTGTTAATTACTCCCACTTTGCTTGCTTAAACCTTCCTCCTTTCTGTGTCGAAAGTCGACGACAAAAAATGAGCCTAGTACAACGGGGACCGCTCCCAGATTTCTGAGGTTATGACACTTTTGGTGCATGTATCCACTCTAATTCGACCTTCCCGTTTTCCTCCCCACCCTCAACCACCCCCCCCCCTCCCTCGTCTTTTTTAGTGAACCTTTTTCTCCCCTTTCTCTTCTATCCCTCCTCCGTTTTGGTGAGTTTGTAGCTCTTTTCGTACTGGTTTGCCTTGCCCGACTGGGGGGTCCGTTCCGCCGGGTGGAATGTAAAGGACTTCTGTGTCCCCGTCGTCTGGCAGGGATCTGCGTTCTCCCCGCCCCAGAAAGACGACCCCCTTGAGAAATATGGCTCGGACCGTGCGCTTTAGCTCATGGGTGGTCGCTTTACTCTCATTTCCCCGTCAGGGCCCTCATGGCTTCCTGTTTCCGGTCTTCCAGTCCCCCTTTTATCCCGAACCCTGTTAGATGCCTGGTCGCCTCTTTGAGTTACTGAGTGTAAGTTTGTAGGGGGAAACCTCCGTTTCGTTGGGGTAACCCCGTGGTATCCGTTCTTTTTTTATTTGTCGCCTTCGGAATCGCTTTCACTTTTTCCCCCCCTCCCCCCTTTTCCACTTACTCATAAAACCCCCCCCTTCGTCTCTCGGCTGACGTTGATTGTCCCCTCCGGTGACACAATATAATTAACTTTCTCTTTTGAATTGCTGACCCCTTTTTTTGTGCACATTAGTTTCAGGCACTTCATGTGACGTTGATTTTGTTTGAAGGAGATGTTTCTTTTTGGTAAGGTGCGGTGCTTCCCTGAAACCTTTCCCCTATGTGAACGGACATATTCCCGTCAGTTGTTTTTTTGTTTTTGCGCTTAAAGCAGTTTCGTCACTTGTTTACTTGTTTATTCTATCCCAGTTCTCTTTAGTTTTCCCTTTTTTTTTTTTTTTGTTTTTCCGGCCGACGCCGGTCCCTTTTTTTTTGTTTTCCCTTCCCACATCTGTTGGGAGATCCCCCCCTGATTTTTAAAACTTTCTTCCTTTCATGCGACCCCTTCCCCCCCTTGGTTTCGGAAAGCGCTGTCCTTCCCCCCTCTGTCCCTTTTTTTTTCCTTTCCTTCTTACGTGTACGTGGCTTATCTGCCTTGTTTTTTGCTGATAATGATAAATGTCACCCACGTGAACTTCTTCCGAGACTGGATCTCTCACTTTACTCCCGTATGAAGCTGTAAATCCGCCTCGTACCCTGTGTGCAGCTCAGTTTCATTTTGAAATTTCCCGCCCGCCGCCTGGAACCGAACCCGATTCTAAAAGACATTCAATGCATTGGTTCTTTGCCGAGTCCTCCTCGGGAATGTCCTTTGTTGAGGTCCTGACCTCTGGACCTTGTAAGGCCGTTGTTTGCAGCTAAACCCTTTTCACTTTTTCTGCTTACGATCTGCATTGTTTCGTAGATTTGACGTCCATACGGAACTCCCCAGCCGCGCTTTGATCCCAAGGGTCCCTTGGAGTAGGGGCCGTTTCTCCCTCCTCCTTTTTCGGTCGCCCCGGAAGTATAACAACTAGCCCCGCCACCCGATTGCCCGCCCCTAGGGACCGGGAGGAGGCTAAAACCCCCCCGGCCCAGCTACTATTTGCGTCGGGCGGTCTCCCCACCGACGCACCACTTCTGTGCACGACCTACCAACACCTTGACCAATCAGACTTCCTCTCATGAGGGATTGGTTCCCCTGCCTTGGTTTACTTGCCCCGACGCACGGGGTAAAGACTCGGACGCTGCAGCGTCCAACATCTTCCTCGGAGAAGTAAGGTCTTTTTGCCTGATGACACCAACACGGAACATATCCCATGGACCCTTCTAGTGTCGTGATCAAAGATAAAGCTTTTCCCCCCCGAGTTACGGCATAAAAAAGAAACATCTTCCAAGAATTTTTGTTTGAAGTAGTTGAAACACCTCATGAACCCATGCAGTTGCTCTTGCAGTTTTGTGAATCCCTTTTCGGCCAGTTCTATCTTTTTTACACTTTCCCGCTGATTTTGATTTCTTTATATTGGTACTTTGTAACAAATGAATTTGTTGCGACTCCCCCCCCTTGGTGGCCCGGATCTCCAACGTCCGACTAAGGATTAATTTGCTTCCTCCCCCCGTCCGCCTTTTCTGTTCTCGAGTGACCTCCACTTTACCCCCACTTTTCCCCTTGGCGGCCCTTCCCCCCGAGACCTGACTTCTGTGGTTCTGAGATGTGATGTTTTCTGGTGCCTGGCCCCCCTCCCACTTCCCGGAGTGGTTGGTCTTTTAGAGCATTCTTAGGGGTCTGAGCAGAATAGGTCCCCATTGCTCAGCCCCAGATGTTGGTTGGGTCCGTTTTCTTTTTCCAGCATTGTTGTGCCCTTTTTCATGATTTTTTGACTAAGTACTGTTTGCCTCGGCGACATCACCCGTCCCCCCTCGTTCTTTTTCCGCCTTTTTTGCCACTTTGATTCCGTTTCTTTTCGATTTCTTCTCCTCGGCAGAATCCCTCCCCCTTCCCCTTCTCTCAAGAAACCCCCGCTTTGGTGGGAGGTATCTTTGTCCCCCAGAAGTTCCTGTCTACTGCTTTTTGAATTCCTTCCCTTTAGGTATGACGTTTGGAGAATTAAATTAGGGGTGTTTGGGCTTTAGCTGTTCTTCTCTGGTGACCTCCGATGGTGGCACTCTTCAATTTAGCTTTTTTTTCTTATGAAGAATCTTTGGCACGCTCCCCCTTCTCGGACTCGTCCGCACCTTTCATTTTTCGTTTGGAGTTCTCTGGTCCCGAGCACTACATCTTATTTTGACCCTTACCGCTGGTGTCTTTTCCATCAAATTTTTGATGCGCGGTCACAGCCCTTGAAGTGCCCCCCCCCTCCCGCTGGCCCCTCCCCCTCTCAAACTCACAACGTGTATTTTAATAACCTGGTTTCCCTATTTCAGTTTAGTCAAGCCCTTTTCCCATCGACCTTTTCTCAATTTATTGATCTTCACACCTTTTCCCCCCTCGTGAAGATGTCGCTTTCCGTATGGAATCATTGTTGGCAGTCTCCCCCGCGGGCATGACGGTTTGAAAGGACCCTCTGAGAGCAGTAGGAGTAGGTTCCGTTGCCAAGTTTTCTTTGTTAGCGGATCCCCCGGTAATTTTCAACGAACCACTTCCTGTTCTCCATGTACTCACGATGACTTGGTCCTGGTTTTCTTATCTTGAGGTATTCGCAGACGATCCTTTCAAACCAAGGGACCTGAGGACCCTCCCTAAGCCTCCCACTTCCACGCTAGAAGTTAAACACCTTATAATCGACCAACTAAAGCTCACCCACCCACCGTTCTTGAGGTGTTTTATAAAGTCCCCAGCAACTACCCCCCCCACTCTATGGGGTCAGTTTGAACCCATATCAGGGCACTCAATACCCCCGCTGTTCCCCATTTAAGCAATGTTCCTTCCGAGGACAACACAAGATTACCCTTTTCTGACCCAGCTCGGTTCCCCCATAAGGATTGGAGGGTGTACGGAAGAGGAGCTGTAAGATCCTACGTTTTTCCGTCGTCCCCACCCCGTGGGCCCCATTCTCTCTTTTTTTCATCCCAACCCATCTCCCTGATTTTAGGCCCCGGTTTCATCCTCACCTGTGTATTCCTGCATCCACCCCACCCCTTTGGAATTGACGAACAAGCCCTTCGCCGCCCCCCCCCCTTATTCTTATCCTTCACGGTTCGTTCCCGCAGACGCCCCTCTCCCTTGTCATGGTTAGGGAAGTACGAGTTCGTAGGGGCGGACTTCGCGGTTTCCCGCCACTTCCTTCACTCCCCCAATATATCTTTTTTCCCCTTTGTGTGTTGTTAAATAGAACGGGTTCCCAAGTTCTTAGCAGCATCTTTCCCCGGTCCCCCCTGTCCGGTTTCACCCTTTTTCCCCCCTCCTTTTCTCTCGGTACTACGTAGACCGGCCGATGCCCTGTTTAAACTTTCGTGGTTTCACGGTGGTTCAACTCTCTTTCCCCCCCGTGCACTTGTTGAAAGTTCACTGACGTTCCGTATGCCCCACCTCTACCCCCCCCCTTCGACTTTTTCCGAATATTCGAACAAATTTTGACCAGCTTTTTTTCCCGCTGTTGTCTCCCTCACATGGTCCCCAGTGCATTTGTGATTCCGCACTATCCCTCTATCATACTATTTTTTTTTGTTGATATATCCTTTCCCGGAGGACCCCTTGCACGGTTGGTAGATCTTCGGCGCTTCTTTTTTCCCCCCCTTTTTTCCATTCCGGCAGTTACTGTACAGTTCTTCGGGTTTTTCAGTTTTTGCAACTTCCTTTTGACAATTTACCTACTTTTGTCTCCGCGCCGTATTTGGTCCACCAACATTCGCCGTGTAACCCCGGTCCATCGTGCCGGTCTTGACGTTGAGTAGGTCCTTTGACGGTTGTCCCCTTTTCACCCCCCCACAGCTGACTGCTTCAACCGCTGAGGCCGTTACGCACCTTCTCGTCCTCCACAACCCCCGCCAGATTCTATTTTTTTCAGTACGTTTCTTCATTCAAGCCCTCCCCCTTCCGGGCCTCCTCACAATCCTTTCCCCTCTCTTTCCTCTTAATCCCTACCCCCCCCTTGCACCCTCCCCTCTCTCCTCCATTTCCTCCCTACCCCTCTGCTCCCTTCTTTAGCTCCCTATCCTTTAGTTTACCCCATCAAATCCTACATCTCCCTTCCTGCCCCCTGCTGGCTCTTTCTCCTCTCCCCACACCCACCCCCCTCTACCCTCCCACCCCCCCCCTCTCTCTTCCTTTTAATATCCGACTCTCCTTTCCACACCATCCACACTTATTTTAAATGCCCTCCTCCCCCCGCCTCTCTTTTCTTCCCCATAGCCCTCCCTTCTTCTTTTCAGCCTCCGCTTCTCTCTCGTTCTCTCTCCCTCTCTTCTTCTTCTTTTTCCTCTCCCTCTTCTTCTTATTCTCTTTCCACTTCCTCGTCTCCTTCTTTTCTCGCCTTTCCCCCCCTCCCTCCCTCACTCTCCTTAACTCCCTCTCCCACTTCCCTCTTTCTCTGTCATCCCCCTAATTTATCCTCCACTACCCCCCCCTTATAAGGGTGCCATCGTCCCAAGACTCCTAGTCTTTTTTCTCTCCGTTCCCCTATGTATTAAAGTTGCCGTAGGATGGTAGTAAGACGGATTGGCTCTCTTGTCTTTTCGGTCCATTCCTTAGTGGCGCATTTGAAACAACTTTCGCTACGAAATTCTCCTCATGGTTGGGTGCTTCCCCCCCCTACTTCTGATTTTCCCCCTTGTCCCAGGACTCCGCTCTCTTCAAGAACTTCTTAAGAAAAAAGGATCCTTCTGTTCACCCTACGGCATTTTTTCAAACTACTTTTTTGTTGGTGGCCTTCCGCCCGTATTTATTTCTGGGGGCTTCTTTTTCTTGATCTCTTTAAATGTGCCCTTGGTTTGTTCGTCTTGGTGTTACCCACCCGAACCCATGGGTTCTTTGGCAAGTTGTCTTTTTCTTGAACCCTTCCTTGCTCTGGCACTTCTCTGCTGCGTTTTTGCGCCAGGCCCGTTTTTGCCCCTCTGCTGAAACCGCACGCCCTCCCTCATCCCCTTCTTAATGACCCTTTTCCGACTTTTTAGGTGCACCTTTACCGTTTTCTTTCACCGAATCCGAACCTCTTCCCCTTTCCTTTGTACTTTCCCTGCGTCAAACCGCAGCGGAAACGGTTTTACCCTTACCTCCTTGCGAGCCTCTCCTTCCATTATCTTTGCCAAATTCAGCCCGGTTTCGATTTTTCGCGTTTTCTTTTCCACTGCAAACAGGGTAATTCCACCCCTTCCTTTTTTGCAGCTGTTGGTGGAGCACGTCATCGCTTTACAGCGCAACTCTTCCTTTCCATCAGTTGTTTATAAGTGCAAAAGGGAGTTATTTTACCTCCTTCCCATCTTAACATATTGCGGAGAGATCTTAAATTCGTTTTTCTTTTGCCCTCTTCTTGGTACTTAAGCGACTTTAGTGTTCTTTCTTTCTTACCCGCGTTCGGTATTCAGTCCCTAAACCAACGGAAATTATCCCACGCTAGCCTTCCTTTTCCCCCCAATACTCCCCTTTTTCCAATTTGATTTTCCTACGCCTCCAACCCTGCGTTTTCCCTCCCTGCTCGTTCTCCTTTTTTCCCGAGAGGTGATCGTGCTCCCCCTTCCACTAGGCCTCAAGACTTCCTTTCCCCCCCGTAGTTCAATTTTTACCAACGCTGGCCTTTTCGATATGCTACTTCTTCACAGCCGAGGGCACGCTGGCACTCTTCAATCTCCCTCCCCCCACAATCACATTCCAGCAGTACCAGGTGCCCAATACTGGGTTTCCTTCGTTCCCGAAACCCCTCCGTTTTTTTTTCAACTTTCCCCTATCACTTCATACGCCAAACATCCCCTCCTTTTCTTTTAAAGCGCCGGCCTCACTTCCCTCTTTCCTTCCTTGGACCCTTGTTCCGCCCCTCTCCACGGCAGCCCAACACCTCCCCAACCTATTAGGAATGTCTCGACTTTGCCGCTTTCCTCCTCCACCGGGTGTTGCTTCCCCCCCTTCCACCCCCCAGGTACTCACGCTAATCCCCTATTTCCTCCCTTGTCCCCCACGAGAAACTACCCCCCCCAAATGTATGCAACCACTTGAACCCCTTGTACCGTGGGGGGTAGCTGGTTGTTTCCCGGAGTACCGACAAGGCTTTCCTTAAGCTTTCTTTATTGCTCTACCCCCTTCGTGTAAAGCCTTTATCTGTGCTAGTTCAATGAGGTTTTTCCATTGTCAAGTTAATTTAGATTCCGGACGACTCCTTCCATAAATCCAGAGGTCAAACTTACACAAATTCTACACTTACAACGTAGCTTTTTTTAAGTGGTAGAGTTTCACCTTTTACGAGTTTTTTCACCAGTCTTCCTTTTCCCCAGCCATGACGGCAACTTTGATTTATATGTTCCTCCCTTTTCGACCGACACCCCCCCCCCCTACTCCTGCACCGTCACCCACAACTTCCGGGGTCCGGCTCAGCTCCGCCCAAACTCTCCCCTCGCCCCATCCACTTGAGGGCCACAGGGCTCCGTCCCCCTTCCCACCGATACAGGTCTCTGTTCTTCACCAATAATTCTTCTTAAAGGGTACCCTACATTCTTCGTTCTCCACTAGCAGAACACTTCTTACGGCAATTTCCTTGTCACCTTGCGCGTCCCCCAGCGGCTCCTCCTCGCCTTTGAAATACGTTCATTATCTTTGTACCGCCCTGCACATATCTAACTGACCGCCGAGTTCTCATAAGTTTCTTTGCCCGTTCCTGTTACTAGGCAAGCCCATAAAGTACACCACCCCCGTCCCGGTTCCTTTTTAAGCAAGTTCAAAGCCCTCCTCTTCTCCCCTCTTCTCTACATTCCACCCCTCCCCCACGTTCGTCTTCCCCACATTTGTGTTTCCCCGGGAAAATTTGTCACCGTCGGCGCTTTCTGTACCCCCCCCCCCCCCAGGTAACCGCCCCTGCAATGCGCTTTTCAGTTCAAAAAGGCCCAACCCCCCCTTCCCCTCCGCTCCACACTCAACACGTACGGTCAACTCGCACCAAATGTTTGCATTCACCGATCCTACCGCCCCATTCGGCCCCTCCTTTCAAGGCGCATGACCCCCGTCATTGTGGATGCGAAACGATCACTGCCCAGTTTTATTTATTATGCACGGCTTGCCAGACGACTCTCCTCTTATCTAGAAGGTGTCGAGAACTTGACGCTTATTTTCCACTACTGCCCCTGGCCTTCCGCCGCGGTCATCCCCACCAGGTATTATATCCCACTTCATGTACCCCCCCCGTCCCCCCTTTTGCCTCCGCGTTGACCTTCAGAAAGGCGCAAATTCCCTCTGCAGTTTTTATAATTTGATGAATGGCGCTTTTCATTTCGTGACACCCCCTCCCGAACTGCGTATGAGCGTAAAATCTACCCCACCCCCCATGCGAAGTCAAAGTTTGCCTTTCCCCCCCCTCTTCAGGAAATATCATTTTGGTCTAGGTCTCGTTTTCTCTTCTCGAAGCCGTTTTCCGCCCTCCCCCCACCCAATCGATGCTCCACGCTTCCACCCCCCCCTCCGCTAG
>Ga0179591_1529000_pt1 | contig 11487 bp, 18 predicted proteins | sample CZOMad2_1_08_16f_FD_182891 | JGI IMG/M metagenome (GOLD analysis project Ga0179591, IMG submission 182891) | Vadose zone soil fungal communities from Angelo Coast Range Reserve, California, USA - CZOMad2_1_08_16fungal (PacBio error correction) | ecosystem: Environmental > Terrestrial > Soil >... | reverse complement strand
CGCAGAGACGAAAGGCGCGGAATTGGCTGCGGGACAGGGGTCTCGGGGGCGGCGGACTGGGGCAGTTCAGCGGGGCCCCGGTTCGCAAGGCATCTCGCTCTCCATGCTCCCCAAGAAAGCAACAAAGCCGCGGTGTGTTACAGCGGAACGCACACGAGTTCGTGAATAATCGCCGAGCGCGCAGACTTTCCTAGTTTCCGCCGGCGTCCGCTTAGCATGAAATGACCGAACGGCGGAGGCGATGGGCTGTCGGTCGTCTGCAAGACGTCGCCTCGAAAGCGAACGATGCGCCGGACTGCTTGACGTCGAGACGTTGGCGACTAGCTGTCCAGGCCTGCCCCGAGCGCAGGTAGTTGCTCGTCAGGCCGATCGGTTGGGCAGTGCCGACACGACGAGGTCGCGCGTCACGCGACGAATTCGCGGGCGTTTTCGGAGGAAGGGCCCGGTCATGCCGCCGTGGATGGCGGGAGGATCGGGTTGCCGATGATTTGGGCGGAAGAAAGGCATTACCAGATTGCCATCGTCGCGAGCGCGGATGCCGAGACAGCGTGGAAGGGACTGTTGGAGAAGCGGCCGCCGGCCGGATCCTCCGACGATTAAGCACCGGTGCGAGCGGTAATCCTCTCGGGCCTGTCGTGAGAATGTTGGTCCGGTTGGGCCGATCATGAAAGCAGGCCGTGCGGTGGCGAAGGGATCGTCTCGAGTCCTGGTAGCCGTCGCGCGCACAAACGCGATCGAGAGGGGTGACGCGGTAGCAGACAATGCCGCTTGATCTCGAGGCTGGGCGTCGCGGGTTCCTGGCTATTCGATGCGAAGGAGAGCGTGGCGATCGAGCGGGTTCGTCACGAGCGCCAGTGCCCGGCCATGCCGCAGCTCTCGTGAGCAGGCGGTGACGACGGCCGCGTGAAGAACGCCGGTCTCGGTGTCCCGACGAAGACGGGCGGTACGGCAGCTGACCAGGCTCGCCGAGCGGCGCGATCGAGCCGAAGTCCGACTGGTGTTATCCATAAGACGGAGCGTGCGCCTCGATGGATGCGGCGAGGTCGTCAACGGCAGCGGCATGCTGGTGCTCATTGAATTGTTATTTTCCCTATGACGTGTCGGCCTCACACCACAACGCTCAGCCGTTTCGCGCCAGCGTGATGCCTGTATAGAGCCACCGCGCCCGGCTGGCTGGAACGCAACAATCGTTGGCGAACGCCCACCGTCGTCCATTGCGAGCCCTGCGATTGTTGCACCGTCAGCACATAGCCGTAATCGAACTCGTCAGAGGGTTTTCGTTGCTCCACGGATCGTCGATCGCGCCCCCAAAGCAGGCGCCGGCGGACCGAGACTTTTGTCACTGTGTGGCCGAAGTCTGTGTTAGGCGATAATCGAATGGTGATGATCTCGATTTCGATGCGGGCGCGACTTCAACCGCCAGAGCCCGCCATTGAACAGCCCTTCTGCGGTTTGTTGCGTAAACACACCGGCTTGTCGCCGGCGACCGGCAAGGGATCCTCGATGTTCTGCTTTTGCCGCCTCCCGCAATGTTGTAGGCACGCGCGTATTGTTGCGCCCGACCAGAACCTGTCGGCGTCACCACCGGTCCGGATCGAGTCGGAGGCGATAACCACCTCGCTCTCGCCGTAGCGGCAATGTCGAGCTCGCGGCCCTCAGTGGGTCCATCGACATCCGAACGATCGGTCGTTCTGTCGCCTGGCGATTGCACTTCGGTCAGCATCGCGTCGGGCTCGCCATCGGTGAAGAACCGCCCGCCTGGATCGGCGGCAAGTTGGGCGGGAGCGCCAAAGCACCACAAAGCGGGCATTCGAACGACATCAAATCGCGGACGAGTCGGCGTCGACCATCGAGCATTCGTCGATCACGATCAGTTTTGCCTTCGACGCCGGCGCGTGTCCCCACAGAACTCAAAAACTCGCTGTTCGACACCGGGATTCGAGGGCGCGGTAGATCAGGAGTGGGATGGTGGGAAGCGTTTGTCGCAGCCCTTGTTCGCGCAATCACCAGCGGCGGTTGCGGTGAAGGCCGAGAATTTCACCGCGCCATCGACGCCGTCGGCGGATTGCGGGCCAGCGTGGTCTTGCCGGTCCGGCATACCGAACAACCGGAATACCGGCGGGCTGCCGTTCTTGCCGGGCGGTGCCTTCAGCAGTCGGCAACGGCCTTCAGGCGGAATCCTGATGCGGCGATATAAGGTAGGGCATGGGGTCCGATGGGGGAAGGGTCGTGCCCTCAAGCGGAGCCTCACAGTTCCCCAAAACTAACCATTCGTGCGCCGGTGCAAGCAGTCTTCCGCGGGCTGATTGGCGAAGGCTGGACTCGGCTTTTACCGGAGAATACACTGGCGCCAAACAACAAGCCGGCCCACGGGAGCGAAGTCATGAAATTCGGCATCTTTTATGAGCTGCAAGTGCCGCGTCAGTCGGAGGCCGGCGACGACCAAGCTCTCCCAGGACGCGCTGACTGCAGTTGGAGACCGCGGACCGGTCGCTAAGACCATGCTGGGTGGTGGAGCATCATTTTCCTGGAAGAATTTGCATTCGCCAGTCGCCGATATCCACTTTCTCGCCGCAGCCCCCAGGCACAAAAAAATCCGGCTCGGCCACGGCATTTTAAGCTCACACCAACCATCCCGCGCGGGTCGCCGAGCGGGTCGCCAGTTAACTCGAGCGCTGAGCAATGCCGCTCGAATTCGGGATGGGCGAGGAAGGCGCTTCATCACCGAGTGCGCCGCTCGGCGGAAATGGAAACAAGAGGAAGTGTTCGAGGAAGCCGTCCGCGCCTCTTCCGAGGTTCAAGGAAGCGGGCAGCGCGCTCATGGCAAATATGTCGAATTCCCTGCGAAAGGGTGGCCCACCCCGTGCAGAAGCCGGAATCGCCGTGGTGGATGGCGTGCTCGCAGCTTCAGACCATTGAGCGCGCCGGCAGAACGGTTTTGGCGCGCTAGGCTCCAGTGCGTTAGCGCCGATGACGCGCAGGACTGGGTGCACGCCTATACAATGCGATACAAAACTGGCTGAAGAAGCTCGCGGATACGGACAATCCGAAAATGGCGCTGGGTCGTTTTCATGGCGCGAAGACGACGAGGGGCCCGGCGCGTGCCGACGGCGCCACCCTTCTTCCAGTCCGCGCGCGCTCTCTACAGGCCTCGCAGAACCGCAGAGTCCGCGCCGGCACCGTAACATGTGGGAGAATACAACTAAGTGGAAGCGCGGAACCACGAGGCGCAGGAGGCGCGGCGCGGCGGCTGATTGGAGATCGCCCGAAACCCTTCGAACGAAATTGCGCGCTTCGCAGTTCCCGATCGACCGTGATCCTGCTCAATCAGGCCGGCAAGAACAGCCACGGAAGCACATCTGCGACTCCCTGGAATGTCGCTCGCGAAGTGATGCGGAATTTCGCGCCGATCCGAGCACGACGCCGGACGGCCGGGCTGATGAGCGGCGCATCCAGCTCGAGGAAATCGCACCGAAGCCTTCAAGGATCGCTACGCTCCATCGCATCGTGTTCAATCCCATTCTTTATCCGGAGCCATCTCCCATCCCTCCTCCTCCTATCTCCAACTTCTCACCCGTATCTGCATCACGCGGAGGAAATCGGAGCTCTATCCGCCTCTCAGGCAACAACGCCAAACAGTGCTAAGCGGACTGGAGAAGGAAGGCTGCTTGCGGCGCGAGTATGGCGCGTGACGATCGTCGACCTCGATCGATGCGCCGTTACGGCGAAGGACCCGTATCAGACTTCAGCCATTCCTTGAGGACGGCCTCGTTGTCCTGAGTCGCAGCGTGCCATCGATACACGATGCGGCCGTGGCCATGACGTAGACGCGATGCGATATCCGCTCGCGATGAGAGGCTTCTGCTCCACAGCAGGATCGCAACGCCCCGCCGGGCGTTTCGGCGATGAGATCGCCGACCATGCGCAGTCAGCGGAGGCGAGCCCTTCGTGGTTCGTCGATCTGATCAGTTCAGGGTTGCCCATCCGTGTGTGCAGTTCGTCAGCATCTGCTTCTCGCCGCCCGTAGCACGCCGGCTGAGGTGTCGGCCTTGCGGCGAGGTTGGGGAAAACATCTTGAGAATGTCCGGAGCCGCAACTTGCCGGCGCGTCTGGTATCCTTGATGCCGCGCATCAGGTTTTTGCCGCACCGTCAGGCCGGGAAAGATATCGCACGATGTTCGGACATAGCAGCCCAAGATGGGCGATCCGGTAGCTCGGCAAGCCCGCGAGGTGATGCCCTTGAACTTGATCGAGCCCTGTGCGGACCTCGCCCTGATCGCCTGACGTGTTGAGAGTCGGACGCCATTGCGGCCGAGCAGGCTGACGACCTCGCCGGCGTCGATGGCATATCGACGCCTGCAGGATATGGCTCTTGCCGTAAAGGCGTGAGACGGCGACTTCAGCATCAGGCTGCTTCATCGCCGAAGATAGGCTTCCGGACCTTCGGGTTGCAGCGGATTTCTCAGGTGTGCCGGAGGCGATTGATCTGCCATAACCAGCACCGAAATCGGTAGGCCGGCCAAGACACCACGCTCATATCGTGTTCGACGATAAGCAGCGTGCGGGCCTTCGGTCAGGCGCCGGATCAAGGCGACGTCGCGCCGGTTCGGCGTGGCTCTTGCCCGCGTCGGCATCGTCCAGCAGAATGACGTCGGCGCCGCCGGCAACAGTAATGACGATCTCCAGCGCGCGCTGCCGGCATAGGTCAAAAGGCCCGCGCGGCATCGCGCGCGCGCGTCAGGTTGATATCCCGAGAGAATCCGGGCGGTGGGTCGCGCACTTCAGGCTTGTCGATGGTCTCACAGGAACGTGTAGAGTGGCGGTGGACCACAGCACGGCGCAGCGAAGGTTTTCCCAGACCGTATTTGGACAAAGACGTGGGTGACCTGGAGCTGCGCGACAGCCCGCGGCGGTTGATCTGATAGGGTGGCAGGCAGGAAATGACTCGCGCGGAGCAGCACCGCTGCGGAGGGTCGGTGCCATGTACCCGATGATTCAAATTGAAGGTCGTCGATTGCCGGCGCCGTTCGGGCCGATCAGCGCGTGGCGTTCGCTCCTGCGCGATGCTAAGATGAACATCGGCATGATGGGACGTGCCAAAATCTTTTTCCACACCGCGACAATCGATCGCGGACAGCTCTGCGGCGATGCATTTTTTAAAGCGGATCGCTGGTGGCGCGTTTTGTCCCAGGGCATGACCGACCCAGTCCAGGTCGTGCGCCGCAACCAGGATCCGCCGATTCAAAAGGATGTCGCCATCGCCAAAAATATACGGGCTGCGCACGAAGGCGCACGCAGAAACGCCTTGATGTGGGAATCGGTCCACCGGGGTTGCCGGTTTTGAAATGCACGAGGTTGCAAGGAAAGGATCAGGCCAGATCATCCGCCAGCGCGGCACAGGCGATTCGCGTAGCTAGGCAGCACTTTGCCAGTGTGCCGGCCTTCACGAGGAGGGCGGTGCATCATAACAAAGCCCGGTGATGCAGCCCAGGCGCAAACAGCCCACCGCGAGAAGATAGCCCGAATAGAGCTGCACACCTGGGTCAGTCGCTGAGCCCGAGCATAGAAAAGTCACGAAGATCGCGCAGACGCTCGGGACATGAGAAGCCCTACCGCCGATATAGTGGCAAACAGCAGGTGCGGACTGCCCGCCCCGAGATAGGCCGAATTGAGCGATCCTCGAATTTGATCGCCGCCAGCGCGCTGGCAATGGGCGAGAATCGGAAACGCGACCGCCAGATAGGCGCAACGACATGAGGATTGTCAAGCCGACGAACTGGACGCGTCGGGATTGTCGCGCACCGCGTTTGGCACAGCGTCCCACGGGTGCGGGTCAGCGCGTACATGCGATTACGGCAATCAGCGTCCACGCCGCGACAGAAATAGATCTGGATTTGCGGGCCGAAAGTCAGCCGAACAGTTTCAGCAATTTGGTCGGTGGCGGAATATGCCGGCTCGCCGCCGAAAAGGGCGCAGGATCAGCGCGGGACGAGGCGATCAAGCTCGGCAACGGGGCCGAGCGAGATCATGGCGCCACGCGGTCCCGGAGCCGCTGGGGTCGATACCCAGCCGAGCCGGGCCGCCGAACAACAATCCGCAATCGCCCGACCAGGGGAACGATCGCAGCGGGATCGGCAGCCTGTTGGCGCCGATGATTTGATGGGGGGCAGAGAACCAGAAGCGCGAGGCCGTAATACACGCATGCCCGACCGACAGATGCCTCTGGAGAGCAGGATGTGTAGGACAGCGAGAAGCGGATGGAGTGCGATCAGGCTGTAACGTCGCAGCGAGCCGCCCGAACGAAGATTTTGGGCAGCCGCAGAAGCGCGATCGCGGCTGCGCCAAACCCCATAGAATTTTGAGTTTTTCGCTGGCTGCGGAAGCGGAGGTGCGCGCTGGAGGCGATGCGCTCATGTGTCGCGTGTCCAGAAGGCCCATGCGGGCGGAAGATCAGATCAGCACCCAGGGCACGTAAGGCATGATAGGTGCGATCTGGGCGAGGTGACGCCCCAAGATCGCGAGCCAGGTCGAGATAGTCGGGGTGAGCGGCCGAATGCGCCGACAGCGCGCGGTTCATCGAGACCGCGAAGGTTGCACAGTCCATCAGGAGAGAGGCGAAGAAGGCTCCGGGCAGCGAGCCCAGTCCTCGACCACGACAACCACGAACAGATCTCTCTCCGGTGACCTAACAGACGAAGTGAGTGGGTGTGGAGCCTCCGTTTCACTTCCTGCAAACCAACCCCCTGCTCGTCGTATTCTACTTTACTTCCTTTTAGTTACTCGAGTCCTTTATTGAGAGAGATCTGTGCGTGGTGTTGTGGTCGGAGGGGGGATGGGCTCGCACTGCCGGAGCCTTCGTCGCCTCGTCCTGATCGGATGGTGGCAGACCTTCGCGGTCTCGATGAAACGGTACGTGTGGGCGCATTCGGGCCGATCAGCCCCCCGACTATGCCTCGACCTGGCTCGCCCGACATCTGGCTCACCATCGCCAGATCGCACCGATAATGCTTTAAGTGCTCCTGGTGCTGATCATGATCTTCCGCCGATGGGCAATGCTCGGGAAGCGACATATGAGCGCAGATCGCCTCAGCGCGGCACCTCGCTTCGGCGGCCAGCGAACAACTAAAGTTTCTATGGGGTTGTGGGTTGTGGGCAGCCGCGCGCGATTCTGCTGTGCCCAAATCTTCCGGTTTCGGGCGGCTCGCTGACGACGTCAGCTGATCGGCATCTCCATATCTTCTCGCTGCCTAAACATCCCTGCTCGGCCAGACCGGCATGCTTGTCGTTGGGCAATGCGGTTTGTAGTACGGCCTCGGCGGTTCCTGGTTATGCATGCCATCAAAACATCATCGGCCGCCAACAAGCTGCCGATCCCGCTGCCGATCGTTCCCCTGGTCGGCGGATTGACGGATTGTTGTTCGGCGCCCCTGTCGGTGGGTATCGACCCAGCGCCTCAGGGAAGTGCTTTTCGCATGATCTCGTTCGGCGTTGCCGAGATGATCGCCTCGTCCGCGTGATCCTGCGCACCTTTTTCGCGGCCGAAGCCGGCGGCATATCCGCAACCGAGAACAAATTGCGAAACTCGTTCGGCTGGAATTTCGGCCCGCATCCAGATCTATATTATCTTGGTCGCGGCGTGGACGCTGATTGCCGTAATCGCGATCTGGACGCTCTGACCCTGCACTCCGTTGGGACGCATGTGAACGCGTGCGCGACAATCCGAGCGCGTCAAGGTCGTCGGCTAAAATTCCTCATGTAGTGCGCTATGGCGTTCTGCTTTTCCGGATTCTTAGCCGGCATTGCCGGCGGCTGGCCGCGATCATTTCCGAGATCGCCAATTCGGCCTATTCGGGCGGTGCAGTAAGGCACGTGTGTTTGCCAACCTATATCGGCGGTCGGCTTATCATCGCGCCCGATCGTCGGCGCGATACTTCGTGACTTTTATAGACGCTCCGGGCTCAGCGAGCCTGACCAGGTTGTGTGTGTTTGTGGCAGCTCTATTCGGGCTGATTCTTCATCGCGTGGTGTGCTGTTGCGCCGGGCGGCATCACCGGGCTTTTGTGACTTGCACCGCCAGCTCGTGAAGGCAGGCACACTGGCAAAAGTGCTGCCTAGCTACGCGATCGCCATGGTGCCGACGCTGCGATGACGGGGGCTGATCCTTCGCTTGAAACATCGTGCATTACACCGTCAACCCCCGGTGACGTTCCCACATCAAGGCGTTCGGCGTCGCTTCGATGCGCGAGCCCTGTATAGAGTGGGCGCCTGGCGGACCATCCTTTTGATCAGGGGATATTGGTTGCGCGCAAGACTGGGACTGGGTCGCGGGTCATTGCCTTGGGAAGCGCCCCAGCGAGCGCCCGTGAAAAAGGGAATCGCAGCATGAAGCGCCGCGATCGATTGCGCGGGGTGGGAGGGGAAAAAGAGTTTTGGCAAACGTCGCCTCATCCGCAATGTCCATCTGGAGCAATCGCGCAGGCGAAACGCCAGCGATGATCGGCCCCGTCCCGAACCGAACAGGCCGCCGGCAAATCGCGACCTTCATGTGATCAGCGGGGGTTACATGGCCACCGATCCTCCGCAGCGTGCTGCTCCGCGGCGAGGTCATTTCCGGCCTGCCACCATATCAGATCAACCGCAGCGGGCTTGTCGCGCCGCAGCTTCCGGTCACCAACGTCGTTTGCCAGTATGAGGTCGGGGAAACCTGCGCTGAGCCTGCTGTGGTCCACCGGCCAGCGATACGCGTTCTGGAAAAGAACATCGGCAATTGCGAAGTGCGCGGACTCGCACCGCCGGATTCTCGGGGGATATCCAACTGAGGCGCGGCGGCGAAGTGCCCGCGGGCCTTTTGAACTATGCCAGCAGCGCGCCGCTGGCGGTTCGGCATTACGGTTTTTTTTGCGGCGGCGCCGACCTCATCTGCTGACGAGGCGAAAACCACCCCGGGCATGAGCCACGCCGAAACGAGCGCGCCGTCGCCCTTGATCCGGCGCCGCTGACCGAAGGACCGCCGCTGCTGATCGTCGACACGATATGAGGGTGGTGTTTGGCTTGGCGACCGGATTCGGTGATGGTGTAAGGGCCAGATTTTTTCATCGCCTCCGGCACACCTGAGGAGATCCGCGCGGCAACACGAAGTCCCGGGAACGCTATCTCGGCGAGGAAGGAGGCGAGAAGAAGCCTTGATTGCTGGAAGTCGCCGATTTGCACGCCTTTACGGCAGAGCATATACTGCAGGGGTCGATTATGCACATCGAGCGGCGGAGGCGTCAGCCTGCTAGGGCCGCAATGGGTCGGAGAACGCTCAAACACGGTCAAGGCGCTCATGGGCGAGGTCCCGCCGAAGGGCTTCGGAAAGTTCAAGGCAGCGACATCGGGGATTGCCGAGCTACCGGATCGCCCATCTGGGGTGGGCTATGTTCGGAACATCGCGATATCTTTCCGGGCTGACGGTGCGCAAAACATGATGCTCGGCATCAAGGCTACCAGACGCGCCGGAAAGTGGGGCTCGAGGACATGCTCAAGATGTTTCCCACTCGCCGCAAGGGCCGATCACCTCAGCCGGCGTGCTATCGGGCGGCGAGAGAAGCAGTGCTGACGATCTGCGCACGCTGGTGGCGACCCTGAACTGATCTGGATCGACGACCCACACGAAGGGCTCGCTCCGATGATCGTGCAGCAGGTCGGCGATCTCCTCGCCGAAATCGCCGGCGGGGCGTTGCGATTCTGCTGGTGGAGCAGACCTCTCGAGCGCGATGCGGATATCGCATCGCGTCTAAGTCAGGACACGGCCGCATCGTTGTTCGAAGGGCACGCCTGCGGAACTCAGGGACAACGAGGCCGTGCGCAAGGAATGGGGAACGTCTGATAGGGTAATTCGCGGAACGGCGAAATCGATCGAGGTCGACATGTCACGCCGCCATACTGAGCCCACCCCCACACGCACCAGAAGCCTTCCTTCCCAGCGCGTAAGGCACCTGGTTGGCGTTTTGCCTGGAGATTTTGCCGGATAGAGCTCCGATTCCTCCTGCCGTGATTCGCAGATGACGGGTTGAGGTCCGGATAAGAAGGGGAGTTGAACGCGATGCGATGGAGCTAGCGATCCTGCAAGGCCTTCGGTGTCGATTTCCGAGGCTGGATTAGCGCCCCGCTCATCACGCGGCCTTCAGGCGTCGTGTCGGGATCGGCGCGAAATCAGGCATCAACTTCGCGATTTGGCGCGAACAATTCAGGGAGGCGCAGTGAGGTGCTCGGGCTGGTCTGCGGCTGATTGAGCCAGGATCACCTGGGTCGATACGGAACTGCGGAACCTGCCGAAATTTCTTTCGAAGGGTTTCGGGCGATCCAATCAGGCCGCCGCGCAGCGCGCCTACTGCGCTATCGGGTTCTCGCGCTGTCCACTGTTGTATTAGTCCCACATGTTGACGTGCAGGGCGCGGGACGCTGGACGGTTATGCGAGGCGCGTAGAAGCGCAGCGCGAACTGGAAGAAGGTGGCGCCGTCGGCACGCGGCGCGGGCCTCCTCGTGGCTTCGCACGCACATGAAAAACGACACCAGCGCCATGTTCGGGGATCTTGATTCGCTAGCCGCGAGCTTATTCAGCCGTTTTTTAATCGCATTCTAATAGGCGTGACCCAGGATATGCGCGGCGTCGGCGTGACGAACTGGGAAGCCTTAGCGCGCCAAAAACGTTCTGGCCGGCGCGCTCGATGAGTCGGAAGCTGCGGAGCACGCCATTCCACAACGGCGGAGCGGCTTCGGCAGGGTTTGGGCAACCCATTGCGCAAGGGAATGTCGAAATAGTTGCCCATGAGTCGCGCCGCTTCCTTGAGCATCGGGACCGATGGCGCGGACGCTTCCTCGAACACTTCCTCTTGGTTTCCATTGTCCGGCCCGAACGGCGTCAGCTCGGTGATCGAAAGCGACTCTTCGCCCATCACGAATTCGGACGGGGCCATTGCTCAGGTGATCGAGTACGGCGACCCGATCGGCGCCCGCGCGGGATGGTGGTGGTGGAGCTGGCAAATTGGCCTGGGCCGAGCCGGATGTTTTTTGTGCGCTGGGAGGCTGCGGCGAGAAAGGATTTCCGGGCGACGCGAATGCGAATATTCTTCCAGGATAATGAATGCTCCACCACCAAGGATGGTCGTAGCCGAGCGTGTCCGCGGTCTCCAAACTTGCGTTCAGCGCGTACTGGGTGAGCTTGCGTTCGTGCCGGCCTGTCAAGGACGCGGCAAATTGCAGTCATAAAGATGCCCGCCCGACTTTCTATGACGTCGCTCCCGTGGGCCGCGCGCCAACGGCTTGTTGTTTGGCCGACAGTGTATTCTCCGGTAAGCCCGAAGTCCAGCCTTCGCCAAGGTCCGCGCTGCGGAAGGCTGACTTGCACCGGGGCGCAACGATGGTTAGTTTTTGGGCTGTGGTGTCGATTGAGGGCACGAACTTCCCATCGAGAACCAGGCCCACTTTACGCCTCCATCAGGGAT
>Ga0179591_1216489_pt1 | contig 11489 bp, 10 predicted proteins | sample CZOMad2_1_08_16f_FD_182891 | JGI IMG/M metagenome (GOLD analysis project Ga0179591, IMG submission 182891) | Vadose zone soil fungal communities from Angelo Coast Range Reserve, California, USA - CZOMad2_1_08_16fungal (PacBio error correction) | ecosystem: Environmental > Terrestrial > Soil >... | reverse complement strand
AAAAAGGCTCTCTCCGCGGCCGCGCCCCCCTTGATACCGACCAAGTCCAATTTTTCTCAAAGGTTCGTTGCCTGGAAAGGGTTTTGCTTCTCGGACCCCCCCCCCACCGGCGACTTTGATTGAGCTTTGCATGACAAGTGGCTCCAACTTCGCTAACGTTTTTTTTAGTTCTAAGGTTGACTCTATCGACGATGCCCCTTCGGCCACGATTTTTCTTAGGAGCGTGCCACCTCCCGAAGCACCGGCTTGATTAGATAGTTTATCTGAGAGACGATTCCCGACTCCCGCGTTCTCTTTTGCAAAACGACAAAATATGTGAGTCCCCCCGGCGTACTCCTCCCCGAGCCTTCGTACCCTGCGTACCTTCTGGTTATTCGTCCGAGAATGGTTTTTTTTTTTCCCGAAACTGAACCTGGCATCGGGCTATATAGATTACAAAGTCGTCTTCCTGGCTCCCAGTCCCTTCTCCCCTCCTTGGCCTTGTACTTATTTAAAGGTCTATAAGATTACGTTTTTTTCCTTCCTTCTTTGTTTGCAACAGAAACACAGTTCTCCTGATGTAGAAAATGCTTTTTTCTTTCCAAACAGAGGATTAAGTTTTTAACCCCGATCCATCTCCGTACTGTTTTAAGACGTCATGCCAGCAGTGGCACTAGCATCTCCTGAATACGGACGTGGCCTTGGGACTTTTCTCACGCGAGCACGCTGCGTCTTTCTGTTCCCCATACTCCCGTCGCAAAACCCCTTCACAAAGTGTTTTTCCGCCCCTTACTTTTCCCGTGTAAGGACATGCAGAACAGATTCAACTGAGGCTTCTTTCTTCCATTTTCCCGTGATCGTGGACATCCTGTTTTGTGCGACCGTGTGTCACCCCTTGTAGACCGCCGATAACTCCGCCGTTTTTAGTTACCCCCAAGTCAGCTGCCCTTTTTGATGCGATTCCCGTGGTCTTGCGTCGGCATCTTTCCTCCGGCGTGAGCATCGACCTTTCTTTTACTGTTGATACCACCCCAGGCAGACATGTTCTTTTCCGTGAACACCTTCATTTGAACCCTCACCCCAATCGTGACTGCGGCTCGGCACCCGAGAGTTAGAGTTTTTTTCATTGCTCACGCGATTCCTTTCCGACCAATGTTTCTCTTCCCCCCTGCACCTTTTTTGACTCACCTTTACGAAGTCGTTATCAAAACCGGAACCAGAATCGTTCTATGGGCAATCTCGTCTCTCTGACGGAGAGTCCCTTCATCATGGCTTTTGCCCCCCGTTTATGCCCCTCACCAGTCTTCATTGAGATTGACCCCGAGCGGCTACTTGAGTCGTAATCATTCGCCGGGCGTATCCTTGTCAGAACCCGAAGCCGGTCGGCCTTCTTCTGACCCATCTGTCTGACCTATGTAAGAAAGTAAGCACTCCGGTCCACCCTCGCCCCCTTTTTCCCTGCATAAGTAGGAATCAGATTACATGTGACTTCCGACATCTCCTTCCCCAGACATGGGCCATTTGTCTTTGACTAATTCGACCCAGACTTATCTGGAACCCTTGTAAAAGACAACTCCCCCCTTCTCGGCGGCAACTTATTCTCGAGAAGACCCTGTTTTTCTTTCTTTCATACCCCCGTGATTTCCTTTCCAGTCAGTAGACCTATATTTGAGTTTGTAGGTTGTAGAACGGGAGATCCGGTAGAATGCGCTAAGTCTCGCCCCGTATACTCTATTCCATATTATTGTCTACTGATCCCTCCGTCTTATCATAGCAGACCCTATTCGACAGTCCGAGTTAGTATTGCTTCGGTCCACTGCCCGTATTCTTCCTGTTGACTTGAAGACCCCCGCTTTTTCCTGTTATACCTTTTGCTGAGACGTCTACTAAGAAGCCGGTGGAGAGGCCAACTTACGTTCCTGTTCCCCGTATTCTTGATCGCCCTTCAGCTCCGCGCTTCGAACCCACGCTTGGCACATATGCGACGTTTTCTAGGGCGTCGGTTGCCTCAAGCGCGTGCTAATCGTTGGTGTCCCCGCTTTCCGATATGCGCGCAGAACCTCGTTGAGCATCTTTTTCCGACGTCGCTACGACCGGCGTATCTCTTTTTGAGTCGCTGACGTCTTGGAGGATGAACTTCAGCTTTCCTGTCTAGAGACTCAATTCGATCTAGGAATAATTGGAGTCGTTGCCTCGCGTCTTTTACTGCCCTTACTTAAGTATGTTCCAGCGGTCAACAGCACGCTTTCCCAGAACAAAGAACCTTTCCTGATACATCCTTTTACCAGTCTCATTGTTATGGTGATGTTAAGGCGCCGTAATGCGTCCTATACATTATAGGTGTCTCACCTTGTCGACCCGCGTTCTGTGTTCTGGGGGTTTTGTTCGATGAGTTGAAAAGAAAAGAAGGTTCTGACACAAACTCCCTCCTCTGCTCGTACTCAACGAGTTTACAGTGCTAGCGGGTTTTCGCCCTTGTCAGCGTTCCCACAGTGATGAGCCGGTTTTTGAGGGTGGTGAGTCAGTTCCGATCGGGACAAAATACGCCCTGATGCCGGGCACAGACGCCCCATCCATCTGCCCTTAGACGGTGCCCCCCCTGCATTCGCGCCATTTCCCTCATCCTCGCCCTTTCATGCCAAAAAGGTAGTCCATCCAGGTCGAGACTGCAGTGTGTCGTTTTTTCTTGCTGATGAAATTGCATGTCTGCCTTATTCGGCAGCAGTGGCAGGTTCATGAACCATCCCCCCGTCCTCTTTCATTTCATATTCCCTCCTATCCTTTGTTGGTTGAGCAGAGCCTCGAGACTTTTTCACAGGGACGGACTTATCTTTGTTGCCGCCGAATTAAATGAATATACGCCTATCTGGCCTGCACAACCCCTGATGCTTTTTCGCGCGCATTTCTTTTTTTTTTTATTACTCTTTTTCAAAGTTTATTCTTTGGAAATTTTTGCATTTGGCGGTTCCTTGCGCGTTCCTGTGCATATGGTTGTCTATTGGAAGCACGCCCTATCGCCCTGGTTCTTAGTTGTCCTGATTTTGACCCCAAAGAAAACGGCTTCCCCATTCACTTTGGAAACCGGGCCCGGTCTCCTCTAGCACGGTTTTTGATTCGGGATCGGAGGTGAACTTTCTTGACCCTGGACAACCCCCTACACAACTCCGCTTTCGAAAAGGAGACACGATTATGGAATTGGTCTTTATTCTTTAGACCGCCCTTAACGCAGCCAAGCCTTACCAGGTGAAACTCATAAAGGTACATCTCCTTTTTGGTGGAGGTTTTACTCACTTCTTTTTCGCTGGTGAAAACCGCCCTTAAAGACTATCTCAACCTTATCACCCTGCAGCTCAACTAAACCCTGTCCGTCGTTGACCTGAGTCTCGTCGAACTGGTCCTCCAATGTTCACAAGGGACATACCTTAATTCAGCATCTCCTTCCCCTACTGTTTCTTCCTTTTTCCCCCTCTAATCATGTAAAACTCGTTTCAGTACGTTCATTTGTCTTGCCTCGACATGCTATATAGCAAGAGTCTCTGGCCGCCTCCTTCCCCCGTCCTACCCTTCTCTCTAGATGTCAAAGCTGGCAGTTTGCTTCTTTCCTTCATCAGAGAACAGGATGTGTCGTCCGTTGTTGTGGGCGGACAATGGTTGCTCCTTTCTTCCCTCTTTCAACTGTATGTTAAATTTTTTTTGCCCTTTGTCTTTCAGCGAGTACGCCAAGGCAATCCGTGCCGTGACCGACAAGGGTTTCCTAGTCTTTTCCGGTCGTCTCCTTCGGCGGTTCAGCGGGCCCTCTGCAGCCTCGGCATCCTCGACGCAAGGGCTAGGCTCGCGCTTCTAATCTACGCTCTTTCTAACTCCCCCCGGCGCGCAGCTTCCGGCCACTTCCGTAGAGTGCGTTGTCAAAGAGCAAATCAGCCAATCCCTTTGCGATTGACGAACCCCCCCCAGGTCTCGACGTATTTCTTTTCATTGGCTTAGAAGAGGACTTGCGTTGCTGTGACCCTTCTGCAATCTCTCTAATTCTCGTCGCCTGCAACCTTGTTGCCAGATGTCTAATCCCTGACCCTCGCTGATCGAAGGTCCTACTCATAGAATTCCTGGGACCGGCCATCATCACTTCCAGCGTGGGAAGGCCCTTTCTTGCCGGTTTAGCCCAACTCATTTGATGTCGTTCGGTAAGCTTCGCATGAACCGCTGCTTTTCTACGTATTCATCGAACCTTGCGAATCTCTGCCTCCTTTCGCCTGGTTGCTCGTGTCTCTTCTTTTCAATTAAGGACCCTTTTGTCATTAGTGGTAAGTGGACTTGGTGTGGTCCCCTTTCTTTTCTTTGCCTTCCTGTGGGGGGGGTGGGGGGGTTGTTGTGGGTGTTTTGTGGGGAATTTTTGTTATTCACCCTTTTCCTATCGTTCCGTTGACGCCGTATTCCGTTGAAATGTGGTCTCCTTATGATCACCTCCCTTTCTCCCCGTTCTTGATCTTTTCAGGTCCCATGTGCGTTTTGCTGTTTGGATCCTTTTTTTCGACGAACTCCATAGAAATATACGAGTGAGCTCGCCTCCGTTCTACCGCTTCCGTTGACCCTTCTTTTTCCTGTCCCTGGCAGGTTCGGTTTCCAGCTACCGCATTTGAATCATTTTTCATCTAGAATCGACGCCGGAAGGAATATTCCTCCCGGTCCTTTCCCCCCTATCTTGATCGTCCTCATGGGACCGTCTTTGACCGTCTTGTTTCTTGCCTCTAAGCGGCGTTGAACGACAGTGGGAGCCCGTTTCACCCCCTCTCGTTTTTCTTTCCCCCCCCTGATCCTTTCCTTTTCCTGTTTTTCCATTTCCATTCAGTTCGGTCATGTTTTGACCTGCAGGGAATAAGAGATCGCTGCACCAAAACCCTTTACGTTTCGGTCCCCCCCCTTTTTTCCATCAATCCCCTCAGCGTGCTAGAGTGGTCCCCCCTTACACGTCTGGTTTGTAACCTGTGGAGATTTAAATACCCATCCAGTGCATGATCGTCGACAATCCATCCTGATGTGACGTTCCTTAAGCCCTCTCTTTTTCTGCCCCACGCCCCCATTCTCAGATATTTATGATAAATATTGTGTATGTTTTATGACACCAGATAGTTTTTGCATTTTCACGCGTTGATGTCCCTCCTGTTGATTTTCCTCCCCCAGGCAAGGCACCGGACGTGAGGGATTTCTCGAGGGAATAATGAGATCGTCCTCGGGTGGCATAAGTGTTTGTACTGATAAACCTTGACTACTCCTGCAATGTTAAGCCTTCTCAGAGGCCGTAAGTCTCGAAGCACATATTTTTGTTCGTCTCCCTTTCTGTCATAACGTTGTTACCGCTCTGATTTCCCGGTTCACCTTTCCTTTTTTTCTCTATCTTAGTTGATGGACTGTGTCTTCTCTTTTTCCCTCGTACCCAGCCAACTAGTGGTCTGACTGCTAGCAACAATGTCCACAAACTCCCAAAAAGGTCTCGATCCGTTTCTGTTTCACTTTATTTCGCCCCCCAAATTAGCTGTTTTTGGGGCCAGTAGCACTCCAATATGACCCTCCTGCACCACCATGTAGGTTCGCCCTCCCGTCTTTTCTTGTAGCGGTCAGCAGGTAAGATGTCCCGCTTTTCTTTATGCTTCGGCTCACCTATAGTCTCCCCTTTTACTCCGTGTTTGTTCTGCTAAGAATTGAGTCTCTCCGTCACCCCTTCTACCTCGCAATCGGCCGCCTCCCCACAGATCCGACCCCATTCTTCTGCCCAATCTCATGGTGTTGAAGGTAGCAAGGGTTCTTCTCCCCCTTCCACCCTCCCACCACTTTGCTCCTTTGTCCCTTTTCCTTTTACGTCTACCCTTATTCGATTACTTTGTTTTTTTCTTATCAGTTTGGAGATGAGCATTGTCGCCCTTGAAGTGTTCCTGACGAGGCTTTCATCTTTCTTCCAAATAACCTCACATCCCCACCTCTAATCGATTTCTATCAGGTGATCCTGCGCGAGCTTGTTTAGGAGTTTTTTGGGTGTTAAGGTTGCGCTTCCCTTACCCCCCAAAAGAGGTGATGATCTCCCCGTTGCCCGTACCCCTGGCAGCTTTCTTTTCCCCCTTTTAAACCTTCTTTCTTTGTCCGACTGTGCTGGGATATCGTCAACTCCTGACTCCAAACCTGGTCTTAGCTTCCAGTCGGAACTAATGTCTCCGTAAAGGATCTTTCCTCCGCTTTTCCTTGCTTCCCTTTCTCTATGCCCCAGTGTCACGCGAGAGCGTGTGGACAACCCCACCATTGATAGTAGTAGCAAATCCTGACCCTTCTTTTTCCCATTTTTTCTATTACTACCCATCTCGGTTCCCCCTTGAACGACATGCGTTATTGTCCTACAGCTATTGAACTTTAGGGATTTGGTTGCCTATCATAGCTCCTCTGAACCTGATCCTCCAGTTGACTTGACTAAAACGCGCGAAGGCTCGCGGAGGTAGCCTTTGAACCAACGCCCAGCGCTTTCAAACATTGTTTTTCTACGATCCTGACCTAGGAAACAGTTCTGCCCTGCCACGGACCCTGCCGCAGGCAGTTACTTCATTACCCTCCCTTTTATCGTTTAATCAGCTGGGGCCTCCTAGTCTTTGCAACGGTAGCCTAGGTAGGATAATACCTCCTAGGGATATCCCCCTTCCCTTTTTCATCGTTCTCTCCTTGCTTCCACTTCTGAAGGCTTTGTCTTACTTGACATACTCTGCTTTGAGCCATCTATATTATGGATTTTTGCCTCCCACCTTGAATACCATCGGCGGCACCTACGGCCTTCTACGAATTCCCCTACACTCCTAGTCCCACTGAGTTATCTTCCCGAGATTCCCATTCTTGCATGGTTGCCCCTCGAGGTTCGACCCCCATTCCCCTTTTTAGAAAGGTTCTAAGTATGTGCTCTTGTCCAGCCTGACCCCTTCATCTTGCAACGAAAACCTCATTCGCTCCCTCTCTTGAGGCGGTCCTAGGATGGCCCTCCGCAATGACCTCTCTCCCCAGGTTGACTTTTGCCGAAGTCCGAGGACCTACTCCGGCTTCTGAAGTAGCCCTATCTTTTCGTTTCGTCTGTCTGAATCCTGTCGCCACAAGCCCTCACGGTTCGGCTCCAATCGACGTGCGACTTAAAAAGATTCTTCCTGACCCTGGCATTCAGAAGGCCCCCCCCTGAATGCTGACCTCTCGTAACTGGCCGTTCCCGTCCGTCGGACTTCTCCTCCAAGCCGCGTCTTTTCTATTAGGCTGAACTTCCCGAGTAGGCTTTTGTTAGAATTCGTCTAGAATTTTTCCTCAGAAGTCGCTCATTTTCCCTTCCTCCCCCCTCCATGGATACTCTGTCCTAAATCCTTCTAGTCCCTTTTTTGTCCCCTTCCCCCTCAAGATTTCTTCCTTTTGCCTGCAGATTTTCCCGCCGCCCTTTAAGTGTTCTACAGGCGTAGTGGCGCTCTTGGTTTTTCCGAGAAAGAGTGTGAGTAGATCGCATCTCTTCCCGTGTTCTTAAGAGACTCTCCATATCCTTCAGAATACTATTTATAGACCCTATAGTGACTTAATCCTCTGATTAGGTTCCCCGGTATTGAAGACATTCCCTGAATATTCTTACCCCTATAATTGATTTGTGATAAATGTGAGCTCACTTAAGTCCCCCCTCCCTGGTGTCCGAGAAAAACCGCCTCAGAATGACCCCCCTTTCCCCTTCTTTTTCTCTGATTCCTCTAGATATTCTCCAATGCCATCTTGTCCGAGATTTGTTTCCGGTAGGCCTTGGCAGCCTCTCGTTTCCCTCCTAGGTCTTTTTCCTCTGCCGTTGGCCAGCTCCATTTCCTTCGGCCAGACTCTTTGAATGTCGCCAAATTGCGTATTCCCTTTTGAGATGGGGGAGTTGTAGAGGAAGTGCATTTTTACTCAATTATTCCCTCCTTTTCTCCTGCAGTCTCTTCTCCTCATAGATCGGATCCTGGGCTTGTGCCGGCGCGGGTCGCACAGTTTGAGATACTGTGAATGCCCCCTTTTCCCTCCCCATAGCTTGGGTATGAACTACCCCCAGTTTCATAGGATAGGTTTTTATGGTGGTCATGGTACTCCTTGGACTTTGGCAGTTCTAACGTCGCCTCCTTGTACCCATAATTTCTCCTTTTCGCCGATTCTCCCCTTTTGTTGTCAGGTGCCCCACCTTAAAACCCGTGAGCCCTTACCATACTTCTTTTGAGCTTCCCACGAGTGTCCCCCGTGGCCAGATTTTCTCTTTTTGGGCCAAGCGGTTTCACCCTATGTCGCCGGTTTTTTTTTTTTTTTCCTGTCAGGCAGCTGGACAAAATCCGATCGTCTCTCGTGTTTCGTCCTCATAGAAGCACCTCCATTGCCCAGCGGCCTCCTGAATTCTCTCCATTGAAAAGCATTGTATAAATACCCCTTTCATGCACATTTTCTTACATTCTCCTTCCTCCCCTTCCAGTTGTTGGTGCTGACCTCTCTGCTTTCTCTTTCCCATTTCCCTCCGGTCTCTTCGCGGCAGATGCCTTTGGATTGTAAATAATCCGCTTGAAACAGAATCTTTTTGATTATCTTTCATCCTCTATTTGTTTTAGAGAGGATCCATCCCCTCTTCTGTTCACCGGTGAGGATGCGTCTTCCATACACCTTCCCCTTTCTCCCTCCTCGGTCGATGAGGAATTGACTTTTCCCTCCTCCTCTTGGCAGTGAGGCTTCCGCGTTTTTCATGACCTTCATTTTGGCATAGGTATGAGGGCACTGTTTAATTGCATTTTTTTCACTGTTGGATGCCGTATACTTTTTTCTTTGGTTTTTATATTCTGCTGAAGTCCTCTCCCTTGCGTATTTTTTCCATATCTTCACCCTTCCCCCAACACCAGACCCCCCCCGTTCCGGAAAAAAGTTTTCCAAACCTGGCCCAGGGCTCTCCGAACACTCTTCTCCCCTGCCTCGTTGAGTCGACCATCGGTCCTTTCCTATGGTCTTCTTGATTTTTCCTTGACGTCAACCCGACTTCGGATCGACAAGGAGCAGACTCTGGGGACTCTTCGCCCCCTTCTGGCTTTCTTTAGCCCGCCCCTCCCTCCCCCTTCCCCCCTTTTACTTTTACCTTCAACTCCTGTTGTTTGGCGGGGCCCAACAGCTTTTTTGGATGCTTGAACACATTTTCTCTCAAACTTTGTAAGCGCCGCGCGTTCCACGACGCACGAATCTTTTCCTCTTTTCCTTTCTCCTAGATCTGGCTTTACCTCGGGAAATGTTCCTTCAGGTCATCTTATCTCTTCCCCCATTTATTGGTAGTAGTCTTGTCAAAAGATAATCTTTCCCCGTCTTTTTTGCTTCGCTCTTGGATTCCTGTGGCACTGCTCTTCCTCTGACCCTCGTCTTCCCTCTCTTTCGTCTTTCTTTCTCCATTTTTCGAAAATTATATTATCTTCAAGAGTTGGACTTTTCTGCCCCTCGATTTCGACCCGAAAGTTCCTTCTTTGTCTTGTCGGGGTTTTTCTTTCGGACCCTTTTTTTTCACGACCTTGAGAGACCCCCCTGGATAGGCTTAGGATGTTATCTCAGTATTTCACCAGATCGGCACCCGTTTCCGGTTACCCTCCCTAATGACTAGGATAGGCCTTTCGATTAGTTCTTTATTCTTTTGTCTTTTTATTCATTATAATAGGACACGGAAGTCTGCCTAAAGTTGTGCTTCTACTCTCTCGGCCAAAGACCCCGGCGCATTCCCCGTCTTACGGCCCTTCCTTTCTCTTTTTTTCCTTTTCTCGATCTTTTCCCCCCTGACCCCTCCGAATTTTCTGAAGACCACATTCCTCCTTCTTCCCTGTAACTTGTAGACGATGAGTTGGTTTTAGTGGTGTGAAAAGGTTTCAATCGCCCTCTGCTTCCTCTTCCCGAGTACCCCCAACCGCCTCGCTCCGTGTTTTGCCCCTGATCTCCCTCCCTTCTTTCGCCTACGAGTCTAAGGGCCCCCCCTATCATGGGACAGTTTTAACGGTCAAGGAACCTTTGCACCCTTTCTCTTTTTGTCGTGATTTCTGTCTCCATTATCATTTTTTATTCTTTCGCCAGTTTAGATCTTTCTTATTCTTCAACCTTGTTTTTCCTTTTTTTTCTCAACTTGAAGAGAAATTCCTTCCCACTGGATAGAATACTACTCTCTTTCTTTCTAAGGCTTCTGAGCTCACCTGTAATGCTCTGTTCTTTCCTTGAGTCGGTCCCCCTGCTTCTCTTCTAGAAACCTTTAGAGTATGCGTTTTGCCAGATGACCAGTGTGAATGATGGACAAACCCACCACCCATCCTTTGCTAACACCTGCCCCCTTTTCGTCTTCCTTAAAATGTTTCGTTTTTTGAATTGTTATTGAAGTCTATAGTGTGCACACCCCTCTAACTCGGGCTCTGTGCGCCTTTTCCGAGGCCTCTCTGATCTTCGTTTATCTGTCCCTGACGGGTACTGGAACTAACTAATGGGTGTTTGACTACCACTCTCAGAAAGATTATTTCCTCCCTCTTCAGTCCCTCTTTGCCGCCGTTCATCCCACGGTAAGATATGAATGATCGCCGGGATCGGCTTCCTGTTCATCCCCTTCGCGTCTTTTCCTCCATTTTTTCCTCCCTTTAACCCAGATTGATTCTAAAGGGAGGAATTCCTGACCTTTCCTTTCAGTCTGGCCCCTCCTGCATTTTCCTTTTAAGCCCTCGATCTCCGAAAAAAATTCCGTTTTTTTAGTGCCCTTGGCCTCCCTCGAGTCTCGTCTAGCTTTTTGTATCCCGTTGCGCTCTCGAGCCTTTTACTGAGTGTCCCTCGACCATTTGCATGGTATGCCATCATTACTTTCTTTTTCTCTTTTCTTCCTCCCCTTCTTTTTTCGACCTCCCCCCAAAGGCTCCCTGCTCCCCCATTATGATCAATTAGAATGCTTTCTGAAACGCCCGCTTTTTTCGTTTTCCGGTGCTAGGGAGGCTGTTATCATACCTCACTAATTCCAAGTGCCTTATGAAGTGGACCCCCTGGTCCCCCGTAGAACTGCCGCGAGCTCTACTCTGCGTTTGGCAGTCCGTGGGTTTTAAGTACCCGCCTGCTGACGACTCCCTGCCTGTACTCCTGGATCTCTCGAATACGCCGGGCTTCATCCTCCCATTATTTTCTTTGTGTAGACTTTGGAACCAACTCCTTTTTCCTGGGATTTCCTTCCTCGCAGTTATTCCCCTCTCGCCTTCCCGGTGGCTTCGTACGTTTGGCCGCTAGCGAACTTTTGACGACGAGGCAAGGCGTTCCGATCGCAAATGATAACCCCCCCAAGCCCATGGTATTCGCGTCTTTCGCTGCCGTGTTCATGCTTCGCCCACTTTCGCCGTTGATTGGGCAGAAACATTTTACGTTCGCACCACCATTGTCTTGGTTGAAGTCTCTGACCCTTGGTCGGTATCGGGTGCGCTTAAGATGGGATCGCCTTTTATATCGTTACAGATCGT
>Ga0179591_1367251_pt1 | contig 11490 bp, 7 predicted proteins | sample CZOMad2_1_08_16f_FD_182891 | JGI IMG/M metagenome (GOLD analysis project Ga0179591, IMG submission 182891) | Vadose zone soil fungal communities from Angelo Coast Range Reserve, California, USA - CZOMad2_1_08_16fungal (PacBio error correction) | ecosystem: Environmental > Terrestrial > Soil >... | reverse complement strand
GCGGGCACGGGCAGGCGTTCAGGAAGCTTGCGTCTAACCAGCGGTTTAGACCCGCCCTCCAGGCCTCCTCCCCCCCCCTGCCAGGCGTAGGGTCTCCGGGTTAATTCTTTCCTCCTTTCAGCGCGGGCATGAGGCCCCGGGATCTCTTGCCTACTAGCCTTTACTTTTCGCAGCTCCTGTCACCGGAAGGCCTCGAGACTTTCGTCTCTTCGACCCCTTCGTCATGACGGCCGCCGGTCTCCGAGTTTCGAACGAAAGTCTCTTTTTTTGTCCCGTGCCTTCTCTTAGCCATGGGCCGCGGAGTCGTTCACCGATTTTTCCGTGGAATTGGACGGCCTTAGCTTCTTTCGTAGGTTTGCAGACGAAGGAGATCTGGACGAGTCGCTCAGTGCCGCGATAGCTGGGTTGTCCGGCGACGCGCATCCGGTTCCTGTTTCTTTCAGGGTCACGACGAGTATGGCGCCGAGCCGAATATTGATGACAACGAGTCTAAAATTCCTGTCGACTTCACGCGTTCCGGTCCCTGGATCCCGTCCCTCGTTCTCATTCAGCCCTCGGCCTGCTCAGCTGTTTCGACTTTGCCTAATACGTTTTGGGAAAATGAGTCGAAGACTAACGAAGGAGACAAATCTGCACCCGCACGTCGAGTGAGAATTGGGCTCCCTCCTCTTTTTCCGACGGCCTGCGTCGACTATCGGCGGCGCGGGCGGGCAGAATTTCAGGCCGGTTCTGTTTTATTTTCCCTTTGCCAGTGAGCGGAGAGTATTTTTTTTTTTCCTTGGAAGGCCCAATCGTGATTCGCCAAGCAGTTGCAGAAGAGGGTTGACATGTAGGTGCTCCGCCGCAAACCCGTGCCGACGCAGCGCTATGACGGGCATTCGGGTTGATATGATCGTGAGCTTTTTCTCCTGTCGCCCCTCACCGGTTGTAGGATTAAGCCGAGGCAGGGCAAGTAACAGGGCTTTTGCAATAAGGGTTTGAGAATAGAGTTTTATTTTCTCCAGCAATTTCTTTTGGAACTCCGTCGGCCCTAAGGAGTTCCTACAGTTCCCGGTGTATCACTAGCACATTGTACCTGTCAGCGCCGGATTTCGCTGCTCCCTTGTGGTGCAGTAGAGGAAGTCTTTGTCCCCTGGCGGCGGCTCCGCCCGGACGCCGCCGTGCGGCGACTCGCAAGGCACCTCATATCTCTTTCCCCTCTGTGTCTAGCTTCGAGTCGCCGGCGGAGTCCTCGGGGAGGAGGCCGCCTAATTTGAACGACGTCCTCTACTTCACTCCATCCTTGAGCCCCCGGCCTTCTTTCCGTCACGTGAAGGCGAGGCAACGTTCTGGAGCTATGCTCTTGCCGCGTAAAAGCTCTGTTCTATTCCGTAAGCGAACTTTCTAAACCACCTGTGATTCCCCCTACGGGCTTCACCCCTTTCGCAGGATATGACGCCGATGCGTCACCTGTTGCAGACCGGTTCTGAGCCCGCGTATTCGACGCTGAACCGATACTTACCTGCGCCCTTCGTCCCTCAGTTGTAAAGGCGAGCACGTTCTTATTGTGCGCTTTCGCCCCCCTGGAAACAAGAGAGCCGGATTTTCCCAACTGTGATTTCCAGCGCCCACCTTCGTGCTGTCTTGACCCCTTCGAACTTAACCCCGCCTCGATCAGAGGCGACAATTAGAGAGTCTCAATTGGGGGTAAATATTTTTTCGCTGTGACGACCACGTGATTCTTCCCTTTTTGCCGTTCTAAGGAGCCTTGCACTGCATTTCCGCGGCGTTCCGAGAAAGTTCGTCATTTTCTTTATTCCCTCGGATCTATCACTTTTTTCCGGAAAAAGGTTGCCGTCGATTAAGATGCGTGGAAGTCCCTTAGCCCGTGATGGTCGGGTTTTGCCCACTAGTACTAATTCGGCCTTCAGTAAGCTCAGGTCGGTGCAATCCGATGCTATTTACTTACTCCCCCTTTTCGCGCCGACGAGAGTTCCTCCTACGACGTTTTAAAACCCTTAAGAGCCCCCCCTTCTCTTAAGTGATCTTTCCTTCTCTCTTAAACCATAAGAGAGAGGCAGCCCTCCAGTTTTGCCCCCCCCTAGAGTGAACAGAATCCCGGAGTTGCCCAGGTACTACATAAGCTAGTTATCCGAGAGTGATCGGAGGGACGGTAGTTAGTAAGAAAGGCCGGCACTAAGTGTCGCGAACGTTAGTGGCTGCTAGAGATCTTGCCCAGCGCCCGAGGGCGAGTTACTTTTGGACCCGGGGAAGGGTACTAACCGAGAATCAGTCGGTCCCGCCCCTGCCGACGCCGGGAACCTACCCGGGCATCGGAGGCGGATCACCAGGTTTTGTTTTCTTCTTGGTTGAAGCCCGTCTAAAAGGATTCAACTTCGCTTAGGCCCCTGTAAAGAGTTGCCTATCCCGACCTTTCTCGTCTCCTCCCGCTGGGCTGTCGGTACGAAACTTTTGCACACTGGCTCGGGCAATCTTAGGTTTTGAAAAAGTATACCCTTGTGTGCCGGATTCCGCTTCCTTGCTTCCTGAAGGTCAAGACGCAACGTTAGCACTAGCCCGCCTGAACCCATTCACGATCGCCCCACTCCTACGTTAAAATTTCTTTGCTGCTACCTTGGAGCTTTAGAGGAGTTGCAGAAGGTCGATCTCCTAGTCTCTGCAAAGACGGGGAGAATCACACATATCGCCCCCAGTTGTTTTTAGAAGACCCCTGCCTCCGATAGAGAGAGGCCCCTTTTTTTTTCGGCCAAGTGCTCAGACTTCCGGTGTACGTGCGCCAGCGCTCAGTGATTGAGCTCGATCGGATGGATCTCTTGTAGTAGAGGACTCGAGGCCTCCTCGTTGGCCATTCGGTTTTGGCGGATCCCCGAGCACGTCGAGTGGTACCTTTTCGACTATGGTCCGTACTCGAGGAAAGCACGTTCTTTTATGGTTTACGTGCTCCTGTTCTCGGGCAGCTGTGAACCGTTTTTCACCAGTTTAAGGGTTTTTTGGGCACGAGCAGGTGACTAGGGATGGCGTGCTAGAGCCCACTTTGTGCCTCCAAGGATAGCCTTTCTTTTTTTTTGCGAAGAAGGGTGTTTTGTGGATCATGACATGTGAGTGTGCGGGGCTTTTAACGTCCCATAGGGTCTTCAGAGATCACTGCTGCGGACGCAGATTTTGAAAGACCATCTCTGACATTGGGGAGCCATCTTCCGAGGACCCTCTCTCACTGCCGCGAACGCGCCTTCTTTAGTGACATACTACCTACCTTACATATGCCGCTCGGTCTTCTCAGTTTCACGGAGAGAGTTCTCCCCTTCGTCCCGACCCGGTATGTTTTTCGCGCGTGTGTCGGCTCGCCCGTCCGGATCTCGGCCGACGCACTATCACTACGTTCGAGATCGCACCGCCCAAACGGAGTAGTAGAGTGATTTTTCCCAAGAGCCCGTCAGGCCCTTCACGCTGGTAGGAGCTTCTCAAAGTTAATTGGTTTACTTTGCCCCCGGAGAGTTGAAGACTAGCTGTTACCCATAATCAGTTGTTGTCGTGATCCTGTTCCTCTTTTTTTCCGACCCGTGAAATTAGAAAAGCTTTATTTTTTCCGAGGGACCACAACGATTCCGCCGTTTGTATCACGAAAACGGGGCTCTCCCCTACTGCCTGATTCCGAAGTACGGATATAAGCGTTTTGACGGTATATATCTCGGGCAAAAGGTCCGTCAACGGCCTGATCGTTATATAGCCGTCACAACTTGTTTGCCCCCCGACGCCTCCTTATTATAACGAATAGTCTTCCCGCCACGGTGATATCACTCACAGACCATCGATCTCCCCCCAGAGACTCGTCAAAGCAATGCATCACCGTGGCCCGGCCACCCCTTCGACTTGACCCCCGCGCCCGAGGAGCATGGATCTCCAAAGCCACACGCCCACAACCCTCCCTTCTTCCAGTACGAGCGCCCACACCACCTGAGCGCCTCGACGCCTAATCTTAACCTCGTGAGGCACCATACTAGCAAACAGGAGATCCTTGGCCGTCCCTGGGCATTTTGACGCCTGCACCCCCTTCTCCCTGCCAGGGAGATTCGCCACAACCCACCGAGAGATACCCAAAGAAGAGCGTAAATACCCCTCCCTTTCCCAGCCTCAAGCGTCCAATTCGGCTTATCCGACTAGACGTAACCGCTCCCCCCCTCCTGCTCCCCAGTCAGCTATTTACCCTCCTCCGTCCAACCCAAGTCGACTCACCGAACTACCCTTCTTAATGCACGCCCCAAGTCCCTATCCCCCCCCCCCACCGCTACTCGCCTCCCCTACCCCATTCCCCCTCCCCGCTATCCATCCGGAGTACCCCCCCCTCCCCCCATTTGCTGAGGAAGCACCCGTAGACCGACGACCCGCGCGGGGGATCGGAGACGAGCTTGCCCAGAAACGCACGCCCCCAGAACCCGCAGCCGGTCCCGCGGGCTTTTTTTTTTTTTTTTTTTTTTTTTGTTCGTTGTGTGTGGTGGTGTTGGGTGGGTTTGGTGTGGTGTTTTTTTATTTTTTTGTGTGTTTTTTTTTTTTTTTTTTTTGTGTGTGTGTTTGTGTTTGGTGGTGTTCTTTTTTTTTTGGTTTTGTTGTGTGTTTTTTTTGTGTGTTTTTTTTTTTTCTTTTTGTTTTGTTTTTTTTTTTTTTTTTTTTTTTTGTTTTTTTGTTTGTGTGTGTGTTTGTGGTGCCGGTCGAGCAGCTGCTTCTTCGCGCCGCTTTGACTAGTGTCGCCCGCCATCGACAAGCGCTAATTTTAGGGGAAAATTTTGATGTAGTTCGGGACCGCCCCCCGAACGTGAATCTGAATCAAGAGATTAATTTTTCGTTTTGAATTCCCATGATTGTCGCGATTTTCTTCAGGACCGTGACCCCCGATCTGGTGCGTGAAAAGCCACCTCTCATTTCCAAACCCCTCCCTCCATACCTTTGTGTAGAAAAGAAAGGTTCGACCTCCTTATCTCTCCAATTTAATCCCCTCCTCTCCCTCCCGGCCGGACCTCCAATGCTAGTGACCCCCCCAAGCCCTCCTTACCCGTACTCTGAAGTGACCCCGGCGTACCCAGTGCTGTTATGATTTTTCCATTATCACGAGTAGGGGCCTGTTTTTCCTCATTAGATGCAACCCACGACCGTCTGGAAAAATAGATGTACCTACCCTGACAGATAATCTCTTTGCTCCCAACTAAACGTCTCGCGATTTGCGGAGTCCTCTTCTAGAACTCTGATTAAGTTACCGCGAGCGAGCGCCGGCCGATGGCTTAGGGGGCAAGTTCTTTTTAGCGCAGAGTGGTCATCTATCCTAAGAAGGCAGACGGTCCCTACCCAGTCTCAGAGACTCCGTAGACCCCCCCAGTTGTCCTAGAGCGCTTCGAGTCGAGGTCCCGCTTTCCTTTGACTTTTCGGAAGAGTTACTAATCCCTTCTGAAGGTTCACTTTCCCCCTCCTCTTGATCTGGGGCCCCTCCGACCCGTGACCCTTTTTCGTCCCCCGTTCTTCGAACCTTTTGAACGACCGCCCTGTTCTTTGGAGCTCGCGGGCGAAGTTTTTCGTTGCCCTTCGAAGCGAGGGAATCCGGGGCGACTTCAGCAAGCGGTACCTCTCCCGAATCATTGAGGTTTTCCGACTTCCAGTGAGGCTCGTTGTCTTCGGGTATCTCTTGATACTTAAGGTGACCGTCCGGGGATTACTCTTCCCTCCTTCACGATGATGCGACGAAACCTCTGTTTCCCGTGTTCCCAGTCCTTTTTACGGGCGGTGATCACGGATCAGTACCTGGCCGGGCGCCTCCTCCCCAGTCACCTTGAAGAGGCTCACTCTATTTTTTGGGCTTTCCTTTTTCGCGTAGGCTCGGGATGGTCAGGTCCCCTGCGGCATTTCTTAGTGGCGAAGAATTATCGTTGCTGAGCGTCTCGTCTTTTCCAGAGAGACAGTTTTCTTGTCTCCACTTTCTCGTAGTAGGCTCACCGCAGGGTGCCACTTCTTCCCTCTTATGTTACAGCGGTGTCACTCTTTCTTTCTCCTGATAACCTTGACACGATCCAACGGAGCCTCTCACGGTCTTCTCTCCCCAAAAATTTTTTCTTTCGTGTCCAGAGGAAAGGCTCGCTGTGCGCCTCAGGATTCCCCCGAGCACCGGCCTCGAAGTCGCAACTGCCCCTTTAGATTTTAGTGTAGATGTTTTTTTTTCAAAGTTTTTTTATACTGACGCAAGTTCCAACCATCGTGAGCCGTAAGACGCCTTTTCGTATTCTCCTGGTGAAAGAACCCGGTCGTGCTACTTCCTCTACTTTTTCCCCCTTAACCTGCGAGTACTGAGCGCCCTTGTCTCGCCTCAGGCTTTATGAGGCATTGTGTGGGCGAACTTTGTCTCATCCTTCCAGTGGAACACTTTTTTTTTTGAGCTCCTTTGAGCCTTGTGCTGTCTCATTTCCTTTTGACCTGACCACAGCTGCCGACGTGACCCGCGCTTGCCCTCTTCAATCCCTCCTTTCTTCCATTTAATATCGCGCAGGGTGTAGCAGCACTCGCGCGTCTTGCCAAAACGTATTTTTCCCCGTTTCCCCTCAGCGCGAGGAAGTGGGCGCCCAGCACGGAGGGTGGTCCCCTGGTGTTTCCCTAGATGTTGATTTCGCCACATTCGCTTGGGACTGATCATTCCTCTCCTCTCTCCGGGACTTGAAAAGCAGAGCCCTTTGAACCTCCTCTGCAGTGCTGCATCTTCCGTTTTGTTCCGTAGAGGACCGTACTTGAATTTTCCTTCCAGAGGACGCTTTCTGGTCCCCGCTACAGGCAGATTACTTTCCCTCATCCTACCCATTGTTGTTTGATTCTCTCCCCCTGGGTCCTGCAGTCCTCGTCGAACTCCTAAAAGGTGCTCCCGTCCAATAGGCCCAAAAGAGGGATAATGCCTCCTGCTGTGAGTTTTCGAATGATCCGGAGTCTGACCTCCCTTCGATATGGAGTCCTTATCTAAGGTTCCCACCCTCTTCTACTTCCCCTCTCCCCTTTTTTCTTCCCTTTCCACCCCCCCCCTCCGGACAGGAAAGAAAGGGAATGTCTTTGCTTGATAGACCCCCCTGAGTCGAATCTTTCAGCCTGTTTGGACGCGCGGATCCGCGCAAATGCTGCGAGATCCCTTTCCCTTAGAGGTTCCTTCCCCAAGCGCTTCGATGTCTCCGGTACAACCTAAGTTAACTACCTTCCTCTGAACCGCCCAGGATTGTACCTCAAAGTGGTCCCCTTACAAATTCCTCGCAGTCCCCAAGGAGAACACCCTTCCCATAAGAAATCTTTGATTCGAGTCACCTTGACCTTCCCTCCCCTCCTTCTCTCGGTTTCCGTTAATTCCGTACTAAAGGGCTGTCACCCCCTCCCTCTGATGAAGCCACGTGTCGGTCAGCGACTCTTTCCTGGGTTCCCCCCCTCCCCGGCCGCTTGAATCCGGATAGACAAGGGCTGGTCCACGTTTCCGGATAGGTTACGTCCCTCATTTTGCGCAACCGCCGTCTTCTCCTGCCTCCCGATTTCCTCTTTTTCCTGTCCGATGATCCCCCCTTCTTGGCTCTCTGTCCTTTTCCCACCCTTTTCCCGGATAGTTCCTTTCAAGCAATACTTTTCCTTTGACTTCTCGGGCATCAGATATTCCGCCCAGTGAGCTTCTCCCCCTTTCAGAAGAGACCGAGAGCGACGGCACCGCCCTTGCTGGAAAAGGACCTCGAGACGTTTTCAGCCTTCCAATACGAGTCCAGTCGGGCGCCGCACCTCCCCAGCTCTGTCCCTCCTCGTACCTCTCCGTTTGCTACCAGGAATAACTCTCCCTTTCTTCTGGAGTTTCCTTTTTCCCCCCTCCCTTGGAGAAGTCTAGACTAACGACCTCCGAGGTCCTGACTTCTACGGCATTCCTTGAAAGCGGGAGGCGACTTCTGACGCTCTTTTTGGATTCGGCTTCCTCCCTCTCTTTTTTTATGGTCACATTAACCCTGCGTTCCGGATTCCCCCCTCACTCTCCCTGCCTTGACCGAGCGAAACCTGGGTCCTTTACGTAGCCCCTATTTTTTTCCTTTCTAAGATTTTTTTTTTACCCGGCACAGCTAGCACCGGCATTTTAGGCCTTCTCCTTTACCTAACTTCTTCTCTTCCCCGCACCGTAGAAGTGAGAGAGACGGTCTTCTCTGTTTAGTCAGGTTTGATTCTATTTAGGGGAAGGTTACGCTTATTTCCCCCTGTCTCAATAGTGGGTTTCGGTGCCCGGTGAAGTTCTTCTCTCCTTCGGTCGCATATCCCGATGGTGCGCTCAATTTCAAGCGGACTCCCTAGATGGTAAGTCCCGTGGCTGCCTTCGGATTCTTCTTCTGTTTTTTTTTGGTTAGTTTAGATCTGTCGCTCTCTCAAATGATTTAGAGTCATAGCCCCAGATCTTCCCCCGCCCTTTCTTCATGAGAGACGTCGCTTTTTCCTTTAGTAACGAATCATGTGTCGCACGCGCTGTTGTTAGAATTTCCCGACGCCTCTCCTTTTTCGGGTTCTGTCTATGTGAGGATTGATAGCGCAGGCTTTGCCTATCGGTTACACGTTTCGTGCGGATACCCTCTCTCTTCCTCCTTTCAGGATGAATGTGTTTTCTGGGCGCAGTTTCCCGCATGTTGCTTTTCCTGAGTGTGCGCAGGGGTGAACGGGTATTTTCCTTCGATGTCCTTTTGACCCTCTTCTTGTGTCCCCTCCTGAATCTTTTGCTTCCGCTTATCTGGACCTTGCTGGCCTTCCGCAGTTTTGTGAGGAGAGAACCCTTCTCCCGGACTGTTGTGTTTCTTCTGGGGTGTTTCTCTTTTCGCCCGAAAGAAATAGTTGGTTCCCCGTTTTTGTTAAGTTTCAGCGCTTAATCCCGTATCGACTTCTTTTGCGGGCGGAACCTGAAGCGCTTCATTGAATTTGATTAGTTTTTCCCCTTCGTAGTGGAGTGCACCCTCTGTCTCCTTTTTTCCTCGAGGAGAAGTCGTCTCGTCCCTTCTCCTCTTCAACTTTCACTCGTACGATTTGCTAATACCGAGCTCCCCCGGCGGGACGATCTCATTCTCCTTTCATCCCTTCTGACCTCTTGCTAGGGAGGAACCCAAGCCTTTTTCGTAGTAGTGAGAGGCCGTCCATCTTTGACGCAGTCAGCTGGAAGTGTGTCCTCCTTTTGGACTGCGAAGGTGAACGCTTTTTTCACCCACTACAACTCTCTCTTTTTCCTCTTTGTTTGAGAGACTGCGATTTGGTTTTGCCTGTCGCAAAGGCTCTTTCTTTTTTCTCCAGTCCTTGTCATTTGCTGCGTTTTAGCTGAAAACATTCGCGCCTGCTCTACATTACGCCGCTTTTTTTTCTGAGTTAGTTCGCGTCGGCGCGTCCTTCCGATTTTTTTGCGTGATTCAAAAGAGCGACACAAGTCTTTTCACTGTTTTATCGGGTTCGAAGTGGGAGGCCCCTGAGATATTATTATCAGTTCTTCTGTCGCGGCGGCATGTTCTTCCCTCTAGCCCCTCCCCGACTCTTCGCGGAGATCAAGGGGTTCCTATTCAATAGTAGTCTTACAGCTTGACGACTCCTTTGCTGCGTTAAGCGCATGTTTTAGTGACCTTTTACGGAAGTGTCATCCGGGGACCTGTGGCAGTCTTCCTGAAAAGATCTGTACTACACACCCCGCCGCCATCCTTGTAGAGAAAAAGAACGGCCTTTTTTTTTTTTCCCTCGGAGATAATTAAAGCAGGTCAGCCTTCTTTCTCCTCGTCCGGCTCTCTTGACAACTTCACTGCTCCATGAAAGGTTCACCCCGAGAGACATCGGTAACCCAGGCCGAACATTAATAGAGCTTCCTCCCTCGTTCTTAATGGATCCTTCCTCGCATGTATCTTAGACCCGATTGGACGAGTCTTCGATCTGCCCTGAGTAGATCATCCCTGGATAACCCCCCTGAAAGTCCTCTGATGTAGCCTTTCTCCCTTTTTTACTACAAATATTTGCTGTCCCTGACGGTCACTAGCCTTCCTCAGTGGAATGGAAGAGAGTTTTCCTATGGCGCTCATTTTACATAGCGACGATTCATCATCCCATCACCGAAGATTCCATATCAGCAACCCCTGCCGCCCAGAGAGATGTCTCTTTCCGGTTACTTTTACGATCGCACCCCCGGTAGTTTTAGTCGCGGTCCTCAGAGCCACGGCTCCTGCCCCCCAACATAGCTCCTTTCCTTTGTTCAAATCCAGTTCCCCTCGTGATCCCGTGTATGTCTGAGAAAGAACGCGAAGAACTGGCGTTTCTTTCGGCGAGATTGAGATCGTAAGCTCTTAGGACAATGATGGACGGCCGTGGATTCCTCTTTCTTTGGCTTCATCCCTTTGCTAATGAGAAAGAATTTAGTGAATAAAACTCACCCCCCATGAAATGTCCTTCTCGGCTTCTTTGTATTATAGGTAGAGTTTACCCGGAAGCTCTCTCTTGAAGTGTTTGGGACGGCAAGGATCTTCAGTAGAAGAATCTCCTTCAGACTAGACCGACGTTCACCTCTTTTTTACTTTTCAATAAGTTAGTCCTTCCCAGAGCGGTCCTCCTTCCCCCCCTTCTAAGGACCGTCGCCTCCTTCCCTATGACACCATGTAATTGGTTGAAGCGGAGATTCTCGGTCTGGCTCCTTCTTTTCCTTGGAACGCCGGTAAGTCACTGAGGTCCCCAGGGACCCCGCAACTAGATGAGTTTGAAGAGTTAAGGGGAACGACCCCCGAAGACGACACGTGGGCCACTTCTTTTCGCCGCATCCCGATTGTTTTTTCAGTAGTCGTATTAGGCGAAGATCCCCTGGGCAGGCGCGATCCGCTATCGCGTTCCTTCACCTCTCTAGGGCTGACCTGCTTGACGTTTCTCTCCCTTTCATTAAGCCTTACAAACGGTCGCGATCACCGATAGAATTATTTCTCGCGTCGACGGAATATCCCGTAGTGTTCTGCGTGCCTTTTCCAGTCCTTCCCTGTCCTCAGAGTATTGAGATCGACCGAGTGCCCGCCCCTTTCTATTTCGAGTGTCGAACTGCGGGCCGGTCTGAGAATCTCCGTGTTTATGGCGGCATCCTGTTTTTCCTTAGTGCGTCCTGTTTCTTCTCCGTCCGAGCTTCCGTGGAGGAGGAGGTATTTCCAGGGATCGGATCCTTTTTTAGATCTTCCGACCTTTTTTCGCGGCGCTTCCATTTCGACCTAGATTGTTTTTATTCAACCCTTTTGAGCAAAGTCCCCCGTGCGAGATGTTTTCGTTGTGTGCCTTTAATATTTACTGAAAATAATTTGTCATCGAGATGCGCCATCAGGTCTCCTTTACTCCATGCGAAGGTTTGTCTAGAATAGAGGACGTTTTCTTCTGCAACCATCTTTCTCGAAGAGATGATAGCGGTGCTAGTCCATTTACCTGCCTCCTCCCTTTTTTTCCTCGAGAAGTAATTTCTCGCGTATA
>Ga0179591_1252373_pt1 | contig 11490 bp, 10 predicted proteins | sample CZOMad2_1_08_16f_FD_182891 | JGI IMG/M metagenome (GOLD analysis project Ga0179591, IMG submission 182891) | Vadose zone soil fungal communities from Angelo Coast Range Reserve, California, USA - CZOMad2_1_08_16fungal (PacBio error correction) | ecosystem: Environmental > Terrestrial > Soil >... | reverse complement strand
CCTAGGCCCAGGGACACCCCCCGTTCAGACCCTCATTTTTACCGATTCTCTGCGCTTTTTTTGTCGTCGGTACCTAAATTTTTGGAGAGTTCAAGTGTCCCTGGCAGTGAATGAGAACCCCTCTCTTCGCATCAAACTTCTGGCCCCCCCATCAACTTATGCGCCTCCCCCAAAAAGAAGGTTTTGTCCCGATCTTTCCGATCGATCATTTCTCCTCTTTCCAGAGCCTTCTCTCCTGGAGGTTCTCCTCCCCCCCGCTCCTATACTAATATTCCTCGTCGACAATCCTTTCAGGAAGAGGGAAATCCAAGCCCCTTGTTGAGTCCTCTTCTCCTTTGCCACGCTGCCTTGTCCTAAGAGATTTCGAAGGTCCCATGCCGGCATGTTAAAGACCTTCTCTTTGAAGAATGATCGCAATACCCGGCCTTTAATACGATCAACCTTGGGGCAAACATGTCTAAGAGTTCCCGTCTTGCCTAACGTCTAGTTTCAAAGCCCCACTCTCTCCCCTCGCACCCTGCAGAATATGTTTCCTTTTTCTTCGAGCAGTTTTTTTCCCTCTTAAGTCAACCGGAGCATCCCCACGTCCTTCATTACCTTGCGTCTTTCCCCATGATAATATTTGTCATATTCTCGAGACACCCCCGGGTGATCCACTGACTGGCAGGTGCTTTCCCCTCTCTGGTCGGAGATTTATCTTCGCTGAGTCGGAGATTTGGCCCGCTATTCCGGCCAACTTGACTCCACCTCCTCCAAGCCCCCCGTATCCTACCCACGACTTTGACCACGGCCTCCCTAACAATGGGAATCACCCACGACGTTCGATAGGGCGCACTTATGAAGAACCCGTCACGCCCCAACCAAGGACTCCTCCCTTCTTTCTCCTCTTGTTGATACATCTCGTTTCCCCGTGACCTCTCTCTACAACTTTTGAGACCCTCGGCGAATTGTTGCTGTCTCATCCGTAGTACCTCCCTGGGTCCCAGTTTTCTTTTCGAGCTTCGTTGATATCCACTTGATCTTGAGCTGTGTCCATAGGAGCCCTCGAGATGCTCGGCCTTATTGCTTGTTCGGGCACACGGCCATCCAGATCTTCCCCCTTACCACCGCTTAAAAAAGGTCTTCTTCCTTCCTTTGTTCAAGATCTTCGACGGCCTTTCACCTGTCTCCCCCCCCTCATCCATTCGACACGCAGGCACTCGCGTTTTCCAAAGGCACCTAGACCTTCCTACTTCGTCGTCGGAGGCTCCCTGACTCGTTGCTTTAAGTGGTCGTGAAAAGGACTCTTTTCGTTTTTTGATTCGTGTCTTTCGCGTATTATCCTCAGACAAAACCATTCCTTTCGAAGCAGATCCGATATTTTCAGTTTCCCGTATTTCCCCTTTCTGTGTAGAAGCTAACTGATTGAGAGCTCGTTCATGGTTTCAAGACTTCATTGTCATGGCCTAGTTTGGATTTAGGGACGGTTCTTAGACTGAACTCAAGCTTATTTTTTCTTTTCATAGTAACTTTTTTTTTTTTTGAGAGATATTTTTTTTTTAAGCAGTGAGCTAGCACTTCTCTTTCCCGGACCTAAGACACTATCTTTTCCCTCCCTGGATTCCCCTCAAGGAAGGGACCGCTCTTCCTAGTTTATATCCTATCCCCTTGGACTTTCCCCTAAGTTCCCTCTCCACGTCTCTTTCTTTCAGGTAGATTCTCAATCTCCAGCGAACAGAAACCTTGTGATCTCCCCCACCGTATTACCGGGACCCCCCAAGTAGTCTTCCCGACCCCATCGCATGTAAGACGCATATAATTTTCTGAGTGTAGCTTTTGACGTGCACCTCTTGGACCCTTCTATTGTGCTAGTTGTGCTAAGGCGTTTGCTACAATTGCTCCTCTCAATAGTTTGCCCCCTCGGTCATCCCTCTCCTTGTTTATGCTTCTTGTGGAGTTCGCTCTTGTTGCTAGGAGCGTAGTCCACCGTCCGCTTATGCCCCGAAGAGTGCTCGCTCTTCGATCCTTCTTTCACGTGCCTCACCTCTAATCATTTTTTTTCCTCACCAATCTACATTGGGCACAATAGTCGGGTTCTGCACCGCTTCCCTAACTTCGTAGAACGTTTTGTTCTTTGTGTTAACAGTGTCCCGGTGGAACATTCTAGTGATGATTTTGGTTCGGCAGACCCCTCGCGCTTTCCCGGCCTGTCGATGCGTTCTGTTGTTTTAAGCGTAGTCCTATCGCTCGGCGGGGGTTTACAGTCCCTGTTTGCCATTCCGATTTTCTGATGGTTCCTTCTTGCTCTCCCCTTCGTGACCTCTCGGTTTGGGTTTTTCCTCGGGCAGTCGTCCTCGACGCCCTGTTTCGAATACGGTTTTAGACGCATCCGTCTCTATTCTTTCCGCCCTTTCTGTCTTCCCCGGAGGGGATCTCCTGTATCCCGACTTTTTACTACGTCTTCGATCTGGTACGTAAGTCTCCATTCGGTTTTTCTCTGGCCCAAGAAAGGTCTTGACGAACTTTTTCGGTCTGCCCTACTGAAAATTTTCCAGTCTCTCCCGGCTTTCCCTCCCTGTAACCTTTTAATTACTGTTTTTGGAGCCCCTTTTGGACTGGATTCCAGTTTATACGTCGTGCCCTGCCTTGTTTCGCTCCCCCAGTTTTTTCCCCGAGTTTCGAGTTTTTAACGCGGGGATTCCTCGTGCAGTACAAGATTTTTGAGGAGATTTCCCATGTCTTGTGGCTGTCACTTTAGATAATCTGCGTCCCGCCAACTGCGTCTCAGCGTGTACCTTTCCTTATCGATCCTGTTGGCTTTTTCCTTGCTCTTTCGCCTGCTGTTTGCCCCCGAGCAATACTTCTCTTCCCGTATTTGTCAGAAAATCGTCTATCCGTCCCGTGTCTGACTAGAGCCTTGATAGATACCCGTCCCCTCAGGTCCCCCCTTTCACTGGTTTGCTGAGACAGGCCCGCCTATGTCGTTGAGAACACCGATGCTACTGTTTTTTAGAGGTCCCTCCCACTTTCTTTAGACCTTCCCCCAACTTTCCCTTTCCTGCCTGAGAAGAAGACTCTCGCTTACTCCCCCCCTTTTTGGCCAGTTTTCCTCTCAGAGGTCTTTTCGCCTTGCCATTTCGCCAGGTCTCGCCGAGACGATCTTTCCTGGTCTCGATGTTTTCTACCGGCTTGGACTCTTTCACCGGTTCCTCGTCCACGGGAATACTTCAGTTTGACTTCTTGTATCCTCTCTCTTCTGACCAGTAGAAACTGCTCACGGTAGGTTTGACAGTGGTGATTCCCCTTCTCCCTTCTTCCCTATTCTTCCCACAACCTTTCCCCTCATCCGTTTTTTTTGTTGTTAGATTCCAATTGGCTGAAGGGAATTCCACACTCAGATTGAAATTTCAAGTCCCTTGAATAGTAATTTCGACCCCACTAGTAGAGGCTCGTCCCCTGTTATTTTTTCCCCCCCCCCCCAAGCATCAAATGAATTTCCCCTTGATTGTCCCCGCGCTCCTTTAGTTACCTCGGAGACCGGTTCTGTCGATCGTCTCTTCCTTGCAGCCGATAATCTTCTGGAAAGACTTTTTTTCTTTCCTCCTTCGACGCCGCTGAGCCCGATCCCGAATCGATTCGTCGCGTCTCTGAGTGTAGAATTTTGGTCCCCCTTCCCCACACCTTTCTTTCCTTTTAAATCGCCCCTAATTTTTCTCATTCTTTTTCTTCGACCCATCCTTAGCTGCTGCGGCACCCCAGGCACTGTAGTGCTCTTTTGAGTAGCTCTTCCCCTGATCCTCTGCGCGTCAGACTTCCTTCTCCGTGGTCTTTACCCCCCACACGAGAAGTCATCCGTCGGGAGACCATTGCTAGGCTGAGGGAATGCACTCAACCAGCCGGTCTAAAGTTAACCCTTGCCGAATTTCATAAGAGATGAAAATTCATTTTCTAGACCCTGTCCGGGCTTCCCGCCTTCACGCTGGACGCCCCCTGCTGACCCCCTTGCCTTACTAAGCTCCCCCTTTTGGCCCCCCTTGGGAAGCGTAACAGAAGTTTGTTCCACCTGTTTTTAGTTATTTGGCAGCTTCGCGCGCGATTTCGCTGTTAGGTCCTTCCAAATGTTTGACTTGTTTCTCGTAGCATTTTTTTTTTCTGGAAGCCCCCCAGAGAATCCACACTTATAGCATGTTTAACTCTCTACAGACTGTTTAGTTCCTCGTCGTCTCAAATTTGCTGGTCGAAAGTATTGATCCAGCGACACCATCGACATTCCGCACTGCTATTCCGATGTCTATTTTGATTCGAGTTCCCCCCCGATCTACTAACTAGCGTTATCTTCTGCTGGCCAACTAAAAGAGATCGCCCTTCGCCCGTTTTTGCGAAGCCTCCGTAGTCCAGACCCGCACTGCTAGATCTCCCCTTGAACCCTTTTGGACCCTCCCCGCATTTTCATCTCGCTCCTTCGGCGATGCCGCCACACATTCCCAGCACCGCATTCAATCCCCCCCCTCTCCCCCTCCGATTTGTTTGACCAAGTCGCCACTTCTTTTTTAGTATTTCCCACTCGTTTCGACCAGGCTTTCCACCCCTATGCTCCGGATTTTGAAGAATCGGTTCACCCTGAGGTGCAAGTCAGTAAACTCGTTTCACTACGCGCTGTTGCCCTGATAAACCACTTCCTCGCTGTTCTTAGAGGGCCCACGTTTATAGAACGCCTATTTAAGCGCTGCAAGCGTATTTCCCTGTTTTCCTTTTTTTGTAGGTTTGCCTGAGCCGCCTCACGTCCCCTCCCGAACTCTACCCCCGTAGTCTGGCTGTCCCGCCTTGGGCAACGGCTCTTTCGCCTTTTTTCTTTTCATTGTAGTAACAATCCATCCCCATCAGCTCCCCCTGCCACTGGACTAAAGAAAACGACAAATTTTACCGAAATTTCTTTCTCTTCGCCAGCACTTTTCTTGAATGCCAATTTGTCGAACCCCCGGCACGATTTTTTTTTTTTTTTATTATCAGGTCGCAGTCTTCTCCCCCTCCATTGCTTCAATAACTCTCATCGACGACGCTCCGTCGTCTTCAGGGACGTATTGCCTTTTCTCGCTTGTTTTTTTTTCCTCACAAGGGTTCTCGTCCCTTTGATGCCGCCGCAGTTGGTCCTCTATTACCGTCTTTTCTTACGCGTTCTAGACTCCACTCCGGACCGCCTTCTCCCACTTTTTCCTCACTACCGTTGTGTCTCTAGGCTTTCTTCTTCTAAGTGAGATGATAGTTCCCGAAATTTTCCGGTAGAGGTCCCTCCCCGTCTTTTCACCCCCGGAATGAAGAGATCTCTCTTTTTTCGGCCGCTCCCCAACTCCGACGGTAACTTTCTTTACTCAGCTTCACGCCCTTGTCGAGATTGTTTTATTTTCCTGTAGACGACGCGATCCTCTCCTGTTGCGTCAAAAATCTCCTTTTTGCGTTCTCCACCTCCAATGCACTTCACGAGCACCGTTTTTGTCGACGTACTCAGTACCCCCTTTTGAGTTGACATTTTGACTCAGTAATTTTTGGTGTCGCGCATCCTTGTGCTTTTGGTTTCTCTCGTTCAAGAACTCTTCTTTTTTTTTTTAAGCCGCCCGTTGGACCAGCTCCCTAATCTTTAGAAGATGGGTGTGTTCTCCCTTATTGAACGTGCGTCTTTTCGCATTGCTTCGAACAACACCTCCTCTGACGAAGCGTTTGAATCTTGATCCAAATCCTTCTTGCACGCGACGCCCCCGGCCCCCAATTTTATCATTGTCCTTAGTAGATAGGGTAAGAGTTCACTGGTTAAACCTTCTTTTTTTCCTCCCGATCTTTTTCTCTTCGTAGAAACACTGTATACGGTTCTTCTTTTTCAGATGCTTAGGGCAACTCTTTCTTCTCGTGCTTCCCCCAATTTTAAGAAGAACTCGCCGGTTTTTTTTGGAGCGTCAGTTTTTGTTTCTTTCTTGTTCGACATTCTCCCGTGCTTTTCTCTCAGCTCTTCTTTCGGGGGGTCCCAGGTTCAGTGCTTCTGTCTTTGTAGCCGCCGTTTTTAGGATTTCGAAAGTGGCTACCGTGGTTTTTCTGGTTGGCAGACTCTTCGGGCCGGTACCTCTGCCCCAGGGAGAAGTTCTCTCATCGGCCCTTTGATCCCGAGGGCCGCCCTTGCGTCATGGCGTCCCTGCGGGGGGATCTCTTTTTCCCTTGTCCAACGACGAACGCCCTCCGATCCGTTTTTCCCGGACAACTCCTTTCGGGTCGTTTTCGGGTCGTCTTGCAGTTTCTTTTGGAGTTTTCGCGGGCGCACCATGTCGTCTCGCTCACTCAACCGTCCACATGTTTTCCATTCGTTCTGCCTCGGTTACGCGAACGCCGGTTCTTCGACTGAAGGTAGGACTGACGTTCCTTGTACACCCCTTAGACAAAGGTTTTTCACGAGGTTTTTGTTATTACCCCTGTGACGAGCCCCGTTCGGCAGGTGAAGGAGAAGAAATGGCCCTGTCTATGATGTCCCCCTTCGATTCCTATCCTTAGTTGCAATGCTGCAGAGTCCTGTCTCCCGAAGCCGTGTGGTGGCTTTCCCCTCGGGCGCATTGTGTTTCGCCCGAAGATATTGACGGTCGTTTACTATGGTATATACCGATCCTCTCTCGCTTTACTTCTGAGAGATTTTCGTTGTGCTTGTAGCGCGTTTTTTCTGCTCCAGTTGATTCTTTAGGACTAGTTCCCATATTCCGTTTTCTTCTTTCCTGGCCTCCTCCATTTTTTGAAAAGGAGTACCTTCCAACGTCTTCACGAGGGCGTCCTGCCCTTTTTTTCATAGCGGGTGCTCTAACCTTCGTCTCGTTTTCTTTAGTCGCTTTCAGGTGAGGAATTTAGCCGGTCCCTTGATTTTTCCTTCGGAGTCTCCAAACGTTCCCCGATGTTAAATAGATGCTTCTTCCTGTTTTTGTCTTTTTCCGAACCTTCCCTTGCTGGTGTATTTTTTCCTCCCTCCCGGGTCCTAATTTCCCGTTTGATTAGTTCGCCTTGCGTCCTTTAGCGTGCAGTGGGCGATCTACCTCCCTACGTTTTTTTGAGCAGTCTCGCCCTGAGCACCAAAGCCTCTGCCATTAACGGCGGTGCTCCTCAGGGCTCCTCCCGCTGCGAGAGGAATTTTTGCTTGAGCAGAACGGCCTCATGGACTTGTCCCCCTGAAGTTTCAAGCCTCTTTTTTCCCCTCGGCGCAGGTCGCTCAGATCTCTTCCTGACCTATGTTTCCTATGAGAGAAAGTAATCCCCGACCTCTTAGAGACCTCTCCGAAGTTTTTCTCAGTCCTCTCCGAAGAGGCGTTGCGCGCTTTTGCGTCCCCCTTTTCCGTCGAACAATTTCCCGTTGGCTATGACCTCTTGACAGCGAGGTTTTTTTTTCCTCGTTTCGCCACACGAGTACTGTTTCGAACCACCCCCCACTTCAAGGTTTTCTGTCCTTTTCATCCCCCCGGTCCCCCATCTTTGGTCCTTACGCCTGGAGAGAAGATAGTTTCCCCTACGTACCACTAATCGATGAAGAATCTTCTGCCTTCACCAGTCCTGTCCGGCCCACACGCACTTCCCTTTCGGAGGACCGGCCCCCCTCGCATTTCTACGCGCTGATCTCCAGTTTGGAACATGTTACAAGAGACATTTGGCCGTTTTTCCTTTCCCTGACGCCATTAAAGATGGCTCCTGCTCCCCGCCTCACTGATTTTAATACAGCTAACTCTTTTTGAAACATGGTTTCTCGTCCCCCTAACTTCCTGCGTCGTGTGGTCCCGAGGAGTGCCGCTTCTCGATGAGAAAAGCCCGTCCCCCTTTTTATTGAATGGATGATGAGTTCGAGAGAATTTTTTAGAGAATAGCCTCCCCATTATCGGACTCCCTTTTCTTTTCACCTCCCAGTAGCAAAATCAGAAGGGAGAGGGGAAGTGTCCAAGAGAGAGCCGTTTAGTTCGATTCAGGAGGGGTAACCGGAGGAGAGCTGAAAAACGTTGCTAGCAAAATTCCTCCCAGGGACAGGAACACGATGCTAGAGCGTAGACGATTTGGCCGTCTCTTTCTTAAAAGGGTGTTGAGATGGGAGGGGGGGGGGTTTGGGTTGTTGGTGGTTGGGGAGGGGGGGGTCGGCCGCTTGTTTGTGTGTTGGAGGGGGGGCGGGGCGTTGGGCGTGGGGGGGGGGGGGGGGGGGGGGGTGCGGGGGGTGTGGCGTTGCCCAAAAAAAAAAAAAAACCCCAAACAAAACCCAAAAAACCCCAACAAAACCAAAAAAAAAAAAAACACAACCCCAAAAAAAAAAAAAAAAAACACCAACCCAACAAAAAAAAAAACCAACAACACGGCCGGTTTGGTGGGGGGGGTGGGGGGTGGTTTGGGGGGGGAGGGGTGGGGGGGGGGGGGGTGGTGAAGGGGGGGGGGGGGCGGGGGGGGTTGGTTGGGTTGTGGTTGGTGTGGGGGGTTTTGGTGGGTGGGGCGGGGGGGGGGGGGGGGGGTAGGGGGGGTGTCGGGGGGGGGGTGGGATGGGGGGGGGGGGGGGGGGTGGGGGGGGGGGGGGTGGGGGTGGGGGGGGGCAAAACCCAACAACAAAAATCAATACCACAGAAACCAAGTACGAACCCCCCCCAAAACACCCCAAAACCAAACCCCCCCCCCCCACAAAACCACCCAACCCCCCCCCCCCCACCCAAAACCCAACCCCCCCCACCCCCCAACACCCCCCCCGACCAACCCCCCCAAACAACCAACCACCCCGGTTTTTCTTTCCTCGAAGTCCCCCCGATGAATAGGCCCCCTTTCGAGATCGTAAGAAGACGGTTTGCCATTTCCCCCCTCCCATAACAACAGCCTCTTTTACGCCATCGCTGGTTAACAATCCCAACCTCTTTTCCCTCTCTCGGTCTCGCTCTTCCCTCTGCCCCGCCCCCTTCGCCCCATGCACGTCCTGATTTTCCTTCGCGCGTGCTGCTCTCCCACCCCTTCCCGACAAGATCGTCTTGCCCCCCCGTCCTCTGCAGCTTTGTAAAAGCGACCACTTCCCCTTTCATTTGGCTACTGGTCGAAGACTGGCGCCCTTGAGGTTCACCGCCCCCTTGAACCTTCTCGTTAGTTTATTCAACACTGCTTCGTGATCTTTCGTCGGCAAGACGGATGCCCTTTCATGAAGCCTGCAGCGCTTTCCCTTCCGAACTTCTGTTTTGGGGGTGGGGAGGCTGTTCGCCTCCTGCGCCGCACTTCACGTTTCCAGAACCCCCCGTCCGATATAAAATTAGTCGGACGTTTTTTTCCTTTGAGGAATCTCCCCCAAGTTAAAACCGAGAGCCTACGTTTAGAGCCAACTTTCCGCGTTCACCTTTTACTCCGACACCGCCTTTTGGCCCTTTGACAGAACGGTGCTCGTTACACAGTGGAACGTGGTAGGTCCAGGCCAATCGGTTACGTCGTGGATTAGAACAGCCGGTCCCCTTTTTCTGCTTAGACAGATCCCCTCCTTGATCTCGATGACGCGCCCTCTCGGTGAAGGAACGTGTCCTTTTTCTCCGTTTGTGTTTTTCTTATCTCCAACAAGCTCATTCCCACTTGAGAGCTTTCGACTGGATGCAGCGGTCCAGTTTCCATTTTTCCCCCCTCTAGGTTTACCCTGATAGGTGAAGTCCTCTACTTCAACCCCCCTTTCTCTCCCCTCCCTCAGTGTGGTGTTTTCTCTTATTTTCTACTCTCTTGCGCTTCCCCTGCTCGGACTAACGCTCCACTCCCGGACCCTTCTCGGTCAGACCCTGACGGCGGCAATCAAGGACGCGAATCGGTTTTCTAGCGCTTTCCCTCCTCTACCGGACGACGTGCCCTGCCTCCCAGCGTCTCTTTCTTCTCGCCCGGTGGATTTTTCCTCCTTAGGTATCAGACGCGAAGTACCTCTTTTTGAATCCCCTCCCCCCCGAGAACTCTAACACACTTGTCACTTCAAGAGCGGCCCCCGTGCCCTGCAGTCAGAGACGAGCCTCCCGTTTGTCGAGGTTTCGTTTCACTCCCCTTGGCTTGTTGATTGGCGTCTTCGGAGGTTTCCTGGCGGTTTGCGACCTTTTAATTCTGTTCCTCAACCGGCACCCCCCCCCCCCCCCCAACACTCCCCTTTCCGCTCCAGACCTTTTTTTCTATCGCAGTTTTTTTTCTTTCGGATTTCAACGTGGACGTGGTTCAGTGCGTCTACCCCTCTCGCCCCCCCCTAGGCGAGCCCCGTGACTTTTGCGACGGAGTGTTTCCGATTTTTTTCTTTTCATTGAAAAGCAGCAGTAGCCTCCCGATGTTTTTCGGGCACCGGGTCTTGAGTCGACCTCTAGCCCAGTTTCGAGTAGCCCTGCTTGAGCTGCGCGGGCCCGGTTGTCCTTCGTTCTTTTTATAGAGCAAGCACGCCCGGCTCCTTTAAGAGTTTTCTTTTTTTTCGTTGTCGGAGTCCCCCATTTCCCTCCTTCGTCTCGTTCCTTGTTTTTGTTGGTACAGGCCCCGTGATTTCCTAGGTCGTGTCGTTCGACGGAGTCTCTACCGGTTTCGTGACTATATAGCGGTTTTCTCATCGCCCTGTCACCTTCCGTCTGAAGAGAGATCGGCGCCAGTCCCTTCCGACGAATCCGGGAACTTAATTTCCCTTGGTCTCTTGGAGCACCTTTCAATCCTCTCCTAGTCGATCCGCTCGACGTTCCCCCCTATCCTTATTCTCGAAGGACTACAGGTCACCTCTGAAGTGGGCGTTTTTTTTCACCTTCGTATCGAACGTGAATCATCATTGCCCCCTTATTAAGGCTGGCAGAGAATGAGAGCGTCATTGAGTCCTCTCCTACGGCAGGTCTTCCCCGGGGAGTTAAGCTCCTAAAATGGTTGAACGATTGCTCCTTTATAATTGCATGATGCTCGCCTGTCCATGAGTGCGGATTCCTCCCCCCTTGGAAATGTGATTTTTGACATGTCACTTCCCCTTAGGCCATGCGGTCAGTTAACATTGCGACGCCCCTTGCGGTAGGGATGAAATGGTCCCCCTTTTTTCGCCCCCCTGCACGCTATTATCATAGGCTGTTCCGCTTTTTTTCTCACCGAGCCGCGTTTTTCTGACGCGATATTCCGGTATATTCCTCGCTAATTTGTGTGTGCTTCGCACTCGCTGGTCTTTCCGTCTCTTGTATTAACCGAGTGTTTTTGTCAAGTGTCATCAGGGATTTGGCCCCCTGACTGCCAACGGTCAATGACTCGACTCCTCCCGTCTTTCTACTATTCTGTCGGAATGTCTTCTCTGAGGGAGATTCTTGACTTTCCGCAGTTTTGAAGGATGCATTGCGGTTGACAGTCAGAGCGCGAAATGTTCCGTGGTTAAAGATCTTATTTTCTTTTTTTCACAGGGCGGGACGGCCAGGGAAAATTGGCTTTCTTGAGTGTCGTCCTCCCACACTTTTTATAAGAGACTCGGTTAGAGCCCCCTCGCCCACTCTCTGAGTGCTTCGTTAATGCCTG
>Ga0179591_1243151_pt1 | contig 11490 bp, 17 predicted proteins | sample CZOMad2_1_08_16f_FD_182891 | JGI IMG/M metagenome (GOLD analysis project Ga0179591, IMG submission 182891) | Vadose zone soil fungal communities from Angelo Coast Range Reserve, California, USA - CZOMad2_1_08_16fungal (PacBio error correction) | ecosystem: Environmental > Terrestrial > Soil >... | reverse complement strand
TGTGAGCTTGGGGAAAACGGCGTTCACCTCGTTGTGTTCCCGGCCCCCCCAACTATGGGGGCGGGGCCAACAATTTTTTGTTTTCCGCCGGTCTGTTTTATCCCCGTGGTTGGCCTTTTTTTTTTTTTTTTTTTTTTCCCAAAAAAATGGGGGCACCTGTTCCACCCCCCACCCCCCCCCCCCCCCACCAGCTGGTTAAATGGACGGCCCCGGGGTTGGGGTTTTTTTTTTTTTTAATTCTTTTAAACCTTGGGACACAATTGTTGGGTGGCCCGGTTTTTTTTTCCTGTTTTGGGTTGTGGAGTTTTTTTGTCGTGCCCCCGTCCCCCAAAGTTTTTCAAAATCCCATTTACCCACACAAACAAAGGTTTTTCCCTTCACTTCATTTTTCTGGGGCCGACCACGGCTTACCTGAAAAAAACCGCGTTTTTTTCTAACCACAAAAAAAACCGGTTTTACCCCCACCGGCTGAATTTTTGGGCTTTCCCCTCCCTCGTGCTTCGGACCCTCGGGGGTTTTTTTGTAAAATTTCGGACCTACTTCTCGTGGTGGCTGTGCCCTGGCACCCTTTTAAAAACCCCCCCCCCCTGGGAAAACCCAACCAAAAACACCAGGACCCCCAAAGGGGTTTTGAACCGTTTTCTTTCGGCTTCCGCAACCCCTTTTAACCCCCCACCTTCCCCTGGTTCCAGTTTTGTTCCCCCACAACAACTTTTTCTTGGGTTGAAAAAGGGGGATGCCACGTTTTTGCTGGCGTTCGGCAAGAGACCGGTTCTTTCCGTTGATTGTGCTGACTACACACAAGTGGGGGTCAATCGACCGTCTCTCGACAACCCAAAAGATAGTTTTTTCATTCACTTTTTGGGTCGATATTACTTTTTACAAAAAATTTGGCTTTCCACGAAGGTGTCTCCAAAACCCCCCCTGGCCGGGACGGTTGCAACGTGGGGGTGGGGGGGGGGGGGGAGTAGGGGAGCCCTTCCCCCTTTCTTCAACCCCCCCCAAAGTGCCGTGCTTTTGTTTTTGACCGAAAATACGTCTTTTGCCCCGGGGGGTGGAACGGCCAAAAAAGGTCCCATTTTTTTTTCGCCAAGACCCAGGGTTTTCGAATCAACTTTTTTCGTCATGCTACAATTTTTTTGTTGTCCCTTTTATGGTGTTCGTGGTCCCGTCTCCCGACTAACCGCCGGTGTTAAAGAATTTTGTCCCCCCCGCCATTTCCGTTGGGTCCAAAGGCTTTACTTACCCTCCCCCCCTATAACCCCCCACCATTCCCAAACCAGGGCCAATGGTTTGACCCTTTCTTTCATTATTTTTTCCAACCCTTTTTCGATGTACAGGTTGGTGGGGGGGCGCTTCGGTTTGGGGGGACCCCCATTAAAAACCCCCTGGGAATTCAAAGTGATTTTTGGTTGGGGTTTTGGGAGGGAACCTTGGTTTTTTTTCAAACCGTGAAACTTTTGGGAAGTGAATACTTTTGTATATATGGGGCTCGTTCGTGGGGATTTTGGTCGGGGTCGTGGTTTTGGGGTTTTTCTGAATTTTTGTTTGGCTTATTTTGCTGGGAGCAGGCGCTTCCTGGGCAGGGTTGATTTTTTTCCCCCCCAAACGGGGGGTTTCTCCGGTTTTTGTGAAAACCCCTTTTCCCCCTCCCAAGGGGGCCCTCCCCCATTTGCCCCCACCCATCACTGTTTGCTTTGGGGGGGAACATGTTTTGGGGTGTTCCATCCAAATTTTGATTTCTTGTTCACCTGGATGCCTGGTTTTCCCCCTCCCCATGGATAAAAAAACCAAATGTGTTTTGGCTTTTGTTTGTTGCTTCCTTTTATCTCCCAAAAGCTCATTTTTTTTTGGTGGGACGGTGTTTGTTTTAGGCGTTATGGGGGGGTGGATTGGCCTGTTTTTTTTTTGTTGGGCCCAAACAAAGTCTGGCGGGGTGGGGGTTTTGAGGGGTTTTGGAATTTTTCTTTTGGGGGGGGGTTTTGGGGGGGGTTGTCGGATGGTTTCCAGTTTGGATTTTAAAGTGGTCTTTTCTGTGGTCGATTTTCCCCCAAGGCCCAAAACAAACGTTCATTTTGGAGATTTTTTTTTGGAAAACCCCCGGGGGCCCCTATTCATATTTTCCTTTGATGCTTTGGTCGGTATGCCATTGGGTGGACCCAAGGGTTCCCTTTTTTTTCATTCCGGCCCAAACGTTCGGGGGGATTTTGGCCCCCCAAAAGTGAAGGGGCTCCACTTTTTTTTTGCCGGGGGGGTATGCAAAGTTGCCTCCTCTTTGTTGACCGGGTCAATTTTTGTTTTTTCTGAGGGAAATACCCCCAAAATTTTCTGACCAAAAGGTTATTCCCGTTGGGCCCGGGGGGAATTCGCATTGTTTTCGCCCCCCGCCCCCCGGCAGATCCCCAACCAAACCGGCGGCTGGGAAAAACCAAAAAAACACCCCCTTTTTCTGTTCTTCTTGCATGGACCTTTGTTTTTTTGGTGGGATTTAAGCCAAGTGTTTTCCCTCCCAGTCCTTTTTTTTATTTGCGTGCCAACCCCCCCATTGTCTTCGTTGATTCCAGGAAGTACTTTTCCGGGGTTTCTTTTTTTTTCGGGGGCACACAACCAACTTTCCCTTTCCACAACTGGGGTCACCATCACCACCTGCGGGGTATTTAACACAACACCAGTTTTGGTTCTAACACTTTGGTTGTGGGTTGGGTCTCTTGCTCTTTGGTTCCCGTTCCATTCACAACCCAGGTCCACCGGATTTGGATGTTTCCCGGGGCCCCCCATCTTTTACTTTTCATTCAACCCGTTTTTTGTTGGGTTTGAACACAAAGTTGGGAACCTTGGGAAAACGTGCTTTCCTTAACGGGTTTTCCGTTTCGTTTTGGTGCTGTTCCCCCTTGGTCCACCTGTTCGGTCTTTTTCTCACTCCCCACTTTTTTTCCACCATGGGTTGATGGTGCATCCCCTTTTCGTGATTTTTTTTGGCCGAGGATTCCTTTACCCCCCAAATGGTTTGACCCGTTTTACCAAACTTTTTTTTTCCACCGTTTGGGCCGGAATTTCTTGGGAAACCCCCCCCGGGGGTTGATTCCAGTGGCCCCTGTCACCCTTTTTTTTTGGGTCCACTTTTCTCGGGTTTCCATTTGTCTTTTTACTTTTCCCCTATTTTGGACTGTTTTGGGGGGGGGTGGCTTGGGGCATCGAGTTCATGTTCGAAGTCCTGCGGACATTGGGGGGGCTTTTTTTCCCCGGCTTGGTTCCCACTTAATCATTTTACCCTTTTCCTCCAAACCACCAAACGGGGGGTTGGACCCTTGGGGCGTGGTTGGCCTTCGAAAACCACTTTTTTTTTTCGTTCACAAAACCCCCCTTAATTTTGGTCAAGACCTTGGCCAAATTTGGTTCCCAAGGCCGGGGTTCCAGAACTACCAACTTTCCCCTTTTTTGGGGGGTTCCCCAACACTTGTGAGTGTTTGAAACCCAAACCCACCACCCCCAGGAAACCAACTCGTTTGGGCCCAATGGGCCACCCTGTTGCCCTTAATTTGCCTTTTGGTCTAAATTTTACTTTCTCGTTTGCCCCTTGGTTGTTTCCTGTTTTGGGTGGGGTGGGGCAGGTTGGATAACAGTGGGGACGTTTTATTTGGACGTCCACAACACAAAAAAAATACAACAAACTGTAATGGTGGGGGAAACCGGGCTTCTGTTTAAAAAAAGTTTTCAATGGGTTGGAAAGGGTGTGTAATTCCAACAAGGACCCTCATTATTGACTTAATGTTTTCTTTTTCTATTCATTTTTTGTAATTTTTTTGCTATTTCCTCCTCCCCCTCTTTGTGTCCCACAAAAGGAACTTTTTTTTTTGAGGTTCTTTGTTGCAGAGATTTTTCCTCCCCGGTGAATTGTTTTTTGCAATTGGGGTGGTCTCCAGTCCGGCCTGTTTTAGGAGGTAAGTGGGGGTTTTTTTCTTTTCCTCTTGGTTTTTTCGTACATTAGTTGTTTTTTGTTCTTTTTTTTTAAAAGGTCCCCTGATTTTTTTCATTCGAATGGGGCGTTTGGTCGGACTTTGGTTTCCGGGGCCAAAAAAAACAATGCCCCGTGCGCCTGGGCCCACACTGGGCTCGTGGTTTTTTTTCCAACACAACCCCCTGTGTCTTGGTTCTGTTGTGATTTGTTACAGGGTTTCCCCTTTTTTTCTGGGCGCCCCTAACTGGGGCGGGGCAGGTTTTTTCGGGTGGGCCCCCCCCTGTTTGTTGTTTAGGGGGTTTAACCGGGGCTCTGACTGTCCCCTTGGGTCTCAACCAACAACCCGGGGGTTTTTTTGGTCTTGCAATGGGGTTTTGCCTTCTTTAGTCGTCAAAAACAATTGTCTTTTTGGACCTTTGGGACCTCCTTTTTCCTGGGCCAGGACTGCTGTATGTGAACCGTCAAAAGGGTTACCCTTATTGGGTTTTTTTATATTTTCCTCCCGTTGTTGGTTATTTGACTGGGTGACGTCTCCCCCCCCCACCTTGAAGGAAAAACACTTTGGGGTTGTTCAAGGGGGTTTAGAATGTGGTACGTACCTTACCCAAACCTTTCTTTCTTGGGCCCATTTTTTGGGGGCATAGTTGGGGCAACCTTCAATGACCTGTTTCCCTGTGGGTTTCCGGAAACCCTATTGGGGGGGTTTCTGGTGTTCCACTTTCCTTTTTACAAGCTTCGGGGGTGGGGGTTTTTGGGGGGGGGGGGGGTGGAAAACAAACGTCTTCTTAATTCCCCTTACACCAATGCTGGGACGTAAAAACGTATTTGACCAATTGTGGTTGGTTTGGGGGGGGCCCTCGGTGTGCCATTCCATGATTTTTAATCAACCGGGGGGACACCCCCCGGTACCCACCAACCCCATTTTTGGTTTCCCGCTTTTCCCCGCTTTTTTTTTTTTTTTGTCATCGGGATTTTGTTCTGCATGTTCCCGCCCCACTTTCGCCCTTTGTTCTGGTGGGAAGACCAACCCGGGCGCTGGGGCTGATTTGGTGCAAGTCAAGCCCTTGAAAACCCCCCCCACTGAACCGTTTTGCCGTAACCCCCCTTGGTGGAATGTTGACACTTTTTTTGAGTGGGAAAAACCCCAACAAAAAATCCCTGGCTGACTGGTCCGGTTGCGGCCCCTTGGTGGGGCCCCCCGTTGGACTAGATTCCCTCCCCCGTGACGTTTACCAAGGGGGATTTTTCCGGTTCTTGGGCCGGGGGGGCCGGTTTTTTTGGGTTTGCTTTTTTTTCCAACCAAAGACCTTGGGGCTTGGGTGTCTACCCCACAACCCGTGGGTTGGTTTTTCCGAACTAAAATTGTTTTCCCATTGGGGAATTGGGGTGCATGGGGGGGCTCCGTTTTTTATTTTTTTCGTGTGGGTTCCCACAAATTTTCACCCCTTCTTGTTTTGGGCCTCTCACCGGGGGGCGCGTCATTACTTTGTTTTTTTTGTTTTGGGGGGGAAGTTGTTTGGCTTGTGGTGGGGGACCGGGGCCTGGGGGTTGATGGTTTTTTTGCTGGGAACGGACCATCCTTCCTTGTTTGGGTTTTTGGTTTCCCCGGCACAGTTTATCCTTCCCGTAAGGGGGCCCCCCCAGTAGACTTTTTTTTGTCCCAACGGACCATTTTTCCTTTTCACCCACCCAATTTGTTGTTGGGCCATGGGGGCCCCTAGGGGGTTTGGGTGGTTTTTTTTGCCAGTCCCCCCGGGGTGGCCGGTGTCGGGGGCTTGGGTGGGGGGTGGTCCCAAGGGGGTCTTTTTTTTTCTGTGCCTTTTGTGCTTTTGGACACTGGACCAGGGCTTCCACAGTTTTGGTTTGGGATTTTTTCATGTTTTTTGGTTAAAAACACAGTCACCCCCCCCTCTTTGGCCGGGAACCGTTGGGGTTGGGGTGGGCCACTTCCCCCCAAATTTGTGGTTGTTGACCCCCAGTGGATTGATTGTTTGGACCCAAGGGGGACCATTTCCAGCGGGCCGTTTCCGTTTTTCCCCTGGTTCCTTTGGTACGTCAGGGCCCTTTTTTCTCCCCCCAGAAACCCCAAAACCCACAACCACCCCGGTTTTTTTTTCCTGTCCCTGGGTTTCAAAACCCGGTCCCCCCCCGTGCAAGGGGGGGTTGCCGCCCCTTTAGTGTTGGTTGGCTTTGGAACAAACCCCCCGCACCAGCACAATGAGGTCCCCCAGGAGCACCAAAACTTGACCCCACTGTGTTTCCCTTTCTTGAAAAAACCGCAGCGGGGGGGCCCAAGGTAGTTTTCCTGGTTATCCCCGAAGGGGTTGGGTCGTTTGTGTGGGGGGGTGGGGGGGGGACACAAAACATTTTTTGGTTTACCCAAGTTTTTTGTTAGTGTTTTCCCCTGGCCGAAGACACCAACAAACATCAATTTTTTGGACCCAACCAATTCGTTTTTTTGGGGCCATTTTTCCATTCACCACCCGTGTTAAAACTGTGTTTTTCGTGTTAAAACTTAAAACCAACCCCAACGCCACCCAACCAACACAACCCCCCCCTGGTTTGTTGGGGAACCGTTTGCCACCCACACTAACCCGAAAAGGTGCCGATTCACGGCTTGGGGTGAAACACGGGGGTGAACCCCGGTAATTTTTTCCCCCGTTAACCCACCCACACAAAAAAAACCTGTTTAAGGAGTTTTGGGGCCCCGGAGTTTTGGAGGGGGATGCACAACCACCCCCCCCCCCCAAACCAGGCCACCTTTTCGTGTTGTTGGGGGGGAAAAAAAGTTCGGTGTTGGGAAAACAATTGTCCGGGGGGGCCCCTGGTCCCCCACACCCACCCAAAAACCCCTCCAGGTTCTCACAACATTTGTACTTCCCCCTTTCTGGGGGCTGGTTTGTCTGTTTTTCTTTTTTCCGTTTTACGCCGGCTACCCCCTTGGGTAGGGTTGCTTGGTGCGTTGTGATTTTGGGGAGTTTACTTGGCGGTGTCGGTGGTTTTTGGTTTTTTTTTTTTTTGGGGTTGGCGTTTTGTTTTTTGGAAGTCCAGGGGTCTAAACAAAAACCCTTTTTGGATTCACGGTTTTTCCTTTTTGGCCGGGCTCCCCACCCCCCCGTTTGGGTTTTTTTGCCCATTTTCCGGGGGGGACTGAAGTTTTTTCTTGGTTGTGTCCAAAAGCTGGGGGCTTTTTGGGTCATTCCGGCCACCCCAAAAACCCCCCCATCCCCTTGATTCTCCTTCCAACCCAAATGTTTTTCTACGCAATTGGTGTTGTCAATTTTTATTTTCCCTTTTTTCGGTCAATTCTTTCCAACAACCTTTTTCAGGCTTTTTGTGGGTGGGACTGTTTGTTCAACCCTGGCGGGCTTGACGATTGTATTTTTGGTTGGTATGGTCCCGCACAGAAACCCGGCTCAATGGGCGAACCATACAACAAACACCCCGTGTTTTGTCTTCCCACCACAAAAACCCATACAACGTTGGTGGTCCCAAACCTTTCCACTCAGCCGGTTTTTTTTTTTGTTTTTGTTTGATAAAAGGTTTTCCCATTTTTTTTCTTCTTAAACCCAACAAACCAGTCCGTGTTTACTTGCAAAAACACAACCCCAACCCCCAAAACTGTTTGGTTACCCCAGTTTATTCAGTTCCCCCACAGCAGGTGGAAATTTTTCCCACTGGGGCTGAATTTTGGACTTTTAAAATTTCAAAAGTCCCCTTTTGGGTCCTTTCCGTTTTGGGGTTTACCCCCCTTGAGCAATTTGTCCCTTTTGGGTTGTAAGGTGACAACCCCAAACCCCCCCCCCCTTTTCCGTCAATTTTTTGGTTTATTTTTGAGGAACCCTTTTTAAAACTCTTAATTGGTACCCTGGTTTTTATGTTTAGTTTCCCTTTTTCCCACCCCCGGTTTTAAAAACACATTTTATTTTCAATCCGTCCCATTTGGGTTTTGTTTTCACCCCAAAGGGTCCCCCCGCCCTTTCTGCCAGTTTCTTCCCTTTGTGGGGGGTGCCCCCCGCCCAGCCATTTTTCACTACTTTTTGTGCTGTGCCCCCCCACTTTCCCCATGGTTTGGAGTTTTCCTTGCTTTTTTGGGGTTTTTTTTTTTTTTTTTGTGTTTGGTTTTTGTGTCCGTTTTTCCAACATGGTCCTTTGGGTGGCCTGGAACCTTTTTTTCCCCCTTGGGTGGACCTCGGGTGGTTTGTCCCCCTTTAAAAGTTTTTTTCAGTTGTCATTCCCTTTGGAGGTTTCTTCGCCAAACCGGTTTTTTCAACCCGGGGGCCCCCGTTGGCTTTTACGGGGTTGCATGAGAATCGGCCCCCCGTAGTTGGGTGGCTCACCCCCCTTTTTCAAAAGTTCAACTGACCCGTGTTGATGCACTTTTTTACCATCAAAACCAAAAAACATCCCCCCCAGGGTTGGTGCCAGTGGCCCCCCCCACCTTGGCACCAAGGGGTGGTTTTTGGGGACGGATTCCCTTGGGGTGCGTTTCCCGACCCAAAAGGGGGGGGGGGGGACCCACCAAAGGGGAAACAAACCCCAAAAGGGAGTCCGGGGTTTGGTAAATGGCAATTTTCTTCATAATTTCACCCCCATGATTTTAAGTTTTGGTGCTTTTTTTGGAATGGGGTTGTTCCTTGTAGGGTTAGTACCCCTTGGTGTTGTTAAGATTGGGTTGCCTTTTTCCAAATGATTTTTTCCTTTGGGGGTCCCGTCCCCCCCTTCCCAATTTGGTGCAAGGGGTGCTTTTGAAGGTTTCACAAAGTCCAAGGGGCCCCCCAAACCCCCCCCATGTTATTATTACACACCTTCCCCCCCCATCGCCCTTGGGGGGCCGTGCTTTCCCAACACACGGTTTTGATCCCTATGGACCCTCAAACCCTTCTTTGGCGTGACTTTACTTTTTTTTCACTGTTTTTTGCGCGCCTTGTGCGTGGCCCCCTTTCCTGGTCCCAACCCCAAACGGTTGATTTTTTGTTGGGGGGGGGGTGTTGGTTTTTGGACGGGTAACTTTTTCGTTCAACCCCCCAGGTCTTCTTTGAACGGATATTGGCTTTTGTGCTTCTTTTTACTCTTTAACAGGTTTTCGTGGGGTGGGGGGGAGGGGTTGTACCAAAACCCCCCCCCCCTTCTTTTTTTGTGACCCACCCCTCCCGTGTATTGATTCTCGTTCCAACCCCTTTGTAATTGGGGCTGTGCGTTCTTTTTTTTTCCCCTGATGAGGTTGATGGGTAGCTTGGTCTTTTTCATTTTTTCCTTCATTTTGGATTATTTTTTCTTTTTTCTTTCCCCCCGTTTGGGTGGGCCGGTTGTGGTTTTGGGTGTACAATTGGTTCTCCAAACACCAAGGGCCCCCCGTTTTTTTCTCCCAAAGTGGTTTCCTCCTTCCTTTGTTCCTTTTGTGGCCCGACGGGGGGGGCCCCGGGTGGACCCAAACCAATGGTTGCGGAAAAAACCAACACCACACAACGTTTCTTTTTTTCTTTTTTATTGCGGGTTTCGCACGCTCCTTGTTTCCAGAGGTTTTTGGAAGGGGTAACTCCCGAAAGTTCCCCCCCCCCCCCCCGGTGATTTTCCCTGTCCCGAGCACTTTTCTTTGGGAGTTTTTGGGGGCCCGCAACTTTTTGCTATTGCCTTGGTTTCCAAAAGGGGCGTTTTTTCCTTCTTTTTTTCTGACAAAGGAGTTTAGTTGTCGGGCTCGATTTTTCACAACCCTTTTTTTGGGGGAAACCCTCCGGCCGGCACACGGTGGTTGAAAAGCGTTTCATGGGTCTTTGGTTCCGGTCACAAGGTGTCACCCCCCTTCCCCCTCTGTTTTCCCAACGGTTTTTTCGTTTTTCTTTTTTTGTGGTTGGGGGGGGGTGGAAAACATTGGCAAAAAGGCCACAGTTTTGTTCATTTTCCCCCAAAAAAGTTTTTGGGCAATTTTTGTTGGGGCCCCTTGCGTTCCGTCCGTTTTGAACTGACACGGGGCGTTTTTGTTTTGGTGAAAAAACGGGGGGCTTGCAGCAGCCACTTGTCCCCCCCCCCCAAAAAAAAACCCCCCCCCCCCTGCCCTCAATTTTGGCGTTCACGGCCTTTTCACCTGGTCCCGTTACAATTTCTTCTCCTTTCAGCACTCGGTTGGTTTTTTTTTTTTTTCTTATTTTTGGGGGGTCCAGGGATGTAAAAACCCAAGTTTTTCCCAGTGCCGGGGGCGTTCCGTGACCGCCCAAACCTGTTCTTGGGGGGTCGGTTACCCTTGTCCCCTTGTCTTGGCCGCGTTTTTAAGTGCGTGGCTTTTACCCACCTGGGGGGAGGGGTTTAACAATTTTCGGGGCACCCCCCCACAACATACGGGGAGTGGTACTTTTCCCACCCTTTGGGGAAAACCGGGTTGGGTTTGTTGTGTCGTTTTTCCCCGGCCCCACGGGAAAAAACCCGGGGGCTTGTCCGGTTTGGGGGGGTTTTGGGGGGAGTGGCCCCCATTTGAGGGCAAAAGAACCTTCTCTTTTTTCAACAAAACCCGGCCCTGCTCCAGGGGAAATTTCAAACTCGAGGACGCCCTCTCCTCTCTGTTGAACAAAACACGCCCCCCCCACAAAAACGGGGCACCCAAAGGGGCCACTATTGATTGGGCATCCCTTCGTGATAGGGGGTTTTTTCTGGGAACAACCCCCTTCTTTTTTTTAAAAACAACCAAACCCTTCGCCTGCCTCACCTCGTCGGTTGTTTCTTGGAAGGCATGTTGGGGCGTTCCCGTCTTAACCGAAAACCACAGTTGAAGGGTTGGGTGGGGTCACTTCTCGCCCCCACACTTTGTTTCGGGGGATTCGTAAACAGGTGGGGACCACCCCCACCCTCCCGCCATGAAAACAAACCTCCCTGTTGTTTAGTTGGTGGGGGGAAACCCTGGCTTTCCGCCCACCGGGGGGGCGGGCCAACGGGGTTTTGCTGCCAAAAACAGAGGGGGTGGGGAACTCTTTTTTACCCTCACATGGTTCTCCCTTAATCTGGGAGTTTTCCCATTTGGGAAAAACAAACCCAGGGCGTTGGGTGAGTTTTTGGAATTACACCCCGTTGCTCAAACGTTCTTGTTTCCTTCCAAGAGGGTTGGTTCCATACACCCCTTTTTGGTTTCCCGAAGTTTTCAACCGGGGGTGTTACTTTCCTTGACCTGCCTATGACGGTGGGTGTGTTGGAGGGACCACACTGACGGTTTTTCTTTTGAAAGGTTTTCCACCGCCCACGTTCATTTTCAGACACCTAAACCCCCGTTTTACACGAAGGCTCTTTCGGATTTTGTAACTGGGTGGGGGTGGTTTTTTTGTCGTGTGGGGACTGATTTTACTGGTCTCCCCAATTTGGGGTTGTGGGGCCTTTTTCCCCCCAATGAGTTTTGAAAAAGGCTTGTTCCCTCGGGTTCACGGGTGGTTTTTTTTTGAATTACCCCCTGGAAATGCTCCCCCACTCCAGTTCACTTGACATTTTTCCCCCAAACTTGTAGATTCTTTTTGATACGGCTTGTGTAAAAAGGGGGGGTCTTTTTTGGC
>Ga0179591_1302467_pt1 | contig 11491 bp, 9 predicted proteins | sample CZOMad2_1_08_16f_FD_182891 | JGI IMG/M metagenome (GOLD analysis project Ga0179591, IMG submission 182891) | Vadose zone soil fungal communities from Angelo Coast Range Reserve, California, USA - CZOMad2_1_08_16fungal (PacBio error correction) | ecosystem: Environmental > Terrestrial > Soil >... | reverse complement strand
CCGTTTCTACGGAGGGAGGGTACTCTGAATGGAATAACGTCTTCTCTGCAGGCTTTGCTTGAGATTGGTCGTCCTTTTGGTGAGTCGTACTTGTCTTCCAGCACCTTCTAGTACGGTTTTAGTTAGTGCCGCCGATCCTGACTGCTTTTTTTCCAACGGTTCAGTTTTTGGCTCAATAGGCCATCACTTGACGGCCCTTTTCCCCCTTGATTTTCACCTGCCCAGTCTCCATCGTTATCCGGCCCCTTGCGGGGACCCCCTACACTTAAGGGCCACCTTCATGTGGTGTCGGAATATACGTAAGTTGGACCACGCTTGCCTTCATTCTGGCCACCCCCCCCTTTTTGCCCCACCACGTCGCTCCCCCCACGGCTGTTTTTTCCCTTTGCCCCGGCTTGGTAGTCATAGGTGCGAGGCGGGTTTCCCACAATGTATACCGGGGGCACTAAAGAGGAGTAGGACTGTGGAAGGCTCTTGTCACTTTTGGTTGGTGACTTTTTCAGGCGGCCGACCCCCCCTTTTTTTCGACATTCCTTCCGTCGGGTTTGACGGGGGAGCCGTTCATCCCTTGTTTGCGGTGGGTCGACTCTGACATTTTTTGTCACCTTGCTCCACACTCTTTTTTTGGCGATCCTGGCATCGTTTTAGACCCCTCAAGTATCCCTTTCGCAAGGTCGAGCCCTCCTTGGACGCTTGGACAAGGAGGTTTTTTATTTCAAAGTTCTGTGCCTGACTGAGCCCTATGCCCGGTTGGTTTCCCCGCCGGACACCCCCCCTCCGTTTAAGACTGGAGGTTTGCTGGAATTAAACCTGGAGGGAACCACCTTGGGGTGGCCGATCCTTCTGACCACCTTTTCCTTCCCCGTTCCTTCGCACTATTTTGTTCGCGCCTGGTTCAGCTGCGCGGGGCAGTGGTTCCCTGGTTCCCATCCAACTTTTCCCAATCCCTTCCGGTCCCCCCGGCCTTTCCAACGAGCCTGCGTTGGCTTCGCAAAAGTTGGCTTTGTCCCGAAGATTTTGTACCCTGGTAACCTTTTTCAATGGAGTAAGGCGGGAGGTGCTGAGCCTCGGGTTCTCGGCCCCTACGTCGGCAACCCCCACCCTCAGGAACCTGACCCCCGCCGCGGTGGCCTCATCCATCTCGGGCTTTTGGGCTTTCACCGCTTTTTTCTGTTAACCGCTAGGTCAACTGGACTGAGGAGGTGCGGAACTTTTTTTCCCTTAGTACTCGCATGAAAGTTTCCCCGGGGGCCTGGTCCCCTCCGACATCCTCCTCCCCCCCCTGTATAGCTTCTGGCTTCAGAGAACTTTTTTTACTGGGGCCGCCACAAAATTGGCTTTTTTCAGTTTTTTTTGGGGTTTTGCCTTGGATGGGTGGAACTGATAAAGAGACATGGACCCCAACCCCCCCCCCACACCCCCCCCCACCCCCCCCCCCCCCCCCCTTTGACCTCAGATTCCCCGGGTGAGGTTTTACTCCCCCAAGCTTCTCCACTTTGCCGCCCAGCGTCCACCTAGGGAGACGCCCTAACTTTACCGGGTCTTTTTTTTCGCGCAGGAAACTGGAGAGGTGCGTTCTCCCCTGCCCTTTTCCGCCCGACTTTCGGAAAGCCCAACTTTTGCGTCGCAGATTCGAGTGCTTCTGAACTGACCAGTCCCGCAGCCTATCAGAGAATGGTGCCCCCTGCCCCGCGTCTATCGACCCCCGCCTTTTTCCACGGTCCTGGACCTTGGATGCATTTTTCCCCCGCGTGGAATGGGCGGTTTTAGTTCAACTTGCCGGCTCTTGGGCCGCGATGAACCGGGACCAAGAGGCCCCTGATCGGCAACCGCGGCCCGGTTTCCCCCTTGACCGCAGTTCCGCCCCCGCCCGGAGGTCCGTGCCCGGTTTTCTTCAGGATTAGTGAGAGAACATTTCCTTTTCTCGCAGCTGCCTTCCCCAATTCTCGTTGTTTTGTTTTTCCCCGAACCTTGTTCACTGGTAGTTTAGTGGTCTGCTGAGTCTGTGCTTTGCAGTTTTTTTTTTTTTTTCCTGCCCTTTTTATTTTATGGGCCCCCCCAGGGTCCTCGCCTTGCGGTGTTGCTTCCCACCGTTTTTTTGACATTACCCGTCAGACAATATGATTTTCCTCCCGTTTCGTCCACATGTCAAAGGGGCACTTCCAGACCTGGCCGATGTTCCGAGCCTGAACTCAGGTCCCCCCCGTCCATCTTTTTCAAAGAGACACGGTAGACGGCCCTCTTTGGACCATCCCCTCACTGGTTCAGTTCGCCACGTCCCCGGTTTGATCCGGGCTTCTTTTATTGACGACCTAGGGTTTCCGTCCCCAGGAGCAGGGGAATGGACGTGCCCCACTCCCCCCGTCCCCCTGGGACCGCCCGGGCAGCCCCGTGTAAGCCTCTCGCAGGTGTCCTGTGTCCCCCGCCGTGTTGCCCCCATGCCCTGCCAGAAAAGTTTCCCCCCACGGCGGCCTGCTCGGCCACCAGTCGGCCGACAGGCCTAGACCGTTGCCGTTATTCAGGATGTCTGAAGAGGGTCGCAGCACTGGACCCTTTTAGTTGACCCTCCGTTGTCGGCCAGCAGTCCCCAGGCAACTTTAGGGGCCCTGCCCCTATCCTGGCGGTTTTCTCCTCCTGCCCAGGTGCCGCCTGAATGTGATCACCCACCCGGGTCCGTCTCGGAGTTTCCCGCATTTTGAGTGTGGCCAGGGTTTTCCAGTTGCACCCGTTTTATTCCCCCGTTTTCCTGTCTGTCCACGTCTTTTGCCACGAACCCAAAAGGTGGTCCCCGGCCGGACCTGGTTAAGGTTTCGCTCACCAGGGCGTTTTTCATTTTGGACGTTGTCAACTAGTCGTGCCTCCTCTATGGGGATTCTCCTCCCACCCCTCCCGCGAATCGGACCCCGTCCCCCCCCCCCCCCGAACCGGGCCAAGCCGGTTTTTTTTTTTCCGGCCGGTTAGCTTTTTCCCCAAACCCCCCTTTTTTGCACAGTCCCTGATTAGTGCATGATCACACCCAACGAGCTCCTGACTTGGTCACCCGCCAGGGAATTCAATCCCTTTCCGAAGCGCCCGGCGCATTCCGGTATCACCCTCGTCCATGTGCCTAGCCCAGCCTTCCACCTGGCTTGGGTTTGTTCCACCGTTTCCTGCAGCCCGGAACATACCTCTCTTTCCGAAACTTTCTGGGTTTTGGATCATTTCAGCGGGGGATGGGTCTTTGCCCTTCCTTTGTCCGATCCGGGCTTCCCACCCAGGTTTCCTTCACTCATCCTGTGGGGGTACCCATTGGCATTTACAACTTTTTCGCGCGGGGTCAGAGTCCGTGTGTGTCTATTGCTACGGCTTGGCATGGATCCAATTTTGCCAGAAGTTCCTTTAACAAGGAGTCCGGGTGTTTTTCCCCCGAGTTTGTCCCCGATGCCCCCCTTGTAGTTTGGAACCTTCGATGCATAGGTTTACCCCTTTTTTTACTCGGTTACCCACCTGGAGCCTCACCCCGGTTTTTTTGACGTCTTCCGGCGGAATGTCCCCATCGTTCTTTGTCCAACCCCGCTCCCCGGCTTTTTAGCAGCCTCCGTTTTGCCCCGGCTTTTCTGTTGTCGATGTTCTTGGTCCAAATCTCCTTTGTCCAAGCACTCTGCATCGCCGGGTGGATCCCGTCTTTGCACGCAGAGGGGCAGGTGTGGGAACAGGCCGTGGCACAGGTCTTCGTTCCGCTCGGGTACTTTGCCGTTTCCCGTCAGCTTTTTTTCCCTTTCTGCGTTCATCAGGACTTTTTAAGCCGGCCGTCCAACCTTGGTCTTACCCACCCGATGCAGCTCGTCACCTAACCCTGCCCCCCCCTGTTTCGTTGACTCCGTCCTCCCAGTCCCTCTAAATTACAGGTTTTTTTGATCTCGCCGCCGGGTAGTTTCTTTACCCCATCCCTTTACAACCCTTTATTGGCAGCGTCACCCCTTCCCCTCACCTCGTTCACGAAGTGCTCCTCCTGTCCCGTGACCCGCCGTGAAAGTTTGCCGTTTCCCCCCCTTGGTGCAGTTGGGCTAGTAGGTTTGTGATAAGCGGTGTAATCATGTAAGGCACTCGTTACCCGACATTGGGTACCCCACCTGGCGTGTCCCTCTGGTGACCCCGTTTTCTCCGGGGCGGCTCTATTACCTCTTCGGCGCGGTCATGCCTGAGCCTGTTCCTGGTGCCCTCCCCAATGGGGAGTATCGGATACGGGCCCCTTGGATTTTTCACTATTTTTGGAAAGGATTCACACCGACTTTAGAGTGGTCCCGTGCAACCTCTCCCCTGCGATTCACGTTTGCATGAGCCAATGCTTTTCTTTATCCTGCCAAACAAGGCCGAGCCACCCGTACCTGATCCGTGGACAACGAACCAAGGTTCCTGACAGGGTCTGGCCTGAGGTGTGGATCTGGAATGAATAGTCTTCACCCCCCGCCTGACGTACCCTTTTCCCGTGTGTCGAAATGGAAATTGGTTTCCCCTTTTGCGACTACGGGAACTACCTTGCGGTCCCCTCAGGTTTTCGCGACGAGGTTTCCTTGGTCTGTGTCTTTTTTTTCTGCCCCCCCCCGCTTCCTACCCTTGACCCTGTTTCAGGCGGACCCCGAAACTCTCACCATGTTCCCGGATTGCGCGGTCCTGGCCCCTCGCAACCGCTTCCTGGGTTTGGTGGGCCGGGCTGGTCCGTGGAAATTAGTACTGCCGGTGTGGGCCCCAGGGACAGTTCCGCGGGTTGCCCCCTTCCCCCGCTGGCTTAGATTATTCCGGCCCCCCATCCCCTGAGACGGGAGGGGCCAGTACAGTACAGAGTGGTTCTTTGCCTCCTTCTGTTATCTGGGCCGGCTCAATTTCCTCTCTCTCTGGCCCTGGACGTTTTCCCTTGAATTCCCAGAATTTTTCACCGGTGGAACCCCCAGACTACTAAGAATTGTGCTGCTGGGGCGGACGGGTCTTTCTTCTTCCTGGTTCGCCCTTCCTCCGGGACGTTCTTCTTCGCCGGTTCCCTTCCAGTTGCCCCTGAGTGGCCGCCGCGCCCCCCCGCCAATTTTGCCCGGGGACGCGCCAGGGTTTTTCCCTCCTTCGCCCCCTCCTACAATTCGTACGTCGGAGGACTATTGCGACCGCCTCCCGTGCCTATGGACTTTTTAGGGATCAAGGCTCTTCCGCTGGCCCCGCCCAGATTGACCCCAGTTGTGCGAGTCGTCGCGCAAGCCCCCTGTTTCTGGCCTGGAGGTCACTTTCGGCCTGTTACTTGATGAAATCAGACGGCCCGTTGGCAAGTCACTTTCCTCCGTGGGTTTTTTCCCCGACCCATTGCAGGTCCGATGTTTTCACCCTAACGGGCCCGGCGAACGAGTTGTCCCCTTCTCTGATTCCATTTTTCACCGGACCTTGCTTCCTTTTGCGCTTTCTCCTCATCTCTCTTATTTTTCCCCTCCCCACTTTATTTCAGTTTTTTTGTTGTTTGCGTCTTGGAGACGTATGATGGCGATGGCTTTTGCCTCCCGGGTCCGGGCCCTTGATTCCTTCAGGTGGGCGGGTGGTGCCGTTTCTCTCTATGGAGCCCTTGGACTGCACGGGACTGGTCACCACTCCTCGATGGGGCTTGTGGCAGGTTTGACCCCCCCTGAAACTTTTTCCATTCGTTTCCCTCACTGGCCCACCCGGTGCACCCCCTCCCGTAACCAAGACACTACGGCACTCTTGGTATCGTGATTCGACGTGACCGAAAATCTGGGGGCAAACATGTGTAAGATTTCTTCCAGTGCGGCATCCCCCTCACTTAAGAACCCCCAATTCTTCCCTGCGGCGGCGTTTTCTAATCGCCCGCCCTTCGGTGGCAGCTTTGTTCGGGGCCGCACAGCGGGCCCAGCCGGGTTCTTCCCGCGTCCACGGTTCAGGTGGCGGCGGGGGCGGTCTTCGGAACACCGTCCTGGGTGTTTGTCCGACTGCCGCCAGCAACGCGCCCTACTTTTATCCCGTCCGTCATCTCAACAATACTCCTTCAGTTTTCGCAGTCCCTTCCCCCCGGCCCCTCCACCAACGTTTTCTTCTTTTGGGGCAATTGACCTTCTGCTTTACCTATTCCCCATTTTTTTCCCAGTTGGCAGTCGCTCACGTGACCTGACGACCATTCCCGCGAACTCGTACTTTGCCAGCGCTGATGGGCGGCCTTTGGATGATCGCGGGGCGTTGAGGTTTTCCGCCATCCGAGCACCCTAACAAGTTCCTGCACGGGAACCCCCTGAGGCCCTGTCCCCCCTGCCAGACCAACCCCCTGGTCCCCTCCCTTTTTTGCCAACGGTCACCCCTTTTGGCCCACGGCCCCTGCTGCAGTTCTTGGGCGAGCCCCTGAAGTGGCCATTGTTCTTCGTGTTCCCGCTGTGACGTTCCCTCTGGCCCTAGCCGAGGTTGGACGGACCCCTTCCCCCCGCGAGTCCCCCCCGCTCTTGCCTCCCTTTTTTCTGTTACGCCCAGGTTAGTGCCCCCCTCCGAGCCGTCCCCCTGGCTGGGGGGCGCACCAATTCTCAGGCCGGGGCTTTCTATTGGAAACTCGCTTCATGTCTTTTTTGATAACCACTAGGTTCCTCCCTTGGCCGCCCCTGGTTTCGGTCAACGGCGGGCGGAGTTTGTATCTGCAGGTTGTATGACCCCCCCTCCCAAGCAACGAGGCATTTCCTTCTTTTCTAGGACCTTATGTCCTGTTCCAAAGTCCTCTACTTCTGGAGATAAGGGTCCCCCAACCATAGGAGCCAGTTTGGGTCACCCCCTTTCCTCCCCCTGCTGATCTTTTCCCCAGTAGTGAAAGCCCCAAACGGCGGCGCCGTGCTGGGACCGGTTTCTCGGCCCCGATTGTAGAGCCCCCCCCGCAACGTGAACGTTTCACTTGTACGCTGGTTTTCCCCCAGACCCGTTTGGGTTTTGCCCTGCGGTTTTTGGCGCGGTCCCTCTTTGTCCCCCTTTGCCCGGTCAGGGGGAAGTTTTACCCTTGACTTTCCAACCCCCACCCCTTAAAACAACGAAGGGGCCATGCACCAAAGTCCTTTCCCCCAACTTTGTTCAAAGACCAGTCCGATGCCCCAGTCTTTCACCCTCCAACCCCCCCCCGTTACCCCAGGTACACCGTCAACATTGACCTTTGCTTTTGCACTGCCGTGTGCAGTGACGGGGCGTCGTCTTATCGTTGCCTTTTCGCTGCCCCCCAATAAAGTTTTTTTACAATTTTGCGGAATAGGAAACAAGCCGTTTTCTCAGATTTCCTGACATTATGTGAAGTTTCTGAGCGCCTCGGCACCGCCCCGTAACCCCCTGTGCCACCGGGGGTAGTTCAGGCTCTTGCTTTCCTTTTGTTAGGCCTGGTTCACGGGGGCGCCTCAACTCTGAGTCCCCCCTCCTCCCTGGCTCGGTTTTTGGCTGTGTCAAAATGCCATGGACCTTCGGAGGAAGGGAATGTGAGAATTTTCCTTGATGTTTTTGTCCCCCGACCCCCCCTGTTGCCCCGGCGGGACACACTTTTTTTTTCTTGAGCCCCGGCGATTTGACGCTTTCTTTTTGACCCTGTTCCGGAGTTGCGCTTTTTTTTTGAATATACGTACCACCGCAAGCTTGGGCAAGTCTCAGTCCTTTTGGTTTGGTCTTGACCCGGCACGTATGCCTCTTTTTTGTTGGACCCCGCCCGAAGATTTTTCCCCGTTTCCGCAGCTGGTTTTTTCCAACTTCCACCTTTTTAAGGGCGAACGTTTTTGGGTTTTTCCCTGATGGTCCCCGGTCCCAGCTGTCCCGTTTTTCTCTGGGTCACCGCAAGGTGTGTGGTTCAGGGAGGGACCCCAACCAGCCCCCGGCCGCTGTTCACCAAGGACCACCTTATGGGACCAATGGCTTGACCAGGGGAAGAACCCCAAGTCCGTACCCCAAAGCCGATCACCCGGGTAGCGATTCAAATTCCTCATAAGATTTGTGTAGGCCCCATTGCCGTTTTCAAAAACAAACCGCTGGATTCCCCTTGACGGTGGGCTGGACCCGCTCGGCCACGGTTGTTCCAGTCATAGCCGGGTCCCTCACCACCCTCTCACCGTTATTCCATCAACCACACCCCCACCCCCTGGCCCCCGATTTTTGATCCCGCGTCGGTTCCTGGGCTTCGAACATTTTTGTGTGGCCTTTGCTGGCTTTCTGGGGCGCGGTTCCCTGTCTAGAGTTGGAAACCCTGAGTTCTGGTCTCCCTTGCTGACCAGAGGTAGTCCTGCGGTCCGTCTTCTTTTTTTCCTACCTTTTTTTTGAGCATGTGCTTCACTCGACCCCTGCGTTGAAAATTGGGTTCCCACTGCGACCGACTCTTCCTTCTTTTCACCTTTTTTCCTGTGTTGCGCCTGTTTCCGGTGGTCCTCCCCGAGGAGCACGGAAGGGTGTTGAACTTGTGTCCCCTCCTTTTTCCCGCTACCCCCGGTCTTTTTTTTTTTTCCCCCGTCTTCCCTCTTTCACCCCCCCCTTGTGTGTGCCGGTGGCGCTTGTCTTAAAGGAATAAAGCCAAGTGGGATCCACTGTGTGCCCTTTTCCCGGGCCATTTCCTCTGCCCCTACCCCAAATGGACTTACTGATTTTTTTTGTTTCGGTAGGAGACACTTTTATCGCCATGGTTTTTTTTCTTACGGATTGGTACCCCCCCCCGACGTTTTTTTTCAATAGTTTCCCCATGGGTAGGGGGACTTCACCAGGTACCCTTTGTTTTTTTGAAGGACCGGGTAGGTTCCCAACCCCTTGATTTCTGGCTTGCTTTTTTCCTTTTAACAACCCTGTCCGACCCTAAACGTGAGATTTAAACCTTCCCCCATGGTGTTCTCGCTGGGAAGTACTTTTTTTTGCCGTCACTTTTGGGGGCCGGACCCCAAGACCTTTTCCTTTTTAACCTCGTTTACTGGGTCATGATTGTCCACACCCGGTGATTTTCCCCCCCAACAGGGGTGGCACCTTTTTCCGGCTTTTCAGTTACTCTTTGCTGATGGTCCTTTTGGGTGAAGCTTCTTGTTCCTTTACCTGAGCTTTTCCTCCTGTCCGTACCTCAGGTTTTCCCAAAAACCCGGCTCATGGTCAAGTGGAGTTAACCTCCCGTTACACCGGTACTGTATGCTCAATCCCGTCCGAGATACTGTCCCCGTTGGGCTGCACAATTTGATGGTTGAGAGTTTCCCAGTTCCCCCTCCCTAGGCCATGTTTTTTTTTGTCTCCTTTTCACTTTTGGAACTTTGATGCGCCTGCCCCTGTTTAGGGCCCGCGGGTCTTTTCTATGTCCACCAACCCCCCCGGTGTCCCTCCGAATTGGGTTCTTTTAGGCGAGGAACTTTGCCCCTTGATCCCCGGGTTCCGACCCCCTTCCGCTACTAATTTCCGTCCCCAACGACCTTCCCTCTTCCCCTTTATTTTCACGGAGTGTTACAGGGGCCACATGGCGCTACCTAGGACGGTGGGACGTTCCCTCTTCCTGGTTTCCCCGCGGTGCGTTTGACTCCGGCTTTTTCACGAACCATCCCGGGCCCAAGCGTTTGCCCCTTTCTTTTCTTTTGTTTCCCCCCTTTCCCGTTTCCTTCTCACAGTTACTTCCCCCCCCTGGAATTGGTTCCCACCACCAAGTGACCTTGTCATTGCACTGGCAGCGGGTTTTTGTACCCTTGTTTCCTTCCCTATACGCGGTGCCCTAGCTCCGTTTTTATGTCTTTAATGGTTAGAAGTGCCGCCAGTAAGCTCGTTTTTCCTGCATTTTTTTTTGGTCCCTCAGAAATGGTTTTTGGATTTCGTAAGGAGGTCCGGAAATAGAGAATTACCCTTTCTTTTTTGACACCTTTTTCTCTTCTTAGGAGCGTAGATTTCAGAGAATTGAAATTAGAGATGTGGGGGTTTTTTGGTGCAAAAGAAAGATTTTGGTTTGGGACTCACCTCCCAGTCTTTGAGATGCTTTTCCCTCGACTCCCTACCATCAGTTTCTGGCAGTTCCGCAGTCTTTATGATGGAGGCCCTCTTGACCCCCTTCTTTGTGCGCATTTAGGACGGTTCCCAGTTCCGGTACACTGTTCCAGTTCTTCTAGGCCCCCCCCGCCCAGCCCTAGTTTTTTTCATGTCTCGCCGTGAACGGTTTTTTGACTCACCCTTCTTTTTTGGCACGCTGCTGCCGGGCGGTTTTTTTTTTTTGTTCCGGACTGGGGCGGCTTTCGGACGTTGGTTCTTGCTTTCTGCGCAGCACTCCGGGTTTGCCTGGTTGTGTAACCCCCACGTTATTTTCAGCCCGTAGTGCAGGCTTCGGGGGCCGCCCCACAGGATGGTGCGGTTTTCCTCTGCCTCCGTCTGCCCCGTTCTGGGAACTTCGCGGAGTTGCGCCTCTTTGCTTTTCAGGCACCGGTGTCATCGGAGGTTTCCGTACGCAGGTTCTTTTTTTTTAGCTTCAACGTGCCTCGCGGAGACTTTCGGTCTTTCCGGCCCAGTTAGGCTGCTCGTTTAGTTAGTTTTTGCTGTACCTGACGGAGCACGGTTCCACCCTATCACCTTTTCCCCCCATGGATTTTTCGGCTCATTTCTTGGACTTCGGCGAAACTAGTTTGAAAGGGATCGCCTGGACCGTTTCCCGCTTTCCAGCTGATTCGCATGATTTCGACTTAAGACCCCCTGCTTTGTGTCACCCGTTTTTCCCATTGAAGTTAGGTACGGCCAGTCCCCCCCTAAACCCTGTCAGAAGTGCATGCCTTTCATTCCCATTCCTCTTTATTGTTTCCCCTTTTTCGACCTGGGGCAACCACCCCTGTTGCTGAATCACCCTTCCTACGGTTGTGCCGGCAGGTCAGAAGTTCGTGTGAGAGTGGAAAGGTGACCCCAATTGGTGGTCCCCCCCCGTCATTCCCTCGTTTTTTCAGTCCCCAAACCCTTTTGGGGTTTGACCCTTTTTCTTTGCTTGGGAGATTGTTTCCCCGGCGTTCTCCTTTCTCTCCGGACTTGTCTTGGTCTACTTTATTTAGTCAATCACGTGTTGACCCCCCACTGAGTGATGTCCCCTGCTTTTTTCAACCGATTTCCCATTTGACGCTTTTTTCTTTTTTCTTTAAAGGCCCATTTCCCCATACCTAGGAGGCCCTTTTTCGTTCCCCTTCCCTAGTCTCAGTTATCTAACCTTTTTTATTTATTTCCCGTCAACAACCCTTTCCCTCTGTCCACCCCTTCTCCCTTCTCTCCCCCCGGGGTTGAGTAGTCTTCTACCTTTTTATTACTTGCTGGGTTTGAGGGGTATTGCTAATGAATAGCAACAGGTCTATCTTCCTTAGGCTGATTTTTCTTTGACCTTTTTTTTTTTTTTTTTTTTTTTTTTTTTATGGGCCTTCCGAGTTGAGTAGATTTGTTTCCTGAACCCCTCTAGTATTCCCTTTTTTTCTAAGATCCGTATCACCCTGATTTCTTCTATCTAGTCCCAACTCCAACGTTCCGTAGTTAGCCGGAC
>Ga0179591_1351727_pt1 | contig 11493 bp, 10 predicted proteins | sample CZOMad2_1_08_16f_FD_182891 | JGI IMG/M metagenome (GOLD analysis project Ga0179591, IMG submission 182891) | Vadose zone soil fungal communities from Angelo Coast Range Reserve, California, USA - CZOMad2_1_08_16fungal (PacBio error correction) | ecosystem: Environmental > Terrestrial > Soil >... | reverse complement strand
CGGGAAGCCCTAACGAAAACTCTTGGTTACCCCCAATTCCCCCCCCTTCTTCGTAACAAGAATTGCGACCCCCCCCCGATCCCCAACCCCTTTTAAATCTTTGCTATCTTCCTCCCCAATCAAATAAGAGATTTTTCTTTTCCGGTGCTCAACCGGTCATGTCTCCTTCCCTCTTTGGCTGTTCGTTTCAGCACGTTTGCCCCATTCGAGGGCCTACCTTTTTAGATCCCCCCCCCAAGACGCGACAAATCTCGATTGTTCCTCTGAAGATTTCTTGAGGCGTGAGCCCATTCCCCAATCTCCCCCCTGACTTCCTTCTGTAGGATATGCCCCATTCTGTATCTCTACCTCTGGATGTCACCACACGAGCCTCAATTCTTCCCTTTTTTCCCTCCTGTTCGCGGGGTTTTCCTGAGCCAGAAGCCCTGAGCGTTAATTTCTTTGAGATGAAAGCTGCTCTTTCGCTCCTACTCTTCCCCGCCGACGAGAATCGGTCCCCCCTTCAAGCGAAAACCCAGCTTTCTCTCCCCCTGAAGCAAAGGGCGTGTAGACTCCCCCATGTTACAATGGGCGCCCAGTCACCTTCAGTTCTGCAATAAACACCTCCCAGTGTCCGGTGGACTTCCTCTTTTTTATTGCGCCCGCCTCGAAGGCTGTTTCTTTGGAGGTTACTCCATTTCCAGTCTGGCCCCTGTTAGTTTTTCTCTCTTCTTCCTCCCACGTTGTGTTGTCTTCTCGATTGCAAGAGGAATCCTCACAGGCGTCACCGGAGCGCCCCCGTATTCCTATGCTCTTTCTCCCGGCCTCTCCCAGTTCCAAGGCTTTCTTGTTTTTGATCTCCGGACCCTTGAGTGCCGTCAACCACCATTTTTCGCCATTGACTTTAACAGAATTTGCTTCTGAGATTTATTGGGGTTGCTCCCCAACGATTGTCCCTAGCTCTTCTTCTTCTGGTGGGTTTCTTGAAGCCTCCGCCCTATTCCAGAGATCCCCTCCTTTTTTTACGGGCCGCTTAATTTGGACCCGCCCCCAAGGCTTTGCAGCCTGCACTTCTTTCCTCCACCTCTCCGCCTTGTTCCCAGTACGAGCAGCATCCCATTTTGATTCTCTCCACTTGCTTCCCTTCCTCTTCCTCAGCGTGTCAGCGGGTGAGGCGCACGCTAGTCCCTCCTTCTTTTAGTTCCAAGAAGACCCGCCTGTTGCAGAGCTTTTTCCCATCCCCCCATAGTTTTTCCAAGGATCTACTCCCTATGGAATCCAACGGCACCTTCAGAGGCCCAATTCAGTCTTTTCGCTCAGCTGCTTCCCCTTTTTCTTCGTAGTGTCTTTCATGGGGCTTCTCCTGGTGCCCCTCCTTCTTAATTTGTTGGGGACACTACTTCAGCGGTTTGGTAAGTAGGTTTCTTGACCCTCCTGGATGGGGTTTTTCTGACCCCATCTTTATGTTCTCTCTCCTCAAAACCCGGCTTCTTTTTCAGAGTGCGCGTTTTTTTGCCATCCCCCTTCCTGTTCTGGCCCAGATTCGTTCAGCCACTTCTGCTTGTTTTTCAGCGTCTATCTTGCTTTCCTTGAGAACCTAGCTCTGGGACAGAAATTATTTTGTATTTTTGGATTTTCGGATTTGGGGGCTGTTTTTCTTTAGCGCTGGCGGCACCCCGAGCGGCCCTTGAGTTGTACCTTCTCCCTTGCCTTCTCCCGACCTTCGTTCCTTTCGCCTGGCGTCCGGACTTTCCGTCCACTGTACTTTTATGGGCACCCTCCCTGTCTTTTTTTTTTTTTTTACGCAGGCCGCCGAAGGCCCCTGAACCCAGCCCCTATTCGACCTCTTTTTTGAATCGTTGGATATTCTTCGTCTCCGCGCGAGCGGCAACTCCCCCCCATCTAACCCGGCCCTTTTTTTTTTTACCTTGACGCGCACAATTTTTGAAGGGTGGTTCTGAGCCTTTTTCAGCTGTCCTTTTGTAAACATTTGAACCGCCTTTCTTCTTTCCCTCTTTTCTCCCTCCGTTTTGAGCTCTTTGATAAAGTAAAATTTCCCCCCGCTTTGGAGCTGCATCGGACTTGCAACGTCCCCAACCCTCCAGCTTCACACCTGGTTTCGGAGGTTTCCTCCCTCCCTCTTGATTGTTTCCCTCTCTTCTTAAGCAGAAGATAATCCCTCCCCCTGATAGCTCGTTTTTTCTCCGCCCCTTTTGTGGTGGCGCTTGCGCAAGGGTTTCTTCTTCAACAACTCCGGCTTCCCTTCAATTGGTTCCCCCTTTTTTTCTGAGACACCCCATCCTTCCCCTCCGGCGTTCCCAATGCCTTCCCAGTGACTCTGGTCTTCTCCAGCCTGGTGACGGAATTTGCGTCCAATCACTCGATTCTCGTGTCCCGCGTTTTCAGCCAATCCCTCTACCCAATTTCCCTCCCCCTAATCAGTGACCTCAATGTCCGAACCCCCCTCCTGAACGTCAACAGATCTATTCTTCAATACTGGGCTCGTCCCCCTTCCTTTCTTAAAGCGGTCAACAGATCTCTCCACCATACTTTGTTTTTTTCTTCCTCTCTTTTTTAGCCCGAAAGACCCCGAACTCGCTTTCCCCTTCCTTCCTTTCTAAAGTCAATTCACCCCTTTCTTTCTTGACCTTTTACAGGAAGGCGTTTTTTTTTTGAATCGCCTGAAATTCCGATGCCTCTCTTTCCTCATCTGATAGTCCCGTCATGGCTCTTCTTTGTTTGCGATTGGCCTTTTCTGCGCAGAGACGGCAGGCCTTCCCTGCTTGTATCCCCCCCCTCCTCGGCGATGGCTTCTCTCTTTGTCCTACTTCGGGTTCCTTTTCTTTTTCCGCTTCATCATAGTTTCCTCTCTTGTCACTCGTCGGCTATAGCAAGATGGATCTTCGACATTGGAAAGCCCTCGCTGTTGATGAACCCGCCCTTTTTTTTTGATTGGTTTTTCTGAGCCCTCTGAGAGTAACGAACTCCTGAGTCTCGCCCCTGAATTATGTCTTTTATAACTCCCTGACTTTCGCTCGACAAATCTTTTTACCGCTCTAAGCCGCTCTACTCCACTCTTCACTTCTCCCTCTTTGTGTGCCAACCGGCCCTTCCCATTTTCTCACCCCCCGCCGTTTAAGCCAAGTGAAGGTGATTGCCGCTCCGCAGAGAAGGCTTCTGGTCCTTCCCCCTTTTGAAACCAGATGATGGGCACGCGTTGCCCTTTTTTCTTTTTGATCTCTCCTCGTACCCAGTGCCCCTCTTTCTTCGCCGGCGCCCCCTGATCAATCGAGTTTGTCTCTCCCTCTTTTAAAATCTTTTTTCACACGGCTTGTTTTGGGTGAAGATTTCCTTTTTTTGTCAGGCCCCCCCCCCCCTCTTTTCTGCTTGATTTTCCCACTTCCCTCTTTGCTTTACGAGAGGCGCTTCCCGCGTTTTTAACGATTGTCGGGAGCGATTCGTTGTGGGTGTTCTTCTTCAGAGCTTCCTATGTTCCTCTCTTTTCGCGATCAAGTCTCCCTGGGCGCTTCGGCTCCCGCTTGATGAGCAAGGATTTCTCACCCACTCTACTTTCTGCCCTTCCATCCACAAAAGTTTTTGCGGGTCTCCTCTTTGATCTTGACCGGATTCCCCCTTGACCCCCACCGTTTCTTATTTTTTTCGCCCTTGCCTGCACGCTAGCCATCGGACTAGCCCCGGCCATCGACCTTTTTCATGTCGTTTTTCCTAACCTACCACTTCAGCACCGGCCTCTCTTTCCTTAAAAAGGCCCACTCGCTTAAGAGGCCATTTCCTCGCGCGAGCATGCGGCTGTCCCACCGTTTCAAAGACCTCTTCTTCATGTAATGGTTATTCTATAGCGCACACTGAATGCATTGAAAACGTGGTTGTTCACCCACTATCTTTAGAGAGCTTTCCTCTATTGGTGCAGCTGTCCCCGTTGAATATTTTTTCTTTCTTTTCACCGAGAGTACTAGCCAACCCCTGTTTATTTGTAGAAAAGATTGTTGTCTTTTTCGTTAAGCTTGACCTTTCCCCTTTTTCCTATTTTTAAACATTTCAGTTCCGCCAGATTTTTCCGATCTGTATGCTTTCCCTATCGGCTGATCCTTTTTTAACTTCTTCTTTCCGAAGTATCTTTCTCGTTTCCCTTTCCTTGAGGATTAATGTATCCAGCCTTTTGGTCCTATTGAGTCCTGGGATTCAAATTGTTCTCGGATGAGGAGTATTCAGGAATCTTTCTGGTGTTCCCCCGCCCGGTCTCCTTTCTTTTTCGTCCTTCTTCGCCCCATGGCACTTGGTCTCTTGTCGTTTTTCTCCCCCGTCCCTTGTCGTATCTGAACACCCTCCCCCCTCCTCTGTCACTCTTTCTTTTTGCATCCTGGGGGTGCTATGTAAGGCGGGATCTTCCCCAACTCAACGTTTCCCCCTCCCCTATTAAAGTTTATCGCAGTCAATTCATGTGGATTTCCGTTCTGCAAGTCCTCCCTTTTCTTTTTCAACCCAATTTTGCAGCTTAGTTATCTCTTTTCTTTCCCTATCTGTGCTCTAGACAAAGAATTTCCCTTTCCCCCTTTTTACGGCCGGGGGAAGAGGCCTTGAATCAGCACCTTCCTAATTTCCTGCTTCACGTTGATAAAACCCCCCTTCTTCGGTTGGTCCCTGAAAGTGCCTTTTTCTGATGGTCTTCCGCCGACGCTTAAGCCTCTCTCATACTCTTTTCTAAAAACGAAATCTTTTCTTTCCCCTCCTTTTCCCTTTCTGCTGGCGTGGCTTTCCCAAGGGCCCGGATGAAGGTTTCCACCTGTTTTAAAATGCCGCACAGATTGACTGGGAGCCCTATGCCTCCACCTCTAAGTCATGCCTTTCGGATCCAGTTCCCCCCTTGACTTCGTGCCGCGGCTAGCATTCGGCGGTGGATCCCCCGGCCGCCCTCAGTGGCTCCCTTCCCGACGCCTCCTCAAAGGCACGCCGACCCCCTCATTTCTCTCGATTTCAATGGTACTACTCCTACTATCAAGAGTCTTAGTTCCTATAAATTTTTTTTTTCCTCCGACCGGGACTGTCCTCCTCCCGGGGTGCGACAGGATAAAGAGGGTTGTGTATTTTTCTTTCCGAAGAAAACGATTGGACCCTCCGACTAGGCCCCAAAAAGTATGTCCTTTTCTTCCCCCTCATTTCGCCCCCCCCCCGTTTAGTCAACCCCACTTTTTCTCCAGCTTTGCGCTGAATAAGCACCAATGACCTATCGTAGGTTTGCGCGTCCATAGCCCCTTTTTTCCTTTCGGTTCTTCTTTGAAGTTTTCCCTCAGTGCCCTATTTTGGAAGAGGGTTACTTTAGCTTATTTTATCTTCCCAGCGCAGTTTTTCCAGCGATTGCTTTTCTCGTGCCCAGTATGGTCTCGTGCGCCTTCTCCGCTTTTATTGGAAGAGATTAGTTTCCTTCCGTGGCCTCTCCCGGATGGTTATCTCTCTGACCCTTTTTTCTTTCTTCCTTTTCCCAAATCTTCAATCCTTTCGCTTTATGGAGCCGGTGTTGTCCCCTAGTAGAGCATTGACGTCGCTGTGCCTTCTCTCGCTCCCAGAGCTTCGCGCAGTACCCCCCGCCCAACGAAGCCCTTCGTCTCACTTGATAACCCCCACGCTCCGACCTCCCTCCTCACAAAAGGAGTTTTTTCCTTTTCCCCGGCAATGGCGCCAAAGCGTTTTCAAAACGCCTTCTTCCCAAAACAGCTGTGGGCCAGTGGTCCGTGATCTCCTCTTTCAGCCTCCCGAAGGCGTGGCGGTTTCACTCAGAAATTCCCCTCTTTCTTTCCCTGTGCGCTCTTTTTGACTAATCTCGTTTTTCTAGATTAACTCAGAGACCTGCCTTCCTCCTGCTTCCCCGGAGCGTCCGCCGTCTGGCGTTCCCATTTACAGACCTTTTTTATAGGCGTCCCCAGGAATGTTTCTATGAAGACCATTTCCCGGTGAGTCCCAAAATCGATTTTTAGAACACTCTTGGAAATCTCGTCGCTTTCTCCCCCCCGTTTGGGGTGAGGCAAAACCTGCTGTAGTCCGATTGCATCGTCTGGGATGTGCTATCTTCGAGTGGCATTCCCCTTTGCTCCCGCATTGGTCAGTATCAGTAGGACCCCTTGCCGCCCCTTGAAGGACTTGATTTCATTCAATTTCTCTTCACTGTTAAATCCCATCCCTTACGCCTCCCACTTTTAGGATCCCGGAAAAATCAATCAAGGGTTCTCTGCAGCAAGTCTTCAATACTGATCGGTCTAGGAAGCCATTGCTCCTCGGGGGCCTCCTCCCCCATCGCCTCCGCTGAACCCTCCTTTCACCCGAACCACGGCCCCCCCGTAGTTCAAGGCCACCCCCCCCCCGATGGAGCCGCCGATGAGCACGGCTTCGTGGATTTCGGCAACATTTCCTCTTTTTACCTTGGTTTGGGTACCCTCCTTGGAACTCTTTAGATCTGACTTTCGCCTTTTTTGTTAGCTGTTGCCCCCCCAAACGTTTATTTCATGGCTTCCCCTGCCTCAGCTTCTCCACCAAACCCTCGTTTTTTCGCGGGTTTCAGAGTTCCTGCCCGTTCCGTTCGTCCTCCCCCGATCCCTCGCTTGATCGCTTGGGTTTAATTGATTTTCCCTTCTTTCAATCATGGGACCCCGTGGTTCTGCCGGCCTGGAGCCTTTTTTCGGTGGTTTCATAGAGGTGGGACTATGGCAGCCGTCTTGTCACCCTGAGTTGTTAAAGAATATCGGGGGATCCCGCTCCTCTTTGGTTCTGGCCCCCATGTGCGCTGGCTCACCGGCAGGTTTTCAGTGCCGCTCTCCAAAGAACGCTGCTCAGACTTTCTTCGGTGCGTTTGCCTAAGGGAGGGTCTTTCCTGACGCTTAAGTGCGTCTCGGCCCCCCTACCTTTAACGGTCCCAGCCAGGGTACAGTTTATCGACCCTACGGTTCCTCTTGCAGGCTGTCAAAGTCCTTTCGACCTCGTTCCCCGCCTTACCGTCTTTTAACCTCTGTTTCTTCCTCTTTAGTCAGCTCCCCAGCAAGTCCTTTTCACTTTTTTTTTCCCCCGTCGGCCTGAGGCTCTTATCTTGACTTGCCAGCACCCCCTTTCTCTTTCCTTTTTTCCCCCTAAAATTTACCTCCCCCAGCTGGTGGCCGCGGAAACTCCACATTTTCTTAGTGTGCCCTCTAAGCCCCTCACCGAACGAGTTCGCCGAAGCCTTCTTTCTGTCTTTTTGCTTGAGCATGTCCGCGTTTCTTGTTTAAAAAAACCCTTTCCCCCCCCCCTACTCTTTTGCGTAGTCATGCCGCAACTGCTGCCCCACATCTACCCCAAGCTTTTTCCCTACTGGGGAATACGCCGGCTCTCCCATTCAGATTTTTTTTTGGGTGCATCCATCCTCTTCATTTAACTTCCCCTCCCGTCCGCAGCCGCCTTCCCTCAATTCATTTTCACTCTTCAAATCCCCCCTCTCCGATCCCAGCTCTCTTTTTTTCTCTTTTCCACTAAATCTGGCCTGCCCCGTTCTTAGCTTCCAAAAGGAGCTGTAAACCGCGGGTTTGTGGGCTTCTCTCTTGCCATAACCTGTGCACTCTTCACCTGCCACAAGGCTGGAAGTCCTCTTCTGGGAATTGCCGCCCAAACCCGTGTCTAGGTTTCCCCCCATCTTTCCGCTAGCCTTTTTTTTTTTAAATTACAGATGCCAGTCTTTTTTGGTAGCCTCATTGGTTTTGATTTCCCAATCAGTGGGTGTGCCCTTTCCGTTCGACGTGCACGATTGGCCTCCCCCGAATCCCTTTTTCCCTTCTTTCCCTACCCGGATTCACCTTCCCTTTTAGTCTCTCTGCCGATACTATTTTCGATTTCTACCGCTAATACAGAGCTGGTCCCTCAGATTTTTCCCCCCATCCGCTTTCTGGATGGAGAGCTTTTTCCCCCCTTCCCAACGGCAACCTGTTGAATAGATTTTTATTTCATCGCTGCAAGGGAGATTTTTTTGCCACTCTCCTAATCTTCGTGCCAACCCTCCTTTCCGTTAGCTTCTCCCCCCCCGCCACCGCGAGAAGCTCCCCCCCCCCAACCCGATTTAATTCTCTTTGACATCGTTTGTAACCCCACTACAGCGAAGCGCCTCCCCTTTTTGCTATTGTCAGAACCCTAGTTTTTTTCCCCCACGGCCCCAATCTTTCATAAACTCCTTGTAGAAGTGGTCCCCTCTTCCATTTTATCTTGAATTTTAAGGAGTGGAGGGTTCACCCTCCTTTGAGTCGCAAGGAATTTCTGTCCCCTTTTGTGACCCTCTATTTGGTTGTTGGTTGTTTATGGAGCTCTTCCCCCTTTTAAGTGTCCCTTTCCCGGCATCGCATGAGTAAAAGGAGAGGACCCATCTTACTATTTTCTTGTTCTTGCGAATCCCGCTTCTTATTCAAATTGTTTAGCGATGGTTTGTTTACTCCTAAGACACCCCCTTGCATTGCCCTTTGGCACAAGTCTTTCCTAACCTGTTGAAAAATCCCCCCCCCGATGCGTCGCTGGTTTGGTTACTCCCCCCCATTTGAGAGATGCTTTTTTCGTCAGTTGGATTGCTGCGACGACTAATTGTCCGGCGCGCTCTAAACCCTTTGGGCTTCAGGCTCGGCCGGCCCAAAGGTCTGCAGCGCACTTCAATTTCGCGTGCCTCAGCCGCAAAAGGTTCGAGCTTCCCCTTCTCTGATCCTCCTTGATTAAGGAAAATATCTTTTTCCCCCCTTTCCAGCTTCGCCCCCCTTATCTCCATACTTTTCTTTTAAGATCAAGCACTCCTCGGATGGGGCACTACTCCCTGTCCTTCACCAGTAGGCCTACGGAACGGTACGACGACCCCCTTAAGGGGGCACCCTCAGCTTCAAGCCGATTTCCGCTCGGAGGACCCCCTCCACGAGCAGGATTTCATTTTAGAGACAACGCAATCGTTTTGGGACCCTAATCCAATTTTTTTTTAAAACCCTGATCTTATCGTTTAGCTGGTGCGGCCTCGTTGCCAATAGTTTTTTTCACGATTAACGACCTCTTTTCTCCACACCACGTTGATTTTTTTCTGTCCTCCCATTGGCCGGCGTATATTCGGAACCGGCCCTTTTTTTAGTTTCCCTCCCCCTTAACTCTTAATTTTCTTCTCTTTCTGCGGACATTTTCCCACTCGCTGGGAGAAATGATTGTGCGCTTTTCCGTTTCTTTCTCCTGGCGCCGGTGTGTCTTTGCGCTCGGACCCCCCTCCCTCGTGCGCTCCCTCGTTCCAGTTTAGGAAATATCGGGGACCCTAAGTTCCGAGTGTTCTGACTGGACGCCCCATGCAACTTTGATCACGTTTGTTTTTGGTTACTGCAGCTCCGCTCCCACTATCCCTGGCAGCATCACTCTCCCTCCCTCCCTTTTTTTGTAACGCTGGCGCAAAGAGAGTCCTTGCAAACTCCCCCCGAATGTTTGTGCCGCGAGCAAAACTCCTCTGGGGTAAAGTCTCGCACCTTTTTGCTGCAAAATGCTTAAGTCCGATGCAGGCCCGGTTTGCAGCTGGTACCCCCCCTTTTTCCTCTTTCTTCCTATCTTGCCATACCTCTTTTTTTTTGTTTAAAAGTATTTTTCCCCCAACCTTTTTTTTTTTTCAACGCGGCCTGGCTTCAAGCGGCATCGACTGCCCCATTCTTTCAAAGTTTTCTTCAACTTCCTATGATTTTTTTCCCCTTCGTCTGGCGTGCGCTAGAAGCTTTTCAGCCTTTTTCCAAGAATATTTCCCCCCTCCTTTGTTTGAAGAAATTCTTGTGTCTGTCCCTTTGATTGTTCCGGCCTGGCTGTCGTTAAAACCAACCTCATTCACTTTTATCCCTTACATTTGGGACATTTCCTTCTCAACCATGAAGGCTTTGGGTTTTTGCCCACTTTCGAAGGGACTCTTTTTCCTTCGATGATCAGGGGTGCTGCACTGTTCTGGTTCCTCCTCCCCCCCCGTGCCCCAGCCACGCGATACCCTCGCGGTGCTAATACATTTCGTCCTTTCTTAGAACGCTTATCGTGGCCCCCTCCTAAATCTGCAGGTTCATTCCTTCACTCCTCTTCTTTTTCTCCACCCTGGTTTTTGTGGAGAGTCTCGCCATCAGCAAAGAACGATTGGCCCCTTCTTCCTAGGAATTCCTCCCTCATCAACGTGTAGGGTCCCCCAACCCCCCCACCCTTCCAGGCAGGACGGTTGGATCCTTGCCAAAATCAGGTCCCCTTGTGGCCTCTGGCCTCCACCTCCTCTTATTGCGACTGCGAGTGGCCGTTCCAGAGTGCCCCTCAGGCTGGGGATTAGTCCTTTCTTCTTTTCAGCGAAAATTACGGCTCTTCTTAGTATGGCGTTTTTTGCCCATTCCAGATGTGGACTCTCTTTTCTTTTTCCCCTCTCTATCGAAAGGGAGCCTCCTTCTACCAAGGGAATAGCTCCCTTTTCTTTTCCCCCTTCTTTCCTTTGCGAGGGGTTTTTTTCCCATTTTCAGAGAGTGAGCGGCCCTACTCTCTTCTTAGGTCCTCTTGAAGATGAGCTCTCTATCTCCAAGCCAAGAAGAAGAATTTCTGACTACCCGTTTTCCCCCCCGCCGATAGTACTTTTTCTCCTCCACCTTAGATTTTCCCGGCAATGAGAAAACTTTTTGTTTCGCCGGGAAATTCCATCTCCCCCCGACGTGTTTAAGCCAATTTCCCCTTTTAGAAGAGGATTGCTTAGCGAGCCTTAGTTTGGGACGATAACGGTTTTACTCCAGTCCAGTCCTGAAATTCGGTTTCCTTTCCATTCAATCACCCGTTCTGTTGTTTGCCGAGATGAAAAGAAGGCCCTAAGTTTTTCTTTTTCTTTGAGCCCCGGAGCGTTTTCCCACTCCCCAACTCTCTACTTTCCTCTCGGAGAATCCCCTTCCACTTTCAAAAACGGCGTTTTGAAGAAACTTTTGCATTTCGGTGGAGTCACCTTGCACTTGGTCACCATCCTCATTTTTTTCGTTTCAGAGTAGTGCCCGATGTTCTTACTCTGGGCGTTTATCCCGTACTGCTTTCAGCCGCTATCGAGCTCACGCGCTTCTTTCCCCGCTCAGCGCGTAGGCGGCCGCCCTGGGCAGATCCTGGCTTTCATTTTCAATTTCACTGCCCTGTTCTTTACCCCCAGAGGTTCCTGTCTCCTCCAAAGCTCTCCCTCCGCTACCGACATCTCTCCCTCTGATGAAAAAGCTGGATCTCGGGTGACTAGATTCGACGGCGAGCATGCCCTCGCCGTCCCCGGGGGAAAATCATCCCTTTTTGCCCACATCCTCCTGTCTTTCCCTTTTATCAAATGCCAACGCTCCCCTCAGGCCAATCCCCGACGCTCAAGATTTTCCCCACCCTTTCAAGAATGCACGTTCTTTTCCATTCATAGCGCTCATTTTTTTGGGGACCCTACTAACTTTTGGGCACCATTCTTTATTATGACTCGCATTGGGACTGTTCCGGCGTTACTTT
>Ga0179591_1315027_pt1 | contig 11493 bp, 10 predicted proteins | sample CZOMad2_1_08_16f_FD_182891 | JGI IMG/M metagenome (GOLD analysis project Ga0179591, IMG submission 182891) | Vadose zone soil fungal communities from Angelo Coast Range Reserve, California, USA - CZOMad2_1_08_16fungal (PacBio error correction) | ecosystem: Environmental > Terrestrial > Soil >... | reverse complement strand
TTTTCCTTTCGCGAGTCTTTGCCCCACAACCGTGAAGCTTTGTTACCACCTCAGGTGAATAAAAGCCCCTCCTCCATGTGTCGTGCCCCCTTTCTTGTTTATATGGAGGACCTGGCCTTTCGTTCGTGGTCTTTAGTAGCTCCGTCGCTTGTGTTAACCGAATTACCACCCCCTATCTTCTTTTGTTTATTTATCCCTTTGACAGAACCTCTTGCAGCCCGGTTTCCCTTTGTTCCGCTGCCGCCCGCCGTGGACGCGCCTGAACCTTGAAGTTACGGGATAGCTTTATTTTTAGTAGAGCACGAAGGTCGGTCGCTCCCATGCCCTATGTGGCTTGAAGTGCTTTCGTATTTCGGCCGGGTCCCTCTTTTTCTGTTCCATCTAATCTCGCGGTCGTTTCTTTGAAGGATTTAGTCCCCCTTAATACGTGCGCTCGGGCCCGACCGTGCACCGGCACTCGTTGTTTCGGCCAGCAAGGATTGCCCCTTTTGCAATATCTCTAACTTTCCCGCTTCATCCCCATTTCCTTTGGACCCTTTTGCCCATGTCTGAGCACTCCCCTTTTTTCGGTGTAGATCCGTGTTTTTCCAGTTGCGTTGAACTCCCCGCACACCTTGACCATACACCCCTCCCACCCCTATGGCCTCTTAGGCGCAAAGCGACCACTGCGCATCGGAGTTTACCTTGTTCCTTCTCATTTCCCTGCTACACATCCCAAGTTGTTTCGAAAATTTGTTTCATTTTCTTGCGCCACCACTTTTTTTTGTATTTTCCATTTTTGACTGTGTCCCCCCGGCCTGGCCCTTGAAGCAGTTGTAATACAAATGGTCTTCGCTCAGTAGAAACGTTTTCTCCGCTCTAACCGTTGCACTTCTTGCTTCCACTCTTTCACGAGAATTATATTTCGTCCGAAGTTTGGAAACTATCCCCTGTTAGCGCGGCGGCTCGTCATTTGTGTTTTTGGGTTTGTCCGCTTTTTGACCTTATTTTTTTTTTTCTCCCCGCCCGGGTTTCCTGACGATACCTTCCGGGGCACTTCGTAAGCGATGCTTTCTCTCCTCGGGCTTTCCCCCCTTTTTTGACGCATACGCGTTAATACACCTCCCAGGAGCCCCGGACCTTATTCCGTCCCGATTTTTCTTGGGCGTAAACAGGTTCGCAGAAATTCTTTCATTTCCTACTAGTTTTCGGCGTGTACTGGCGGCTCTTTCTGGGAGCCTTGGAGCCTTTCCTTTTTTGCATCATGGTCCCTACAAAGGTAAAAGCTTTCATGTCCATTCGATTATTTACCCTTTAACAGTTTGCTTGACTTTTGTGACTACCCAAAATTTTTTTCCCATATCCCACCCCTTTTGGTTTTTGCCTTAGGTCTCTCCCCCTTTCTCGTCCCCCTCTTCCCCCTAAAGGTTGCGTTTCCCCAGGCCACCCTTGCCATGGGCCCCACACCTGACTGAACGTTGCTGGCTTTCCGTCCCTTTCCATTCTGCCCTGAAGTAAATTCCCCTGCAGCATTCACTTTCTTGATGTCGCAGCTGGATTTCCTACTGCTCGGAGTTCTCCTTGCGAATGTTCGTCCTTGGCGAGGACTGTAAAATTATTGATTGAAACCCTTTTTCCCCCAATGGATTTTTGAGTCTGTTTTTTTTTTTTTCAAGCCCTAACCGTTAGACTGTTCTTATCATAGTGTTCATAGGGTCCCGGTTTTCAAACACCTTGCTCTCTTACGGGCTGCCCGGTTTTTCTTTATTTCTCAATCCTTTAGGGTGAGGTTTCTAGGAGGAGACTTTTCTGTCCCCTGAGGTGACCGTTTTTTTCACCTTATTATTGCCTTAGGTCAGATTCATTCAAGTGACCCCTAGGATCCTTTCTTTTTTTCTCATCCCTCGGTTTACTTCGTAAGAGGGTAGTCCGGTTTGACCAACGTACTACCACTGACTCCCCCCCTGACCCCGGAAATTCATTTTTTTATTTGATGCATTGGTATTTGTTGGTAAATTTCCCCCCCCATGGCAGTCCGATAACCCCCATGCCCTCAAAGTCTTGAGCCGACCCCCCCGCAGCTTAGAAAGCTTGGAGTGGTAAGTTTCGGTTGTTGTCAATTTCATGCCCTGCATGCCCCAGCGACTTTTCCTTGTTCACATCGTTTCTTTGACATTCTTCCTTCCCCCTGCCATGAATTCTATATCGCCTTTTCCTCTCTTTTGTGTTTTCTGAGATATGAGAGAAGTGAGCGATACTTGTTATTCCTCCGTATTGCTGGGGAAAAAGAAGTTTCATTTTTACCACTGTTCCCCCAACACGGAGCTCCCCGCATTCACTGAATACACCCAAAATCCAAAACCCACTAACAGCATGTGATGTATATGGTTCCTTTCGTCATAACGTTCCGGCTTTTTTTTCCAGGTTAAATTAAGGTCCATGCTACATAGGTTTTGATTCGCTCCCCTCTTGACATTGAAGTGGGTGTCGTCCTTGCAGTGATGAGACAGGTCGGAACCCACGTTTGTCTCCCCATCATTTTCTTCGGGCTGAGCTCTATAGTTGCTAAGCCTTGACTTAAGATATACATGGCAAATTTACTTCTTACCCCCTCTCAGTTCCCTAATATCAAAGCGAATTACGCCATCGACGCCGTGTGGTTAAAAACAGTTTCTCTCTTTCGGCACTTCCTAGTATACGGAGGGCGTCCACCAAAACCCATACCACCCTTGAGACCTGCATTGCCTATTATACACCAGCGTGTTGAAAGTGAGTTTACCAAAGCTTATTTCCAAGTTCCACCGGCACGAGCTTTTGACCTTCCTCCCCATCGTTCTGGCTCCCGCAGTCCGGCTGTTCGGCCTCTCCACCTGATACGAAAACGTTTACATTTGCTGGATTATTCTCCAAGTTTTTTTTTTTTCTGATATATACCATATTCCGTCGGATACCCGCCCATTGGCGTTGCTTTTGCAGAAGACGGTTTTCATGGAAATCTTTCCCCTTTTTGCCGCACACGTAACCGGAGCACCAGCGTCTTCCTTTCTGCACGAAAGAAGTGCGTGCCCGAATAGGAATTCTACACCCAAACTGTTTTCATGCATTTTGGGGTTTTCCCAACTCACCCCCCCCCCACCTCTAATTGGAAACTTTCCCCATGTCGCGTTTGGTACTTTGTTTTTTTTTCTTTAAGCCCATGCTCTCGCGCTCTTCCTGAGTAAGGCTGACCACCCCACCTGAGAAGATTCCGACCAGTCCACGCCTTCTCTCCCCTCTCTCATCCTAGTCGCAAATTCTGAATCGATCTGTGGATGCTTTCCCCCCCCAACACCCTTTGGCTGCCCATTCACTGGCCGTTAAGTTTATGTCGAACTTCCAGTAATTTCTGCATGAAATTTTGAACTTTCCTTCTTTATACTCCCCATCCTCCCTGAAAGAGAATGCCTCTACCTCCCCACCCAACTCGGAAGCGAGTTTAATCTAACCATCCAACCGAATGATGCAGCCCCGTCCCAAGAACAATGGCTATTCGCGTTCCACGCGTTTGTCTTCCACCTAGGTCGAGCCAAATCTACACCTTCCGGCTCATGATTCCTGAGGCAGACTCTATTTATTTTTCTCCCTGCCCGTTAAGCATGCTATTCGTCCAATCAGATTGCAAACCGTTTGCCCGCAAAACTTCCCACACTTCTTTCACACCTCCAAAGAGGTTTGTAGGATTAAACCCCAGACCAGCAGAGGAATTCTGCAGCCCCGAAGTCTCTCTCGATTCCAGTCTTAATGGTGTTGGGGTTTTGTTCTTTTCGTTCTTTTGTTTGATTCCAGCAACAGCTTTACACCAAATGTCACAACCTCCCCGCCTTTGCGCCCCCGGCATTTTGATGCAGTGCCAAGGCGTACGGAGGGAGAGTATCGCATGTAGAGCATTGTGTTCACACATCCTTGCCGCCTCTACGCACGGTGTTTTCTCGGGACCGCACCCTCGCACTTCTCCCGGCACATGACTTCATCGCCACAATCCGTGAGCTTCTTTGACTAGACATGCACGCAGCCCTACGCGTTTACTTTTTCCTTCCAATTTGCGATGCAGTGAAGGTGACGATCCCCGGATTGTTGAGCGCGCTTATCCTACGGACAACTGTTTTCACGTCGGGCCCTTTCCCTTGACGGCGCCCTGGACCATATGCCAGGTGCTGTGACAATACCCCACTAAATGGGGCTTTTGGTTTTCATTTCGGTTAACTCCTCACTGATATTCGTTCTTCCGAAATCCCAGAGCTTTTCCCAGGTCGTTGATATCGTCCGGGCTTTTGCACACTGCTGTGCTTGCTTGCCATCTTTCCTGAATTTGGTTTCAAACGACTCGATCAAAATCCCCTTTTCCACTCCGTTGGTGTGAGGATCTTTTGTTTCTTGATATCCTTTTTGCCCCACAAATGTCCGTTACGGTCGACTTCCCCCTCGAAAACGCCAGCAGCAGCTTTTTTTCCTCCCATTTTCTTTAGTAGTCAATTTCTTCCCCGTTCCGGCGAGTTGATTTCTTAGCCTAAGGTTTGTTCACATTCCCACAATTTAAATCTTCCTTTCTTGTTCCCTGCCCGGGAAGACACGTGCAACGGTTTGTCCGAATGACGTTCTTTTCGCGTGCCTGAAGTGACCCTTTCCGTGATAGCGATTCCCCCGCTACGTTTGTTCCCGCCAACCGGCATACGTTAGTTTCCTACGTGCGCTGTTTTCTGCCGGGCGACATTTTTTTCGAAAATACCATTCGCCGCCTTTTTTTCCTCTGGATTCCCCTCCCGTTTCCTGTAAGGACGTTTTTTTGCCTGCACGTGCACATTTCGGCACTGTGTCGTGTTAATTATTCATTTGCCAATGCTTATTTATCTCCCGATTCCCCCTTTTTCATTCTGCATTTCCCCAGAGCGGGTTTTTTTCTTTGTACTTTTCCTTTCTTTTGTTGGACCTTTGGTTTACCTCCACCAGCACACGCCTCCATACTAAAAACACCATTAAGGAAGCGTGAACCAGTGCCTCCTCTTTGGTTTAGGTTTTCACTTCTCTTTTGCTTCTTTACATACCTACCTTCCCCTTACCCCGCACGACTTATTTTAGAAATTGTCGGAAGTTTTTTCGTTGTATATTTTTGGACCTGGACCCTGCGCCCCCCTCTCGTATTGTAAGTGGATCACCGAGTCCAACAATCTCAGACTCCCCTTCCCGTCAGAATTACCAGGATGAACGCTTTGTTCGTAGTCTCCCGTACGAGTTTACCGAATTTTCGCTCCAGCTTGAGACCGTCATATCATTTTTCGTGCTGAGGCTAGCATGTCCCCTTGGGGAGAGTTTAGGTCAGTTCTCCCGCCCTATTATGTTGTCGTTTCCCCCTCAAAGTTGAGGTTTACTTTCTGCCATGTTGGGATCCGTCTTAGAGTTTCTACGCTTCCGCGCCTGTTGCCCCCCCGATTATTTTGGAGTTCGACATATTCTAAGGCCACTCCGTCAATGACCTCCTCAATTTTTGTGTTCTGCTTTGCCCCTACCGACCCATGCCTACACGTTCCCTTTCCCAACCTTTCTCTAGTGCTTTTGCGGGTCTTCTTCCATTTCAGTTTTGTCCCCATCCCTTTGTCGATGGCTTAGTCTCCTCCGATCATTTGGAAATGACCCAACCTCGGTTTCCCAACCGCGGACATTCCATCGTCTATTCCAATTTTACGAGGACTTTTTTCCTTTTAACCCCAAGTCGCATCTAGCCCCACTCATGGCGGTTCTCATTTTACGCTCTTTGCCGAGTTCTGCTGTAATAGAGAGTTGATGCCTTTCCAAGGACCCTTTAAGATGGGACCACCCACTTCGAGAGAAACTCTCCCGGATGGCCTCTTCTCTTATCACCATGCGAACCTTTAGACGATAATTCCACCATGATTCCCTCCTTTATGCAGCGTGCTTTTTCGCAAGGCAGGACTTCTTCTTTCACTCTCGCTTTCTAATCGAATTTAGGAAGTCACAATAGCGGTTTTTAAACTGTTGAAAAATCCTTTGACGAACCTCACCGTTCGACCCCTTTCTGAATATTCGTGCCGTTCTCGGTCCTGTTTCTTGTTCCAAGCTACTACAGGGACTTCCCCCGGTCGCCTGGACGTATAAACGAATTTTGCGTGGGTACCGGCTTCGGGTCTAGGTTCCAGCCTGGTGTTTGTAACGGATTTCTTCTAGTTCCCCTGACTAGTTTTTTGGTTACGGCTAATTTCAGAGCGCTCCGCCGGTCAAAGCGAATGCGAGAGTGGCTTCACCCTGGTTCTCAATGCAAGACCCCCCCTCCAAGTTCCTCCCCTCCGTCGACCCCTTTGTACCTTGCTTGTTTTATAATGGAAAGTAAAAAGCCTCCCTTTGAGCCGTAACCCTTCGTCCGCTCCCGTGGGTTCAGTGATTTTGTGCTCGTGCATTGACTGGCTGTCCGCTGTTTTTCCCCTTCGTTGATATTAGGGAATTGAGAGCCGAGAAATAGTATATCTCTTTTAACCTCTGTTGTGTTTAGAGCTTCCTTTTATTTTCCCTGCGGATGCATTCGCGCGCCCCCCTAACACCATGCTTGTCCCCTCCGTCGTCTTTCCGCCATTGCACTTTTTGAAAAACAAAAAAACTCCCCGCGGGATAGGATGTGTGTCGGCTTATTCTTTTTCTTCCTGTTTTCCATTCCACCAGTTCTTTCCCAACTGCGACATAGAATTCGCCTTCAGCGCTGGGGGGGGTAGAGTGTGTTGTACTCAAAGTATCAGCCTCATTCCGCTTTACATTCTTGATGTCTCGTGACTTCTTGGTTACGTATCTCTTTTTACCCCTTTTTTACCCTGAACCTTTTCTCCGTGGCACGTCGTTTGAAAGACCTTCTCCACGCCCCCTGACTCTCGACCGTGTTCGAATACACACCTTCCGGCATGCTGTTGGGCAGGCCGGCTAACTTACTTCCCCTTTTTTGCCCACCTCCTGGGAACTATCCTTGACCCCGTTATCTTGTTACGTTAGGCTTTTCATCACCCTTAAAGTCCTCACGCACAGCTTAGTTTGATCTTTCCCCCTTCCGAATCTCTTTCCTCCCTGCATGGAAGACGAGTACGGAAGGACCCACTTTCTTTCATAAAGTCCTGGAGCCTTGCTTTACTCATCTTTCTACTTTGCACTGCCGAGCGGATACCATCGCAAGCCTTTCTGCCTTTTATATCCTCGGCTCCATGGTCTGGGTTGACTTGGCCCCGGCACCTCAATTATTCGATGATTCTCTCGTGACGAGAAGCTTTCGACCCGAATTCTCACCCCCATTTTGGACACCGGCGCCTTTTGGTTCCTCCAAAGTCCCCAAATTTCCCCTTTTATTACCAGGGGACTAAGCGACAGTCCTTTTTGGCTCCTTTTTTTCCTAAGCCCTTCTCGCGGCGAGAAGCCTTGAACACAATTCCGCGGGCAAGTTCCTATTACTCATCGAATGAATATCCCTTAGGCAATTGTCCTTTGAGTCGGGAGCCCCTGAACGACCCCCACCAAAATCGTTTTTCCCTGGCCTTATCGGTTGTATGTGACGGTCTTCGGTCCCACTGTGCGCGAACCTCTCTCCCCCTTCGGCTTAGCAGTTCCCCATCCTTCTAAGTGACTTGCTTGTACTCAGCACGCTCCTTTATTTTGTTGCCCCCCCCCGATTCACAACCCGGACGCAACGCCTTTTCATGCGAGTTTTCAGAGGATCTCCTCTCATTTCTCTTACTATTCATGACCCCTTAATACGTTTGCTAGTTCTTTTCCTTTTTTCAGACCCTCGATGTTATGTTACGCGGCTTCCCTTTCCAATCGATGCCTTTACCTACTTCCCCCCCTTCTGCCCCACCCTATGCGCCAACAACTTCCAAACCCGTTCCCAACTCCCCCCGAGGTTTTTTTAATGAAGCGCGGACAGGTTTATGTAACGAAAAGTACCGCAAGGGGTTAACTTCTCTCTCCCCCTCGTCTTTATCCAGTCTTGTTGTTTGGTTCTTTTTTCTTTCTTGGTTTCTGTTTTCCACGCCCAGTATTTAAATGACTACAAGTAAAAGCCAGTTTTTTTGACCGCCCTTTGATGCAGACTTCTTTCAGGCGGGCTCTCCCTCTTCCTCCTGAATTGTTTTATCGCTTCATACTACCTTTGCTCGACAATTTTATGGTTCGCCGGGCCCGACCTTCCCTTTGTTCCAGGATTCATAAATTCGAAACTCCGGGATTATGCGTTTCTTTCCGAACTGTTCCCGGCATTTGTAAATCCCTCTTGCACTTTTCCCTTCGTAGGCCGGTTTTGACCTTGGCCCTCCCCCCTCCACTCTCCTCGCTCTCCCGGAACGGTTTCTTGCCCCCGTTGAGTCTGCACGTATACAATAGTGAATACAACAAATTATTTGGTTTGGAAATTCTGGGATTCCAAGCTCTCCTCTATTCTGTATGAATATGCCGAAGGCCGTTTTTCCCCCGTTTTGCCCTCCGCTGTTCTTCCCCTCTGTTGTTTTCTTCGCCCTGTGTACCGTCCTCTCACACTGGGGCAACTCGCAACTTATTTCGTCCTCCCTCGGTTTTGTTTTTGAGCGCTCTTTTCTCTTAGCTTCTTTTCCCCAAGATGGCCTTACCCAGTGTTTCTCCTAAATCCCCCCCCCTAACCCTTGTCAGGGACTCCCATTTTGGAGTATCCCTTGCGGCCTGGGCCTGCGGCGTCGATTTCATACTCGGGGCGCGTGAATCCTAAATTCCCCCCAAAGAACAGGCCCGTTCATTTTTTTTCCGCCTCCCCCTTTAAGCGGGCCTACGTGCTTCCGCTTCGTGACGGCCCTCCCTTGTGAAAACCGTTCCCCTGGTAATGTCGTTCCAGATTTTTTGGGATCCTTTCCGAACGGCATACGGCATTTTGACGTTTACCAGCTGATTTGCGGGCTCCTTCTTGTCTCAAATTCTAAGCGACGCCCCTTGATCATTCATTTCCCCTTTCGACGGTGTGATTCGGTCCTTTTACCTTCTTGCCCGGCCCAGGAGTGCAATGAAATCGCTCTACCTTTTCATCGATCTTCTTGCAGGACCTTTATTGCATTCCCCACGTTCTTTGCTTGAATACTTGCGGGTAGGTTTCTACCTTTTTTTTTCAATATGTTTGTGTGCACTCCCCCGCAACAAGTAGACTAAACAAACCCTTTCAACTAAGTGAGCGTCACGTCCCGTTTCCGCGGCTTTCCCTCTTTCTCCGCCTCCCTTTACACTTAGGAAGACCTCCCCGCCTTTTTTGTAAGACCTTGTTTCTGCGTCTATGATTATGACATGCAAGTGCGGAATATGGCAATTGCCCTTGAAGCCCTTCCTCCTTTTCTGCGCTCAGTAGTTCACTTTCTTCTTTCCGTCTTCACCTTTTTAACCTGAGTTTGAAAGAGTCTTACTTCGAGCCTTTCTCACCTCTCATCCATTAGTTGATTGCTAGCCTTTTTGGTGTTCCTGGTAGTCTGATGTTTGCCGATAGTGGTTTTTCTGGATCACCCACTCTTATTCTTTGGACGTCTTAAGTCGATGATCCTTTCGCGCGCTACATTTTTCCCTTAATGGAAGTTAAAAAGTACTACCCCGACTTAATGGCATTTTTAAAGATTTTGTTTTGTGGTGGTTATCCACTTTCTCGATACATTCCCAGCTATTTCCTTTCGATGTTCTTTAGTCTTGTACTCGGTCCTTTGGTTCAGAAGGGAGGGATTGTCATTCTGCCGGATCCGCATTCCCCCACCTTTTCCCAACGAGTCCTGTACCCCTTAGAGATTGTCTTTGCTTTGCTCTTTTTCACCCCCCCACCCTGCTTACCAATTTGGGGGTAGAATGTTTTTATCGTTCAGTCATTCTCTCCGAGACCTTAAGCCGCTCCCCTATCCTTTTTGAGGTTTCTGCCCCCAAACGCTGAGTACTGTGCCAAACCCGCTTTCCGAGAACCGCCCCGTCTGGCTGTATTAGTCTACTCTGCGAAATTTGAGCTATTCCACACCGTCCCTTTCTGCTTGGCAGCTTTCTGGCTTCGCCTCACGGCCTGCGTTAGTGCCCTCCTTTGCTCTTTGATAGCAGTCAAAATATTTTGTCCCTTTTTGGAAACCTGTTTACCACATGGCCTGTATCACTGCCTCCCTTTTTCCCGCGTGATGCATCTTCCTCTTGTTTGCCATTCCGGGTCCCTCACCAAAAAGGCTCTTTGGTCCCTTTTCTTTCACCTTTAGCAGCGATTTATAAACGAATTGTTATGCGCTTCCTTCTTTCCGGTCAGATTTGTCAGGGTTTAAGGGCATTTTCAAACCCCCACCTTTTGTATGCGATTTTCCCCGGGTTTCCTCATCGATCCTTGACAATCGGTAATTTAGACGCTCATTCTTTGAAGAGAATTCTGGAGACCTGGTTTTGTGCTCAGGTTTTTAAATTCCTCCTCGACCCCCCGGCACTTTCTCGTTTTTCCTATGTCGCATTGGTACCTGTGAAACTTTTCAACACGTTGCCACACAAAGCTACCCGGTTAGCCCCCGCCACATGAGATTTTCCACCCTTTTGCGCCTTGACGTTTCTTTTTTTTTTCCATGCGGGATAAGAGAGGCGAACTTTTTTCTTTCGTGAATCTTCTTCCCCCCCCTCGCAGACGTCCCTAAGTGTCTCTTCTTCCGTTTTTGTTTATTTTGAATAGATACTCTCTTCTCGTTCCGTCCATCTTCCTCAAGTTAAAGAACGATTTAAACCATCAGTCGCTGAATCCCGTCACCTTGCCCCTTTCTTTCACCCCTCAATTCCCCTGCCCCAATCGTTCGTTTTAGGCTAGTTAGGCTTTTTATTGTTTATCACCCCACCAAGGTAACCAAACTGCTCCTTATACATTTCGCTCAATTTCAGGGGTTGTCCCCCTTTTTCTGGTGTTCCCCCCGTTCTCCCCCCCCCTCCCTCCTTACGGGATTCCAGAGTGCTATTGATTGGTACGTCTTTATATGACTTCCTTCCAGGCACCCCTCCGCGGGATCCCATGTGGCCCTGACTTTTCTCCCCTCCCTCCTTCCCCTCTCCCCACGACCTCCACAGATCCGGGCAGGTTGCACTGTAAGCTAGCCGGTTTTCGAAACCCCAGGGGAATCTCATGTCGCCTCTTCTTACCTATCGAAAGTTCTTGCTTTTTCTCCCCCCTCCTTCCCCACAAACGAACTTGAGTTATTTTAATTATCCAAATACGGCCTAGTCTACGTCCGACAGTGGTTCCTGCGTGTCCACTGCTGATCCAAACTGAGAATTTGCTTGAATATATCTATACTTTTAGAATTCTAAGAGACGAGTCCCCTCCCGCGTCCTGAGGTTAGCAAGAGTGTGGCCCTTGCTCCTTCCGTTTTTCATTCATAAACCGAATCTTGAGTCTCGCGAGAAGCTGCGGGACTGCATCTTCATTCGACCCCCACCCCTTTTTCTTCCATTGTGGGGGTTCTTCCAGTCCAAAAACTTCCA
>Ga0179591_1266210_pt1 | contig 11493 bp, 5 predicted proteins | sample CZOMad2_1_08_16f_FD_182891 | JGI IMG/M metagenome (GOLD analysis project Ga0179591, IMG submission 182891) | Vadose zone soil fungal communities from Angelo Coast Range Reserve, California, USA - CZOMad2_1_08_16fungal (PacBio error correction) | ecosystem: Environmental > Terrestrial > Soil >... | reverse complement strand
CGTCCCCCGTTTCGCCTTCTTCGTTTCGACTCTGTCCCCCCCCCCTGCCGAGTTATATATACCTTTTCTTTTTTTTTTTCCCAAACAAACCCCCCCACAAACTTAAGTCTGGAGGTTTCTTCGTTTCACCCAGTCTAAATTTACAGGGCCTTTATGTAGCTCGCTCTCGTGCTCTTCCCCTTTTTTCCTCCCCTTAAGATGCCCTCCTCACGCGTCGATTCGAATAAATCCTACTTTTAAAAGAGAGGTCGCCCGTGACTTCCCCCCCTCGCCCGTCCACGCCTTCATCTCCTACGGGAGTTGACTAGCCCAACGTCGTGCAGAGATGGCCGGCGACCTTGGATATAGAGTGTTTCTATCGATTCTTCCTTTAGAAGATCGCAGGGTGATTGCCCTTCCGCCCAGTTACTCCCTCTGCTCCGTTTTGCGTCTTCTCCCCTTTTCTTCTCGGTTCGTCGATTTAATGTGGGAGATATTCGCTCCTGATCCTTTTCTTAGCCCCCTCTTAGGCATTATGGGACTTTTTTGAGCGTTTGCTTTCCGGCTCTTTGTAGAATATAGGAAGTACCGCGCTACTTCCCTGGTCTAGTCTTATCTTACCGATTTCTTCCCTTTCCCCCTATTTTAGACCCCTCGATCACTCCTCTGGTTCTCCGAGTTCCTGTGAGCACTTTTTTCCGCCTCCGCGCTGCGATCCTGATTTGGTTCCACAGATAGGTTTTATTCACCCTCAATCTTCTGTTCGCATTCATCAGCTTCCTATTTTTTCCCCCTTCTCCATTCGCGGATGATGACGGTTTCCTTCCTCGACCTTTCCAGAGAGAGGCGCTCGGTTCCCTGCTAACCGTAGCTAGTTTGTCAACCACACGGCTGAGTCTCGGTGTGGGTATCCCCCCCCCCTTCCTTTTCACCGGGACCCCGGTTTCCGGTTCCCGTTTTTATAGTAGATTTTGGCCTCAGTTCAGTGACTTTCGCCCGTGATTCCTTAAAGGTCTCCTTTCCCCCCGTTATCCTCTGGTGGCCCCTTCTATCCTGATCTCCCTCGCGCTGAAATTTTAGAGTCTTCAATGTAGAGTAGCCGTTCCGTTCGAGTTCGAGTATCCGGAGGCGCGGGCAAATGTCTTCCTTTCCTTTCCTTCAAACGATGTTGAATTCGCGGTTGGAGTTGACACCTCTCTTCTACGAGTGCCTTAAGTAACAGCTAAGAGGCTGCTTGTCTCCTTGGTGATTTCCCTTCGCCCCCCCCTCTTCTATCGCCTCTTTTGGAATCGTACCCGACTTTTGAATCCAATGAAGATAGTCCTGTTAGAGGTTCTTCCGCCGTAGTGTGGTCATGCTACCGTCTTCTTCTTGATGCCTCTATTCCTCTCCTCTCCCCCTTTTTCTTCCAGAGGCTTTCTTTTTAACGGGAAGCGAACCCCCTCAATAACGTACCGCCCTCGCGTTTCCATCCTATGTTTTTTCTCTTGATAGGGTAGGGAGGTTGGGTAGGTGTTCAGTTACCGACCCGACGGCCCTTCTGTCCATGACCCCCCTTCCGCCCCCTCCTATCCCGGCCTATGTCTTACTCCCAACTACCGTTTTTTTTTTTTGTGTCTAACCACCCGGCCCTAAATCGCGCGAAACCTGCCTCATTGTGTTCCGGACCTCTTCTTTTTTTACGTATGAGCACCGCCGTCCCCTTCCCATTCCCGCCGATCGCGTTTGAAACCCATTCGCGCCACGCCTTCCATTTGCTGGAGCCCTAGACTCCCTTCGTATTTTTTTTTGCTCGCCGTGCTCCAACGGCCACATAGCGTGCATATTTTATTTCGATCGCTTCTTAATCGGCGTTGGTTGCCTTCTCCCTCGTTTCTTTTTCCCGATAACTAACCCGCGCATTTTTCTCTTTGTTCTGCTAGATAGAGTATGCGTCGACCACACTCCCCCCCCCAACCCCCAAACACACCCCCCCCCCCCCCCCCCCCCCCCCCCCCCCCCCCCCCCTCCTAGATCAGCGGAACTCCCTGCTCGCCTTTCCTCAGTTCAAAGCAGGCCCAACAATGTCCCTCTCGACTCATGAGAAGTCTTTTTACCCTTTTGACCCATCCTCTCCCCTCCATGACTTCGGGGTTTGTTGCCTTCCCATAATAGATTACTTGGGATTTATCTTCATCAGGATCTCTTATGGGAAACCCGTTGCTTTTCACTTTTTTTTCCTCATCAGACGAATCTCCTGCAAAGAGACGCTGCGGTACGGTGCCGTGCGCCCTTTTTCTCTCATTCAACCGAATTTCCCTTCCCGCCTTTTCTAAGGCCGGCGACTCACCCCTTTCTCGAAGCGCTTAACGCGCGCCAGTCTTCTCCGGGCTCTTGATACAGCTCCCCTGCCTTTTTGCTAGGTTAGCATATCTTGACCTTCCCATTTTTTTTTTGACATGTAGCGCTGTTCGCGGATGCAAAGATGCCCCCATTTCCCCTCGGTTTTTTGACTTCTCTCTCCCGAACTCCCCCAGCCCTTCAGTCTTTTTTCCCTGGACAATTTCCGCCAACTTGTCTCCCCTCGATCACCGTACGCAATCAAGCTTTCCTCCCCCAGCGAGAGTGCCTTAGACAAGAAGGATTACGACCCTTCCGCCTCCCATCATCCTTTTCTCTTTCTGCTCTGTCAGTCTTAATGCTCGCTGACCGCACGGTGCCTTGCTTTCAGCGAGGAAGATTAGTAAGAGCTTTTCCTCTATACAAGAGGGTCTTTGCTGATGTGATCTTCTCTCGCCCTCCGGTTCCCCCCCCACATAAATAGCTTCTCGGTTGCTTGTTTCGGAGAGAAGAAGAAGTCCTAGCCCTTTTTATAAGACGGAGAGCACCTGCCGTCTGTCTCAGTATAAAGGTCAGGCAGCCTTTTCTGTTGGATTTCTTTCCTTGTTTTTGCTCACTCGAATGCCAGTTGGTTTTTTCCCCTCGGAAGATAAGACCAATTCCGGCTATACCTTGCTTCTTGGGGATTTATTTCCTAATCGTGTACCCAAGTAACTCTGCCGGTCTCGCGGTTCCATCTAGGAGATTTTTCCGTTTTTGGATGTATTAGTGTTCCTTGGCTGACGTCAGCTTATTCTGCGGAAATGGATCTACCCCTCTGACCTTCGTGGAGCTGATTCAGCCTGGAATGTTCACCCCCCACGATCCTCCTCCCTCTTAAATTGACCGCGATTTCCGTTTGAAGAATGCGGTGAATGTTTTGCAACTGCCCGTTTTCGTCAACTGGATATACATTGTATGAATCGAAAGTCCTTTTTCCCACCGATTCGCAGATAGGTCTCCTCTTTCCCTCCCTTCTCTTCTCTGCGTATATTCAAGAATATGTTGGCATCCTCTTTTTTTTTTCCCTTCTATTGTGCGTGAGGCTCCTAATCTTTTATCCAGGTGAGTTATCTTCTCCCCTCTCCTCCCGGACCCCCCAATGGGTCCTTTTCCTCTGTCCTCTTTCTTGCCTTCCTGTGGGACGATGAAAGCCCCCCGATTCACACGCGCGTCGCTTTACTAATACGTTTTGTTGAGAGAGCCTTCTTGACGTTTTCATATTGCCTCTTGTTCCTAAATTCCCTTCCCACTTATATTTCTGCGTCCCTTAGAGCCGGAGTCCCTGCCCCATTGGTCTTGGCGGAGGAGCTCGTTTTTTTCGAAAGTCCCAGAACCCATCAAGCCACCAGGGCAGAGCCAGACAAGTAGTTCAAGATAACGAGACCGCGATCTCTTCCCTCGTCCTTCTGTTAGAAGAACTCGGCTATAATACTCGTTGTAACCCTTCTTCCCAATTTTCCGGTGATTTCCCCTGCCCGGCTTTGCCGGTAAGCGAGTGCATTCCCCCTCCTTCTTTAACTCGAGATTTTAATTTCTCTTTGCGCGGATTCACTCTGGTCTTTTTTTTCTTTCTTTTTTCTCTTCTCAGCAGCGTCCATCTTTAGCGGCTGCCTTTCTCTTTCCCCAGTTCTCTCTTTTCTCTTGATCCTATACACCGGTTCTACACCCGACGCTTTATAACTCACGCAGACCTTTTTCTGGGTGCTGATTGAGAACGGCTGATTGCTCTTCCATACCTTACAGTGCTCCGACTCCCTTGGGTCAACCCCAAAGGCTTTAATCTGGCCACTTTCAAACCGTTTTCCCTCTTTTTCGCCTTCACACTGATCCGTATTTTCCCCGTATTGCCTTTGCCACGTCTGGAGGGTTCCGCCCTTTTTCTTCAGTGGCCGTGCACTCCCTCCCTCGCTTTTTTTCCTGTACGCTTTTCTTTTTTTTTTTTGACAAAAGTACCCCGCTATGTACAGAGATAGTGACTCATTCCAAAAGATAAAAGATTTTTGCGCCGTGCTCCATAGTTTTGCAGCGCTTCGGTCCAGTTTCCATCCACCCGCTGACCAAGCCTCTTGAGCTCGAGTTACTCAAGACACTCTCGCACGGTACGCATAAAACGTTTTTCCCCCCTTAGTGCTAAAAGGAAGTGGCACGCTGCTCTCTGGTTAGTATCTCCTGTAGTAATTGCGATTCTCGGTTTTCGTTTTTTCTTTTTTTTAGATATTTCGAATGGTGAGTGACGGCCCAGCTTACTTCACAGTCTGTATTTTCTCTATCTCTTCGCGTGTAATTCCTTTTAAATTCCGTCGCGATCTTGCCCGTCAACGATATAAGCTTTATTTCCGCTCAAAGCCACACTTACCCCCGCCCCCCTCTCTTATTCTCACTAATAGGTCGAGCGCGTTTTACTTATCTCAAGATGTGGGGAAGACTTTCCGCCGCCCCACGTTGAGTCGACTGTAATGGAAAAGATTCGGTTTCTTCAGTATGTACGTGCGCTTTTTTTCCCTCTCCCTTACGCAAGGGTTCTGATGAGCCGACCCCCCTTTTCCCCCTTTTTCATCTCGTATCGCAGATCATTGGCTTTATCGGTTCTTCTCATCCCCGTCTCTACATTCTGTCGTTACACAACGGCTTTTCTTTTTTTGCGCGTGGGATCGGATGGTACCTTTCCACTCTCCATCTCTGTAATCACGTTCTTCTCCTATCTCTCTAGTTGGTGGCTTTGACTCTTACATTTCACGGTCTTTTCCAATGGCCTGGTCCCCCCCTTCTCTGATGTTGTCCTTCTATCAGAAGATATCGAGTGTTCTGTGACATGCTCGCGTCTGAACTTCCTGTTCGTTGAGTTCGACTTCCTCTTCCTCGGCCAACCAACTGAGTAGTAATGGCCTCACTATTCCCCTCCTTTCCTTTCGGCGGTGTTCCCCTTTTTTTTCTCCTGGGCCTCACTAGACTATAAAATGTATGATCTTCTCAGTTACTTATCTGATTTTAGAGCTGGGTGTTGAGGTCGGTATTTACGCTTACGCCCTTATTTCTCGATACGCCTTCCCTTCCCTCATTTCAGATGCACTTAGATAGCCCCCGTGCCCCGATGTCCTTTTCGATTACTCCCTTGTTTCATGAGTGTGATCGATGTCCCGTTACGGTCCTTTTTCTTCCTTTCCTTCCTTCCAGTCTTAAGTCTAACGGTTCACGCTAACAATCCACGAACTTACCCCCTATTCTCTTTTTCCTCTTTGTGTTGCGAGATTAGTTTCTGATGTGGTTAGTTAGGCTTTTGATATGGACCGAATCTGTACTTTCCCTCCCCTCCCTTCTCGTTTCCAGTCGAGGTTTCAGTCACAAAACCTCCCCCCCCTGTTTTGCTACACCTTTCATCTTCCCCCGCGCCAGCGAATTACTGACTGTCATGCTTTTATAGTTTTAACCCTGCCCTACGAACTTCGTCTCTTCAGTCCCCATCCTCCCACGACATCTTTCGGAACCCCCTCTCCCCCTACCCCTTCCTACAACCCACGGCTTATGTCTTGAGCCTCTTTCAGTACCTGGGATAGTGTTGCCGGCGCTGACATCGCCACCTCCTATCCTGGTCCTTCTTTTTCTTTATAGGCGAGACCTCTAGTGGGTGTTGAGCCGCGATTCCTTCCCTCTAGGAACGGTTTCAGGTTGCAGCCTCGCTTTTCCCATTGCGCCGAACTTCTCCCGCCTCTTCGATTCTCCTCCTCCTCTATCTGGACTTGGCACCTTAGACCGCTTCAGTCGTCGTCCATCCCTTCCCCCACAATGTCCCTTTTTTATCGATCTTTTGACGACGGAGTCCTGGTCATACTCAGGTGAAACTCCGCTCCATCGGACCAGCTCCTCTTCTTTTTGTGGTTTTCCAAGAATCGTAAGGGCTTTTCGGGCCCCCCGATTGCCCTCTCTATCGAGGATTTCCCAACGTCAAATACACCGCCCTTTTTCATTTTTCCCTCCGGAATTTTGTAGTTTCTGAATGCGCAATCGCCCTTTTTTCTGATCCCCCCCCTCCACAGAACTTGCACGCCGTGGCCGTCTGCTCCCCTTTGGCTATTTCTCCTTCCCCCCCATTTTAGCCACGAAGATCCTAACCGCCCGGAACAGTCCTGTTTTTCCGCCTTTATGACAGATCGCCATGTCTTTTGGTGCCTATGTCTCTTTAGAATTCTTGACCGAGTACTTTATCGGTTCTCCTTCTTCAATCTTCTCCTACCCATTGTGAGAAGCTCCCCCCCGCCGCGACTACCTCGGCGTAGATTGGGTCAGACCGCCGGATATCCGGCTCGCAACCTGAGACCTTTCTCCTCCGTCAACGCTCGATAACAGCTGTTTTGCGTTCTGCGTTTTCCCTTAGTGGAACAGTTTTTGTATGAAATCAGCCTTGCGCTCTGCTTGCGCTACCTTGCCCCTCTTCTCCCCCCCTAGATTTAATGTCAGCGGACGTCTCTGCGCCCCTTAAGATGGGCCTTTTTTTTTTTTTAGACGTTAAGTACTTATATGGCTTGCGTCCTATCACTTTTTTCCCCTTTTCCCAATTGAGTTCAGTCGTCTTGGCCCCGGCATGCTTAGTCAGTTTCGATTCGCTTCTAGTCAGGCGTCATGAGCACCCTAGGTCTCCTTTTCGTCCCCGCGTAGCCGCCGTTGACTGAATGGATCTTGCCCTACAAAGTAGGGTATGTTTTTCCCCTAGTTCCCTCTCTATTCTTTTTTTGTTGACGAGGCGCAGGATGAGTAGAGGTAGCCGACCTGTCTTGCAGCAAACTGCGTCCGGAGTCCAATCTGACAAAATTTCTTCGGCGATTCGGTGAGTAGGATTTAGGTTTTTAATCGCTTTGAGCGATGCGTTTTAAGATCCCTTCCTCTATGATGACTGTCCCTCTGCGTGGGAGGATTGCCATACGAATGAAGTTAGTTATTCCTCGCAACTCCTACATCTATCTTTTTTTTTTGAAGGTGTAAGAACCTCCCCACTCCTTCCGGCATCTCCTTCATCGGAAAATGAATGATAGCAAGTGATATAAGCCTGCCTTTCGTTTCATCCCCTGGGAGATACAGCATCTAACCCTTGCATCCTTGATAAGCGTTTCTGTGCGAGGGTTCGACGTTCTTAAGGTCCTGCGTGGAGTATACGTTTTGATTCGTCGCATTTTCCCCCAATCCCTCCCGACCCACGGTTTCAGGACTAGCTTTCGCTCACGCCTCCCGCTCGTTTTCCCTTTGTCTGCCCAACGAATACTTTTCAACACTTTTTCCCCCCCCCAGATCGATCGACCTCCCTCCGTTGTTTTTTCATCATCTGCTCCCTCCGGTTTTTTAATATTGGACTATTAATGTACTTCTTCCACTGTAGCTTTAGATTCGGAGTTTTCCCATCATTTTGGGGTAGAGTTCGTATCTTATTCCCTCGTCTCCCGCTCATCGCATCCCCCTTTCCCTCTCCCTACGCCACGGTTTTAGATGCAAAAGTGACCTTCAGCTTAATCTATTTACTCACTAACTCGGCCTGTTTTCCCCTTCTTTCTCGATTACGGTCTTACGGAAGTAAATCTGCGTGCATGCCTGACTACACATCGATCCCTCCCTCTTCCCTCCTTTGCCGGATACTATTCGACTAGTCAGTTTTTCTCCCCTTCTTTCCCTTCCCGCGGAAATTCAAGACGATGAGTCATTTCTCCTCGTTCCGATCCCGAATTCGCTTCTACTTTCCTCTGTCCCCCCTTCGCCAACGCCCGGTCCTCCTCAAATCGCAGACCTCTCTGATGGGTCTCCGCTTTGTCCTTCCGCGATTGAGAGTCAAAGAATGTTTACGTTTTTCCCGTGAAATAGGTCTTAAAACGCGTTACCCTATTTCCAAAACCTTTACTTCTCGTTCCGCAATACATCCTTAGGAGTTTTACCCCCCCTGACTTTATCACCATGTGCACAGCGGGCACTCCTTGGATCATGTACTCTCGACGGTGTATTGCCCTTTATTTATAGCTTCCCCCCCCTCATCAATGATTTCACAACCCAGTTTCGTACTTCGCCCTAATATTATGGTTTTTAGGCTCGTTCGCGTCTCCATTTTCTCTGCCGGGCCTTCCCCCCCGTCCTGTGCGCTAGAGTTTTTTCTCCTATCAGGCGAAGATTTTCTTCAGCACTTTGCTTGAACGTTAGAGTCTCTCTAACCTCCCTTGTCCTCGACTGATCCTTGGATCTCGTTTCGTTACTTTTCTTTCTTTTAATATAGAAGTCGTCACGGGCCCCCTTTTAACTTATGGGACCTCGATCGTTTCCCCTTCCGTAAGACGTTAGCTCTATCCCTTTTTCCCCATCCCTGCTAAGAGGCATCTGTCGACTTTCCCCGGCTCCTTTCCTGTCCAGGAGTTCGCCCGTCGATCACCTGACCTTTTTCTCTCTTTATTAAGTGTTAATGGTCTACTCGGCCTCCACTTTCCGTTCCCGCGGCTTGGTCACTCATTTGATTCTCGCATTTCTGCTGCTTTCCCGCATTTTTTTTCTCTATTAATTCGAACCCAGGAGATGGATTTCATCTGTTTCCCTTCCTACGACAGATAGAAAGACCGCCTCCCCTGTTCTCCGTTTTGTCACCTCTCTTTTTTCCGTGACGATCGATTGTTTACCCACATTCCGTCGGCGGTGTCTGGCTGGTTTTACCAGATGAACGGTGCTTTCTTTCTTTTCTTCTCCCGCGCCTCCTTCCTTTGTATTTTTTTTTTTCCCAGAAGGATTTCTCGGCTGCTTTACTTTGTCCCGGCCTTTCCCACTTTTTTTTCTACTTGTTTTTCTTCCCTTCAGAACTATTTCTTAGGACAAATTCTCTATTTGAACCATGCGCTCCAGAGGTACCGTTCGAGCCCCGCTCTACGGATGGTCATTCATTCTTAATTTCTTGCCCCTCCCCCTCTTTTCCCGCGATTCAATTCCGGCGTGTTCCTGACTCTCTTCTCTCCCCTCTCACCAGGGTACGAGCTAGTACATCCCCTCTCTTCTTTTGAGAGTGTAGCCCTTTTATTCCTCGATTTTTTTTAGATACTTTTCTTCTACGTCCGGGTAGCCCTGAACGGAATCCGCAGGCACAATGCCTTTTACTTCTCTTTTCGCTGATGGCGGAAGTGATTTACCGCTATGTTGTTTTTCTTGTTTTTTTTCCCTTTTATTTTTTACTGGATGGACCTCGAAGGGTTTCCCCCCCCTTTTTTTTTTTTCCTTTTTTTTTCGAATGGACAGAGGGACTTTTTTTCCATCCTTTCAAGCCAAAGTCAACGTTTGGAAACATTTTCCTATTTCCTCCTTTGTTTGAGAGATTCAGTTTCCGCGTTTTGTTCGTTTTTTTAAAGATGCAGACTCCCTCTTCCATCCTGGGATCGAGAGGTACCGTTGTATCCGTAACTACCACCCCTACCGTCCCACTTATACACCCTTTTTTCTCCCTCCGCCTTAAACTCCTACTTTCCGTCATTGCATTCTGTTTTTTCTTTTCCGCTTTTTTTCGTATTTGGACCTGTAGTCAGACTTCTCTCCTCTCGGACTTGGGCACCCAAACATTTTGCGACATTTTCGCTCCCAAGATAGCTGCGTTCCCCATGGCCTCGTCTTATTTCTCGTCTCTTTTCTTTCGCTTCTGCCCTCCCCCCCCCTTGCCATTACCCCTGCTCTTTTTTTTTCAGTCGCGACTTACTCCTTCTTTTTTCCCTCGCTTCCAACTGACGGAACTTTTTGTTTCTCATTTCCGACTAGAGAATTTTGAATCCTGATAGTCTCTTTCTGCTCTCTTCCCACCTCATACAGTTGGTTCCCTGCCCTGCACCTGAGTTTTGCTTACAGTTCCCTCCCCCCCCCTATCCCCAATCAGGATATCATTTTTCGTCTTTCCCTGCACCGGTGTCGGTCTTTCCCCTATTCCCCCTCATCCAGCATTCCTCTTTTTTTACACCGTTAATCTCCGAAGTTTCTGCTCTTTCCTCTCCTCCGCTCTTCCTCCTCGTTTCTTGCCACAAAGTGCCCAGGACCGCAATCACCCCTCCTTATGTGATTCCCCCCCTCGTACTGTTACTTCGCGCTTTTTTTTTCTTTCCCAACAGTCTTGCCCCAGAGCATTCCCGTTTCTCTCTTGTCCCATGGGGCTCCACTATCGATCGACATCTCTCCAGATCAGATTGAGAGGACTTCCTCCGACATTCCCCTAGGGAGTGACATACTGACCATCTCTTTCTCTCTTCCTGCAGATCCCCCCCCCTTTCCAATTTGCGACGCCGGAATGTTCCCCTCTACCCTTCTATGAATAACGCGTGATTGTATTGGGTCCCGGTCCGGCCTCAACTGGTTTTTTAGCTATCACCGCCTCCTCTCCTCGATATCAGTTGGGATATGTTTTCTAGAGTTGGCATCCTTTCTCTGATACGCACTCAATCCTAGGATCCTCTCAGTGGTAGATTCTGGTCACCAGTTTCATTCCGCGCGGACCCCTGATGATAATTTGCTCTCTGCATTTCCCTCTCGCCCTGCGGTTAAGTACCTCTTTCTATTCTTTTTTTCAAGCCAGGTAAGGTGTGGCAAAAATTATATTCTTTGTTTTTTTGACTCTTCGACGACTTCTTCAACGCTTTGTCTCTTTTTACGTATTACCTTCGCACCCCCCCCCCCCCCCCTTACAGCTTCGCATCCTCCCCTCTAGGTGTACCTGTATTCGCTACTTGGATAGTTGCAAGCATACCCTCACTTTCTGAAAAGGCTTTCCGGAACCTTAATTTTTCTTTATACCTCTTTTCTTTTGAGGCGTTTTTTTACTACCTTCTGAACGTCTTTTCTTCTGTCCGAGTTCCTATCTTTAGTCTCTTTCTTTTCTTTTGTGTGGGCTTCCCCCTCTATCTGACCTCTTTCTTCTGTTTATCCCCCCTCTCCGATGTCCCCCTACCGTCCTCTTCTTCGTTTTGTCCAGAGTTTCGACACGCGACAAAACGAACTGCCATGCGAAATCTTTCTCGCAAGATCTGTACGCGACGTCGGGCGAGCGGCCTTCCTCTGTACGTTTCTTTGCCAAATGTCCTCCTCTTGACATGCTCGCTAGTGCAACTGTTCTGATTGAAGTTTCTGCCTTTTCTCTTATGTTAGCTAGTAGTAATCTCTTTTCGT
>Ga0179591_1348357_pt1 | contig 11494 bp, 14 predicted proteins | sample CZOMad2_1_08_16f_FD_182891 | JGI IMG/M metagenome (GOLD analysis project Ga0179591, IMG submission 182891) | Vadose zone soil fungal communities from Angelo Coast Range Reserve, California, USA - CZOMad2_1_08_16fungal (PacBio error correction) | ecosystem: Environmental > Terrestrial > Soil >... | reverse complement strand
CCTTCCACTGCAGCCCCAAAAATTGATGGAATGGTTTCTCCTCTCCCCTTTCTGGGAATTACAGAATGATGAAATAATTTTCCGAGGAAGAGTCTCCTCTCATTTTCATTTAATGACCTTCCGGGGAGGCCCTCCGTTCTATTTTTTCGTCGGGAGAGCGGGCTTTTTCCCCTTCTTTTTCATCGATCGCTTTCGACGTATCTATAACAGCGGGGTTGGCCTCAGTTACTCGTCCTTCTCTCATCACCTGCTTCACCTCTCTCTTTCAGTTACTGCTGGCCTTGGTTTATCCCGGTTTTTTGATGCAGGCGTCGACCTGCGCTTTTCTTTTCAGAGGTTTCTTTGTCTTTTGAGACAGAATTTTTGTTTACTGGTTGATGGTGAGATCAGGAGAGGAATCTCGACGGCCTCCTCGAACCCTTTATTTTCGCGCTTTTTATCAGTAGTCCGACCCGCGGATTCTCGATAAAGAGATTGACCCTTGGGCAGGTAGACGGTCTTAAATGAAGATGGGCTTTTTCTTTTGTTCTTTCCGACTTTTTTGGACGATTAAAATCGTTTTTCGCTTCCCCCCCTTCTCCACTCTTTTGTGTCCCCCGGATCTTTCGGTTCCTGAACGATCTGAGGAAAACGTGAGGTGTCCGGCCAGTTGGCGAAAGGTTGGATAGTTGTTGTCCAAGTCGAACCTTAGTTGGGTGGGGCCTCTTACCTCTCAAGGTGATCTTTTTTTGCCGGACTGCCCCTCTTGCGGGTAGAGAGTCGCGGAAGCAATTATAGTCTTTTAGAAGGCGCAATTTTGTTCTCCCAGCTTCTTTTCCAGGTCGTGCCTTTAAGTCAATCTTGTGAATTACCCTGCCGCAGGCGTTGCGCTTTTAATCCACTCTCAGCCGAAGGAGGGACTCCGAATTTCTTCTTACTGGTTCTCCAAGAAACCCTATCTGGATTCCTTGTCTTTTGAATATTTTAGCCTAATCGATTCTTCTGCTAATTCGAGGCCTTTCTTTCTGGGACTCCTACTTCCCATTGGACAGGCAGGCGAAAGGCCCTTCGAGAAATTCGAGCAACTTTTCTGCTTTCGGAATCGTTACCCTTGTTGGTCTCACTTACCCTTTTTTGAGTCATTTCTGAAAAGGTTCCGCGCAAGACATTGACTCGGGTGTGAATCCTATTCCCCACCCTTCTTGATCATGTTTAGCGTGGCGGAGCCTCCCCGGTTCGACACTATTTTTTGGAGTAGCTCCCTCCCGCGCTGGCAAGCTCTGAACAGGACGACACATAGGATCTACCGCTCCCTTACATCTTCTTCGTTGTTAGTTTTTACGTCGTTTTAAGGAATTTCTTTTTCCCCTCTCCGCCGTGTAGGAGTGTATTCCTGAACTTCAAATCGAACCTTTCCCGAATGCAAGCTCCCTTCCTGAACGATAGTAGTCCCCTGAGAGTCCACTCCATCTTATCTCTCTTTCGACCAACTATCGGGTATGAAGAGCTAGTAGTCAGGGTATTTGCCGGAGAGATTGCTAGATAAGCAGGCTTCCATCCAATTGAAGACCATTAGTGTTTCCGAATTCCTAGTTCCCCCGGAGACCGTCTATGGACATTCATTGCGGGAACGTTGCTCCCTGCGTTTTCTTCCAGAAACCCTCATCCACTCTCCCTCGCGTCGTGGTACCCCTCCCTAGAGAATCTGAGAGAAAGCCCCCTCCCTTCCGTTCTTACCGCGGATTTTTCTCTCAGATCTTATCACTTCGTTGATCTCTCGATAGTTTAACCGGCAGCTGGAAGCTTGGCTTTCGAGAGAATGCCCTGTCTTGGACTTAGTGTACTACCCCAATTTTCTTTCCTCCTTTGAAGCATTTCGACTAGAGCAATCTTGGACAGGCTTTTTGAAGCCTCCCTCTTTGTTTTTTGCTGATCATCGTTTCCCTACCGGTTCCTCGAGTCTGTTTTTTTCCTGGTGGTCTTTTCTCAACACACCTGGAGATTCCACATCTCGGACCCATCTTTCCTCAATTTCACTTTCAATGTGCCCTCCCTTGTTATCTTTCTCCCCCCTTTTCACAGAGTATTTAAAAGGGCCTCTGTGGAAGTGGACCCTAAAGTATACCCCCCCATACCGCTTCCCTCCCCCCCCTCTTGTGACCGCTTGTTTAACTTACCCCCCAGGGTGCTCCAAGTCTGCTAGAAATACGACCCTTTCCCCCCATCCAATGTACGAGTCTAATCTTTTTCCTTCTCTTCCACTTCCCCATATCCTACCTCACCTTTTTTTTGAGAGATTGGAACACATACGGATTTTAAATCATTACCCTCCTAATCCCCTCCTTACCGGGAATTCTTCTGATTTTTTTTCCCCCTTTGTATTGTTCCCCCAAATGGTATTTATGCTGCGTCCCAATCCTACTTTTTCACAACGGGTGCGGGAACCTCCTTTTCTTTTCTCCTTTCTCCCTTCCCCTTTACTTCTTCCCTCCCTCAAATTACTTGAACCCCCCTCCCTTCGAACAGAGAGGCCCTTCGGAGCTCTCCGGGTCCCCTCCACCTTTATCCTTATTGGCTATATTCCTCTTTCTCACCTCCCCATTTTTTCCAACATCCTCGTCTGACCCACCCTGATTGGCAGAAGTACGTTCCGCCACGGACATGACGGGAATACGCTGCCCCCTCCCCCCCTCCCTTAAGAAGGTTCGCTTGTCATTCTTCCCATCGATCCCCTTTCCTGACTCCCGATTTCCCTTCCCCCCCGTTCCCGGTGACAAACCCTTTGGGCGAATCCCCCTCTTTCACCGCCTTTGCATCGCTTTCTTTTCCTTCCCTGCGATCTGTTGATTTTTTTCCTGAAAACTCTTCCTCCTCGCTCCCGGCCAACCCCCGCGTTAATGATGTAACTCTCTTGCTATTTTTACGGAAGATCGTTCCAGATAAAGTGATTGTTTTTTCCGTCTGCGCTTCCCAAGCCCCTTTGGCCTGGGTCAGAGTGAGATGGAGTCTTTTATGGATTATGGGCCCTTCCCCTTACCCCTTAACACTTTTAATTCATGGCCCCCCCCGCCTTCTTGAAGCCGATCAGACACCCTCTTTTCTCCTCCCGAAACCCTCTTCAAAGTTTTAGCGTTTCCCAGACGCAGGTCCCCGGCAAATTCTCCTACAGAGCGTTACTAAAGGACCCTCAATTCATTATTTGCGCTTCTTTATTAGCTTGAGCGTGTCGCGCAGTTTTCAGACTTTTCGTTAACAGGTCGAGTGCCTTCGGGCGGCCGAGTGAAAGTTCCCCCCTCCGACTCCTTTTCGAGCGAAGATTTCTTACTTGCCTGAGCGGCTTAAAAATCCCCATAAGTGATCTTTATGTCCTTCTTCCCCGCCCATTTGGATTGGTAATCTTCCTTTTTTTCCTTTTTGGCTTAGAAGTAAAACTCCGCTGGATTACCTAAAGATAAGTAATCCTCTGCGCAATTATTCCCACCTCCCCCCCGAGACCTCTTTCACTAGCCCTCATGGCTTTTTTCTTTTTCAGCATTGGCTCTTCGCTATAAATAAACATTGAGGAATGAGGGCGGCCCCCTTTCACCCCAAAAATATTCCCCCGACTCTTCCTTCTCCCCATAATTCTTCCGTTCCCCGTTCTCCATCCCCCCCGGATAAAAGTGAATTGGCCCTTCAAACCTCGTCTCTCAGTTTCCAATCCTTCTGCTTTTCCCCCTTTTGGGAACGCCCAGAGTGCGGGTCACCCAACATCTACAATTTCGCTCCGTTACATACTCGGTGATCCCTTCCGCTCTTTTTTTCGTTGGATAGTGATGGACCAAACTCCCCGGCGGCCAGTTCCAAACAATACAGTCTACTTCTTCCCCTTCGGCGTAAGCGTAAAGCCGTTCTTCCCATGTGGAGATGTTAGACTCAGTTCGGGCCCCGGCCGCTTAACAGCCATCGGAAAGCCTCCCCACGAAAGGGCTCAAGGTTCACCTTCTTTTTCAAGAACCATCTTTGCCCTGAGAGTCCTAAATCTGATCCTTCTCCAACGGGGCCTCAGCCTCGTTAGTCTTAGAAAACGCAACCCCCTCAACCCACCGCCAGCGAGTTATTCCTTTTCAGGTCCCTTCTTTCTCGTTCATCTTCTGAAAAAGTTTAAGCCTACCCTATCATTTCCGCCGTGCCCAATGAAACATCAAGCTCTTATAGAGCTTTCAGAGACCCCTCTACTCCTCTCTTGACCAACTTCCCCCGTCTCGGATTCCTTCCTTTGACTCCATCAACTTTCCAAAAGCGTTCTCAAACAAGGAGTTCCCCCCATCTAGGGAGCCTTTCGCTCATTTCTCACGCCGTCCATCAGTCCATCCCGCATCGCCTGTTCCCCAATGTCATAAGGCCGTTCTGCTCACGAACGTTCCGCGAGACTTCCACCAAGCCCCCCCGGTGCTCCTACTCTACGTTTTTTACCTCTCCGCGGCGCGAAGCCTTTGCAAAGTCCCTTCTCCTCAGTCTCGTTCGATCCTTTTGCCTTGGCCGCCTGTCAGGAAAACACCGATACCACCAGCTGCGATCCTTCTCGTCGAGGGTGAGTCCTTACCTCCCCCCCTCCGCCCTATCGCAAGAAACTGTCTACTTTTCTCTTTACTTGGTTTTGAGTCCCAGTCCCGAAAGGGCGCTGGCCTTGTCTTGAGATCGGTCTGGCGGTACCGAATTTCATCACCTCGACGCTGGAATCTGTTTAGCAGCGGGTTTATCGTTTTCCGTAAGCTGTGATTTTTTGCGCTCCGATATTTTTCCGCACGGCGCTTCATCGATACGATTTTGCTCGGAGCTATCACGAGGTTTCTGTCAGTCTCCCTTAGCTTTTCCCAACCTGCTTCACCTCTTATGTACGGAGCCGGCTTGAACTTTTTTCTGATGCCGGCGGCCCGAAGGTCGCGCACTTTTTTTTCTTGGAGTAATGGTTGGTCCCTCTTGTATTGTTACTTTTTCTCGTGCGTCTTCCCCCTCTTTGAAGAACGTTCTCGGTTTAGTGCGCCGTCGCCGTTTCTGTGGCCTAGACGACGAATCGTCCTGTAAAGACTCCTCGATAAACTCCGACCTTCCTTTGGGCATTTCCCTTCAATATCGGGGTTCCTTTTCTCGGTTCCTATGATTAAAAGAGAACCTTTCCTTGTTCAGGAGGTTTGTTCGTCGGTAAGACAGATTCCTGGCCAAACTTTTTTCCCGCAAAGTATTTATCAGCTCTCCCCTCTATTTGGGTCATTCTCTTCGTGCCGTTCTTTTGCCGGTAAGTGCTATGCGGTAAGGCGGGCCTTTTAACGACCTTTAGCCCCTTTCTGGCGTAGTTCTCCTCACCTTTGAGTCACGCCGTGGAGTCCTTTGTATTTTACTTAACTGACGTCCGTGGAGCTTGGTAATCACGATCCAGCCGAGGCTGACTCCTCCGGATACTCTGCCCGCATACCTTTCCTTCTTGATTTGGCTTTCGTCGCCCGCGCGCTTAGTCGACTGATTGTCGAGGCTTTTACTCGATGTCTTTTTACGCCTTGCGTGCAGACCCCTTTTAGCGGGCCCCCTCCTTAATGCTGTTTCATCGTAATTGTTATGCCATATTTTGTTATTACTGCCCGGAGCACCAGGCTCCGTGTTGCTTTTCTTTTTGACCTGGCTATGATTCCCGGATATATTTTGATCTCTTTCACCCTGCTATCTTTGCTAAGTTGAGGGGGTTAATATCTCTTTCCTGATGCTTCGCTGTCCGCACTTTTTACACGCGCCACGGGGCGTAGATAGAACTCATGGCACGTAATTAACCTGACCTCCCCACCCCTCCTTCGGTCCAGTCCTCGAGGCTTTCCTGCCGATCTTATTAGGAGCTTACTAGACCCATGGAATATTCTCTCTACGTGTCGTCTGTACTTCTACCGGACGCTTTCCACTCGCACGGCATGAGGCTGTCTCGACCCCTTCCCCAAGATATAACTCTCTCCCCCGTTGAAAACATTGCTTTAATTTGAGGAACCTCCTTATAAGTAGCAGGGACTTTTGATCTTTTTGATAAGCCTGATTTATTGACTGTTTAAAGTGTGTTTTCTTGGAGGACAACGGAATGCCTCTTCGCCATTTCCCTCCCCGGCCATTCCCACGAGTGTCTTTGGAACTTTGGCTCCGCCAGATATTCACAGCTCCATCGACCGTGGCCACCTTCCAATCACTCGTTTGGCAGGCACCAATTCTTTTCAACCGGCCCTCTCTTTCGAAATCGCCAAAGCGTTCCGCCGGCCATTACGCTCCGCGGGTTTTTTCATCCTCCGGTGCCTTCTGCGACTCCGCGTTCGCGTTCTTGGAACGACCGCAGCTTCGCCCACCTTTTGTCACAAGATCTTTTTGATTTTATCTGGAGAGTCTGCGCCCCCAGGTGGGTGCCAGAACTTCCGGCCTTATTCCTTGCGGGTGAGGAGCCATCTTATGCCCAGTTCCATTTTTCCTACGGAACCCCCTTGACTCACGTTCTAGGTCTGGACTGGTGTGCGCTTTTCTCCCCACCTTCCCTCGAGTAAGGAACAGCGAAAAGCTCCCCGGAGACTTCTTTTACTTTGTCCCCCCTTAAGGGCTATTTATAAGTACCTATCTCCCAGTAAAGTAAGTAGTAAAAGGGAAGGTGGAAGTCATCTTCCCTTCTCTAAATCAATCCCCCTTTGCCCATGACAAATCCCCGTGGTGCGCTCATTCTTCTACCCCCACTCCTTTCCTTGAGCCCACCTGTGCAAACTCCGCTCAATTTAAGAGGCGACTTCTGTTCATGATTCTTTCTCCTTCTTTTTTCTTTCATAATGAGATCTCTTTCCCAAGATCGCTTGAACAGAATCACAGCCTAATCTCTCCTTCAATTGATCCGACTTTTGATTTCCGAGTTCCAAACTTTTTTGGATTGTTCCCCCCAAATGGGCTTTGCTGCGACCCAGGCACTTTCACAACGGGTTGACAAGCAGTGGTTTATAATTTCTCTCTCCCACCCACAGTTTCTCACTATGCTGAAGAAAGAGACAGTATCGGACAAGTCGGGGAAGGGGGGATCCTTGGGCCCTTGTTCACCTTCCCGTGAGTTCTTTTTTTATTCCTCAGGTTGTTTAGAAAGACCCCATTCCAATCATGTCAACATACTCTTGGATCTCACCCCCTCTGACCTGTCCCTCCTCTTACCTTTACCTTCCCTCCACAAGTGGTTTCGGGCACATTAACGGACAGCGGCGAGTCGTCCCTCCGATTCAGTTTCTCCTTCATCCCACCAACCTTTATTTTACCACCTGCGGGAGGTAAAAGAAGAGAAAGGAAGGTCTCGCGACTCCCCCTTGCAGGTGTTGAATCCTCCTCCTATTATTCTTTCGATGAAATCTTTGAGTTTCGAACTTCAGAGTCTCTTTCACTAACGGAGCTATGGTTTCCCTCATGAGTTTTTGGCCCCGCCTGGCGCGGTTCGAGCTTTCGATGAGATTGCTTTTTACAACTTTGTCGTGTCCTGGCTGTTCCCTCTTTCCGCAGACCTATTCCGACACTGATTCAGTTTCGCCTACCATTCGGCGTCTCCGCACTTTTCGGCAAATCCCCCTGGATACCCGCGCGACCCCAATGAGCGCCTCTTTTTTGGCGAGGCCTTTTTGGTTGATTTCTTGTCGCGCAAGTTTCGACGTTCGTTCAACTCCGTCTTTTGGCCTCTGGCTGTTCTTCATCTGGCCTTTTTACTCCGAAGTTTCTTGGCGTAGATCAAACTGCGCCCCTTCATTCTTCAATACTCGATTTTCCGTCCCACCGATCCCCGGTGTCGTCATGTATTCTTGGAACTATTCCTCGCTGCGTCGATTTTTTATCTGAGATTCCCCTTGGTCGCGGTTCCTCCCAAGAGATGGCTTATCCGTTTTTCTTCCTGCCCATTGATTCAAACTTCCTCGTTTCGATTCAACACGTATGGCTTTTTCGGCTCCCGTTGTTCGCTCTCCAAACACCTGGTTTTTCGCCCTCCCGGTCGAAAAACATGGAACCCCTTCCGACTTCTATTTACTTTCTTGCACTGGTCTTCTCCTGCGCGCGTTGTTGAAGGCGGCCGGCACCATTCTCGTCTACGAATTCGCAACCAATTGACCAATACTCCGGCTTTTTTTATTGCGACGTGTTCTGCCCTCCATGATTCCTCGAAACGGGTTCCACGATAAAGCCGGAAATTTGGCTTGCTCGCCTTTTTTTTTCTTCGGCTTTTTTCCTGCCCCCGGCACTACAACTACCTTCTCCCGGACCTACAACGGTAGTCGGCGTAAGCGGCGGTCCAGCTTCGGAAACTCTGCCTCCTGGCTCTCTTGACAGGGCCTTCTTTATACTGCCCGCACTTCCGTTACACGCTCTGGCAAGTCCGGCAACACGGGCCCGCGGTCACCCTTCAAGCCTTTCCGATGGAAGCGTGCGCGTTAGCTTCTTTTCTGCCTTTGAATCAAACCAGGTGGCACAATCCTTTATAGTTTCTCCCGTCGCACCCCCCCGCACCTCCCGAGTTCCCTTCTCCCGGCCTCTTTGCAACTTGCGCTCCATTCCCCTCCCATCTTTTCATTGACGGAGAACGAGACCTTCAAGGGACACGCATCTCTCGTCGCCCTTTACTATTCTGTTTACAATCAACACTTTTTTTCGGCACTCCCGGGATTTACGAGAAGCGTTGTCTCGAACCACAACCATCCTACCCCTGTCCCCTAATACAAGCCCCATGCTTTCTCCGCCGTCTTTCCTCCTTAAAGATCGCAGCCGCAGTTAGCCCCCCTCAAACCAAGGGCAAAGCTAACCTAAGGCCTGTTTTGTTTCATGAAGCCCCTCGAGTATCCTTTTTGTTGACTTCCAAATCTCTTCTTCGAAAGAGTGTTGCGAAGCCAGAGCAAAGACAAGGCTCTCTCCTCACTCACATTTTGTTTTCCGGTGGCCCTCTTTCCCCTACCCCTCCAAACCTGCTTCCTCGTCGATTTTATCAGAAGGAGGTTCGCCAAACAGGCAAGACGAAAGAACCAGGCCATCCTGTTTCGCGGATCTCTCTCTTTTCATCGTTGTGTTGTGAGTCCTTTCCTGGGCGATCGAGGCGTTTGGTACCGCCTTTCGAAACCTCTCCTATTCATTTTGTTTTTCTTCTTGACACGTGCAGGGAGTCCCTCTGGTCGAGCTCTTTGAGGAGGTCAGAGATCATTGCTCGCCTTCTTTTGCTCTTCTTTGAAGCGCTCTTTTATTACATCACGGGGTTCGTCCTAATTTCGCTGAGCTTTTCTCACCTGTCCCCCTTTTTTTCTCTAGGTTTCTTGAACTTTCGAAATGCTGGGGGGGTTGGGCTGCGGGTTGAAGCTGATGACTTTTGGTGAATTCCGGGTTTTTTCGCTGGTTTTCTTGCTATTACTTTTAACCCGTCGAGCGTCAACCTTCGCCTTTGAAGACCGAGATCTGAGTGCCGCACCGTCGAGGGTATTTCAGACGCTGCTAGAATCGTTTTCTTGGAACGCGATTTCCCAAGAGCTTGCTTGTTCTGTTTTTTTTCGACGGCTCCTGGTTTTTTTTTTTCCCTCAGTTTTATTTGCCCTTTTGTTTTTTGTTTGAAAGAGCGATGCCCTAAATTAACTCCCCTTTCCCCTCAGCTGCCCTTTTTTTTTTCTTTTCGTTAACCCTGAGCTTGCTTCCCCCTTTAGGCCCCAAGTTGGCGCATATTGTGCTATCGTTTTCTTTCTCGATATGTCTTGTCATCACCCCCGAGTGTCTCCCTTGACGATGAGGGTATTACCTTGGCACCCCTGCCTCCCTTTCCCCCGTACGCTCCCATCTCCAGGAGTTTCCAGAGAGTTTACAGATTACGCGACGCCTTAGTCCTGATCCTTTGTGGACCCCCGACTTCTTCGTTTTTCTGGTCACCCCTTAGCTCTCTGGTTAGTGACCGTTGGGATGCTCAAAGTTTATCCTCACGATGATCTAATTGTCGTGTGCTTTTTAACTAAATTCTTCTCTCAACTTCGTCTTAATGGCCTTTAGAAGACCGTATAGACTAGATTTCAGGAGACTTCCCCCGTCTCCTTTCATGGCCGGCGCCGGACTAGAGACGGTGATCATGATGAATCGTATTTAACATGTCGGCGGCCACAAGTTTCTTTGGGTTGATTGAGAGCGACATGATGACCGGTGCTATCCAGGATCCCTTCAAAAAACGGCTTTCGCTTTTCCCTCCCCCCCGGTTTTTTCATATGCGCATGGGATGAGACCGTAGCGGTAGCTCAGTCCTCGAGGTTGACGGCTCCCCTCTCCCCCCGTCCTTCATTGAACTTCCCCCCTTTGATCTCCTGAAACTCGATCTCTTTTTGGTCGTTGAAGCCGATATACTTAGGAGACGTTGCAGAACGCCAATGGACCTAGGCTCTCAGACGGTTTTCGGACCTTCATTTCCCACTCCCTCTTTCACGCTTTTTGTGATTAGCAACCTTCCTCAAACGCTCCCTCACCTTTCTGAGATCTCTCGGCAACAAGACAAACGTCCTGATCTTTGGTACTGCCTTGTAGTAAGGGAGTTGCGCCTCCCTTCTATGACGCTCTTAAGGGTTGTAGTCTGGAAAACTTTTCTTGTCCATAGGATTCGCCCAATTCTTTGGAAAGCTTCCCCCTTTCCTTTTCGAGGGCTTACTTTCCTGAAGAACACGATAGACCCCCTCCCCCCCTGCTGTGGCTCCTTTTTAAAAATACCTGCGACATAGGAGAGCGCCCACGACGCCGTTTCAGTTCCATGCTCCTACTACTCTTCTCGCTCACTACTTTGTTGGCGCCCCTTTCTTCCAGGCTGATAGTTCCCTTCAGAGGGAAGCTCTGGATAGCTTAGCGAAATGAGCCCGCCTGAGGACCCGACTCCCCCCTTAACATTCTTCTGATTATTTTATAGAATTTTCTTGCACAGGTGTTTCCCTCTACGGAATTCTCCCCCCCTTGGAGGGTGATGAGAATCGTTTTTTCACAAGTTAAAGGTATTTTCCCCGGTAATCCATGCAGTCCTCCCCCTTTTTTCCCATGTTCCTCTGGTCTCTTTTCGCCCCCCCCCCTTTCGAGACTACAGACTATAGGAACAGATCCGCATTAGAAGGTGAACTCCTTTGCGCCCAAGGTCCGCTTTGTTTGTGCGTTCTCCCCAGTTCTCCCCCTTCCATCAGAGAGTCCGGGTGCGGGTAGGTTGACTCTCTCCCTAAACGATTTTTTTTTCCCTTGACCCGGCGTCGCCAGCATCTAAAAAGCCTTTTGTCCCCATCCACTTGGTCTTCGTTTGCCTTCAACAAGTACGGATTCCCTGTAAGGCTTCTTAGGCTGTGAATGATTCTCAATCCGGATTTGTTCGTCTCTATCTTCCCCCCTTTTGTGTTCCCCCTCTTTCCCCAGCTTCCACTCATAATCGACCCCCTTGATGTTACTCGTTTGCCCACACATTCCTTCCCCCGCAGACGGTTCTTGACAGTGTTTTTCCCCCTTCTTT
>Ga0179591_1273635_pt1 | contig 11494 bp, 14 predicted proteins | sample CZOMad2_1_08_16f_FD_182891 | JGI IMG/M metagenome (GOLD analysis project Ga0179591, IMG submission 182891) | Vadose zone soil fungal communities from Angelo Coast Range Reserve, California, USA - CZOMad2_1_08_16fungal (PacBio error correction) | ecosystem: Environmental > Terrestrial > Soil >... | reverse complement strand
TCTCCCTTTACATCTCATCATAACTTTTTCCCTCCACACCTGCTTCCCCCTTTCCCCCTCACTCTTTTTCAATACAGGAGTAAAACGGTTCTCCCTTTGATGGCTTAGAATTTCCACGGAACTACTAGATATTGCTCCCCCCTACGCACGGTTTTCGCCTTAAACGTCCCCCAGACTGAACCGCTGCCTCCCTTTTTCTTTTACTTCCTGTAGTCCTTCCCCTTTCCCTTCCCGCACCCCCTGAAACTCCCCCCCCGTTCCTCTTTTCCTTAAGTTTGCTAGCGCCGGCTCGGTTCGCATTTGGTGATGGAATCCGAAGCCCTTACGCGACGCGTATGTAATTTTTTTACAGGCTTCTATTCGGTTTTGATTTCTTCCCGGAATACCTAGAGGGTTGGGTGTTTTTTTCTTGGTTTTTCAAATGCTTGGGGAAACGTATCGGGTTGTCTTCCTTCCATGGGTCTTCTTCTCTTGAACTCGGAGTACTCTCCTTTTCCTTAGAGTGTTGTGTGACACGACGTCTTGAGCGCTAGTACGACCAGGGGCCGGTTTTTTTTTTTTTTTTTTGAGTATTCTGCAGTGAGGCCGAAAGAAGCCGTCACTCAATCTAGATTACCCCAATTTACCCACCAAACTATAGATCTCCGATGCTTCTTTTTGTTTCCCCCTGGGCTTCACTTAGTTTGCGGTCCTAGCTCCCCTGTCTTTATTTGTCATCCCACCCCCTTCCTTTTCATTTTTCTCTTGCGTAAGGAAAATACTTTTGCCGTTTTTCGGAGAACTCTTTACCTTGCTTGAGTCAAAAGGAGCGATGAACGGAGCGAGTAAAGGCAGCCAGATTGGCGTGTGGCCCCGCCCTCTTGTTCCCTCTTCCCCTCCCCCTCAGACTTTGAAGAGGTTTAGCCAGCCCGCAGGGTGATGTCTTCGTTGTGCGGTACTATGAGCCATGGCTTTCCTCCCACCCTCCTATCCCTCCAAGAAACCGTTTCCTTTTTCCATGCCCGGCGTCAGCGGACTGGACAATTTGCGCCGCTTTACGGACTTTGCTTCTTGTTCATTCGTTGTTCCCTTTTTCCGACAATTTTTTCTGTGAGGAGAGACGTCTTCTGATTCCCTGTCTGCTTGAAGGACCCTCGCGGCACGGGAGTTGGTTCTCTGGGAGACCAATTTTTTGGCTCGATTCTGTGTCGTAATCGGGCCCTTTGCTTCCATGGAGCCATCTCTTTCCGACCCCTTGGTTTGTTTTTTCTTCTTTTAGTCTGTGGAGAGAACCCGTCCCCCCTTTCCCGAGAAAAACCATTTTCTTCCAGTCAACAAACTGATTCTTCATATTTGCTGTTCCGCATCTTCTTCACACTGGCCTTTTTTTTTCTAGGTGCTTCTTCCTCTCTCCTCAACCAAGTGATGCACCCCCTGAGTCCCCCCCCAACCCACCATTAGACTGTGCAATGCGAAAATGTTTCTTGATTACTCTACCATCTGCTTCCCCCTGTGTTATTTTTTCTCCCATTGCGCCCTTCTCCGGTGGCTCCTCAAAATTGCCCAACGGACTATTCTCCTACGTGTTTTTCCCCTTTTTCTTTTTTCGGGGGCGGATCGATTTTCAGCTTTTTTGTAGTCTCAGCCCTCTCTCTTTCCCTCACTCCCTTTGTTGAGAGGCTCCTTTTTGTGTTTCCTAGCGGGTCCCTCGTACCTCAAACACTAGACCGCTTTCCCTCCTTTAGTTAATCGTCCCCCAATTTGTTAAATTTTGCTCTTCCCTCTTCCCCCCCTCGCATGGAGTTTTCTCACCTTTTTACCACCCATATAGTTCCGATTGTTCTTCTGGTCCCAACTTCATCAGAAAGCCCCCCAGATTTTAGTCTCCTCCCCGTTTATACTTTTTTTTTTTCCCCTTTTTTTTTTAAGAAAGTTGGATCTCTCTTCCCTCTTCCCTTTGCACCCCGTCTTGGACCTGTGCAAGAGACTTTCTAGACGAAAGCCCTAGAATCCTTGTTTTTTTCTTGTTCTCTCTTTAGTCTTTCTTTTTTGTCTGCCACACTCTACAGATCCTTCCCAGCACACGGGGGCGGACGGGAAGTCTCCTCCGCAAATTAGCCTTTCCTTCCCCTCCCCCTTCTTGTACCCTTCCCCCGCTTCCAACAAAACATTTTTTTTCCTAAGACTCGCCCTCAGGAAATTTCCCAAGGCCGCACCGAGGGAACTCAGTAAGTCAAGCCCCTGACTTTCTTCTAATCATCACCTTTCTCCCCCACTTCCACCTCTCACATTAGTCAACGTTCTCGTTGAATCATCAGCGCGGCCCAATGTTGTACTTATATGCTTCTTTCTTTCTTCACTTTTCTTTGAATTCCCCTCCCTTTGAGTTGTGAGGCGCATGAAATGCAATCCCAACTAATCATTACAAAACTGGCCCTTTCTGGGGCGTCGGTCCACAGTTGTTTTATTTCCAATCTCCAACCATCCTTTTTCTCTTCTCATCTCCACCTCCCAGATCCCCTCTGAGGATCACTAGCCTTATAGCAATCAGTTTCATACCTAAATTGGTCAATCAATGGGCTTGGAAGAGATGCACCCCAAGGAGGTCATGTCCTCCCAGAAGGATGAACCTGGTGGATCACACGAAGAACCTTCACCAATTTTCTTCAGAGGCGGATAACTTACTCACACCCCTCCCCCCCCTCCGTTTTTTCCCCCCGGGGGTGTCCCACCCTGTTGGCGGAAATCTTCTTGCTGGGTCTGTCCTTTCTGCGAGCCTCCATTGCGCCTCGTCGCACTCTCATGCTTCCTTCCCCCTTTTTTTTCCCCCCCTCTTCCCTCCTTCAGATCCACCACAAAACTCCGTTCTCGCCGCAAACTGGCAGGAAACCCTCCCTTTTTGCGATTACCCCTTCCCTCCCACGACTTCCTTTTCCCCCAAGACCCAGATTCCATCCCGAACCAGCCAACAAGCGATTGATCTGTCTATCCCTATCGAAATGCTTGACGGAGGCCACAATTAGAGCCTTGTCATAGGCCCCCCCCTTTTAGAAGTTCACTCGCCTTCCCCTTCTCGGATGGAGTAGGGGTTCTTTCCCTGGAGGCCGGATTTCCCTACACTTCGCTCAGCAATCAAGCGGCTTCGCAGAGCATTGCGGCTTTATCTGACACCCCCTTTTCTTTCCCCCTTCTCTCTTCTTTAATGATGTAAATCCCCTCCCTCCCCTTTTAACTGGCCCCCTTACTGCTCACCCCAAACCTCTCGCTGTTCTCCAATTTGTTTGCTTGATCCTTTCTGATTTACTTTATCCTCTCTTTCCCCCTTCTCTGTCTTTTTTTGATCTTAAAGTTGGTAAATGCCTCCCCTCAGCCCTTATCAGTTCTCCACCCCCCTTGGACCCCTCTATCTCCCCCTCTTTTCACTCCGTAGGCCCGGTAGAATTCCGGGTGCTGGCTTTAGATTTACAGGCCCTCCTCTCTCCACCCCGTCCCCCTTTTTCTTCCTCCTCATTCCCTTCCCCCTTTCTCTGTCCCCAGAAGCGCTTGCTTACCTTCTCTGTCTCAGTATAAATCTTTCCTCCCGCAACTGAACCCAAATCTTCCGACTCCCCGGCGCGTGCGTCTACCCCCTGAGTGCCTATTCCTCCTCCCCTTACCGAGTTCTTCTTTCCCCCCTTTCCCTCCTGAATGGAGTCTGTGATAGCAAATCCACGCGCTGGTGGGGCTGTCGGGTCCATTACTTTGTTTTTCCAGTTTCCTCTCCTTTTAATTGTCTTCCTCTCCTAAAAGGGGCCCCTTCGGTCATGAACGTTGACTGAGAGAGGCGTGAGCAGTCAGTGCTCAGGAGGCGATAGTTCACTCCCCTGCGTGAGACTCCCTTTCTTTCTCCCCTCATAGTGGAGGAGAGCATTCAAGTAACCGAACCTCATCATCGTTTATAACTTCATGCTGCAGTTTTGGACCAAAAGTGCTTAACAGTTTACGCCCTTCTTCTCCTGGTTCTCCCCCCCCCAATGGAAGACTTCTTTCTTTACCTAGTGTGGTCTTTCTTGCCGGCCGGAAATGGCCCATTTTGAGTGAAAATTTCCTAACCTTCTCTTCTATCCGAAGATACATTCTTTTCCCTTTTAGAGGTATGCGAATCATCAGAGGTGCAATTGCTGTGAAAGACGTAATGTTCCTACACGACCGTTTCTCAATTTTGGTGTTCTTTTCCTTTTGCCCCCCCCGAGAATAGATCCTGTCTTTCTCAGATGCTTTTCAGTAACTAGTCGGCCTCTCCCGTTACGGGCTTCAGAGGCAACATTCTGGCTTTCCCAGGCTTTCTCCCCGATGCCCTTATCCTTGTTCCTTTTTGCATGGTACTAATTTTCTTAGGACGAATCTCTTCTTCGGCTGATTGAGAAGGCCTCGGGCGGCGGGTGAGAGTGTTTTCTGCTGCCATTTTTTGAGTCTATTTGTGTGTTTTCTTTTTCTCTTTCTTCCGTTGCTTGAGGACTTGTATCCTCTCCGACCGTTTTTGTGCGGGGAATATGTTAGAGTGCGCGCCCCACGCAACGTCTCTGACATTGGACTCCACCCCCCCCCTTATTTCCCCTGGTATTTTCCTTTCTCTCCCCGCCCTATCTTCCCCCCCCAAGGACAAGAACTGGTATCTTTGATCCGGCCTCCGGCAAAAGTGATGAACAAACACACACACCCCCCACCCCCCCAACCCCCCCCCCTGTTTAACCCCCCCCCTCTTCAGCGTTTTTTCGCAAGGCCTCCACAATATGTTGCTTTCGTTTTCCAGATACCAACCGATGCTGCTATCTTGTTGTATCCTTTCTTTTCTCCTTCTTTTTCTCCGTCCACCCCCTCCCCCCCAACCCCCTTTTGACTGTCCCGCTTCAATAAAGGAGTGTTTCCTCCCTTCTATTTGAGTGGTAGGGCTTTGAGCTCATCAGCAATCTCCATACCCTCCGTTTTCTTTCTCTTTCTTGCTGTATTCTTTTCTCCCCCCCCGTAAATCCCCCTCCCTAGACCGTTTGATCCAAGCCTAGTCTCATCCAAGTCATTTGGGGAAATTTTTGATCAGCATTTTGGCCGAACAAAAGACCCCCTTCGTAAATTCCTCTTTCTTCGGCACTTTCCTCCAACAAAAACTATTCTTGCTCTACAGTTTGCGTCTATTTTTTGACCCTTGCATAACCGTTTGCCCTCTTTGGAACCTCTAAACTCGTTTTCCCAAATGGGCCTCATGTGAAAGATGAGCTGAGAGGGAGAAAGACACATGACTCCTTTTTTCTTGTCTGGTCTCTTTGTTTTTTTGCTCTCCTTTCGAGTTGGTGAGATAATCTCACAGATCCCCAGCCCAGGGTTTTTTTTTGCCTAATTTTCCCCTCCCCCCTTTTTCGGCCTTAAAGCTCCCCCCTTTTAAATTAAGAACATCGAACCACCCGCTCTTCAAAAAGTGCCAGCGACGCGCAGTCCCCCAAAGGCCTTCCTCACGGCCCATTAATATCTCAATACTTCCTCCTTCCCCTTCAAGACAGGGCTTGTCCCTTCCCAAGTTTTTCCAATTCTCCCCGCTTAGGTAGTTCTATTTTTTTTCCAAGCGCGGCCCAATGTCCTTCCTACAAGAGCAATGGATCTTCATTTCTCTTTTGATCCCTTCCCCCTCTTGGTCTTTTGAGGAGAAGGAAATGCTTTCTCGACCCAACCTCGACCATACCAATTGAGCAAACCCCCCCCAAACCCCGGGGGGTGGTTGAGTCTCCGTCACCTTCGTAGGCTTTCATACCTGTCACAAACCCCCCTCTTTCGGGATTGCGAAGATGACAGAGCCCCCCCCCCCCCCGAGCTGGATGTTCCCAGTATATTTCTTCTTTTTCCTCCGGTACCTTTCCCTCTCCCATTTTTTCTCCCCCCTGGGAAACTCACTCGCCGATCGTCAACCTGCTTTCGGCTCACTCCGCCTTCCTTTTTTGGCGCCTTACCTTTCATCCTCTTCATTCCCCCCCTCCTCTTTTCCTAAGTTTTTCCCCACTCTCCGAATGAGGTTTTCGCACACTTCTTGCTGCTGGGTCTGGACGCTGCGCGCCCTTTTCGTTTTGCTCTCTTGGTGCTCCACCTGTTTTTGTGTTGCCTCTCCCTCTGCCCCTTTCGCTTAAAAACCAAACTATTTCCCTTATCGCGAACCCCACTTTTCCGGCAACGCCTGAACTTGCACGCTCATACCAATTCCCGAAACCCGACGTGTTCCCCAAGATGACCCCAGCCACCCTGTTCTTGAGCTGTTCCCCCCCCTCCTCATCGGAAAATGCTGGAATTTTTCTTTTTCCCATTCTCGTAAGGTTCTTTTTCTTTTTCCAGCCCAACTTTCGCGACCCCTTCCCGACTTATCTAAGGTTGTTTGGGGGTTTTTGATTCCTCCAACTTTTTCCGATTCTTCCTTTGTTCTTAGACCGAGCAAAAATTGGGCAAGTTTTAAGCGGCAACCTTCTGTAGTATCTCCAATATCTAGTTCCTTGGATTTTTTTTCCCCTTCAAGCCCTCCCCCCTTCCTCTCATTGTAAAGACTGCTTACCCCCCATCTTTATTTTTATTTATATGTTGATCTTGTCTTTCTGTTGAGAATTTACACGTTCTCTCCTGTTCCTCGTTTTTTTTTTTTCCGATTCTCCCCTTGGAACTCTCACGTAAAAAGCAAAGGCTACCAGCTTCCAAACCTGTACGCTCCCCTTTCTCCACTCTTTTTCTTTTTCCGTAGGTAAAAGTCCTTTCCTGGGTTGACTTCTTCGAGCTTACAATAGGAACTATTTATCACCCCTTTCTACTTTCTCACGGCCAAAATCCCTTCCAATGCCCCCCCCCCCCCCCAAATTTGCTTGCGAAGCTGCTACTCCATGTCTGACCTGTTGTAGAGACCCCCCTTCCCGGATTGAAGACCAAATGAACCAAAGCATTAAGACAGGCTGATTTCGTCCGACTTTTGAGAATCCTCCTCCCACTCTTATTTTTCCTCGTTGCCTAACAGGTTCAGCATTTCGATTAGTCGTGACTCCGACAATTTTCAACTTCTTTTTTTTTTTTTTGTTTCCCTTCCCTCCCGTTTTGTCCTTAGTATTGTTTGGTCCTTTGGTATGTTTTTTTCTTAGGAAAGGGCGGCGTCGTTCTCCTTAAGTTTGCGCGAGCCTCAGGATGAGTTTTTATTTTTTTTCTTTCGATTCTTCGTCCCTCTCTTACACGACCATTGATTCTCCTTTCCTGCGGGAGCAGATTGGAGTTCGCGCAGACATTAAAGGACCAGCAGACTTATCCGATGATGCTGTCTCCCCTCCTTTATGTTAAAATTTTAGGGTATTCCTCGATAACTTGGTCTCGTGGGATACACAACCCCAAGGAAGGCATTAGGGTCCGCCGAGCTTTGATTTTCCATCCTAAATCCCCCATCTGTCGTTTCCCCCCAAGGGAGACCCTTTTCATTGACCGGATACTGAGTTGACACGCAGATAAGCAGAGGTTTCTTAGTCCCCGCAACGATTTTTTTCCCTTTTCATTTTTCAAATCCCCCAGACGACTGTTCCTCTTTCTCCCCCCAGAAACTTCGCAACTTGTGCTGTGACTCTTTGGCGGAATATCTTTGCGCCTCACGCCCATTTTTTGCTTTCATTCAACAATTCTGACTTCTTCTTTCGCCGATTCCTTCCCCCCCTCGAGATTGAACCACATTTTCCTTAGTGATTTCTGATTTCCTTGGGGAATTTTTTCTCCCTGAGCGAGGGTACGTACATCCTCTATTTTCTTCCTGCCTTTTTTAGTAACTTCCAGGGGAGTTTTTTCTCTGGAGGATGATTAACACTTTTTGAGCGAGATTTCGTGTGTCGTATTTACCGCTACTGGTTGCTCTGTAGAAGCTGCCCCTACTCCCCCGTTTTCTCTTTTCTTTTCTCTTTTTGGAGAGGAAACCGTCCCCCCCCCTCTCGAGAGCCTACACCTGCGATCCAGCACACACGGAGTCTTCTAATGGGGCTGTTTTCTTTCTTCTTTCTTTTCCCCGGCCAAATTTTTTTTCTAGGTTCACGTTCTAAGCTCGAAAACCTTTTCTTCAAAAACTGACAACCCACTTAGTACCGGCTGTGCAAGCCTGCTATGCGTTCCCTGTCCCCTTTTTCCAGTGGTTTCCACCTCCCCCCTTTCTTTCCCCTTCATTTGGTTTTTCTCTCGTCCCTCTAGGCTCTGATAAGCCCCAAACACTGCCCAACAGTGAGGCGCTGAGACTAAGGCGTGGCACTGTTCTTTAGTTTTTTTCTTGTCCCTTTCCCGCATTCTTCTCCTCCCTTCCTTTTTTTTTTTACGCTAAATAAGTTGTTTGAGAGAGAGGCGGCCTAAGGATGTTCAAGTCCAAGTCCACCTACCAACCATGGTTCCTAATATTCCCTTTCCCCTCTTTGGCATTGTGTCTATTAACCCCAAAGGAATTTTCTCTGGCGAACCCCAGAACATAGTCCATAGTAGTGTCCCACTTTCTTTTTTTTCACATATTTTTTTTTCTTGCCCTCTCTTTTTTTTTTTAATGGGTTTACCCTTTTGGTTTTTTTGCCTCATGCGTCGGCCGTCTCCCTAGTCAACAGTGCTGGCCAGAGAAGCTGCTTCCCCTCTTCATTTTAAGACTTTTTTTTTTTCTGGACCTCCTTTGTTTTTTTTTTTCCCTCGATCGTTTTAGTCTTTTTTTTTTTTGAGCGCCCCCCCCTATAAAAGCAGAAACACACGGGTTCGGGAGGGGCAGGTACTTCTCCTTACTCAAGCAGCCCGCTAATCACAGGCAATCCCAATTTCTGTCCCCTCCTGACTTTTTCCCCCCTTCCCTTCCCGTCCCATCTTGCTTCCCTCCCCGTAAGAAGCCTTTGTTCCTTTTCGTTCCTTCCTAACTTTGCTTTCTGACAACTTCCCCCTCTGACAAGCTCGTTTCCCCCCCTGTACACTGCTTCCCCGGTTCCCCCCTTTCCCTCTTCCTAGGACATTTTTTCTGAGGCCCGACTTGTATGCATTGCGTTTGCGGCTCGGCCAATGATAGTCTTCAACTTGCATCACCTTCCTTTTTTTGGACTGCTCTTTTTCCCCCCTCTGTTGTTTTATCTTTCTCACCCCCTTCGATGCGTTCTCCAGCGATTCGGATGGTCGTCTGCTCGCTACTTCTGTCTTGGCTCCCCCTTTCCCCCTCTCTCCCGCTCCCCCCCCCCCCCCTTTGACCCCAAGAGTTCCTTTTCACTCATTCCTTCCTTGTGGGATAAAAAGAAAGCAAGACAAGATCTTCCAGCCCCGTTCTCCTCTTTTTCCATCGCTGAATTCCCTTTGTTCCCCTTTTGTGATGGCGGTTCTGAGAGCATCCATGCGCGCGGCCCGCCTGCGGTTGCTCATCGGCGTGAATTTAGCTTCTAATTTTCCCCCCCCCCCCTAACTGTCCTTCCCTTCCCTCCTTGAAAATGGATTGCCCTTCTTTTTCCCACGAGCTGACAACCAATTCCCTAAAAAAGAAGTGTCCCCACGATTTCATGCCCGACACCGACCCCTGCGTTGTTTTTCTCTATCCTCCCCACTGTTTTCCCTTTCTTCCTCTCTCCGGATTTTCCTGCTTTTTTGCCCTCGGTTAGAACCAGATTGCTCGGTATAGTGGGCGTCGGGGTTCATTTTCGTCATGTTCTCCGTCCACCGGACTCAGATGGAATTATTTCGCTCTCCCCCCTTGGCAAGTTTCCTTTCCCCTTCTTCCCCTCCAACGGTGGTTAGGATTTTTAAGTATCTGTCTTTTCCCTCTAAAGCCAGACCACCGGGGGTATTCCAACGACGGATCTGTTCTTCCATTTTTTTTTGCCATTGATCCTTTTTTTTTCTTCGTCCCCTTTCCCCGGTATATAGATATTTAATCCCTTTTGTTTTGAGAGAGCTAATTTTGGCCCTGCGCAATCAGAAATTGATAATGCACCTTTGTGGGGGTGGGTGTGTGTTGGTTGTTTTTTCAGTCAGCCCTATTTTCCCCCTCTTTCCCTTTGAGTCCTTTTTTCGTCTTTAGATACTTTCCCTTAGGAAAATTACGAAGATGGATCACCTACCCGCCACGGGTTTTTCGGGAATTGCCCTATGGCCCAATTGTGCTTGCGAACGCCCTTGCTCCATGAGCGCCTTTGCTTAGACCCCCTTCCGCTCCCTCCCCTCCCTTTCCCCAAGAATCTTTTTCACCCTTCGCCTTCCCTGAGCCTTTCCGGTTCCATTTTTGAATAGGAATAGAATCAACCGCGCGCGGATGGTCTTTATCAATTGATTTTGTTTTCGAGACCCATCCTTTCTTTCTTTTGGTAGGTGTTTCCTTTCCTCTTTTTTGCCTGTCTTTTTATTGCCCGTCGCGCGTCCCTTGGGGCGTTACGACAGTTTTTTCGGCGGACGGCCGTGAGAAGTGTTTTTCACCCGTGGCTTATTCGCTCTTCCCCCGCCCTTTTTTCTTTCGAAGAAGTCTGGCTGAGATAGTTGAGGCGCGCAACGTCCATTTTTCACCAGCAAGTTTTTTTATCGCTTATTTTTTGTTTCCCCCCTTTCAGGACAACGTCTTGCGTTCCCGATTTCTAACTGGCTCAGTGGGATCCCACAAAGGAAGCCTTCGGGCGTCCGGACAATCAGTTTCGGTCAACTTTCTTTCGGGAGGCCCCAATTGAGCGCTTCCACTGGATAGTTCTTTCTTCTTCCCCTCCCTCCGCAGGGCGGTTCTTTCCCCCTTACACGTTTGTTCCCTGTGGGAAAGCACGACGACTGTGTCCCCAGCCCCTTCCCTCCCCTGGTTTGGTTGTTGTTTTTTTTTGTTTTTTTGCTTTTTTTTTGAATTCGAGATGGTCCTTTTCTTTTTCAACGCCCTCTGCTTGTACTTCCTCCTCTTCCTCTCCATGGCCGGGTCCAGAGTTACGGACCACCATTTGGCCTCCCGCTTGACAGGAGTTTCCTCAATTTTTTTGTAGCTGGACGAAGACGGCTTGCTTCTTGTGGAGGAATTCCCTTTAGGAAGGGCCTTTGAGCTTTTTCTTTCCCCCCATAGCTGCTGGCGAACAATTTTTGCGCGCTGTTTCGTAATTATGGGCTGCTTTCTTTCTTTTTTTCATGAGAAGATGGACCCTCCCCTCCCCCCCTTTTTTATTCCTTTTCTTCATTTGAGATCTTCTCGCCACAGAAACGTGCGAGCACTACCAGCAAACACGTATTCTTCAATGGCTGTTCTTCTTTCCATCTTTTTAACCTTGACCCCCCTCCAAGGTTTGACTCTTTTTACGGCCTCCATGCTTCGCAGTGCTTAAGTTCAAAACCCCATTCGGGCGCGTGTAGCATTCCCTAAAACTGTTTTTCTTTTCTTCTGCATGGTTCCCCCATCCTTCCTATCTTGTTTTTTGTGCTCGCTTCTGCTGCAGCAACAACCTTCCCCCAACCCCCGTTTTTACTTGTTCCCTCTCGATAAAGGTGGGCAAGATTTCTATGGTAGGTGACCTAATTT
>Ga0179591_1239404_pt1 | contig 11495 bp, 11 predicted proteins | sample CZOMad2_1_08_16f_FD_182891 | JGI IMG/M metagenome (GOLD analysis project Ga0179591, IMG submission 182891) | Vadose zone soil fungal communities from Angelo Coast Range Reserve, California, USA - CZOMad2_1_08_16fungal (PacBio error correction) | ecosystem: Environmental > Terrestrial > Soil >... | reverse complement strand
CTCTTATTGACTCCTATGAAAGAAGTTCCTCTAGGGCATTCAGGGGGCTATTTTTTTTCCGAAGATTCGGCCGAATCTCTTTTTTCCTTTGTGCGTCAGAACAGTCCTCTTCCCGTCTTTGTTAGTCCCCCTTATGGGCGTCTTTCGCGACGCCTTCCGAGGTATCCAAACCCTTTACCCGAGTTGTTTTTCTTGCCCCTTTTCAAGCTCCCTTCTTTTCTAGAACCGAGTTCCGTATCGGGGGAAACTCCTAGTCATTAACTTAGTGTAATTAAACCGTTTTTCTCCTCCCCGTTGATTGTTGCTTTCTCTTTTCCACCTTTTAGGAAAATCGGGCGCATTTGCGTTGCTTTCTGATATCTCCCTTTTCATTTTTCTTCGTCCCCTTTTCCTTCTGATGTGTATTCACCACAGGGTCGTTCTGTTCTCCCTTTTGCTGTTCGCTATTCTGATTTTTGTCCTCTGGGTAAACTTTAGCTACGTTTTTTTTTTCTTTCTAATTCGGCGCTTCTTCTCGCTGCTCGGCCTCTGTTCATGTCCGGCCCTGAGAATTTGGCTTCGCCTGGTATCGTGCTAAGCCAGTTCCCTTGGCACACCGCTCCACGAAAATTTTTTGCTTTTGCCTTTCTTTGTAATGGGGTAACTCTGCTTACCTTTTTTATTCACATTTTTTCTCTTTCGGTTCCTTTTTTCCTTTGGCCGCTTCGGATGCTTCTTATCGACCTTCTCTCATCCTCTCTGCTTTTTTTTCTTCCTCACGGGATTCTCTTGGCTTGCGGAGTACAGTTGCTATTTTTTGAGTTTCTTCCTTTCTGGTCATCCAGGAGGCAAGTTCTTTTTTTTTTACTTTTCATGTTACGAACTATCAGCTTCGGCCTCCAGGGTCCCCCCCTTAGCCTTCTGTCTGGATCCTTCCGAAGCACCGTAGATTTTTGACGGCTTGCTTTGGTTACTCTTCGTATATTACAGTTTTTTTTTCCCTCGACGCGTGGGCCAATCTTCTGTGCGCAGCCTGTCCTTTTCTCGCAGGTGGATCTCAGCTTTCAGGTTCACTCTTCGGCTTATCCGTTGACTCTTTTCTTCCTTTCCCTTTCGGTCGGCCCCTCTCTTTTCAGATGACCCCCCCGTCTCATTTCAGGCTTCGCTCTCCCAGCGTTTTCTCTCCGATTGGGCACTCTTTCCGCTCCAGTCGAGCGTTCCCTCTGCTGTAATCCTAGTTCGCCCTCGCACTCTCACGCTTTTTCCTCCCCGGCCGGTGATTTACGGTCATTGTTTCGTTCCTCTATCACCCCTCTTCTTCTGACTTGCTCCACAGAAGTTCCTGCTGTCGGTCCCTTTCGATCAGAAATGACCGCGTTATGGTTTTCTTTTTTGTCCACCGTATGGTATCTTCCTTTACGCCCGGTCTTTAGAGGCAATTTGCCTAATTCTGCGTTCTTGCTGGACTGCATGTTGTTGAGGTGAGGTGTTCTTTCGTGTTTTCGGATGTTTGAGTCGCTTCTTTTCCGGTCTCTGCGAATTTTTCTTCCTTTCCCTGCTCTTTTCGACCACCCCATCTCAAGACCCCGCATTTAGCTTCCTTTTGCGGTCGTCCCTCTCCCGGTTGGCGGCTTGTTTTTTTCCTGTCTCTTCTTTAGTCGGACTTCTTTTGGACAGCGGTCGTTCGATTGATCTAGGTCTTTCCTCCTCTCTCGTTTAACGACTCGAACCCTCCTCTCCTTCCCTCGTGGCACGGAATTTGGTCGGCATGTCCGCCGTGGATCGAACTCCTATTTCCTTTCCCTTGCTTTTTTCCCCTCTTCATGAGGCGGGTCACCTTCCTTTTTGAGTTTCATATTTTTTTGTTTGCAATCTCGTTCCAACTCTGAACTTATTTCCCCTTAGTATACATTTTCTTTCTCCGCCCCCTCCTTAAGGTCCTTTTCTTTTCTCGCCTATGCTCCTCGTTTCTCTTTTTTCAGGGTTCACTTCTCGGGGTTTATCGTCCTCCCTGTCGCGAGGGTTTTTTTTCGCCATTCTTCTCCCTTAACGAACTTTCCTCAGAGTGTAGTTCCGTGTTTCGTCTTATGCGCACTTTTCCTTTTTGGATTCCTTTCTAGCTCTACGAAGACTTTCCTCAGTCAAAAACCTATTATCTTTGCCCTCTCGTTTCTTCGGCCTCCTCCGAGTTTTTTCTGGTACGTTCCCGAGGAAGAGCCTCTCCCTTTCTGACAAGCCAAGATTTTCCCTGATTCCCCTTATTACCAGGAAATAAGGTTTTGTTTGATGGCTTCTCTCATATTCACATTACGGCCCCTTCTGACCTCCTTCTGTTTCTTTCCAGCCCTACAATAATGTTTGATTCGGTTGTTCTTTTCCGTCAATCTCTGTAGTTTTTTCTCTCATCGAGTTCTCTATATTTTTCAGACCTCCTCATACGTATGAATGAGCTGGGTCGGTTTTTTTTCGTAGTCCCCTATTTTTTTTTTCTGCTTCGAGCGATTCTCTTCTTCGAACCTCATGACTAGTGTTGGTTTTCCTTTGGACAGGTTCCTGTTCCCACACGAGTTCTTAATTCCCCGGTTAACTCTTCCAATATCTCTCTTTAAGGTATTCTGAGTCCTCCTACCCCTTGGTCGTAGCACCCCGCGTCTTTCACCCTGAGATCCCCTGATTATTTCATATTCTATCCCCTCTCCTTTTGTGTTTTTCTTGAGATTTTACCCCTTTACTCGGATGAGGGCGTCTTCTTCCGCGCACCTCCTGCGTCCCCCCTCGCTATAACGATCCCTTTTGTCCCGCTCATATTGTTCCGAAGGTTGGCCGATCTGTCAAATAGGGTTTGATCTCCCCTGATTGTTTTCTCGAGCATCCTTTTTCCGTTTTGACCCCGTTCGCGGACCAGATCCCTCTCCTCGACTCTACGATTTTCCGTCCGCATTTGAAACCCCCAACTTTTTTTTATGGTGGGTAAGCGTTCGTTCTTTTTCTGCAATTTTCCTTGTCTCGACCGATTATCCACCCGGCGATGCCTTGATTTTAGGCACTCTTCGCCTCGTCTCACCCTGTCTTTTCTCTTTTTTCGAGCCCCGTTCTTTGTTCCGCTTTTCGCGTCCTTGTCGGCCGATCGACCTTCCACGCTATCTCGCTTTTACCTTCCTGGGCGATGGACATCTTTTCCTTCTTGTGTGACCCAAAGGCTGTTTCTGTCTCGCGATCTTTCTCCCTAGTTGTTCTTTTTCCCACTCTTTTTTCTCAATGAAGCACCCCTCGCTACATCGTTGGGTCCCCCCAAGACTTTCTGGTTTCTGCCCGTTTCTTAGGTTCCTGCGCTCTTCCGTCCTCCTTTTTACCCCTTCTCTGCTCGGAAGACGAAAATGGGTCTTTCCCCTTCATTTTTGGCGGTCCCCTTCCTGGCGCGGACCGAGCGCACTTTCTTCATTTCTTCCCCCGCCGAGGGCGTTTCCGTAGAGGATAGTTCTCCTGTTCTGCGTCGATGCCTCCGCGGCGAAGTCTCGATGATCTGTCCTTCTTCTCTTTTTGTTTTTCGATAGAAACTGGAGAATTTCTTCCAACTGCTAATATAGTGGCCCCCGTTTTCCGCTTTCCCACTCGAAGCTTATGTGCACTTGTGTTTACCGAGCTAGTTCCCCTGGATGTACCAGACAGTGTGCACGCTGTGCTTGTTCAGCCTCTAGTTTCTATTCGGAAAGGGAATGCCCTCCCCCTGTGCGAGAGAGAAGTACCTCTTGGAACCCTTTTCTAAATCGTCCCTGATCTTTACCGTAGACGTGGTGTCTATTGCGTACCGACATTCGACCCCTTCGAGACACGGATTCCTTTTTCCCTTTCTAAGACCTGCTGTCTGACTGGGTGTCTTCGATGGGGCTCTGAAGAGATCTTCAGGCGTGATGTTCCCTCCTCACCCTCCCTTCACGATGAGGCTCTTTTACCTCCCCCCGCCCCTTTAGTCCGCCGATCGGCTAATTATTTTCCCGACCCAGACTAGGCAGTCGATTTCTGACATGGTCTCTGTTTGTTTACCACGATTTGCTGCGCTGTAATTGCTCTTTCTTCAGCTCGTCTTAGGTGTCCTCTTCGGTCTATCTCTTTTTTGGATTGCAACCTGAAACCCGTGACCTTCCCCCTGTTGTCCGTCCGCTCTGAGACTTTTGGGAATCGTCCTTCTCTGGTTTCGCTTCACTCTCTTGCCCTCCGATTTCATTTGCGACAGAGGCGCCCGAGGTCTTTTCTTCCTTCTCCGTTCTGCCCCGCGAAGGTTTTTCGCGTTAGCTCGTCCTACGCCTTGTCCGGAAGAGGCCGTTTGCTGTCACTTGTATTTTTCTTTCAGTTCCCTTAGACTCCTTTTTGTGCCCTATTGCTGCGCGCTTACGGTGCGCGTATCTGCCGCCGTTTTCGCGGACGAATCCGCAAAGGGCCGATTCTTTCTAACCTAGTGCACGGCGTTCGTATCCAATCCGTCCCTCTTCGCTTCTGTCGTTCCCTCCCTCCTTCTTTCAATTTTTTTCGGTGGTCGCCGTAGAAGTATTTTTTACACCCTTGGTAGCCCTGTCAAGTTTTCTCCCTCGTCCTCTTCAGTTGTCCTCCTGAGATGCTGATGGCTCTCCGGTTTGCGCGTGCTTCTCACTGGAGACTAAGCATGAGGTCCCCGATTTTTTTCCCCCATAGCCCTCTTCTTGCCTTCGAGACGACCGTGTCGAGCTTTTTCAGAGGCTGACCGCTCGTCCCGGAAGCGCTGTCCTTTTTCCTTCTTTCTTGTTTCTTTTTCTTTTCTCATAGCGACTTAAAGATGCTCGTCACTTTTTTGCAGTTCCGGTGGCTTGGGGGTGTGGGGGGGGGGTCTTTTCTCTTCTCTCCCGTTCTTGCCGAATTTTTTCTCCGGTACTCTCATCCGGGCTTTTACGATTGCGTTTCTTCCGTCAGAGAAGGCGCCACGAAACTGAGCGTTTTTCTCCAGACGTCCGGTGTAATTTTTTTTCCTCTACGGTCACGAGTAGCCCGCTCATAATCTGCTGTTCTCTTCGTTAGGCTCATATATATCTCCCGCGGACCCAGTCTCACCTCCCTTTGAATATTACGATGTGTTTCCCTTCATTTCTCCGAGTTTGCTCGATCAGCCCGCTCGCGCGGGTGCAGACTAGTTTCTTTCCCTTCTAGCAAGGTTGGAACCAATAGACAATCTTGTGCAATTTTTTGGGTGGTTTAACCCGTTCTAGTTTATTATAAGCGACATCCGCGTGGAATACGACTTTTCGCGTTACGTTTTCAGTGACTCCCTTTCTCACCTTTTCGTAAGCGAGATATTGACTTGACATATTATGCCTCGAGTCCTTTGTTTCTTTTTTCTGCCGCCTACTCTGACTCCGAACTTCGTTTCAGGTGTCTTCCTTTCTTCTCCTCTCTTGTCGAATACCGCTTCGAAGGGCTCTATCCGGGAAGTGACTACCCTAGTCAAGCCACGCTATCCTGTCTTCCCTAGAAATTTTTTTTGTCCTCCCCTGGAAACGGTTTTCTTAGACCTTGTTCTATATCGACCCCCATTACACTGCGACGAGATCCTTGAGCTCCGTCTTCCTTTCCCCTTCCCTGAGTTTTTTCTCCCCTTAGAGCTGGTCATTTTTTCCCCGCAGGCAGGCAGGACAAGGTCTGGGGCTACGCTTCGGCGCTCGCTTTTTCTCCTATTGCTACCTGCTCGGACGACGACTCTCCCCTTTTTCCGCTTCCTTATGATGCACCATTTCGCGTTTAGGTTATCTCGCGGTTGAAAGGTCTCGACTGGAGGTTGAGACATTTTCGCTCTTTTTCTCACCTTTGTCGCGCGAAGTGTCTTTCCTCTCCCTTTCTAGTCTGGTCAAGGTCTGTTGTCTCTTATCCTGACAGAAAGTGCGACAAGAAGACTATTTCAGGGCGACCCTTCCACTGGTCCTTATAAGTTCTACCTTTTTCCCTCTACCCTTTGGCGGACCCTCCCGTTTTACCTCTCCCGCAATTTCATGCGCAGGCACCCTCTAAATGACGCAACCCTTCAATTAGCACCCTTTCTTCCCCCCTTCTACCCGAGATCTCGTCGGACCCTCCCGCCTTCTTTCCGGAGGATCGAGTTCGTTTCCGACGACATGCGATGGCGCGATCCCTTTTTTTATCGGCATAGCCTCTTTTTTCTTTTCCTCTCTCTCTCTCATGCCTCTCTTCTCCGGCCCCCCAGGATCCTCCGCGGTTTTTTTTGGTCGGCGATCTCTTTGGCCTGTCTTTGGGATTCCGGTTCGCCCTTTTCTGACGAGCTCGCGGAGGTGTTAATTTTTTTTTTCTTGATGTTGGTCGTGACCTTAGTAAGTATTTGGTTTGCTCCTTGAGGTGTCCCCTTTCTGAGCTAAACCGGGAGGTCGTCCGTTGGATGTATTGTTTCTTCCTTGCAACCTTTGCCCTCTCAGGCCACGTCGGTTTTTTTTTTCCGTCTGCGAGCTTCTGGTATTCTGTTGCAGCGAACGAACCCACTTTCTTTCACTTCCTTCCTTTTGGTGCTCCTCATCTCCAAATGAGACGTTCATTTATCGGTTGTCCGCTTGAACTTTCTCCATGACTTTGGTCATTTCTCTTGCGCATACCTCCTTTGGTCTTGCTCCTTTCTCTTAGAGTTCCGCCCGCCTTAGCGATTTCTCCCTTGTGTTCGTTCGAGGTCGATCTCTCCCTTCCAGACTCTCGTTAGATTTCTTTAGCACCTGTTCGGGTTGCTACTGCCCTTTCTCTTTTGAACTCGGTGGGGTCGCTTTTTTCCCTTAAGCCCTAGATCTTCTGCAGTGGTACTTTCTCCTTTCTATCGTCGCGTCTCACTTTCACGTTCAGAGCTCCCTGGGCGCGGCGATATACCGACCTTCATTTCTTATTAGGGGTTCGTCAGTGTCCCTTCTTCTCGCTTCATCTGCGGTCCGTACTGTACTAAGAGCCACCGTGCACGGGGTCGTTCGGCTTTTGCGCGAGCGGCATAACTCGAGCTTTTCTTTCCTTGTTTCTGCGATCTCCTTTTGGGGTCCCTTCTTCGGTGCAGCAGCTTTGCGTCTTTCTCCAGTTTTATCGTCCAGTCGTAGTAACCCTGCACTCTTCTTTCGCCGAGCTGCAAGCTGGTTTGTCCCCCCTTCAGGATTTCCTTTGATTATTGTCTCTGGCCCTATGTCGTTTTCATTAGCCCGCTTCTCTGGGAGTTCTCTTGTCAAGAGCTACCCGTTTCCCGTGTCGTACCAAAGCCTTCTTCTCCAGTTTGTCTGTGTCGAGTTCTCAGATGGCTTCTTCCTGCGAAAAGGAGCGGTTGTCGCTGAGTCTTCCCTGGGAATGCTCTCCCTTTAGATAGTGAAGTTACCCCCCCCATTTTCTTTTTGGGCGCCTTTCTCTTTCCTCGTTCGAGCTTTGCGTTCTTCCTTTCATTCGGGACCTGTCGCGCGTCTCGTCAACTGTAGTCGATTTTTTCTTTGTCGGATCTCTGACTTCGTCCTTTTTTGAGCATCTTTGACGTTTGATGACGAGCGCCGGCTGCTGCGATCCGAGACTACGAGTATGTGTATATGTAGCTTACTCCTAGTTACTGGAGCTTCTCGCGGCACTGTTGCGCTTTTAGAGGGCAGCACGGTTCGCCATTCCTATGCTGGCTTCCCTTTTTTTTCTCCAGCGGATTGATTTTGCTCTCATCTTTTTCGGCCAAGAACTTAAGCTTTTCTTCCGGTGTCACAGGTTCTCGCGATTTTTGTGTTAGTCTCTTTGGTCTCCCTCCCTCAGAATGCTGTGAGCTTCGCTGTTCGAGCAGCAGAGGATACAGGGCTCTAGGATGATGCGCTTCTTTGACCTTTCGCGTTTTTTATCCTTGTCCCGACCGGTTTCCTGCTAGTATGAGTCGTTTTGGCCTCATACGACGTAGCGGCTTCGTCCTCTCGCAATCCCTTTTCTCTCTTACGGTAGTAGCATGATCTTCTCTGAGCCCGGCTGTATTATTCCGGCTAGCACCCTTTCTTCTTCTTTCTAATTTTTCGCTGCCACCCTTTTCTCTCACGGGATCGCGCTCTTTTTGACTGAGCCTCGAGGCTCGCCGCTCGCTCTAGCTAATATCTTCCGTCGTCGCCAAGAGATGCGAAATCGGTGATCAACTTTAGTTTCGTGCTTCTGCTCCTTTTCTTACAAGTCGGAGATCTAAGGACGAGCTTGCTCTCCCTCGAGAAGTCGACGCGCATGGCGGCGTTGTGCGCTCTTCCCTAGCGCTTCGGACGACGAGTGGTCGGTTCCCGCATCTTTGCCCGATCTGTTCGCCAGTTGCTCTTATCGTTTGGTGCGGTTGCGGCCGTTAGCGGATGTTAGCGTCGAGGTTAGTGCTGTAAGTCGTCGATCGTATGATTCGACCCATCTTCCAAATTCTGATAGCATTATATGGATTGCCCGGTGCATAGTCCTGGTGCACCTGTCTTTCCTTTGCGCTATCGGTTCGATTTCCTCCCGGTGTTCTCGAGATGAGGAGTACGCTTCTTCTTTCACTTTTCAGCGTCTTCTCTTTAATGTTTTTCTCTCCCGGTTCTTCCCTTTCGTCGATCTTCTATCGCTTTCCTTCGTGACCTCCGACTCGTTTCCCCGTAAGCTGTCATAGTTTGGAGATCGAAGTCCAGCTCTTTCCTTGTGTTTTTTTTGATGCTCGGCGCGGTATCCCCCTGAAAAAACTTCCGGTCGACGATCTCTGCAGACTTGCTCCCGTTTCTCCCGAGCGAGACGGTCGCGATCTTCTCAGGCGTCCTTCTGGGTTACTCCCTGCCTCTTTTTTCTTTCCCGTTGTCGCACTGACGTTTGCTCAGGACTCACATTTTTTCCTACACGAATGGCTATCTGCAATTGTCGTCTTCTCTATCATGGCTGGCAGTGGGATTATTGTTTCCTATCCTATAACCCTTTCCGGCCGCTGACCTCCTCTGTCTGTAGTCGGGCTGCATTGCGCCCCGATTTCGCTATCGGGAAGCGATGAATCCCGGCGAAAGTCCCTCCTATCTGATACCTCGCCATCTTTTCCTCGTTCTCCTTGAGAGAGTGATCTCCTTTTTTTGTCGCCTAACGAATGGCACTTCTCGCAGCCTGTGCTCGAAGTAGATCCTTTCCATTCAAGGTGTTATTAGTTTTCGCTGCATTAACTTTCTATTCTTTTTTAGATTCAGATAGAGCTTAAGTTCGCTTCCCGGACTGCGCGTTGTGTTGTCGTGAGCCGGCCTTCAATCTCGAGGCCGATTTGTCCGGACCCTTCACGTACCCCTTATGACTAGGAAAGGTTTTTCAAAGTTTTTTCTTTCCAGCCCCCCCACCCCTTTTCCGTTATTCCCCATTTCCCGTAGCGTTTCATCGATCTTTCCGGCGCGACTTGGTTGCTCGCCGGCGAGCTCCCGGAGCCTTCCACTGCGCCACTTTTTCCTTTGTTCATCTCTTCTTTCAGTTTGTTTCGCTCCTCCTCCCTGTAGCATTGCTGGAATTTTTTGATTCTCTTTTAGACCACCCTTCTCGTTTTATGAATTAAGATCAGTTCCGGTCTCCCGGATCGTCGTCCTCCTCCTGGATCCGGAGTGGAGCACTCTGTGTGCCTTTTTCCGCGCGGAGCACCGGGCCGATGCTACGCTTTTCCCTTCTTTATCAGTTCTTGGCTACGGCAGCCCACTCCCACGCGCCGGGCCTTTACGTTTCCTGCCGGCTGTACGACTCTTTTTTTTTCTCCCCCCAAATCTGAGCTTTCTTTTGCAGCGGCTTTTGCCTCTCCCTCTCATTTTCTTCAGTGATAGCTCGGGAGCCCGGCCGTCGGGATTCAATCGTGATGCTTTCCACTTCCGGCCCTGATTCTCGATCCACTTCCTCCGCTCGGATTCTTTCTTTCCTCTTCTCTAAAAAAGGCGTGGTCGCCTGCTCTTCTACTCCCCTTCTATTTGTCTTTGTCCTACCTTTGTCGCCTTCTCCTAGACTGGCCGTACTATATGCCTTCTTCTTTTTACGTTCGTAGGTACGGCCTGCTTCGGAAGATCCCCTCTCGTCCCCACTGCAAGCCGCGCTCGTTCTGCCTGTCACTAAACCTTGCATTCTAGACATTTCTTATTCCCTATTGGTAGGATCAATCTTGCTCCTCCGCGAGCTCCCTCGGTTTTTTACGTACTCGGAGACCGCGGAGACTTATCGTTTCACGGCGATCGATTTAATCTGCTCTAGTTCGGCGAGTCTGTTTCTTCCTGCCTGGGTGCGGGATTTCCCCCCCGTCTGCCCCCATTCGATTCTTTAATGAGGTCAGAATAGTTTGCACTTCGCTTGCTTCGGCAGCTCCACTCTGAAGCGCGCACAGTTGGTGACCGCTTCTCCTGAGGATGCAGTTTTTTTTCACTCGCGTCTTCGTTTAAGAGCATCTGCCTGAGGCACCTCGTCTTTCCCCTCTTCTGCGTCTCGTAGCCCATTTTTTTTACCTCTTAGCCCGAGGAGGGATACTCCTTCGAAGCCCCCGGGTCCCTCCGTCCTCTCACCTATGCCATGACTTCGACTGATGACGAGCCCTTTTGTCTTCCCCATCGCTTTAGTTAGTGAACCTTTTCTTCACCTTATGTGTCTAGGACGCGTAATCGACCTAGTCAGCTGATCCGCTCCATCGATCGACCAATTCCCTCGAGATCACAGGCCCGACCACCCCCGTCCCACCTCATATGCCGCATCTTCGCTACATGCGTTTTGACCTCGACGCTTCGGGCGTCGAGGCGCGACCGGCGAGCAGTTGTTCCTTTTCTCCGCCCATTCGCTGGTATGCTGCTCGTTGCCCGAAGCCTAGCTCGTAATTGGCCTTGAGGCGGTATCCGTGCGGTTTTCTCGCTGCCACGACCCGTTGCACCGTCCTTCACGGCGTTCTTTCGTGAGCGGCGTCTGCGACGAGTTTTTTCCCTCCGTTCGTCCGCCCCCCTGCTCTCTCTCCGTGCCGCTTATTCACTGTCTAAGAGTCGAACGCGGTAGATCGCGTCTCCTTTTTGAGAGCCGCGAAGGTTTGCATCGTTCTGGTCTCCCTAGACGCGAAAAGTGCTTCTGAAGGTCACCGTGGCGTGGACGATCCTCTCTCCCCCAAGAGCACGGTCTGTCTCTCCGGCAAGTATATGAGCGAGGACGTTGCTCGTGTAGTTTATTCCACTGTGCAGACGTCGCCTCATGCGCCATCGCTCCGTGCGTAGCCTCCCTGATGCGCCCCCCTTCATGAACGGTTTTTCTCGAGATCCTCCCCATAAGTCGAAGGCCTCTTGAGCCGATGCTTTTTGGTCGCGAGCCCGCTTTTTCACCCTAGATTAGGCTGCTGGGAGCAGGCGAACGGGCCACCACACCACCCCTTCAACCCAGCTCGAGCACTGACGTCCGCCCGCGAAAGACTGAAATTCCCTCGTTCTTTTACGTCGAGCTTATTATCTCTCTCTTTCACTGATAGGCTGGGACCCCGAGACGTATTACTTCTGAGAAGGTGCGACCTC
>Ga0179591_1337039_pt1 | contig 11496 bp, 11 predicted proteins | sample CZOMad2_1_08_16f_FD_182891 | JGI IMG/M metagenome (GOLD analysis project Ga0179591, IMG submission 182891) | Vadose zone soil fungal communities from Angelo Coast Range Reserve, California, USA - CZOMad2_1_08_16fungal (PacBio error correction) | ecosystem: Environmental > Terrestrial > Soil >... | reverse complement strand
TGCGTATGGCTTTCCTTTTTCCCTCCTTAATGGTCCCTTACGTTTCTCATCGTCATACTATCCATCCCTTTCCCGAAAAACGACTCCCGGAAATAGGATCCAAGACGTGATTACCTTCCCAAGGAGTCTCTTTCATTTCGAAGTCAGACTATGCTTACTGGATGACCTAAAACCGCAAGAAAAGGTGGTGCGAATGGCTTTCTAGACAACAACGTTATTACCCCCAATCCCCTTTCCTCTCTCATACATTTCATTCCTTTTCTCCAAGGTCTGCAGGCCTCGAGATTTTCCCTGCACCTCACACCCGTCCTGGCCAGCTTGCCCGGATTCCCCTGCGGATCTTCTCTTATCGGGTCCTATGTTTCTTATATTGCTTTGTCTGGGAATCGGACGGTCCTCCGCACCAACAGCCTCGGAACCTCATAGGAACCCTCGACTGCCCTTTCGATCGCACTTACCCCTTTCCTCCCCCGGAAGTAAGCCATTCGATCGCGCCGAGCAAGCCCCGAACGCGCGCGCGCGGTATTTCCCTTTTTTCAGCCGTGTATCCTTTGAGTTGTACTCAGCAAGCGAGAATTTCCTCTTCCATGACATGGCTGCAGCGAAATTATTTGCACCCTTCCTCCTCCTTGGCGCAATAGACGGCGTGAATAGACTCGGCTATCCTGTAATTACGGTCTCTCCTTCTAGACCAGGCCACTTCGGGAGTCGAGCCCTTTGTCCCCCTTGACGACGCAAACGCTTCATACCCTTTCCCACGAAACCTTCCCCTTTCCCTCGAACTAAGGTTCCGGTGCCCCCGTCCTATAAAATTTTCCAAATGGGCCGTCTCGCGGCGGTCGCGCCCTTCACGATTCTTGAGGAGGATTTTCTATTTCTTCAAACAAGGCCCTCCCTTTTTCTGAAAAAACTTGCCCTCTCTCCTCCCCGTCATCCGCAGACGAAATTTTTTTTTCCCCCCCCTTCTGCCATGACGACTACCGTTCACGAGCAATCTCTTCGCTTTCCATCCTCCCCCTTTTCGAGAGATTGGCTCGTCGCGTGGGCGAGCCTTTTTATTGCAAATCAGTTTTCTCGATTTTTTCGTCGTTGTCTCCTTGCTCTCTTTTTTTTTTTTGACTCTATGTGACTGGTTGAATTCCATCACCCCCTCCAAATCGTAAGGGCCCTTTCGAAGGGCCCCCGTACTGGTGGAGATTTTTTCTCGGCCTTTGCCCCTTTTTTTAATCGTACTACGAGTGGTCCGGTTTTCTGGTAGGCGTTCTGGGTTCCTGGTTCTCTTCTCCTAAAGGTCCTCTATTCGGTTTCCGGTCGAGAGCTTCAGATCCCCTCTTTATTTCCAGCGCCTTTTTAAGCCAGAGATTGCCACCTCCACGACGGGCTTTTCAACTTTTCGTTAGCTTAGACCGTTTCCGTCCTGACTTTCCCCAACAGCCCCTCTTGCTTCTTCTTGCCGCCTCACCTACACTGCGAAACCGCGCTCTCTTTTTGGCGAGGCGTCGATTTTCGACGTCTTTTCTTGTTTCTCCTATTTAGTTTGGCCTTTCGACCTGCAGCAAGTTTGGTGTCTTCGCCAACCTCTCCTCGTTTTTCCTTTCACGCCGGGGCCGATCTGGTTCCTTCTGGATCGGCGCTCCCGGACTCACACCGCGTTCTTTGCCCAGCGATCGGCTCTTGCCCTCGGTTCCCTTGCTTCTTCGGCATCTCGGGGTCCCCTCCCTCACAAGTGGCGCTCTTCCTTTGAGACGCCCCTTTTTCTTCGGCTAAGAACGTATTTCGGCCCCCTTTTTCCTGTGCCTAAGGGGCTCTTCCATTACGGACCCTCAAAGCATCCGCGTGTGCCCAGACAGGCCCCTGTTTTCTTTGCTTCTTTTTCCTCAGTCATGGCTAGATTCGGATAGTCCTCTTGACCGCATCGGCCTTCTCTTGTCCTTACGCGCCCTTTTCCCAGGACATGCATCCTAACCACCCTAAAAGCTTGCCGCTGACAAAGACCGGGAAGAAGCCCTCTTTGTTAGAGAGGCCGTGTGCTTGGGGTCTCTCACCCATGTTTCCCCAGCTCCGCTGCCCGCCCCCTCTTTTAATGCCTGTATCCCCGGTGCACGACGGCCTCCTTCTGCGCGTTTGTGCTGGCTTGGCATTTACGGACCAAAGCATCGTTCCTGATCGGTTCCTGGTTCCCATATGAGACCATAGCTGCTCCCACCCCCTGCCCGCAAATATTGGCCTCGTCCTTCGTTAGCCTCCGGACACACCCCTCGGCTTTTCCATGGGTTTGGTTCCTCGTCTCTGCTTCCTATATCAGAGATTCCCCTCCCCCTCTGCTCAATCCCCCCCTGGCGGACTTCTCTCCCCCCTTTCACAAAGCCTCTGCGTCCCTTCTCCTTCTTCTTTTGTCACCGTTTTCCTTTGCCAGCACTTCCGCCCGCGATCTCGGCTCGCTTGGAACCCCCCCGTGCATTGTGCGAGTTTTCTTCATGGACCGACGATGAATCTCGCTTCCCTCTTCCGGGGATTCAGGACGGTTTTTTCTTCCTCTCTTTTCCTGTTTGTCTCCTCGACACCCTTCCAGCGGCGCTGAGTTCAACCCCCGCCCAAGTAATCAGATCGCCTCCTTCCCCCCCCGGAGCTTGGTGACGAAGGGCCTACACGGGATTCGAACGGTAACCCCCTCTTTCCTCTCCCCTTTGCTTTTTTCTCTATGTGTAGAACGTCTCGATATCCGGTTTCTCCTTCCCCTTGCCCCCCCAAAACAGGCTCTTTTTTCCAGAGTTTCAATCTAGAATACGTTTGCAATTGTGGGTTGAAATCTCCGCAGCGCGTTTTTTCGGTGTCGAGTCCCCCCATTTCCTTCCCTTCCTCTTCGTCTCCCAGGAGAATAAAAGAGGGAACAACATGTCGATAGATCCCCTTAGTAAATACCGCCCCCCTGCCGGAGAATGGTCAACCTTTTTCCTGCGCCGAAAGAATCTCGCTTGCTTTGCCATGAACGTTCTTGTAGCTGTCCCCCTTGACCAAGGTTGACCCCTGTTTGATCCCGTCCCGGAGATTTAGCAGGCCTTCTCTCCCCCCTTTTCCTTTTGGAAGAGTGTTCCGAAGGATCTCCGGTTTTTCCCACGCTCTTTTCGGAACCCCCCCCCCCCCAAAATACCAAATCTTCCTCTATAGATGCCGCTTCCCCTTAGTACAAAGATTGTGATCCCGGATTCCTTTTTTCTACCTTTTTCAGCACCCTCCCCCTTGGCGATGAGGTACTTCTCTTTCCTCCCGGAGCTGCGAGGAGAAAGTCGAGTGCCTTCTGCACAGAGGGGGGTCTTCATGATTCTTTGCGTGGGAGGCAGCTGTGTTTCATTTGGAAAATGCCAGTCCCCTTCTTCCGTGCATGAAGGTGTTTTATTTTAACACAGAGCAAGAGTGTTTTCTTTTAAGGTTTTACATGGCCGCTTTCCCGGATGTAGTTTTCTTTGTGCTGCAGTTCCCCAACTCACAGTTCAAGAAAGTCCCCATACTTCTTCCATCTCGGAGAATCCCAGCCTTTCTTTTTTCTCGGCCGCTAGGCCATCGATTTGTCATTGGAAGATGTGTGCTTCTTCCCCCCCTAGTTGGTCCTCTTCTTTTTTCTTCGAAATACGTCATCAATCACCTTGTCCTTCTCATCACGAGCTTCTTTTTTCCCACTTTCTCACGTTTCCTCTGCTCGATGCCGTAAGGGACCATCATGTTCACGGCGGGATTTGATCCTGGCAGGTTACAAAAGCACTTGAGCCTGGGTTCCTTTGTTTTCGGTCACGATATTGTCTTTTTTTCATCGCCGGACCCCTTGAAGGAACCACTCTTCCCCGGAAAAAGCACGTTCTTCTTCCCGTATCGCTTGAGGGTTTTGGCGATCGCCCCCTCCAACTTGAGTTCCCTGATTTTTCCTTTCCACCGAATCAGAACGCTCCTTTCCTCCCCAGCGAAGCGTGCGCGCGCGTATTGATCAAATTGTCCATCTTTCTTCCATGTGGAGGTTAGCAGCCTTTGCCCATACTGTTCTGTTTGGTGACAGCCCTCCCTCTGAACCGATCGAAATAGGGGATGCTCCCCCCCCCCCCCCCCCCCCCCGGACTCTTGGCCTCGAATATTTTTCTTATCGTCTTGAGGGGTTCATACTATATAGGAAGGCTCTCCCCCCTTCCAAACGGAACGAAATTGATGTTTTTTTAAAATTAGATTCCTCAAAGCATAACCTCGAACCCGCCAAGAAGAAGCCACCCTCCTCCCTTCAGACCGTACGGAAGCTCCATCCTCCCAAATGGGCCTTCCCTCCTTAGAGCCTCCCCCCATGCCCCGATTTTTTTAGTAACCAGGCCTTTCTAATTTTTCCCCCCCCCCACAAAATTCCTCCGCCACCTACTCATCGATGGCGCTTCTTAACACCCCACACTTCTACCTTCTCTATCCGAAGCGACTCGCCTTTTTCCTCATCCTCCGTGTTGGTGATTTCTTCGGTCCTTTCGTCTCCTTCCAATAAGTGGTGTTCGAAGCTCAATCGATTTGTTTCCCCCCTATCCGCTTGCCCCTTTGAATTCTACTCCCTTTGAAATAAATATCCCCCCGTCACAGGGCGGAGCGTCCGTCCCTTTTCTGACGCGGCCCAACTGGTGGGAGCCTTTTTCCGGCGCAGGACGGGTTTGTTTCATCGAGGAAGGACCTCCGAGAGGTTTTTTTTTTTTTGCCCCGGTGCATTGATTTTTCGTCGACTTTCCCTCTCCATGGCTGAATAAGGAGAGTCCTGTCGAGATTCCTAGAGACTGCGCTTGCTCCTGCAGCTCTCGGCCCCGACCTAATATTGAGCCCTTCCGTACAATACGTGGCAACTCCTTTCCCCCTGGATGTCACTTCCACCATCCCCCGTACTGCTTTTTCAAGAAGACTTCATACACGGGATGAATTTCGCGCGCTTTACTCTGCCCTGGGAGAATTTTCTTTGTTTACCCCCCCCCCCCAGTATGTTCTTTTCCAGTAGAGTCCCAGCTTTGGTTTTCCACATCGGGACATCGAGCCGTTTACTCTTTTTCCGATCTTGGTTCAGTCCTGTTTTTCCGATGTACCCTTCCCTCCCCCCCATAGCTACTCCCCCCCGCGTTACTTTTTTCCTTCGACGAATTGTTTGCTTTCCTGCCCTTTTTACCACGGTCCGGGGGTTCCATCCTCGGCAGCTCGCCTCCATGCTCCTTTTTTTCAAGTTTTCTTTATCCTTTATGTCAGTACCCATTATTGATTCGTCTCCCCCTCTATTTCTGACTATTTTTTCACCGGGTCGTGTGGTGAATAGCCTCTTTTTTCAATGAACTTCCCCTCTTTAGAAGCCCCTCTTAGCCTTGCCTTCAACGCTGCCTCTCTTTTTTTTGACTGCGCATCGTGATGGTGGATGACGCTTTTTTCAAGTGCGGGCCTTTCTCCCCTTGTAAGCGCCCTCACGCCATTTTTGTTCCCGACCCTCGTGCGTCTTCAACTCCTCGTTTTCATCGGCAAGTTTTAGCGGCTTAGTCATTGGCCACCCTCCTGGGCAACAGCCCTGGCCCAATCCCCAATTTAATAGGACGTTTCCACCAAATCTTGCCCCTCTGACGGACCGATCCCCCTTTTCTACGGCATCAGCTTACAAAACGCATTCCTTCTTCCGGGCGGCCGAGAGACCAGAGTCCTGCACAACATTTTGTCCTTTCCGTTTTTCACCTCGCGTGCAAACCCTCTTTTTTTTTTTCCATTTGTCCCCCAATCTAGCAGGGAGAATGTGGGATTCGCTTGCTTTACACCCCTCTTTTCAATAAACGAGGCTCCTAGAAGGCCCCCCGCTCCTTCCTGTTTTTTTGGAAATGCCCACTGTCACTGTTAAAGTTGCCTTTTCCATACCCCTTTATTCCCGCCGAGGTCGCTTCTCTTACGCGGCGGCGTTGAGACCCTACTGATAGCCCAGTTCTCTTCGGTATGAAGTTCCCACAGACTTCCTTTCTCCCACTCCTGGTCGAGGTTGGTATATACTATAAGTCTGCCTGTTGGTGGCCCCTCCTTGCTGACAAAGCCCTCCTTTGCATAGTTTTTTGTTCAAAGAACCTTGTATTCTCCTCCTGTCCCCCCCCCTCGTTTTCTAATGTGGCGGGAGCAGACGTTCTAGCGACTTCCTTTCGACACATTCTTTCTCTTTCTCCTAATAAGTTTTTTTTTTCTATTCTCTTTTCTCTTTACTCGAATCAAGGTTTCCCCCCCTAAATGCCCCCCCGGAGACCCTCGCACGTCTTTTCTTTCTCTACGTGCTATAATTGGAGGTTGAACTGGCCTGACAGACCTTTTTCCTTGAATAGGTGTCGACTTCCCAACCATAGAAGCGTTTTTTTCTTGACCGTTTCTCCTTCTGCCAACCGAGGCCCGCGAGATACGCATTGTTTTTGTCCGTCCTGAAAACCTCTCCTCTAGTCGGAATTGGTCCCTTTTTCAGATCCTGCTACATCTCGAGGGCTTGCGGAGGCCAGGCGTAGGACCCCTTTTTTGGCAAAGTGAATTCTTTCTTTATCATTTACCTTCCGAGGATTAGTTTTTCGGTATGCTTCTTTTTCTTCGAGCCGCTTGTTTTCCTTCTAGACTAGGGTAGTTTCTCCGCTCCTTTCAGTCCCCCCTGAGATGAGCTTCCCCCCCACAAACCCCATTTCCCCTCCAAACTCGTGGTGCCTACCGATACTCTCTCTTCCTCGGAACGTCCCTTGCAGATCCCGGATTACCTGTTCTTTTGTCTTGCAATTCCCACCCAGGATCATGGCAGATGCTGTCGGAAGACCTTCAAAGCGAACTTGTTCCTTCCCTATTTCTCTTCGTGGGGCGTAAAGGAATTGACATTGAGAAAGCGGGAGTCCTCTTTTCCCATGTTTTCCCTGAATACCTAGAGAACCTTCCCTGATGACCGGTATCAGCAGCACCCGATTTCTTTAAAGGGCGGCATGGCTGTATCGCTTACAGCTTTATCCTTCCCTGCTTCCCCCATCGTAAGACCCCCGTCGGCGCCACTCTGACGAACTCCAATAGGAAATTTCTTCTGTCCTTTTACCGGCGCTTAGGCTTTCAATCGTTCTCTTTTATTGGACGAGCTCCCCCTCTTACCTTTAAACAACCGCCCCCCCCCCCCCGGTGCGCTCGGATGGGCAATTACTCTCTTAATGTTTTACTTTCCTCCCCCCTTCCTATGCAATGACGCGCCACTTGTTCGCCCTGAGGCATGGATCTCCCGCCAGTAAGGCACCCCTTTCACGTGATCCGTAAGCGGGCATTTACCAAAGCCCACTCTTCTCTTCTGAGACGGGTCTTGTGTATGTCAGATATGTATGTGTTGTTCATCTCCGGATTCCCAGGACGAACCCCCCCCCGTCCGAGAGGAAAAGGAATTTTCAACGGCTCTTTTCTGTTGCGATCGCTTTCAACTTGATTAGAATGGACCCGCCCATCTCGATATCCTCGAGCCCGTCCCCTTTCCAGCCGCGCTCTCGCGTATATGTAAACTCCTCCTTCCTTTGTTTTTTGAGGTGCCCCTTTCTGCGACAAACTGGTGCGGGCCCTCTGTCCCTCTCCTCGAAATGTGGACCCCCTTCTCTCAATAGCTTTCAAAGATTATTCCGTATTCGCAGGAGCTCCAAGCGCCCTCTTATCAGCTGTAATCTCTCAAGGCCCCCTGGAGTACGCACATTGAGTCCCTTCAGCCCTCCCCTCACCTTCCCCCTGGCAACGCAGGACTTTCCCTCCTCCTGCCACTCCTTAGTCATCCTTCCTTTCGCCGGAAGATACATCTTCCCCTCCGAAAAATGTCCGCACCTTTTTTCGCCGCCCTGGACGACCGATTTTTATTGCTTCAAGATAAAACCTCCGTAATTCCGCACCCCTCTCAAACGATGGAGATTCGGTTGGCAATCCCACCCCTCCCCCTTCCCTTTTCTTTACGAGCCCGATAATATTTACCCCTTTGTTGTTGTCTTGGCTCGTCTCTTTGGGAGAATTTTTATGGACACTCTTTTTTTTTCTTTCGCCATCCCTCTTCTTCCGTCTTTCCCGGCTCTGAAAGGTTTGACTTCCTTTTGTTGACCTCATCTCAAAACGTCTTGGGAGAGAACGTTTTCCAGATTCCCCCTTTTTTCCCTTTTTTTTACCGGGATATGAAGGCGTACTTTGTCGCAGACCCCCGATTTTTTTTCAGAGGTGTAGGGGTCTCACTTTTGCTTCTTAGCTCCTCAGGTTAGAGTTGCTACTCCTGCTCGCCTCCCTGTTGGCCTGTTCCCTTGAGCTCCTAGCTTTAGCCGTTTTCCCTCCCAGCGAGACCTTCGAGGAACTTTCTCCTGTTATATTGACCGGCTTTCTTCCCCCTATTTCCACAGGCCCTCAGTTACTCCTGGCTGTTTTTTTCCCCTAAAACACCCCTATTTCCGGCGTTTTGACAACTCACCCTGAATCTCTATTGGTGCGCAGCTTACTCTCGCGCGCGGAGGGCTCAGCTGGACCGGGATAGTACTTCGATAGAAGCCCTCTCCCCCTCCTCGGAAGCCCCCCGTAGCTCCTCCCCCCCTGCCCCCCCAAGTTTCCTCTTTCTCCCTCAATGAGATCGCGTCTCCTTCCTGGATTTCGATGAACCTATAATATCGGCCCTCCACACCGCCTGACAGCTCTTTTCATTGACTGGGAAGCCTGTTTTTTCCGTTAGGTTTCTTTTGGCTTTTCCCCCTTTCTTGTAACCCGGACCCCAGGTTACCCAGTGTTTTTCCTTAGTGTCTTCTCCCTTTCTGGATCGCTCCACGATTCTAGAAGCCCTTTTCGGGGCGTCGTGTTTTCTGGCAGCCTAAGGGGACACTTCCCATCCCCTAAACTCCTAGCTCTTTCCCTCCTTCATCAATTATGCCGCGGTTCTTTTCAGTCATGGAGAATCTTTTCTTTTTCGACTGGCTTTTCCCCTCTTTCTGACCCCAGTACCGCTTCTTCCTTCCGCCATGCCGTTCCAGAAACTCTTTCTCTTAACGGTCAAAAGACCTTCTTAGGCAGGTTCTCTTGCTGTTGCGTTATTTTCACATTTGTCCCCGACTCTGCCCATCCCCGTGTAAATTCAATACCCCCCCCTTTCCTCTTAGTGCAAGATCCCTCGCGTGGACAAGGAGGCCCACTCCCCCCTCCAATGATCAGTTTTTTCGCAATCTTTCCCCAACCCTCACAACATCGGCAAATCTGGCTGACTTCGGCTTTCTGAGCAGGCCTTTTTTTGACCCTGGTTTTTTTCCGTAGACAGCAGCAGGAGTCGTGTTTCCCCGCGTTCCTCATCTGCTCAAATCTCACTCTCTCCTCTTGCATACAATTACGCTGCTTCCTCTCAAAAGGGATTTCACTTTCCAGAGACCTAACTTTTTTCTTTCCCTTTTGAGAGCTGCCGACGCGGCTGTTCCGGACCCCCCTGCCCGACTGATTTTGTGGTCGGTCTTTTCTCGCACAACTTCCCTCTTTCTTATTTCTCTCAGCGTGGGCCCGTCCCCTTAGGATTCCCTTCGAGTCCTCCGTCTTGATGGTGGAAGACTTTTTTCCGATTCCCCTCTCCCTTCATAGGCATGCCTTTTTCCCCCGCACAATATTGCGCTACGAAAAAGATGAGAGTTTTGGTGTTCTCTTTTCTCCCTGGCGATAGAAGGGCGCCGGTTCGACCCTTCTCTGTTAATCCCTTGAGAGTTCTCTGTGGGAGAAAGTCTCCCAGCAGACCCCTCCCGAAATTCCCCCCCTGCGTTTCGGAAGGAGCGCAATACCTCTTTTGGAGCCCCGCCCTCGGCTTTGCCTGCGTCGCCTTCGGTGTGCCTGCTCCCCCCTCGACTCTTCCTCTCGACCGTGTCTGCCACGCGGGTCGGCCCCTATTTTTTACCGTCCCTCTAACCCCTCTCGATCAGTCGGGCATGGGTACCTGCCCCGCTCTCTCCTCTCCCCTTTTTCTCGTTTTGGCGGCCTCCCCGTGATCCCAGGTGACCACATTCAATCCCAGTTTGATCATTCCCTTCGAGTTCGTTTTTTTGCGGATGGACCTCCGCTGGATTTAGCAAGAGTGTCTTAAGCTCCTTCGAATTTTCCTTCGGACGAGACTTCCTCGTGAAAACCCTTCAATCACCCGTGAGGAAAAGACTTCTGCCGCGCATCCCTTTTTCCCTTTTTCGATGTGTGCAATGCGGTTCTTCTATACAGCCAGAAAATTTTTCCTTTTTTGCTAAGGCTCTTCCCCTGACGTCCGGATGGTCCGTACTCTGCACCGATGGGTGTCTGATTTGTGATTGGGGGAAAGATGTTACAAGGGGGAAACCCTCACCGCATCCTTGCAGATGCGCCCGGTTAGTTTTTTTTTTTTCCCCGCGCCTTTCTTTTTTGAATGAATGGCTTTCTTCCTCCCTCCCTTACTGGTAGCTTTTCCAGGTAATCGTCATCTCCCTCGCGAAACCCCCCTCCAATTGAGAAAACGCCGAAGGCCCTAGGCCGGAGATTGCAGGGCTCTCCTTTGCGTGGAGTCCCCCCCCTCGATTTTTTTCTTTCTTTTTTTGTTTTTTTTTGTATTGAACGCTCCCCTTAGGATTTTCCCCCAACCAAGACGTCCCCCCCCCCCCTTTGGCGCTCGTTTGGGGCTTTTCCTCCGGGAGAGAGACTCAATCTTCACTTCCTTCGAAGAAAAGATCCCTGAAGAGCCATTTAGTGCTCATTTAATTTCTAATCTCCTAATTAGTCCCGCTAAAGGAGACTTGCAGGCTTCTCCCCCCCCCCCCAATGCGTCGTAGGGAGAGGGTACCTTCGGTGGTCATTCGATAGTGACGCTGTCCGATCAGGAAGGACCTCTTCCATTCCCGGCAAAGTATAGCTTGCTGTTTTAAGAAAGACCCCCCCCCTTGAGGCCCTCTGCCCAGGACTTCGATCGCCTGCCCTCCTTCCCCGCCCTAAGCCCCCCGCCGCGCCGCTAGTATCTGCTCACCTTCGTGACGTAAGGATCTCCTTTTTGAGTCTCTCCTCGCAATACGGGTTCTGTTTTCTTGGATTGACAGCTTCGAGAACGACTCAAAGCTCCCTTTTCCCCTGGTAACCCCGAAGTTCTTTTCCCCCCATATTACTTTTCCTGATCTTAGTAGCAGGAGCGTTTTCTTTCTTTAATACTTCGTTCAGCCATCGACCCCATCAACCGAACTCCTTCGAGAAATTGACTCCACCGAAAAATTAGAGAAAGCCTTCCCACTGTCCCTTCCCCTTCCCCCGCCACCCCCCTTGCTGTCGAGTCTACTGAGAAATCCCTTCTTACGCGTAATTTCTTTTTAAAGTTAAGTCCCCTTTTCGATGAGAGGAAGATCTCCCCTTCTATTTGATAGAGATCCCCCAGGACAGTCTGAATTCCTTGCATAGAGACGTTTCACGACCTCCCTCCCCTCCCCCTTTATCGGCAAAAATGATTTCTCCAACACTTCTCTATAAAAG
>Ga0179591_1389817_pt1 | contig 11497 bp, 16 predicted proteins | sample CZOMad2_1_08_16f_FD_182891 | JGI IMG/M metagenome (GOLD analysis project Ga0179591, IMG submission 182891) | Vadose zone soil fungal communities from Angelo Coast Range Reserve, California, USA - CZOMad2_1_08_16fungal (PacBio error correction) | ecosystem: Environmental > Terrestrial > Soil >... | reverse complement strand
TCCCTCTCCCCCAGGAGTTTTTCTTCCCCCTCCCCTTCTCCTCCGACCCCACGTTAAACTACATAAAACCACCGCAAGAAAAGAACGCCCCTTCCTCCCCCCCCTCCTCTTTTTTCCCCCCCCCCCCCCCCCCCCCCCCCCCTTTCCCCCATAAGAGTAATAAAAAAAAAAAAAAAAACAAACCATCCTTCCCCCCCCCCCTCCCTCGGTGGTCCCTTTTTTTTCTTCCTTCTTCTCCCCCTCTGCGGGTCGGATAAAACGGGAAAGGAATCAGCCTCACCCTTTCTCTCCCCTTTCACCGGGTCTCCTCCCTTCTTTTCTCCAAAGAGAATGGGAAAGTAGGATGATCTTCTTCCTTTTTCGTTTTTTCCCTCTTCACTCAATAGGCCCCTTCCCTTCCCCCTTCGCTCTTTTCTTTCCCGTTGCCTTCTGCCTACAGAAGGGTGGAGTGTTGCAGAAGATGTTGAGGGTTTTCCCTCTTTCCCCCAGTCTTTCCTCTTCCCTTTTTTTTCCTGCCCGATTCTGTCCGAGGAGAGAAAAATCGGCTTCTGTTCCCTCCACTCCCTTCCTCTTGGCCTTTTCTTTTCCTTCTCCTTCCTTTTTTTTTCATCCTTGCCGGTGAAATGAAATATGGTAAGAAGAAGGGGTATACTGCTCCGTACCTGTTTCTTTCTTCCTGCTCCTTTCCTATTTCTTTCCTTCCCTTTTCCTCTGCGGACATGGAAAGGGGTAGGGATAAGTAATGAAGGCGTGTGTTGTTGCTTCTTCTTTTTTTTTTCCCTCCTTCCTGTGTATCTTTTTTTTCTTCTTTGACCTGTTTCGGTGGAAGAGACTGGTCAGGTAGAAGTTAAGTTGGCCGGTGCTTCTCTTTCCTCTTCTTTTTCACGGCGCTTTTCCCCTCCCCCTTCTCCCTTTTGTTCCCCGGTAAGGCGGCTGAGGTAGGTGACAGTGGGGTCTTCGCCGATTGCGCGTCCTCCCCTTCTTTCCTCCCTCCCCCGGATTTTCTCCCTTCCTTTCCTTCCTCTTGCCCGGCGCGCCATTGCACGGCGGTATTCTCCTTCCTTTTACCCCTGATGGCTTTTTTTCCCTTTTCTTTCGCTGTCCCGTACGGACGACGGAGAGAGTGAAGGTTGAGGGAGGGCATGATGGCCGTTGCTTGGCCTCCCCTTTGCCGGCCGCTTTCTGTCCTTTTCTTTCTTTCCTAGTCCGTCGGGGATTGGAGGAGGGGGTGGATTTTCCCCTTTTATTTTTTTCTTCTTCTTTTCTTTTCGCCCAAGGTGATCAGGGTGAGGTTAAGGGTCGCCGGGTTTCCCCTTTCGGTGACCTTTCTCCCCTTTCCCCCCCTTTTTTCTTACGTCTTACGACCGTGCCGGAATAAAAAGAAAAGGGAGGTGAGAAAACAACGGGCATATTTCCTTTCTCCCTCCTTTTTTCTTTTCGACGTTGACGACCTTTTTTCTCCCCTTTTCTCTCCTTCGTCTCGACCAGAGGCGACGACGTCCAAGTACTTCCTTCGCGATTCCCCCCTTCCCCCCCCCCCTTCTCTCCCCCCCCACCTCCCTCCACCCCGAGGCAAGGCAGAGGAATTGGGTGTTTTTCTCCCTTTTCCTTTTTTTTTCCCGGAAAACCCTTTTTTCTTTTTCCTTCTTCCTTCCCTCCTTGTCACCGCCCGCTTGGTCGACTCTCGTCGAAAATGCAAGCAAGTGGTTTCTCCATGGCGCTCCCTTTTCCTTTAAGAAGATAACTCTTTGGCTGGTTTCGGTTCTTGTGGGTGAACGGGCTGTTCAGGAGGGAAACCTCTTTTCCTCTCTTTCTAATTTCTTCCCCTTTCCTCCTTCTCCCCTATCCGATGCAAAAAAGGTTAACATGATAAAGAAGCCTCTTCCCTTTCCTTTTTTCCATGGACCCCTTTCCTTCCCCCCCTTCCCCTTTCCCCCCCTCTCCCTGTGTTCCAGAGAGAAGGAAAGAAGATAGAGTTGAGGTCGAAGCAGAGCCGCCTTTTCTCCTCCTCCCTCTCCTCCGCGCAGTTCCTCCTCTCCCTTTCTCTTTTTTTCACCTTCCGCTTACGGCGAGGAGCGCATAGGTAAAATGGGTGGAAAGATAAAGCGTGGGCACCGCACCTCTCCTCTTTCTCTTCTTTTTCCCTTCTCCTTAAAAGCTTTTTCTTTTTCCCCTCTCTTTACTTTTCCGCCCCATCTCGGCGGAAAGAGAGTAACGGCAGAGTACGAGACTGAATCGGGTAACGGCTCGTTTTTTCCCCCTTTTCTCCCTTTCTGGAGACCTCCCTTTCTCTCCCCCTTCCCTTTTTTCTCTTTTGCTGGCTGGGGCTGCAAGCGAGAGGCCAGCACCGTGCTTTTCTTTCCCCCCCCCTTCCCCTAGCGTGCCCCCCCTTTTCCCACCCCCCCTTTTCTTTTTCTTTTCGTCCTTCGAACTCGAAAATTATGGAAATAAAGAAAGATAGAGGAAGACGAGACTGGATGTTTTCTTTCTTGGGCTCACCTTTCTTTTTTCCCCTCTGCTCGATGAATCCTCTTCTCCCTCTTTTTCCCCCTACCCCCATCCTCTGTGGGCAGTTTACAAATCAGAAAATGTACAGGATGCGGGTCGCGTAGATGATCACCCCACGGTCTAACTCCCCTTCCCCCCCCCCCCCCCCCCCCCCCCTTTTGCGCCCAGATCGTTTTTCCCCTTCTCCCCCTCCCCCCCCCCCTTTTTTTTTTTTTGCTCGCCTGCTTCAGTTTGGTACCCAGAACCTTTTTGTGCGCTGGATGATTGCGATCTGGCGCACTTTGTTTTTGCCGTTCTTCTCCCGTTTTTTTTTTTTTTTCTCCCCTTTTTTTATTGCCTACTTCCACCGTCAAGTGGTTCAAAATCGGAAAGGCTTCGGCTTCATCGAAGAAGGAGGGTGGGCGGCCCTGACGTGTTCGGCCCCCTCCCTCTCCCCCCCCTTTCCCCCCCTTGTCTTACGCTTCCCTTTTCTTCCCCCTCCTTCCCCCCTTAACCCTTCGCCCCCGTAATTGAAGTAACAGGGCGCAAACGACGGTAAAGGGCATTCCTCACATCCCTTCTTTTTTCCTCTCTTTTCCCTCCTCCTTCTTTTTTTCCCCCCAGTCCCCACGTAAAGAGTTAAAGCGATAAGATAGAAAGAGATGTAGCCTCCCTCTGACTCGACTTTGTTCCTCTTTCCCCCCTCTTCATGCCGAGACCCTTTCCCTTTCCGTCCTTTTTTTTTTTCCCTTTCCCTTTTCCTTCTTGATGTCCGAGCTGAACAGAACAAGGAGCTGGAAGCGCGCGGACGCAACTCTCCCTCATTTCGTTTTCTTCCCCCCCTCGTTGCGATGGCCCCCTTTTCTTCTTTCTTTTTCCTCTTTTGTCTGTCGTCGCTCCATCAAAAGAAGATCGGCGCGCTGCGGAAAGGCGCGGAGATTCTGGTCGCTGACGTGCCCTTTTCTTTCCCCTCCCTCGAGCTTCACCCTCTCTTTTTCTTTTTTGTACTAGGGCCGACCAGATGGCCGACATGGGTCTGAGCAGGTCCGCTTTTCTTTCTCTCCTTTTTTCTTTTTTCATCCTTGTCTTTTTTCTCCTTCCTTTTCTCCCAGCTCGTCAAGCGGTTACTGAACAGACCGGTCACCCCATTTTTTTCTCCGTAGTCCCCTCCCCCCCCTTCTCCCCCTTTCTTCAGTCGACGAGGCGACAAGAGGGGAGGTGACCGCGGATATCTCTTCTTTTTTTTCTCTCCTTTTTGTCGGCCACCCCTCTTTTTTCCCTCCTTTTTTTTTCTTTTTCGCTGCACGGAGGGAAGTAAGAAGGCCGCATCGTATTCATAGTCTGCCTCTCCTTTCAGTACCTTTTTCTCTTTTTCTCGTCGGCGGGATTAAAATAGGGGGCTAGAAAGGTCGTCAACTTCTACCCTCCCCTCCTCTCTAATGAATATCCCCTTTTTCTTTTCTTCTTTTCTTCCTGAGCAGAGGAGGGAGAAAGCGAGGAATATGGAGGAGGCAGTTCTTTTCCCTGCCCGGGTCCTTTCTCCCCTCCCCTCCTTTTCTTCCCTTCCCCAAAAAGAGACATAAAACAGAAGCAAGAACGCCGGCACCTCCACCGCCTTCCTCCCTCTCTTTTCCCCCCCTCGCCAAGCCCCTTCCCCTCCACTTTTTCCTTTTCTCCTCTTCTTCCGACGGTGAAAGCCAGAAAGCAAAGGCAGAAGAAAAGCTGGCGGCACCTCCCCTCCTTCCCTCACCTTTCCTTCTCCTTTCCTTTTTTTTTCTCCCCTCCTCTTTCCTTCCCCTTTTCTTTTCTCCCTCTCCTCGGCGAAGAGAAAAAAAAGGGAACAGACCGCGCCTCATGCCCCTGTTTTTTTTTTCACTTCCCTCTTCCCGGGAAGACTTCTTTCCCTTTTTCTTTCCCCTCTCATTCTTCCCAGCGAAGAAAAGGGAACGAAAGGATAAAGAAGAAGTCCCCCCCCCCCCCCCCCCCCCCCAACCCCCCCCCCCCCCCCCCCCCCCCCCCACCCCCAACCACAGGGAAACCGACCAGTCACGCCTCCTTTCCCTTAGATCCCTCCCCCCTTTTTTTCTTCCCCTCTTCCTTCTCCCTACCCTGGCCATGTCAGAGAGAGAAAAGGGCGGCAGAAAGAAAGACACCGGGTGCTACCTTACACCCCTTTCCCTTCCCCGCCGACAGAACGCCCTCCCCCCGTTTTCTTTCCTTTTCCCTTCACTTGCTGCCGAAGAACGTAACAAGGAAGGTAGGCACGAAGGACCCAGAGCCCGACCTCCCTCCCCGCTACCTTCTTCCTCCGAAGCCTTTTCTTACCCCCTTACTTCCCTTTTTTCCCCCACTTCCCTTGGCAGCGAAAAGAAAAAGATGAGGAAAAAAACACTCCACCCGGCCGCGTAGGCCTCTCCCCCCCGGGCAAAAAAGAGTTTTTTTCCCTTTCCTTTTCCCCTTTTTCTTTCGCCGTTCGAGGAAGTGAAGGAGGGTTCGAAAAAAGGGAACACAGGTCCACATATCCCCCCTTCCTCCCAGGAGCTTTCCCCTTTTTTCTTCTTTACCTTTCTCGGTTCGAGAAAGGAGTGGGAGAGGATAGGTAAAGGGTTTATGAAGACCGGCGAGTTTTCATCTTATTCCCTCCCCGTTCAAACATATTTTCTTCCCTTTCTTTGTGGGTGGGGAGCGAGAGGGATGTGTAGAAGAAGTCCCCCCCTTTTTACATTTCTCTCTTTTTACTTTTTTATTTTTTCTTTTGGTTTGAGGGAGTGAAGGTGGGGGAGGAGAGCCGGTCCGCTCCCTTCTACCGGACGCTCTCCCTTTTCCCCTCTTTTCCCCTTCTCCCGTGAGGGTGAGAGTGGAAAAGAGATAAGAGGTGAAGGCAACCGAGACATTTCTCCACCTTCTACCCCTCACTTTTTCCACTCGCAGCTCCCGCCGCATAGAATGAAGGAAAGGTGCGAAAGAGAAGGAAGGAGCGTAAGCTGCCGTACTTCTCTCCCCCTTCTTCCCCCCCTCCACCTCGGAACGTTCTTTTTTTTTTTTCCCCTCCCCCTATTCCCTGGTGTAGAACAGAGGAGAGAATGGTTTAGATAAGGTAGTAGAGAGAAGAAGACTCCAGCTCGTCGTTTTTTTTTTTCCATTCTCCCCTCTCTTTTAATCTCTCTTTTTTTTTTTTTTTTTCTTTCTTTTCCCTTCCCTCCCTTCCGATAACCAGGAGAAGCAAGAGAGTTATAAGAAAAGGGACGCAGGGCGTGCCTATCGGTTTTCTTCTCTCCTCTTTTTCCCTTCACCAAGTCCCCCCTCCCCTCCCCTTCTTCCTTTATGTTGCGGGGAATAAGTTAAGGAAGCTGTACTCTCCCTTCCTCTTTTTTTCCCTTTTAGATGGGACGAGTGGAAGCGGAGGGGTACTTCCTCTTTTTCGGTTCTTTCCCTGTGGCCTGGCACGCGGAGATAGGTTGAAAAAGATAACCCTCCTGTTTCTCTTTCTCTCCCCCCCCCTCGGGAAGACCTCCCCCCTTTTCCTCTTTCCTTCCTGCGTGTCTGACGGAGGGAAAGGATAGCCGAACAAAAAGGCAATACCCTCAAAACACCCTACCTCCCGACAGAATTTCCCCCCCTCTCCCCCCTCTTTTGCTTTTTTTTTACCCCCTCCTCGTCCTAAAAAAAAAAAATAAGAGAAAAAGAAGAAAATAGGACTTTTTTGCTTTTTTTTCTCCCCCCTAAACGGAGGGTTTCCCCCCCTCTTTCCCCTGTACCGAGCATAAGAAAAATAAGGGAGAGAAGCGAAGGGGAAGAAAAAGCCGGAGTGCCCGGCACTTCCCTCTCCTGGCGGTCCCGTCCTTTTCTTTTTTCTTTCCTTCCTCTTCCCCCTTGTCGAAGGGAAGGGGAATGACGAGATGGAGAGTGAAATAGGGGCAGAGCCGGGGTTTTTCTTTTTTTTCCCCTTTCCAACCGGAAGGGTTTTTGTCCCGTTTCAGTGTGGCAGAGCGAAGAAGGAAATGATTAAGGAAGAAAGATTCTGTCCGAGGCGCACCCCCTCCTTTTTCCTTCCCTTTTTTTTTCCTTCTTCCTACCGGCCGGGTGAAGTGATGAGGAAGAAAGTGAAGGTGAAATGCCCTTTTTTCCCTCCGACGGGTTTCTTTCCCCCTCCCCCTTTTCCTTCTTTTTTCTTGTATGTAACCGGTGGATTTAGGTATGAGGAAGGGGAATATGAGGAAATGGCCCGGGGCGTTTCTCTTCCGTTTTCTTTTTTTATGATGCTTTTTTCCCTCTCGTCTTCTTTTTCCCTTAGGCAGTGAAATGGGTAGGTGAGAAGCGGACGATTCTTATCTTTTTTCCTTCTTCCTTTGAACGGGGTCTCTCTTCTTTCTTCCCCCTTTTCCTTCCTTCTACCGGGCAGGGAGTAGGGTGTGAAAAGGGGTAGCTTACTCTTCCTTTTCCTTTTTTCTTCGAGACTCTCCCCTTCTTAATCTCTTCGCCCGGACCCGTGCGGAGGAGAGGAAGACGAGAAATGAGGAGGAGGAGCCTTTTCTTTTCTCCTTTTTTAAATTCCCTTTCCTCCTTCATCTATTGAGGTTGAGGAGGGATGATGGAAGTGAGGGAGAAGTAAGGTTGCCTTCCTCTCTTCTATTTCCCCCTTTTTTTTCTTTTTTTTCCTTCGTGCCGGAGGGATTGAGGAGGGGGTGGAGGTTTGGGGGTGTTGCTTTCTACTTTTTTCCCTGAGGGATTCTCGCCCCCCCTTTCTTTCATTTTTTCTTTCTGTTGGAACGGGAGGATAAAGGAAATCGACAGGAGCCGCGCTTTTCTCCCGCTCTTTCTTCTTTCAAGTACGTTCCTCCCTTCCCTCTTTTGTTCTCCCACCCCGGTGAAGATAGTAATAGAATAGGTAGAGGAGGAGACGTTTACAGACCATTTTATCCCTTTTTTTTCCTCCCGCGTTCCCTCCCTTCTTTTTCTCCTCCGTAAAAGTAAGGAAATGAGCGCGGCTCCCCTATTTTTCGGCTGCTCTCTTCTTCCCTTTTTCCCCTCCTATTCTTGGTGATCCGGTAGGAAAAAAGATTGAGCTTGACGACGAACATTATCACTCCTCCCCTTCTCCTCGATCTCAGTTTTTCCCCCCCCCTCTTCCATTTTCGTGACCTTCCGGACGAAGGATAACCGCTTTTTTCCTGGATGATCTTCCTTTTCCTTCCCCCCCGCGTAGTACAGGCATAGATGAAAACCGGACTTAACCTTCTCACTCAATCTTCTCTTCCTTGCAGGGAACCCTCCCCCTTCCCCCCCTCTCTACCTTTTCCAGGCGAGCAGGAAAGAAGGAGATGAGGTAGCGAGCCCGCCCTTTCTTCTCTTCTCCCCGACGTCCCTCCCCCCCCCTTCTTTTTATTTTTTTCTTCTTGCTCCTCCGACCACCTCGGTGGTAAGAAGGACAGAGAAACATTAGACGTACGGCGAGAGCTCTTTTGTCACTTTTTCTCCCCGCGTTTCCCCCCCCTTTCCTCCTTTCTTCCTTTTCCTTGTCAGCATCGGCAGACGAAGGAAAGAGTATTGAGGAGCAGGTGAGGCCTCCTTCCCTCTCCCTTTCCCCTTCATCGAGTACTCTTTTCCCCTTTTTTTTTTTTTTTTTTGCGGACCAGCGCCTTTCTATCGGAAGAGAGGAGAAAAGGCTTTACGGGGGAAAAGGGTGAAAAAAGCGGTATTCCTTCCCTTTCCCTCCCCCCCTTTTTTTTTTCTTTCCGAGAGAGGCCCTCTTCCTTTTTTCCTTTTCCTTTTTCCCCGTGCATTTCCCTCTGGCCAATTAGGAAGATGAGTGAAGTAGAAAGAGACCTTCTTTCCCTCAATTCCTCTCCCCTTCGGACCTTTGCTCTTTTCTCCTTCCTCTGAATCCGAAGCAATTCAGAGTTGAAAACAATGAAGGTTCAGGTAGCTACCCATCTCCCCTATTTTTTTTCCTCCCCCTGTACGGGCTTTTCCCCTTTTCCCCCTCTTTCTCCCCTCATCGAGCGCAAAAAAAGTTATGGGTACAACAAATGATATCTATCTTTTTCATCCTCCCTCCTTTTTTTTTTTTTCTTCCCTCCTCCTTTGTGGGACCCCTCCCTTCTTTTCTTTTTTTTCTCCTTTTTGTTCTTTCCTTTCCCGCTACCCTCATCCGTAAAGTGAGGATTGGAAACTGACCAACATAGGGATCTTTTTATTTTCCCTCTTCCCCTCCCTTTTTTCCCCCTCGGAAACTTTTTCTTTTTTTCTTTTCTTCCTTCCCTTCTCTTTCCCTCTTCTCTAGCTTGATGAGGGAAAGAAGGTAGAGTTAGACGTAAAAGAAGGGCCATCATTTCCCGCAGTCTTCTTCCCCTTTTCCCAAGTCTTCTTTTTTTTTCTTCCCGCACGCCACGGTGAGGGAATATCGCGTGCAGCCTCCCCCTTTTCTTCCTTTTCTCCTTATCCCTCCTTTTCCCTTCTTCCTTCCCCCCCTTCCTCCTACGGGGTACGAGGAAGTTAAAGATTCAGGGAAGCGACAGATGACGGACCTCTCTTGTCCGGTCCTCTCTTCCCATTTCCCCTCCCTCCCCCTTCTCCTTCCTCTTCCCGCTAACAGGCGCTGGGCGGCGCCGCGGGACTCCCCCTCTCCCCTTTTTTTTTCTGTGCCCCCCCTTCTTTTTACTTCTCGCGCCGTAAGAGAAAGGTGCTAGGAATGCGGACAACCGTTTTTCTTCTTCCCCCCCCCCCCCCCACAATCTCTCTTTCCCTCTTTTTCCTTTGTGATCTTGAACTCATCGAGAGCGGGCATGCCCTAGATGGACCATTAGCTTTTGCCTTTTTTTGACTATTTTCTTCCCTCTTTCCCGCTTCTTATTGAGCAGGTGAAGCAGGGTGGGAAGAGGATTCATTTTTTCTTCTTTTTTCTTAATGTACGTCCCCTTTCTTCCCCTCCCCCCCCCTCTTTTCTCCTTCGTCCGAAGAAGGTCAAGAAAAGGTGAGCACCACGTTTTCTCCTCCTTTTCCCAAGAGGTTCTCCCTCTTCCTCCCTTCACCAAGAGGGGTGAAGAACTTATCACACTTCTCCTATGGTTTCCTCTTTTTTTTCGCCTTTCCCCTATCTTTCAGGGATGCCGAGACAGTGAAGTCAGGGGAAGGAGTTAGAGATTTTTTCTCTAACCTTTTCTTATTCTTCCTAGCTCTTTCTTCTTTCTTTTCTTTTTTTTTCCTTTTAATTACTATCTTGAAAAAGGGGTGCGGCAGAAAAGAAAGTGAGGTGGGAGGTAAGGGAAGGTAGTGCCCACTCTTTTCTTACTCCTTCATTGAGGGAAGTTCCACTCCTCCTTTTCCCACTTCTTTCCCCCTCTTTCCCCTTGTCTACCAGGAACTAAAAAGGATGAAAAGTGTGCTCGCACTCCCCTTTCCCCCCCCCTCTACTCCACACCAGAAGAAAGAAAAGAAGGAAAATAAAAAAGACGCCCGACGCCTCTTCCCTTCCACCCCTCCCAGCAAAGGCCCCTCCCCCTCCTTTTTTTTCTCTTCTCTTGCCGTAAGGGAAAGAAGAAAGAAAAGGAAGAAGACAAGAGTGGCTGCACCTCCCTCCTCCCCCCCCCCCCCCCCCCCCCCCCCCCCCCCCCCCCTGTCCTCCTCCGGAAAGGGAGAGGAAGGAGAGACGAAAGGAAAGGGTAGCGCCGCCGCCTGTCTCTTCTTTCTTCTTCCGCCGCAATCCCTCCCCCCTTCCTCCCTCCCCTTTTTTTCCCCCTTCCTTTCCCTTCCTAAGGCCGGGCAGGGCGGTTAGAGTAAAGAGCGGGACAGAGATGAGACCCGCGACCTTTCCCTTTCCCCCCCTAGACGATACAGCCGTCTTTTCCCCCCTTTTCCCCTTTCCTCCCTTTTTGTACCCGACAAACGGAAAAGAAGAACGAAGACAGCAAACCAACCAGCCAAAGACGGAGCCCTACCCCTGTCCATTCTCTATTCCCCTTTTTCCTTCAGACTCCCTCCCCCCCCTTTTCTTCTTTCCCTTCCACCCGCCAAAGGGAGGAGAAAGAAAAGGATGCTGACCAGAGTCAGTTCACCCTTCCTCTTTTCTGAAGAATTTTCCTACCCTTTCTCTTTTTCTGCCCACGCCGATGTTAGAGAATAGGAAAAGACTAGTAGGAAGGCAAGCATGCCTCTTCTCTTCTTCTCTTCCTCACTGTCCCTTTTCCTTCCCCCCTTTTCCGACCTTTTCCTTCCCCTTTCCACCCTTGGCTCGTGCACGAGGAAAAGAGAAAGAGAGGAAGGAAAAAGGCGCTGTACCCTTTCCTCGTCTTTTTCCTCTGTTTGCCGGAGTTCCCCTCCCCCCCTCTCTTTTTCCCTTTCTTTCTGTTCGGAAAGCGGAGGGTGAGGAAAAGGAGAGGTAGAGACCGGAGTTTTTCTTAGTCCTTTTTTTCCCCTTTTTTTCTCCTGAAAGCGATTTTCTCCTTTCCCCCTTTCCTTCCAGGAATCGAAAAAGGAAGAAGGGAGGAGGACCCGGCAATGCTTGGGTGGCATTAGGCTTTGAGGAGGGGTGGGTTCTTTTTCCTGAGGATTTTTTCTCCACCCCTCCTTTTTTTTTCTTCCGTTTCTGTAGGGGAGGGAGGTTGGGTTTGATGTTATTTTCTACCTCCCCACCAAAACAACCCCTGCCCATTTTCCTTCTCTCCCCTTTACACGGAAGCGAGAGAAGTTGGACTTCAACGTTCCTTTTTTTCTCTTTCCCTCTTGCTCTCCCCCTTTTTTTTTCCCTTTCCTTCCACCGAGCCGGTATAAAGTGCTCCACCGACAACTTCTCCCCCTTCTCCTTTCCCCGCCGATCCCTTTTTTTTTTCCCCCCCTTTCCTTTTCTTACCTCGCGGAAGGCGCTACAGCTGCCGTTTTACGTCTCCCCTTTTTCCCCCCCGTCTCCCTCCTTTTTTTTCCCCTTCCCGATCCACGAGTCGGAACGCCCTGCGTGAAATGGTCGTAGAACCTCTTCTCTCCCTTTTTCTCAGGTCGTCTCCTCCGCCCCCCT
>Ga0179591_1279045_pt1 | contig 11497 bp, 12 predicted proteins | sample CZOMad2_1_08_16f_FD_182891 | JGI IMG/M metagenome (GOLD analysis project Ga0179591, IMG submission 182891) | Vadose zone soil fungal communities from Angelo Coast Range Reserve, California, USA - CZOMad2_1_08_16fungal (PacBio error correction) | ecosystem: Environmental > Terrestrial > Soil >... | reverse complement strand
GGACTGCACCTAGGGATTGGGGTTCCTGCCTTTTCCCCTTTCCGCGGTAGAACTGGCTCATACCCGTTTCCCAACTCAGTGTTTTGTGAGACTTACATTTAAACTTGCGAACGTAGTTTCTTTACTTTTTTGCTGGATGTCTGTTTTCGCAGTTCGATTAAAGGACCCTTCCCTCAGCCCCCGGGATGAAAAGACGGATGATACGAACTCCCCGGCTCAAGCGAAACTTCCTTTACTAGCAGTTGCTGCGCCTCCAGAAGGACCCTCTCATCAAACCATCAGGTCTCCCTAGTCGTGTCGCATACAAGAAGGTTTGTGTTGAACACTTTCTCGACCTAAGACAACATTCCGGACTCCCGCCGTCTACGATCCCTCACATGGGATCTAAGGAGGTCCTCTCTGAATGGCGTTTTTTTAGCTTTCTCCCTTGAGGAGGTGAAGACGACTTCCCTGCTTAGGCCGCCTTACGTTCAACTTATCCCCCAGAATAGGACATAAGTTATTCATCTCCACGGATAGCAAGTGCTTCCTTCCCCCAGGTAGCGGCGTCCCAACGTTTATCCCCTGCGCTTCGAAACACCTTTTCCCCCTGTCCCGAGTTCCGCCTTTGTTTCGTACATTCTTAAATAAGTGAAGTTAAATTTTCTTGAATCGATCTTCCCCGGAAGCATGCTGCCATTTCCGATTGCCCCCCCTTTTGGTAAAACAGCGAGTACCTGCCTCTAAACTATAAAGTATAGTCTTTGCATAAGATGGAGTGAGCCAGTTTCGCAAACCCAACTCCTCCGAAACACTTTCGCCTCTCCTTGTGTTTGCATCAGAAAGTGCATGTGGACCTTCTCCCCTCCTTCCCCCGGAGGAACTTACGATCCCCAGTCAACGGTTTTTTTGACGCCAGTCCATCCCTGGCCAAGGTTGGAGATCGCACTCTCCTTTCGACTTGGATCATGGTTTCCTTATGGAAATATTCCCTCGTCAGACCCCGACCGAATGTAAGTTCTTTTCCCTTGGATTGCCAGTGACAGGCATCAACCTTGGCGTTTTAACCCGTCGTCTCGAGGTCCCGTCAACCCCTTTCAAAGGGGATGAAGCGTTTTCCCCCAAGAGCCTTCGGATTGGCCTGCCTTTACCTAGCCAGGTATTCCCTCCTTCTTCCAGAAAAATGTACATGCTGTCTGGCTTTCAAGCCCCAGCATCCTGCTTCCTACAGAATCCGACAGCTGGCGGTTTTCCGTCACAACCCGAGGGCGACGATCTTTCCTGTCGATGAAGATTTTCGTCCTTTTGAATCTCCCCTACAAGAAAACCATTCCTTTTGTCGTCACGCTGGTTGACAGATTGCAATGGAAGGTCTTCTTTTCAACAATCTTTGGGCCTCCCCCCCCCCCCCCAAGGTTTTTGTTTTTCCATTGAATCGTTTTCGTTCCATTCCACATTGCCCTGTACTTTTCATCAAGCATACAAGGTCATCTGGACCGTAAAGAGAGGCCTTTCCTTTCGTAGCCTTCCCCGCCCGTGTTTCAAAACAAAGCTCAGTTTTTCTCTCGACCTGATCCCCGACGTCATTGGCTCCGCATGGTGTGGAGAAGCCCCCCCCCCCAAAGTCGTGCTCGTTTCCTGTTGGTCCTGAGCCAAGCTACGAGGACAACAGTCCCCCCTTCTTAGGACATCAGCCTGATCCTCGTTTTTTTCACTCATCCCTGCCCGATAAGGCCCCCTTGATGATATAATAAGCCGTATACCCGTTCGAAGCCATTCAAGCACCGTTTTGGCCATGCTATTTGCCCTGCCCACCACGAGCCTCTCCATTAGAGATCCCACGAAGGCCCCCCCCCCCTTTTCAATCTCAATTTCTGGAGTTCGGATGTATATAGACCCCCGTGAGAAAGGGGGCAAGCCCTTCTTTCTGGCGGGACGCCGGCTTGAACAAATCCCAGCCCCCTCGTAGAGGTCTCCCGACCGTCGGTCCTCCTGAAGGGGGGAAAGGTACAACTTTTCGTACGGCCTTTTCTTTTTCCCTTTAGCCGTTCCCCCCCCTCCTTCATTATGGAGAATCTTTATCTTACCTTTTTGGACTTCCTCCTGAGATCCTCTTCCCCAAACTACCTGATGTTTTCCCTTCCTTCTTGCAGGCTCCTTGCGGCGAAAACGGCCCCTGCAGCATTGACAAACCCCCCATTTAAGACTCTTCCCCAGCCCCCGGTCCCCAGTCCCGGTTTTCTTCTACGAGTCCATTCCTATTTTCCCCCCTCATCCCCGTTGTTTTTTGTTTGTACCTTTTCTTACTTGAAAGCGCTTTCCTCGGCGAGTGCGGTGGGATTGGTCCACGATATTTCCCTTTCTGGTTTTATAGCCATCTTTTTCATGCCCTGCTAATTTGCCTCAATAGCGATGACTCTTCTCAACTACGCGAGTGGTGTGCACATTCATTAGAAGAGCCTTTTGTGAACATTACCCTGCGATCAATCGTAATAAGTTTCATTTAGGTTTCCCCTTAGGTCGACAGGCGACAATCCCTGAGTGCCTGATTTCCCAATTTTTCCTCGCCTACGTGGTAGTGCGTTACGTTCAGACTTCCACTCTCGTAACCCTATCTTCCGTCCGCTGAACTACATTCTTCCATGGGCCTTTCCAAGGTGATCCCCGTCTTTTGTCTTCGTCCTCCCGTTGAACCGCCCTCCGTTAGATCTTCTTTCCTCCTGGGAGACATTTCTGGACTCCTTATTTCCATTACGATTGCTTCTTCCCTTCCCGATATTTTCAGATCTTCTGCCTTGACTCAGGGATGTCGCACTTAAGGTTCATGAAGGTTCAGGGTGTTCCTGTTCTATCGTAAGTGCGATTCCTGGAACCCTTCTTTCCCATTTGGTATTCAGTACTGGAGAAGTTGTAGTTAGCTTTGAGATAGACACCCTTCCTGCCGAAAATTTTTGAAGCTTAATCCCCAGCTCTTTAACAGATGAGTCTTTTCATGATGTTGTGCATTTGCTCTGTTTTGCCACCATCTCTCCGGGAATTTCCTCCCTTACCCCGCCGTTCGACGTTGTCACCAAAGACCTCGTTTCTTTCGGGATGTGACTTTTCAGGATTTTCCCTTTTCGTCTATTCCTTTGCAAACAAGACCCTGTTGAAGTCGAAATTCTTGGTCCTCCTTGCCCCCTGCATTCACCAGCGTGAACCCATTCTCAGCAAATTTTATTTCAATTCCTAGTGACTTCGTCTTCGCCTCAGTCCAGACGTTCGACTCGGTGTTGTGCCCACCGCCCAATCTGCGGCTCTTGGCTGTTCTTCGCTGGTTATTGAAAGCCTTTTTTCAAAGCAGGTTAATCGTATTTCCTTCCTAGATACCGGCGCCTTCTTTCCTTTTCCCGCGAAAACGAACGGCCTCTGATGAGGCGTTTTGATAGGTTGAATGTCCCGATTTAAATGCCCCGCCCCCACTTCTCCTCACGGCAGCCCCTCTCCTTTCCCTCGGAACTGAGGAGCGTCGCTCCTCGTTTGTCAGTAATGACCTTCCCCTCTTAGGACATTGATGTCTCCACCCCTATGGATGTTTGCCTAAGACCTCCCCCCTCCCTTCTTGACTTGTTTTCCTTCCCCCCGAACACTGCTTTATCTTAGTTCAGCACGCGATCTTGCCCAGACCTGAGTCGGAAATGAAAGGACTTTTTATGAGGACAAGAAAATAATCTTCTAAGGATTCTTCCTCTTCCCTGAAGAGGGTTTGACGTCAGGATTGGAGGAATAACTCTTTGCCCAGAAGTCGGTTCGTTCGTTTACTGTTCGAGATGTCTTACCCTCTGTCCACCAGGTCCAATTTGCTTTCCGAAGATGTAAGATGGCCTTTATCCTGAGGTCCCGACTTTAACCCGTCTTGCAGTCCCGCTATCACGAGAATAACAGGCCATTTCAAGTGTTCATAAGGAGAGTGATCTGCCCCTGGCGAAATATGGCCTTCCACTCATTTAGCTATTAAATTTCTTTCCTCTAGAGATTTTACAAGTCTGGCGGGTGCGCGGAAGTCTCTACGTCCTGTCATTGCGTAACCTAATCCTTTTAGAGCAGTAGCCCTACAACGAGGTCCAAGCCACTCTCCCTTTCTCTTTCCCCCCATTCTTAATGAGTCAGACCGTTTATTTTTTCCTGGAATGAGATTTTCGACTCTTGTAACCATTATTAATCCTAGATTTTTCTCCCTTGGGAGTGTGATTTTATGAAAGTCCAATTAATCCGATACTCAAATTATTGAAGTCTCGAATTGATTTCGGCCTCCTTTGTGATAGGGCTTCTTCTTGGGATGCTTAATCTATCCCGCCCCCCCGCCTTTTGGGCATCCTAGCCATCGTCAGTTCCATCAAAGGACCTTTTCCCTTGTTCCCCTGAGTAAACTTTTCCCCCGACAAGGACCCCCAGTGTCCTTCTTTTTCAAATAGAATGCCCTTCCCCCCCCCCTGACCCAACTTCTTCGATCAAAACTTCCTGGGTTAGACTTCCCTACAGAGAAAATGGTGCCGCTTCCCAGAATTATAGAAAAGGTCCACCTCGTTATTTCGACCACATTCTTCTCCTAACTTTTCGTCATGAGTGAATAGCAATGTTTCCCCCCCACACACACAGAACCCCCAGATTTCCCAGATCACTCTTATCATATGAAGTCTCGCCCGCGTCCCCAGTCAGGACCCGCTCCTGCGATGCGCGTTCCCTTTCACTTGTAAGAGACCTCCCTCGCTCCAATGTGGATGAACAGATGGGGATCATCTCTATTGAGGGTACGCGCAGATCTTTGTATACTTCTCTTTTTCATATATCTTTTTATTGAGAATTCTCTTCTACAGAAGAGGTCTTCTTCCCCCCTCCTGTCACAGGTGCTCAAGTGTCTCTTCCGAGCAGAGATGGCCCGTCATTTTTTATAAGAGGGCCATAAGACCGGTTCCTCTGCTTAACTTTAAGCCCGTTTGCCCCCAGCTGCCTTTTTTTAGCGTTCCCCTTCTGGCGAAAGAAAGCCTCACCTCCAGATCCAGAGCCCTTGTCCCACTGGGACACTTAGCCGGGGTGTGATTTCTCTTTCCCTTCGGAACATTTTCTCCTGCTTTAGGGTCCCCCTTTACTTTTGCATCCATTTTCATGGGTGCCTTTTCTTTTTTTTGGCTTTAATGCTTCTCTATCGCGGTCTTATCAGTACTTATTGACCCTGTAAGGAGAATTTCTTTCTTCCTATTTTTTTTTCTACTGCCGCCCCCTTTGAGAAGGAGAGAGCCCCCTCACCTCCCCGGTGAGACTTCGTCGGACCCGAAACGTCCCGATAAGTACTAAGCCTTCCGAATAAAGTTGCTCCGAGGTGGAAGTTCACTCGTTAAGTACAAAGGGCCTCCAAGATCGAGTATCTCAGCAGCCCGTTTTTGGATCTTTCGTCCTGAAAAGGTCCCCTTCTTACTAGAACTCGGACCTCTTTCAAAGAGAATTAGAGCCGAACCTTCGCGGTGATTGCCTTCGGAGCTCTCCGGTCCCTCTCCGTTAACGTTTTCATTTTTCTGCGTCCTAACAAGCCCCTGACGTTCAACTCGCTAGGACATCAAGTCGCATCTCCCTCAGAAGTTACGAGGAACATCATAGTCTTCCGTGTATGTCCCCCCTCACTCCCCAACTTCCCGGTACGAGGTTAAATAGGACTGGTCGGCCTTTACAGGGAGCCTTTCATTAGACTTAGGTCTCTGGTCCCCCATAAACGGAATGATGCTGAAGCCTCCTTACATGTGTCTGCAGTACATCTCGCCGCACTATCCCTCTTCCCAGCATAATTTTCAGGCTTCCCCACGTTGTTGACCCCTTTCCTATTTTAATGAACCAAACCTCGCCTTAGTTCGGAGAGAAAACGAGACCTTTCTGTACCCCAAGCTTATCTTCCGCCGATTAGCTTTGGGGTCGAAACCCGGCCAATCGTGGCAAGCTATCAATCCTGGACCTAGGACTTTTATACTTCCCTCTCCTAGTCTGACCCTGATGCCGGTTCATTACCTCTCGAGTAACCCTCCCCTCCCTTCTTTGAGATTTTCGCTGGACCTGCCCCAGGCTAAATGGCTGTCGCTATGGCCTGAAACCGTTGTTTTCCTAGAACGAAGTTCCATCTCCAAAAAAATTCTGCCAGAAAGATCGAGTAGTTTTTGATATCATTCAACTTCTCAAGAGAGCTCTCTTCCTGACTGAACACGACATTCCATGATGTTCCTTTACCCTACGACAGGTATTTTGTCTACAAAGCCGTCGATTGATGTTGCCCAACAACAAGAGGAATATCTTCGATACTATCTGTCCGTAAGAGTTAATTTAATACTCCAACGGTTTGCCTTCCTAGGTGAAGAAGCCCGAAAGTTCAGTTATTCGCCTCCCTTATTTCGTTTGTTGGACAACTCGTGGCCTTCAGACCCTATCTACTTCAAAGCAAGCCGCTCATGTTTTTATTTCGACAGGCGCGGAAGGGTTATTCACGCCGGTAGAGCTTGTTTCCACAAACACTCCATTTCATATATGAAATTGTAAATACCGTTCTCATCTGCTGTCCCCTTTTTACTCTTTGTGCTTAGGAGGCCCAATGCCCGGTTCTTATCGGGAATGGTTTCTTATAGAAATCACTTTCCCAAGGATAAAAGCTTTTGACCGAGACAAAAATGTTTTTTTTTTTTCGGAGACGGACGACACCATGAACCCTCTTGCAGACACTATCTAGTTTCTCCGAATCCAAGACGGACGGCGTCAATTGCACACGGCTGCCCCTCTCGGATAGGCTTTTCTGATTTACGATGCACACTAATGGAGAAAATTATAAGAGTTCTCCGTATCCTGCCCTTCGCTTTTCCTAGGTCCGAAGCTTTCTACAGAAAACCTGTTCGCCCTTTTGCACTAAATTATTTGCTTGCGGTGGCAGCCTTGTACAAAAAGTAGAGGAACCCTGAAGAGTTTTCTTTTCGCAGTTTCCCCCCGTGTCCTCCCTTCCATGTGTCCCCTAGAAATTTTTCCGGCCCCGCATGGTTTTCATGGGGAAGACTTTCAACTCAATTTAAAAACCTGTCACGCGATTGCCTTTTCCAGGTGTTACCTGGTAAAATAACGGTCCCCGATGATTAATTTCCACAAACTAACTTGATGAGATCGCTCATTGCTGATATGATTCGAACCCGATGATACACCCCCCCCGGCTCTTAAGACCTCGGCTCTGAAATAGTCCGAGAAGATTTCAAACTCATCCTCCTTTTTGTTTGTTCGGAGGATTCCCTTCGCTACGCGACTAATTCCAATCTCTTTTTTTGAACCCTATCCCGGAGGGGGTTCAGAAATCTTGTCAGGGTTTTCTAGTCCTTTTAAGAAGACTCTCCGAAGGAGAAGCCCACTAAGTCGTGGGTTGAAATCATCGCTTCTGGGAGGGGTTGTTTTTAACATTAAGACCCCCCATATTAATACTCGGCTTGGGATTTTTTAACGTCGACCTTCCTTCACTGAGGCAGTTACCTTCCACTTTCTGTACTTCTTTCTTCTTTCCCCCCTTCCGTTCACGGGCAATTTCTAGTAGTTGAGCCCGCAGTTTTTTAACGCTTGCCACTCCCGAAAAATAGGTGTGCACCCGAGTTGTCCCCCTCTCATGGCGTAATAAGTGATCAGCCCTTAGCTATTATCTATTTGACCCATGGGACCGCTTCTTATGGATCTCTCCCTTTCGATGATTCCTTAGAAGTAAGACCGCTTGAAGGAATCTCCTTCTTTGCGCCCTTCCTCTTCTATGCGTCATGAAGTATTTTTGTGATCTCGTTTCGTCTACCTTCTTGACCACCTCTTAGTGTTCAGCGCTTGTGTTGGGAAGGTTGTTGGGATGATTCCTATAGTAGCTATGTGACATTCCTCTTTTAGTCAACGCGTGTGGACTTCTAACCAGTGTTGCCAAGATTGGTCTGGGAAAGGAGCAGTCCTGAGGATATTCTCAGTCTTCTCCCCCTCCGTTTTTAATATTGGAACGGCAGAATTCTCCGTTAAAAAACTCATCTATGAGGTATTTCCGTCCTTAACGTTCGTCTTCCCGACAACGATGCGGGGCACAATCCATTCTGTTTTTTCATGAGCCTTCCGAATGCGGATTCCCCCCACCAGTGGAATAAATCGAGTCCTGTCGTGTCCGTTTTATTCACTGTTTTTTTTGTAATCGTCTCGCCTCAGTTTAGAATCCCTTCGAAAGCGTTACACGACCTAGGAAACCTGATATACGGCCAGCCCATCATTTACTTTTCTTTTCAGTAAAGAGATGATAACCCCTTTCTGGCTTGATATGATAAGAACTGCATCCCCTCTTTCCCCCCTCCGTTGATGGGTTTCCCCCCGCCGTCTTTCCCTTCTCGTTCCGACTTTGAATTCAGAATCAGACGACAATTTTCTTCTCCCCTGCTCGAAAGACGAGGAAAATGTTAACTGCCCGCAATGCCTTTTGTAGAGTAGTCACTTCCCTTCAGGCAGACATAATGCTCGGATTCCCGTAGAGTTGTCTTCCCCCCCGCCGAATTGGAACGTATTTCAGGTTAGAGGGAAAAGACAGTGCCTACGTATTTCCTCCTTTCCCTATAAGGGAGCTCCCAGACAGAGAAGACGTTTCTCCGTTTAGGCCCAAAGACTTTCCTCAGTTTCTTCCGATCGCCGGCCCTTGGATTAAGCCGGGAGGAATTACAGCGTTTTCTTTGCCGTCCTTAGCCTCTTTTCCTCTTCGAGGTCGGTCGAGACTTCCTAAGATGAAACCAAGGTTGTACCACTGCTCTTTTTAACCGATATCCAGAAGTTTTTTTCCACACTATTTATTCCCTCCTCACCCGGAAGAAAACTTGACCATTTTGCGTTCTCTGATAGCTTGATCTGGCCCCCGTTACCTTCCTTTCTTAGTTTTTTTTCTTCCGGAAAAGTTGGGTTTCTTTCATGTACCTCTGCAGAAATTGACCTGCCCGTGAATTTTAAAGTAAGGGAGGACGCGTAAATCATCGATCCGTCAGAGTCAACCTCCTTCCATTATCGATAAGAATTCAGGACCTTTACACTTTCAATTGAAATTAGTTCTCTTTTCTTATTTCGAGTCTTATCTCCCCCGTATTGAATTTGTTTCACTACGATTCCACCACCGTCTTAATCCTAGAAGATGCTTTCCCGTTTTTTATGAAGTATGGTCACTGCTGGTGCCCCAATTCGCATTCGTGGATTAGAGGATTTTCGATTGGACTTTCTGATCCCAACTTGGTTCTTCGTATGGGGATTCATTCATGCCGCCATCCCGTCTTAGAACAGAGCCCTCCCATTAGGAGGCATGAAAATTGGGTCCCTTCATTTTTCTATTACTTAAAACTTCTTTCCGCGTCCGAGAATGAAAGCTGATTCCTTTTTTTGCGACGGACGCCCTTCATCTGTAGGACCCCCCAAAGTACAGGTTCTCCAACTTCACCGGATTCCTCCTAAATCTTATCTCCCTTACCCCCTTTCTAATTCGAACGGATTCTCCCCTAATTATTTCACACCTCTGCGTTTCGTCTTCGTGAAGACGTCTTGACGCCCAGACCACACCGAACCTCTTACTCCTTTTTGTTGATAATATGCAAGTAATGTGCTTTACAGTCTTTCCAGCTTCTTCCTTTTCCCCGCGCCTTTTTAGTATGCACTTGTGACGATCCAGATACGATAAAATTGAGACATGTTCCTTTTTTGGTTATCCCCCCGGCTTTTTTTCCTCCCGTCCTCTATGTATATATATCTGAATCCCCCCTTTGGTTGTTTCGAGTATACTGAGAATCCTCCCGGCTTTCTTCAAGATGTCCCACACTGCTGCTCAAGTGGGCCGTGTAGCCGATGGCCAACTTCAAGACTCGTCCGAGTTTCGTCCTCCTCCTTTCTCTTTTACTTTTTCCTTGAAAGAGGAGCTGAATGTTCCTGAGTCGATTCCGGGGGGTCGTCCTGCTTTCCTTGCGCCCGAAGCCGACCCCCATACGCCTTCCACCACGGCAGTCTTCCGGGTGGGCGATCCTACTTAGCGGGTTTCCTTTAACCTTTTTTTTGACTCCAGTGTCGTCTTCGGGAGTTGACCTGGAATCGGCCTCCATTTCGTGATTTTTCTTGTTTTTTTTTTCCCGGCTCAGGACGAAGGATAAAGATTGCCTTTCTTCCAAACATTTTTGAGCCGTTGACCATGACCGCGCACTCTTCATTTGACGGTGCTGGCTCTTGTCTGTTTGCAGCGTGATGGCTCATTGATCTGAAGGCCCGCAAACGCCGGACTCCCTCGTTTTCTTCCCTAAGACAAGGAGTTCCCTCGCACGCAGACTCCCTAACTGAGTGAAAAATCCCCCGTTTCATGAAGCAGGTGGAAGATACGTAGTGCTTCCTGCCGAGGTGGTTTTTGAACATGTCTGTCCGAAACTTCGGACGATACAGTCTTTTCATCGAGCTTAAGTTTTCTTAATGTAGGCGGTTCCATGTAGTCCTGGAAGTCGACTTTTTGTCGGAGGTGAATCTTTCTGCTATAGTCCGTCCCCTCTACCCCCTCCCCCTTAAGCGACCTGGTATATAGACCCTTTATAGCCTTGTTTGATAGAACAAAATTTTTTCTCGGACGTGACTGCAACATATTCCAATATCTGATTCCCCCAAACTAATGCTGGCATATCGTCCCTTCGGTCCTCTGGCCCATCAAAGAAGGTGAAGGTCCTTTATCTCTTATTTACTCACATAAGGAAGATTGCTCTGGTAACACTTGTTTCACTGGTACACCTTCTCCGGCCCTCTCAGAGTTAACTAGACTCCGCTTTGCATCTGCAAAGACTCAGCATAAAGATACTACTCCTTCCCATGATGCTTCTGCGGCGCAGCCTTTCCTTTCTCTTTCCGAATAGGATTCCGTTATAGGAATGATTTACCTAGATAAACAGGAAATTTTCTATTTCCAATTCCATTTCCCACCCTTTAACCGGGTAGGGCGCTACAGTCCCGTCCTCTACGTGAGTTTCCGCATGTACGGGAATTCACTCTCCGACAACGCGACCTCATCCATGCATTTTGAGTCACTGGTAGTGGGAGAACGGACGTCTCCTGAGGTCTTCTTTCCTACCCCTTTCTTCCTCTAAGGCGTTTTAGATTCAACCCTTCTACAACTTGCAGCATATTTCCCCTTTGCAGTTGGCATTGGTGTATTTAGAAGAAAGTCGCGGTTTGGCGTGTTGCCCACCACAACCAGCGCCCCCACACCGGCGTATTTCCTTTTACTGTACGACTTTACATCAAATGATGTACGGGCTTCCCTCAGAACTTTTTCTTGTTCATCCAGCCGCAGTTTCTTGGCGTTATCAAGAGGCTGAAAGATATTCTTCTGCCTTCGACCTATTTTTCGTTTCGTAGTTTCCCTAAAGAACCCTCCAATACGGCGGACTTCAGTTACAGTTGGGTGACTCTTCCCAGGTAGGCTTCAGCGTTGTTGTTTCCCCTGAAA
>Ga0179591_1348986_pt1 | contig 11498 bp, 14 predicted proteins | sample CZOMad2_1_08_16f_FD_182891 | JGI IMG/M metagenome (GOLD analysis project Ga0179591, IMG submission 182891) | Vadose zone soil fungal communities from Angelo Coast Range Reserve, California, USA - CZOMad2_1_08_16fungal (PacBio error correction) | ecosystem: Environmental > Terrestrial > Soil >... | reverse complement strand
TAGCCAATTTTAATCTCCCCCCCGCGTTTCCCCTCCCCCCTTTGTCAAAGAAATCTTCTTTCTTCCCTTTATCTTTTCCTCAGCAGGTTATGACAGCAGGGATTTTTGCCGGCTATTGAGTGAAACCGTGCAAAGATACGTCCTTTTTTTTCTCCCCCCTTCCCATCGACAGTGGGTACTTTTTCTATTGCACTTTCACCCCCCAGGAAGAAAACCTCTCCCATCTTTCTGGAGCTGAAGAAATAACTTCCCCTTTTTTTTTTTTTCCTTCAACCAACAAGTTTTCCCTTTCCCCACAATGACGTGACGGATGAAAGATTTTCTTTTCAGATTATTGAGGTTAATCCTTTCCGGTTCGCAATGCCCCCTTCTTCATGGAGAATATTTTTTTCCCCCCCTGCCGATAAGCCTTTACACCACATCTTTGTTGATTCTTCTCCCAATTAGTAATTGAGGGGAGCCCCCCCCTTTTTTTTTCCACATGATGTCCTCACTTTCATTCTTGCTTTTCCACCCAACTCCCTGAAAACCTGAATTTTTGCGTTTTCAATCAATCCGCCGCTGAGCAGAGTTTTTTCGGTCTCCTTTAGACCAGAAGAATCCTTCTCCTTCCCTCGCTACGTGATAAAAAAAGTCTCGACAATTCCCGGGCCAGGGCTCCCCTACAGATATCCCCCCAGGTTGTTTTTCTGTTCCAGGGATTTCCCCCCCAGTTCCCTGATCAGCAAATCCCCTTTTCCTTTAGGCGAAGCAGGTGTGTTAAGCACCCCCGTCTCCGGCTGAAGTTGGAAACTTTTTCTTTTTACGGTTATTTGAATAAATCGTCCCTTTTTGTTTGTAAATTTTCCCCCATCCGCCCCTAAGGCCTATCAACCACTATCTTTTCGGAAAAATGTTTTTCCTCATCCCCCCCCCCCTTGCCGATTTCTTGACAACATCGTTAAGACCTGAATTCCTTACGCACGGAATTTCCCCCCCCTTCCTCCTCCTCGAAATTGAAAGGAGCAAACCCCTTTCCCCCCTTCTCTCTCCGATCCTTCTTTCAACTGTGTTTTCCCCCTAATTCCGGCAATTTCGTAAGGGATTTGATGTAGACCTTGCGAGAGCGACTTTCCCTTTTGTTGCCGGGACCCTCCCCCCATAGCAATGTAGCTTTGCCACCCCATCCCTGTTTCAAAAACATTTTAGACCATAATTTATTTTTTCCTGCAGGATTTCTTTCTCCTCTCGAAAATCAAACTTTCTCCTCCTAATAGCCGTTTTTTTCCCCCGTCTTTTAAATGAAGGGAAGAGAAACATTGATTCTTGAGTGTATGATTTCTCATATCCGGCCCCTCCGGTTACACCCAATGGCTTTTCCAAAGGTTTCTCTGAACGGCAATAGCCTTTACCGCTTCTTTCTTTTTTCCCCTGCCAATTACGTTTTCGACATAACTTCCCCTGCGTGGGTCCTTCATCAGGCTAATCGTTTCCACTCTTTCAGTTAACGAACACCCCCCCCGCCATTCATACCAGTCCTTCCTTTGATTCCACCAACGACAACAATTTCCTTTTGCGCGATTTCTTTTTTTTTCTTCTTCGCTCATTTTGACGAAACCTTGAATCCCCCTCTTCCCCCGCGGCGGCCCATCACGGGCTTCTTTTTCTGTTCCCAATTCGTCATAAAAGAATCGTGTCACAACGTGTTAGTTTTGGGGGGGGGGAAAAAAAACAAGGCTCTTCCCCGCCCTTTTTTTTCTCGCCTGAATTGAAAGCACCTTTTTTTTGGCTGTGGCCATGTCTTTTTTTTTTTTTTTCCCTTTCCGCCCAATTCCGCTGTTTCCTGAACGTCTGTGCTCCCCTTTGATCCAGTGTAGGCTTTTTCCCTTGCTCGGTTGATAGCATAACCCTCTCGGGCCAGGACTAAATCCTCCTTTTTTTCCCTCTGTTGTGAACGGGATTTTAGTTCGCGGAAGGAATATTCCCTTTTTTTCTCCCAGCTTTTTAATGATTAGGGGCATAGCTCTTTTGCGGGTGGGCAGGTAGTCTTTTTTTCTTCCCTCTTTTCCCCACGAGGCTAATGAGGCTCAACCCAGAAAGCAATTGGGGGCTTTGGGTCTGTCGATTAGAGGTGCTTGCTATTCTTCCCGTTTTATCCCCCAAAAAAACTTTGGCTTTGCCATTCCTGTGTATGCCACCGCCCCCCCGGTGCACGTAACAAGGGCAAGAAACTTTTAGGAGTGTTTGCCCCCCCCCCCCCCGGCAGTGAAAGAAAAGTGATACCGCTTTGTCTCTTACGCCCCGGGGTTTCGTAATGTCACCCCCCCCCCCTTCTTCCAGCCGACTTCGAAAGGATTAAGCCCTATGATCTGCCCATCGAGTCTTCCCTCCATCCGCAAAAAATTGCTGGAATGTCCCAAACATTTAATCATGGGCGAACTTTTTTTTTCCCTTTCTTCTTTTTTCCCCCCATCAAGGGGTGATGCCATCGAGATTCAGTAAAGAGTCAATTAAAGGCTTATTTGAAGCCTTCCCCCCTTCCAAGCGGAATCGCCCTTCCCTTTCTTTTGCTATACACCTGGCCGAGGATATTTTCCTTTTTCTTTTCCTCACCTTTCACCCCTAGTGATCGACCCGCGCAGGAAGTTCCACCCCCCCCTCCACAGCTACGATATATCTATCCCTCTTTTTTTCTCTCGGATCGTAGATGTGATTTTTTTTTCCTTTCGTGTCCCCTCTCTTGAGTGGTTCAATTTTTAAGATGCCTTCTCCCCTTTTTCTCCTTCCCCCTTTTTCGGCAAAAAGGTAAGTTCAAGATCCGATGTTCCTCCTTCAATTCAGCGTGGGACTCCCTTCCCCCCTCTTCCTCTTTACTCGGGATGCCTTTTTCTTCCTTCTTCCCCCTTGATGGGCGAGGTCACCATTCCCCCTTCCCCTTTTTTGATTAACATATTTTTCACAAAAGATAAGTCCCCCCTTTGTGGGAGGCGGAAAGGAGAACCCCTTCTCTTTTCCTCATAGGCTGATCTCTTTTTCCTTTTTCGCAGTGAACTACTACTTTGTTACTCCCTTCCCCTTCCCTCCCCCAGGTGCTTAAGACGATGGACCCCACCTTTGGGTCAGCAATGATTTCCCTTTCTTTCCAAGCCACTTCATCCAACAATTCTTTTGGTAACGTTGACATATAATGTAATTTTTTTCTCCCCCACAAGTGCAAAGTACGCCAAAAGTTTTGATAAAATTCCCCCCGTAGCAAAGGACCCTTCCCTCCCCTCCCCCCAACAAGCGCCCCCCCCCTCCATAGGTTGAGCCGCATTTAGCGCGTGGGAAAAGGCTAGTCAAATAAATTTCTAAATTGTCATCCTCTCCCCGATGCCCCTAGCATTTTCCCCCCCCCCCCCCTCTGACCAAAGGGCAGATTCCTTCCCCTTTCCCTCCCTTTTCCCCACCCATCAGATTCTGTGCCAATATTATTGTTCCCTGGCAATTTTCCCCTTTCTTTTTTATGGATATCCCCCTCCTCTGGTTGAAAGGTGAACCCTTTTTTCACGGGTCACGACTACTGTCCGTGAAACGCGAAGGGGCTTTCCTATCTTTTCAAAAACTTTCCCTCCTCTCCATTCAAACAAAATACTTCCTTTTCCCTTTCTTTTCCGGCCCCACCTGGCATCTCCCGTCTGCCCCACTGGGTGAAACTCTTCTCTGGAATGCAGCATCCGGGTTTTTCTCTTCCCTTGGCCTGAGATTCAGTTTTCGTCCCCTTCTCTCCCCTCGATAAAACCTCCAGCGCGCAAAAGGTCCCCTTTTTTGAATCCAATCTATTCCATTACTGTCGCTTCGGTTGGAAGGATTTTTTTCAAAATTGAAAACCTACGGTGCCAGATATCTTTCTTCTTCCCACCGCACCGGAAGTTCTTTCCCCCCTTTCTTCGTTTCTGAGAGGCACACCCCTCCCTCCTTATTCGTCGAATCTACACTTTTGCAACTGATGGGTGGAAATGCGCTTTTCTTTCTTCTCCTCCCACTATTAAATAAATGTGCTCCCGTCTTTCCCCCCTTCCTTTCCCCACACGGGATATTTCCCTTTTTCCCTTTTCTTTTCTTCCACGTCGATAGGTGCTACAGTCCTCCAGGAAAAAATAAAATTTCTTTTCTACCTAAAAGATGGAATGGGGCGTGTTTCCCTCTCCCAGTTGCTATTCAAAAACGTCTTTCTTCCCCCCTTTCCACGCGAACGTGAAGGAGCTCTCTTCCCATTTTCTACCTCACCATCCACTTTCTCTTTTTTTCTTCTGTCACCCACAGTGAAAGCCTTCTCCTTTCTTTGTTTTCATACTGTCAATTCTTCCCTTTCCCTATGCAATAAGGGCTTAGTGTTTCAGGTATGACCTTTCCGCCATCTTCCCTGACGGCGGCCCCCCCTTTCTCCGCTAGTTTGTGAGAGGCATTAGGGGAGGATTTCCTTGGCACCTGTACACGGAAGGTCCGTCTTCCCCCGTTAAAAAAACTCTCTCTCTTTCCAAAATTCATCAGGAGCTTTTTCCACTGCGTCGAATCCACGAAGCTGCATGGATGGGGCTGATCAGGGTCCTTTTTTAAAAGCCCTTTTCCCCCTTTTTCCCCCATATCCGTCGGAGGTCGATGGACTTCTGCTTTTTTAGTTCCTTGTGCCCTTGAAGGGTCGGAGACCTTTGTGACTCACGTTAGCGAACCCCCTTCCGCCCATACTGACGTGATTCTGCACAGTATCCCCCCTTTAGGTGGAGCGAAGCGTGTTCAACCAACACGCGCTCTTTTAAAACTGCAACCCCACTCAGGGTAGGGAAGTTTTTTTTCCTGGTCCACTCCAATCCTGCATTTCTATTTGGAAGCACACGGTTTTTTACGAATGAGCAAGAACCATCCACACGAGGTGGTAGTAACTCTTTTTTTTTATTGTAAAAAAATAAGTCGCCAGCCCCCTCTTTTCTTTCCGCCCGTAGAGAATTAACTTCCCCTTTGAAGCGGACAAAAGAAATATTGGTCCGTTCCCTCAGTTTTTTTCCCTCCATTGTTGGTTGCATCGGCTCCCCCCCTTTTTTCCCTCTTCCAAGACTTTTTCCCTTGACGGCTGTTTAGGCATGGTGGGTGAATTTCCTTGCCACAGTCATCCGGCAATGTACCCCCCCTCTCCTGCCCCGGACAAAAAAATTCGCGCCCCCCCTCTTTTGCCGTGGGGGCATCCTTCTCCTTCCTTTGCAGAAAACCTGCTGAGTATCTGACAGAAAATCAATCCAAGATTTTCCTTTTCCGACAAGCAGTACCTCCTTTTTGCTTTTAAATGGCTAACTCTCTGAGGTTCCCCCCTCCCCCCTTTTTTGAGAGAGAGGAGCCATTTTCGCTTCCTCCACCGCGGTACTTCCATTTCTTCCCCCCCCCATCTTCTATTATTTTCGAGGAAGGCTCACTCAGCAGGTTTTTCCAGGTATTGCCGGCTCATGAGTGAAACCGTTTTCCCCCCCTTTCCCTTCCTTTTTGCCTGTTCGGCCCTGTGGGTCCCTTTCCTGTCGGCCATGCCAAATTCAAACCCAGGAAGGTCATACTCCCCAGCCGTCAATGATTTTCTCATTCTGGAATGAAGATAACACCTCTTCTTCAACCAACACGGCTCATTTAAATCCCAATGAAAGTTCCTTTTTCTCATTTCTTTTTTAGAAGATTCTTTTTTCTTTCCTTATACGTCGCAAGGCCCTTCCTTTTCCTGGCGACATTTTTTTACAACTATAACTTCAGCGACCCTCTACCACAACTTTTTTTTTCTCGGTTCTTGGATTCCTTCTTCCTCTCCCGTTGTGCTTCAACCTCTCCTTTCCCCCCTTTCAGGATTGGATTTCCTTTAAACACAATCGTGATTTGCACGTCCCCTTCCTTTTTTTTTTTTTTTTCTGTCAGACGTAGTGTCGGATCACTGTGTGTATCTCATGTTTTTAGCGTGGTGTTGGAAGCTCGAGGGATAAGCGATCCTAAGAGAGGTCTAATAAATGAGACGAGTGAGCCCTCTTGGTCTCCATTTACTGAAGTTTTTCCCTCCCCGTAGAGGCAGAAGAGAGCGCGGGACAGACGCGCGGAAGGCCAAGTGGGAAGGGAGGGTGTAATAGGTGTGCACTCCGCAATCTTTTCCCTCCCCTTCTCCAAGGCGACAGAGGGAGTCTAGGACCCCCCCCCCCCTTCCCCAAGGAGCGCCAGATCCTCACTACCAGTTTGTTTCTGTTCCAGGTTTCCTTTCCCCCATACCCCCAGTTCTTCCCATACAACCCCCCCCCCCCCCCCCCCCAGCTGCGTGAGGAGACGCAGGTGTGTTCCCTCAAAGTCTCCGGGATTTTCCTTTTGAAATGTATTCGAGAGAAGGTTTTTGTACTTCTTTCGCCTAGGAAGACCGGTTGTTTGTACCGGTTTCCCCCTTCCGCACATATTCCCCTTTCCCAAACTCGCGGAGAAAACCTTTTAGTCTGGTGAATATTTTCAGGTGACAAAATCGTCCCCTCCCCACTAAGCACGTGACCCCCCTTTTATCAGAATGGTGAAACCCTTTTTTCTTTCTGCGGATGAGCTTTCGATACTTCTTTCCCTGTGGGCCAGAATGAATGGACCGAGCCCCCTCCCTGGTGCTGGAGAAAGTGCGATCTCCCCTTCGCGTGCCGGACCCCCCCCCCCCCTTCTTTCACTGTAGCTTTTGACAACAAATCCATTCCTCCCACCTTTTAGAAATAATTTTCTTTTGCCGTATTGACTGTAGCCACGATCGACGGTCATCCTTCCCCAGTGCTACGAATGGGCCCCTTTCTCTTTTTTTGACATGGCTTATTTTCCTCGCAAATTGATTAAATAGTTTCCTTTTTCTCCGGCTAAGAAAGAGCAATATGTCCACCCTGGCTTTTCCAAAGGTGTTCTCTTTCCCTCCAAATAGCATTTTAAGATTCTTTTTTTTTTTCCTCCCTTCAGTTTTTTTCCCCCCCCGGTGATGATGATGGGTCATATTCTAATCGGGGAATTTTCCCCTTTTTTCAGTTAACGTCCCTCCTTCCAAAAGAATCCTCCATGGAATAGATGATTAAAAAAATCAACATATTTCCTTTTGACAGCCTTGTTTTTTTCTTCGAGGTCGCTTTTCCACTTAATCGAGAGGAACACCCCCCCCTCTTCAATACAGGTGATGGCATTTGTACCTTCGTAATAACGAATAGTGTCACAAAGTTGGGGCCCCTCTCTTTCCGGTTGGCCGTTCTTTGAAAAGCAAGGAGTTTGGTTCCTTTTTGTCGGCCATTTTTGTTTCAAGCTCTTAAGCCCTTCTTTCTGAAAGTCTTCTTCTGGGATCCATTGTAGGGCCCCCCCCTTCCCTTTCAACGCTTCGTTGGATTATCCCCTTCGGGATAGGGCCAGGACTTTTCTCCCTAATTTCATTGAAACAGAAGTCGTTTGGGTTGTGAACTGGATTTTAGTTCCGGAAGCCTTCCCTTCCAGTATTTTTGTAAATTCTCTTTTTCTCATGAGGTGCAAGGAGACATTTATTTTATCGCCGTTTCCCACGAGGATAAACTTCCCCCTTTTTTTCCAACATAATAAAAGAGTCCCTTTTTTTCGCTGTTTTGGGTCTGTTGTATCCTTTTTTCCTCGTTATGATACACATGGTAGCAACCCTTTGCCGTGCCGTGACACGGTGTGTTTTCCTTTTTTTCCCCTTAGAGGTCAACCTTCCCCCCCCTTTTCTTTTGTTTTCCGAACGGAGGGAAGAAAGAGAAAGTATAAAGCGTTTCTTTCCCGTGGTTTCTTCATGCCGCCCCTCCCCCCCCTAGTAGTTAATAATTGACGCCTCCTCCCTTTTCGATTCAGCCTATGATCTTGCCATCGCGATGTGGAGCATTTCCTTCCCGCACAAATGTGAGGAGTCTTTTTTTTCATCATGGGCGAAACTTTTCCCCTTCTTTTTCCTCAAGGGGGTGGCTGCCTGTCGCGATTCTCTCGCCCAAGAGGGAATTTGAAAGGCGTTATTTTTTCTCCCGCGAAGGAAGCTTCCCCCTTCCCTTATGGTGCGAAAACCTGGCCGATTTTTTTTTTTCCCAAATTGAACCCTCGTGATCGACACGCGGCGAGTCTCCCACCAATCAACGCTACGGATCTCTCCCTTTTCTTCTTGAGAGAGATCGTAGCTGTGAGTTGTTTGGACTCCTTTTTTTCCTTTCTTTTTCATCTTGCCTTTCTACAAAGGCATAGCCTCTTCCCTTTTTCTCCTTTCAAGATTATTAAACGATGGCCGTCTCCTTCGGTGGTCCCCCCGGCAAAAATAAAGCCTTTAAATTCCCCCCGCGACTGAATCGCGATAGGCATCCCCCTTTAAGTTCACCATACAGTGAAGTTTCCCCCTTTTTCCAAGAGATCAGTCACAATTGTGCGGAGGCGTCCAGTTTATAAACAGCGAGATGGGTTTCCTTTTTCTTCTTCCTTCCTTGCGATGTCTTCTTTTTTTTCTAAACTACTACTGTGTTACTCCCTTCTCCCCATTTCTTAAGCGATGAACTCCACGACGGTGATCCTTTTTTTCACTGCCGTATCGGGCACTCCCCCCTCCCAAATTTCTGGCCCTGTCCCCTTTTTTTCCGGTAATGATGAGGGGCATCCTCCATGCCAAAGTTTTTGCTACATTGTAGCCTACTTAGCAAAAGCACCCTAACAGACCAACCCCCCCAATTGCTCTTTTATTAGGTTCCCCTTTTTGGGCAAAGGCAGGAGAAAATAAATCCCCCCCCCTTCCACCTCATTCCAAATACCGATTTTTTTGTTTTAAAAAATACGGGAAGAGCCCCTTGGAAGATACTTCCGGGAACTTACCCCTCCTCCCCCATCGACTTCTGTTCCAATGTTAGTTTTAGGCCTGGCCTGATTCCCGGAATTATTTTCTTCCCCGAAGCGTTGAAATTCTCCTACAATGGATCCCTTTCTTCTGAAACAGAGAATGGGCGGACGAGCTTGAAACCCCCCCCTAAATTTTCAATTCCCCCCCCCTTTTCAATCAGGCCATATACTTCCCTCCCGGACTCTCCTGGCGGCCCCAACGGGGTGACACGATTCTTTTCCGATGGTTAACATGAAATCTCTTTGCGCGCGATTAAGTTTTTTCTCCGTCTTTTCCCATGATATAACGACCTCCCCCCCCTCTTCAAGCGCGCAAATTGAACTTTTGTCTGGTGGACTCCCCTCCTTTTCAATGTCGTTTCCTTCCTTTAAAAATACGCTGCCACGATTATCCTGGATGAAGCCCCCCCCTCTTTGTTGATTTCTTCACACGGAAGTGGCTTTTTTTCTTGGAAAAGGCTCTTTTTCCTTCCCCCTTTGGAACCTCTTTCTTGCGCTTGCGTAGCCGTCGATGAGAATCCTCACCCTATTCATCAATTTGCGCGTCTCCCCCCCACCCGGGCTATTGGCCCATTTTTTCCCCTAAACGTCAGATAGGGCTCCTTCCGGAAAAAATAAAATTATTTCTAAAAGTTTTAAAAGCTGGAATGTGCTTTCCCCAGTGCTATTCAAAACGTTCTTCCGCGAACGTGAAGGATTTTAAGCCCATCACTTCCGATTGGCTGTCCCCTTCTTGTCACCCACAGTGAAAGCTTCTCTCATTTGTTTGCATCCCCAGGAGATAATGAATTTCCCTATGCATTTCAGTTATGAACCCTTTTGTCAACGACACCCGGAATGCGTTTTCTTGTTCTCAGCTATTTTTTGGGCGGATTATTGGAACCACAGGTACAATTATCGTGATTAAACACCCAACATTCTCTCGAATACATTTCCCCCAGACTTTTGTGCTGAACACCTTCTTTTCTCTGCCAAATTGTTGGGGGATCCTGTTCACTGGGGGATTTCCCTGAACGAAACACCCCCTTTTCGGCGGCTGCCTTGTTTTTTTTCCGAGACTTTGTGATCAACGTTAGCGACCCCTTATACCGAAGTGAGTCTCGGTCCCCTGCCAGCAGTTCAACCACCTTTCTATTAGTTAAAACGGCAACCTTTTTTTTTTTTTGTTTAATGGTCAATACATCCTGACATGCGGACTAATGTTGAACCTCCTGCATGTTACGAATTGTTCCCTTTTTTATCAACAAAGTTTCTGAGATGAGCGGCTGCCCGTTATATTGTCAAAAAATCCTTCCCAACATTATGGGGCTCTTCGAATTAAAATGACCTTACAAAAGGAAATATATTTCCATCCGTTCACTAACTTTTGATGGACCTGAGCCTTTCCTCGGCGAACGGCGGTTTCCAGAATGAGTCGTCCCCTTTTTTACGCTGTTTATTCCTGGTGGTGAATTTGCATTTTTCCCCAGTCATCCGGCCACCCAGGCAAAAACCTTCTTTGCAGAGTTTCACTCATGTCTTTTTTTCCCCCCAACCTGCTGAGTATACTTAAAGCCCTCAATTCGAATTTTTTTCTTCGGGACAAGGGAATTCCTGTGGGCGCTGAAAATGGCTAATCCTCTCCTTTTTGAGAGAGATTAGCCATTTTCAGCGCCACCCCCCCGGTACGCCTTCGGAAAAGGAAAATCCCGCTTGATTTTCGGGAAGGATACTTCCCCCAGGGGCCTCATGAGTGTTGATTACGTGATCTTAATTTTTTTGCCTAATCGCGTGGGTCATTTCCGGATGGACTGTGGCCCTTCCACCAGGAAGAAACAGTTTTTTACGACCATTCTGGAGCCCCCCCGCCGTTCGCCGCTCCCCCCCCCCAGGGCTCATCAACAATGAAGGAATTTTTCTTTTGTCAGATTTCTTGGAGTTCTTGTCGCAAGGCCAACCTTTCATTTTCTTTTATCCCCTTAATTTTTTACCAATATAACTCCTTTCCTACCACCCTCTTTGTTGATGACTCTTCCACATGGCAGGGGAGCCGGTGTCCATTTCCTTTCAGGATTGGATGGACCCAAAAAACCACTCATTCACCCTGAATTTTTCTAATCAGCCGGAGACCCTTTTTAGGTATAAGCTGTTCCCCGGTTATGCAAATTTTTTCGCACGGTTTCCCCCCAAACCAGGGCACAAGCTCACCAGGTTGTTTTCCTCCACTCCCCCAGTGATGATCCCCAGTGCCATACAATTTGGCATTCTGCTTCCTCGTGTGTTCTCCTCTTTATTGAATTTGGACCTTCTCGCTGATGGTATTTCTCCCCGGCATTGTAAAGGGTTTCCTCCCAATAAGGCCTCGCACAAAATAGCGGTCTGAAAAATGTTTTGACGCTTTCTGATTGGCGGTTTCTTCTTAATGCAAATTAATAAGCCCCCCTTCCTATAATGATACGTCCTTTTCCTTATGCCCCAACCCAATGCTGCTCCTTACTTATTTCAATGTGGGTGACAGACTTTTCTCAGTGATGGGTGATGTTCCCCCTTCTTTCTAGCTCAATTAACGTTTTCGCCCCTTTTGCCGGGTTCAACGTTTTGAATCGCCGGTCCTGCTTTTTTTCCCTCCCATTCCATCTTCTCCCTTAATT
>Ga0179591_1309118_pt1 | contig 11498 bp, 12 predicted proteins | sample CZOMad2_1_08_16f_FD_182891 | JGI IMG/M metagenome (GOLD analysis project Ga0179591, IMG submission 182891) | Vadose zone soil fungal communities from Angelo Coast Range Reserve, California, USA - CZOMad2_1_08_16fungal (PacBio error correction) | ecosystem: Environmental > Terrestrial > Soil >... | reverse complement strand
AGGCGGGGTGCCCGTCTGGGGCTCAAAAAGCGGGAGGTGGTTTCGAATTGTTTTTATTCGCTTTTTTGCACAACGACGCCTGACCTAAGTTCCCCCCTGTTTTTACACTTTCACTTGGATCCCAACGCCCATTTTTTGGGAAATCTGCGCATGTTTCCCACGTTATACGGACTTCTCGTTTTCATTCGTCTCTTTTTATCATGGAGCCCTGTAGTTTCCAGGCAAGACCTCACTCTGAGCCCACCGTCATCAGTGTCCCTGTGAAAGATCCCCGGCACGAAAAAAAAGATGTCGTATTCATTTTTGCGTTGGTGTTAAGATAGACGCTTCGAGCATGGTCCACCTTGTGGTAACGACAAGAACAGTCCCCAGTACGCTAGGGATGCTTTTCTGGCGTATTGAAGACCCGCCTAGTCCTTATCGAGCTGTTTTTCTGCTGTTGTTGTGATTTCCTGCTCGATGGCTGTTTGCGATTTGATCCTTTATTTTCCCCAAAATCCCTCGCCCTCTTGGGGCCCTGGCGCCTATGTGTACAACTTTACGCTACGTCGGGCCTCGACGACGGGGGGGGGATACTTTGAGGAGTGTGATAGCACATTAGAGACTTGACTTCGGATTTAAATGGTTATTTCTCCCGGTGGCCGTCCGAATTTTGAGGATTTTCACTTTACGGCACTTAGAGAGTCGAAAAACCCGCGATGTTCACCAGGAGACCCTTTACCATTTTTTTAGGGGCACCGTTCAGCTTTTCTTCCCCCTCCAAATTCCATAGGGGGTGCAGTGCAACTTCTTCCCCTTAGGCTATCAGAATAGAAATGATTGGCTCCCCCGGGCTGCCCACTCCGTGTTTGTCAAATATAACCCCTCATCGTCCCTTTATTATCCCGCCTCACTGAATGCAATTTTTTTTCTGGACCCGATCCTTGGTCGTTCACTGGTTGTATCCCTGCACTCCTATTAGGCTTTTTCGCCAACCATCGTGTCTTGGCCCCGGATTCATATTCCCTCAGGCCCTCAGCGTGAAATATGCACTGGGACCGACTTGCTACACACTCCAACTTGTCTGTTTATGAGGGTGATCGCCGCCGCGGTGGTTCCTCGGAACCTTTTTTGGCCCCAGCGCGATTTCCCCCCCCCTGGACGTTCACTCTTGCGCTTCTATTTACCCCTTTCATTGTGCGTTATATTAATTTTCTCGGGTACTTTGTTCTTCCCTTGGCCCCTTCCTCCCCGGACAAGGGGAACGTCGTGACCAACCGGAGTATCGCCTCGTGGGGCGACGATTTACCGGCACTTCGACGTGTACTTCTGCTAAATTCCCTCCATTCCTTCCCACCGTTGGTTCTTCTCTTTAACCCGGACTTCTCCGAGGCCGACACTGCGGCTTTTTTTTTCGAAAACGTCCCCCCCCGACCGACTACTACGACCTCGGCGATTTGGAGTATTGGAGGAATTGGTATCCAGGGAGAACCGTCCTCGGTTGCCCCTGAAGTGAGACCCGAAAGCGCGCCCGCGTTCACTTAGGGGCGTATTCTTGCCGCTTCGTACCCCCCACACATGCCACTCGAATGGGCCGACTAGACGTCCGTTGCTCATAGTTCACCCATACCTGTCTCCTTTCCATCCACATTAGTTCTGTCGTGCGTTTATGCTTTTAGACCGGTGACGCCACCCCTTTTATCAACGGCTTCCTGTGTTCGAGCTCCAGCACGTCGGTCGCGAAGTTGTGGTCGCTTGCCCTGAGTGAAGTAAGGCGTCCCGTCTCCGTTTTATGTGAGGGCGGAAAGGGCACATTCCATTCCGCCCGCAATGATTTTCCGAATTTTGCCGGTTCCGGTCTCTAGCGTGCTCAGTTTGCTTCTGTTTGCCGACTCCCTCGGGTTATTTCCCCCCCCGGTCAGAGGAACTGGTACTCGCCGTACCACTGAAAGGGTGTCCTGTATCCTGACACCCCCGCTGCTGCGGCGTCCTTCTCTGCGTAAGATTCTTTGGTGATTTTTGGAGGTGCCAGCCCCAAGAACGTCACCCTCCTAGAAAACACCAGAAATTTAGGTTCGTGGTCCGTTTAGCCACGGCGTACGCAAATCCCTCCGTCCGGCGCTGCGCTGAGACCGCTGGGATTAGACACTTCACCTGATTTGGCTTGGGTATTTGCCCCGCCCTTGGTTTTAATACACATGGGACGCAATTCAAATTCAAACATGCGCAAAGCGGTCTTTTCCCCCCTACGACGAGCCGTTCCGGGTTTGTTAATTGCTTGTTTATCGTTTTCCCAGGCGAATAGGTCCTGCCGGACTCTCTTTGCGGGTAGGCCAACCGACTAAGTCCGTTTGATGGACCCATTGTTTTTGTTTCTGATTGGCAGCATCAAAATAGTTTACTACTACTACCCGGGCTATTGGTTTTATTTTCTTTCAGAGAGATGCATGACATAAATTATCCAGCCACCCCCTCCCCCTCCTAGGGGCCTTGACCCACTTTACTTAACCTAGGCCGACCGTCTCCGAAATGGGAGGCCTCGACCCCCTCGGTACGGTAGGCGTCTTAGATGCTGGCGCTTACCCTTCGGATTGCGTTGGGGGAAATACACCTCCTGCCCCCCCCCCACCACCCCTCCGGCGGAAGGGGACCCCAGGGGCATTTTTCCACCCTTTTGTGGGGAAAACCCCGGGACCCCTTTTGGAAGGGCTGGGGGTACGGAGGGACCCCCCCAGGGAGTTTCCCCAGAAGGGTATCCCAACCCCCTTTGGCCCTGGGATTTTTTTTTTTTGGGCCCTCCCGGGCGGTTAATCCTGTTCAAGCCGTAATTTTTTCAGTTAAACCCCTGTCCCAGGGAGTCCCCCCCTTGTTGACTCCCTTGAGCTAGTCTTTTGTTCGCTTGCACTGGGTCGACCGTTTTTATTCTTTGGGACTTTATTTGTAGTCCTGTGCCCCAGTTTCCTTCACCTCTTTTTGGGCCCTTTTTTTTTTTTTTTTTTTTTTTTTCCGCGGTGGACAACCTCTTTCCCCTTCTTTCTTTTGACTGGCTCATTGCCCCCACCCTTCCTTTCACACTATTTTTTTAGTGGGGACCCCGCGAAGGTCTCCCCACAGGGGGGGGGAAAAGGTTTTTCTTCTTTCTGACACACTCCAGAAGGGCAACACACGTGTTTCTCCCGCTAGGGCTTCCGATATAGATGTGGCACTCAACACAGGTTCCTTTTCTCTTGACTTCTTAAAATCGTTAGAATATTTTGAATCACTTCCCCTTCTTGCTTTCCCAAAAACCCCGTCGGTAGGTACTAACACCTTCTTGCGGAGGTGGTGAATTCCTTTAATTGCAAGGATCCACCTCTGGGAAAGGGGGTCATTTTTGAAGGAGGGATCTTTTCACCGTTAGGTCCCTAGAAGGAACCAAAAATATAGGGTCTCCACTCATCTTCCCAGAGAAGAAAGAACAATTTTTTAACAATCCCCCCACACGCCACATTTAATCCCCTTTGCAATAACGTCTTGGGAAAAAAATTTTTTCCCCCCTGGGTTGGGTACGGTTCCGTCCCGTCCGGATAAAACGGAAAAAATTTCCCCCCACCCTTTCTAACAAGGCCGACCTTGGGCCGCAAACCCCCCTACTGGGGACCCCCATGTGCAGCACGGGATGAACCACTTTTGAATCCGGCGCACGCCCTGACTTCCCCCCCCTTTTTCCAGAGTGGGGCGGCCGTGGTCTTTTCTCCTCCACGTTCTGGACCTCTCGTGCCAAACTTTCCCCCCAAACGGAACTGGGGAACCCCTGCAGATTTTTCCACTCCTTTTCCCCCACCCCCCCAGGCGCTTTCAGGCCAGTTCTTCTTTGTTCAATACTCATAGGACCCCCAAAATTTCTTCGCCCCCCCCAAAAGATGGTGTCCAACATTCTTTTCTTCTTTGTTTTCTTGTTCTCTTAAGTTTTTTCTCGTTTGTGTGTACACATGTGTCTTATGAGATATGCCCCCCCGTTGATCCCAGGTGTGTTGTCATTTTTTTTGTGCCCCCTCAGGGGGTTTCGGTTTGTTAACCGCCTCTTTTTTTCCCCAGACCGGACACACCCCCACACACCTTCACCAACACCAGTCATAGGATCACACTTCCCAGGAAAAGATAAGTACCCCCGACACGTCCCCCCCCCCGTAGGAACCCTAACGTTGGCCTCCTCACCCCTATTTAATCACCCATGCACTTTTATCCGCCGTTCCCCCTAGTTACCCTTATTACCGTATTTCCCCCCTGGGCATTCTCCCTGGGACCGCATCAACATTGAGCCTTTCCTGCCCGCCTTTTTCATTTCTTTTTATGAGTTCTGTCTCCCAAAGGGAACAACCCATGGCCTCCGGTTTTGGGGAGTTACTGAATCTTTCGTGTTCTGAATAGGTTGAGTCACTCGTCCCCTCTTGCCTACAAAAACGGGCTTACACTTTTTCTAACTATGTTCTACTTGGGACCCAACGCGTCGTCTCGACGCCTCGGGACTCAAAACCTTTTTTGGGCAACCCACTGGGACATTGGAGGCCTCGGGTTAAAGGGGCGTGTGTTCTTCCGCACACGTAGTGATTCCGGGATCCCCACAAGGAAGCCACGCACGGCCCATGGCCGGTGAAGAGGACCACACACTTGTATTAAAGCCAGCCCCATAAAAAAGGTTTACCCCCTATGTCACCGCCTAGAACAACATTCAGTGTCATTTTAGGCTAGGAAAACACAAATACACCAATGCTGGGGGACCAATACAAGCAACGTGGCTTGAAACCTTCTTTCGCAGCCCCCCCAAACGGAGTTCGACGGGGATTAACGGACGAACTGCATCCACCCACAAAAAACACCACGTGGAACTTCAGCAAAACTAACCTCATCCCCCTCTGCTACAATCTCTCAAGAAAGCCCCTTCCCGGGGTTGGGTTTTTGAGATGTTTATTCACCCTTTTTTTTTCCTACCCCCATCTTTTCCCCCTGGGAACCAAACACGAGGGGCCCCAATCCCGCACGGGCTAGCATCACTGGCCCAACAGTAAGACCGGATCACGTTCAACCCCCACCATTTTTCCGGGGAATCACTTTCCCCGCTTTTTGATGGCACTTTTCATATTCACTTTTGGGCTCCCTTCTTGGGGCCCCTTCCTCAGGGGTGTTGCGGGGGATCCCTTTGGACACCTGTTGTTTCCTGTTCGAAAATCCCCAGCATTCATTTCGACTGGGAATGGAACTGACCTTCCCTTTCCCAAACACCTTCTACCTTCAGCGTTCTTATCCTCGCAAATTTTTTCCCCCCCCGGGCGGCCAAGGCTTAGCGCCTCGTCCTTTTCCCCAGACAGGGCCAACTGGCCCACCATTTTATGGGGCGGGTTTTGTTTGACAGTTTTCCCTCGGAAAGATTCATGGGATCTAAGACCCGCCTTGGAAAGGAATACCTGGAAGGGGCAACGGCCCAAACTCCAATCATTAAGTGGGGAAGACTTTGGCTCCCTCCACCAGGGGAGAGGGATGAAAGAATCCCATGTTACGGAAGTTTGGGACTGGCTTAACCCATATAACCCTGTCCAATGCCACGAACTTCACCGCAAACTACATCCACCAGGTATCCCAGATTTTTTTTTTTTTTTCCTAAAGAATTTCCTTACAATAAGCGGCAGGGGAAGACAGACGTTGGCGTTATTGCGCTTGACGCCGGAAAGATACAAGAGACAAAAACACCCCTAAAACGGACCCGGAGCCACCCGTGCGAAAGGTTTCAATCAAAAACATCGGGCCGGGACTCTTTCGACCAATAAGGGGGGGGGGGGAACACCAGGGGACGGCCCCCCCCCAAGGTTCTACCCCTTCTTCCTCTCCACGGGCCACGAGCGCTACTCGTTTCGGTTTTGGCACCTTTATAGGGTAAAGGGGGAGAGGTGGGCGTTCACCAATGAAAAACCCCACCTCTCTGGCACAACAGGGAGGATGAACTTATAACTTTTTTTTTACTGACTCGAGGACGCCTTTTTTCTGAGAGTTAGATTCCGCCCCATTTCTTGGAACATTGCCGAAACCCCCCCCCCTTCCCCCTGAGGAACCAATCCACGGGTCGGAACGTACAATCTTGATAACCAACCCAGGGCCCCCCATTTTTTTTCACTAAATGGGTCTCCCCGGGGTACAACCCAACCCCGGGTACCCCCCTCCTTCAGTGGGGTTTTGTTGAGGGCGCCCCAAGGGATCTCTACTTCTTTCTGGGTAGGGGTCAGAGTTTCGGAATCCCCCGACTCCTTTTTATGTACCGTGTCCCTGTTCCTACGGGGTGGTACCCCGTAGAACTCTTTCCCCCGGACTTCTTATCGAGCCCACCAAATCTCAGCTTTCGTCGGTGAGTTATCCATTTGGGAGTCTTATGGCTTGCCCCCCCCCACCGGCACACCGTACAGTGGAAGGGGGGTTATCTGTTTCCTCGGCGGGATCCAAAAGGGCAGGGCACCCATGGCAGGGAGAATGTCCTTACCACATTTTTTCCCCACACAACGGGCCGGGCCTTCAGTGGGACCTTTGGGCAGTACCTAACCCAAAACTTCCCCCGCCCCCCACGATGTTTTTCTTTCAGAAGGAAACCCCCCCCCACCCCCCGGAACACGTTGGGTATTCAAGAATCCATCCACGGTAGTGTTCCCTCTTTTTCCCTAAGTTGGTGGGGCCCTCCTCCATGTCTATCCCCTTCCCCCTTCCCCCTTGTGTGGGGTGGTTTTTCTCCCTAGCATTTCAGGGCGAACATCCTGACCCCCCTCATATGGTATTGATCTTAAACCCCACCTCCTTGTCGTTTTCGATTAAACAACTTTTTCCGGTTGGGGGACTTTCATTTTTCCCCTGAACAGGCAATTCCCTCGGCCCGTAACCCTGGCTTAATCTCTCTAGTTGGGGGAATTCCCCCCCTCAGAAGACAACTCCACTTTTCGATTACGAACCCCCCGCACCGACCCCCCTCTCCTGGGGGAAGGGAAAACCAGACACTCCAAGGGAATGGTGTGCTTAGACATCTGAAAACCCCCTGGGAAGAGGGAGGATACGGTGAGGCACTCTTTTAGGCGGTTTGAGAACCGTCCCAACCACACACTTTTGCCACACACCCCCCCGGACACCCTCTCATGCCCTCTTAAAGAACAATCTTTTTTTCCCTACACAGCCCCCCAGACCTTTCAACAAATTTCCCCCCCCCTCCGCGTTCCAACCTTTTGGGGGGGAAACTTTTAACACATGGGGACCCTCTCTAAATCTTTTCTCTTCCCGTGTTTTTTTTCCCGGGCACCGGAGGATTTACCTCCCCCCCGTAACCCGAAAAACTCCCGTCACGTACCCTCACTATTTAAATTCTTTTTGCGTGATCCCCCCGTTCTCTCTCTGCACAGGGCTCCTTTCAAAAACTATTTCACCCCCCCCATTCGGGACCCGATGCCCCCCCCTTCAGCGCCGTTTCTCCTTTTCCCCACCCCTGCGGGGGTCTTGCAGTCGCTAAAATTCTGTGGGCTTGACACCACCAAACCCCTGACCAAACAAGGGCCCCTAGGGGGGGGGGGTGACTGACCCATTGGATAATTCCCACACCACACGAACACACCCCTCTCTCGGGGCCCTCACCGTCTCTTCCTTTCCTCTTACACCCCAGGCCCATTGTCCGGTTACGACCGCCTCCCCCCCACCTTTCATAAATCTTCCACTACCCTTCTTTATGGGCGTCCCTTCATACCGTCTCCTGGTAGAAACAAAAACAAGGGGAACTAAAAGGGGGACGTCCCCATCCCGTTTCCCATACCCCCCCTTCTTCTCCTTGAAAAATTTAAGACACCCACCAGAGGACTAGGAAAGGTCTGCGGTGGTGTTTCACATTTTATAGGGAGGGGTCAGGGCTTTCAGAGGCTGGGGGCTCTTTCCCCAGAGCCTTCCCCTTTGGTGAGAACATGCCCCAAATCCTTCAGAAACCAACGGCCTTTCTAAACACCCTCCCCCCTGCATTCCATTGTCCCTGAATGCTTCTTCGTGACCCTCCGGGCCAGCCTCGGGTGGAGGGTTCCTGTCACCGGGGTCCCCCCGGGTACCCGCACATTAAAACTTTTTTTTGGCCAAATCCCGTTCTGGGGAAGGGGCCCCTTGGGCAGCCCACCCCGCGAACAGATGTGCGAAGTCTTGCCAAGCCAAACCCTGGTGGAACCCCGCCCCCAAATTCGTCCCCGTTTCAGCCCCCCCCATTTTCCCCGGGGAAGCTTACCTCTTTTCCTCGGACCAGTGCAGGAGAAAACCACACCCCTCACCGGGGGGGGACCTCCTCAATAAACAAAATTCTTATATTTTAACTTTCTTACGGTCTTCCTTGGATAGCTTTAATTAGGTCCCTCTTACCACGGTGTAGGGCACCCAATGCCGCGGGTGTGCAAAAGAAAGGGAAGCAAAGATGGCCTCTTCAGGCACTCTCCCAATTCCAGGGTTCCCCCCCCAAAGGGGTTACCCACCGAAATCCGCAAGTTAGACGTTCTTGGATCCTGACAACTGTGACGCGGGGTCACTTTATCTCGTGGGGGGTTTTTTCAGAGTTCTTTTCTTCTCATTGTCCAAGCTTTCTCGGGGGGGGACTATTCCTTTTAATCCTGGCCCTCCTCAAGGGGGGAAGAACTGGGCTCTTCCCAAGGGATGTCCTCCGAAGGCTAACCCCCCCAAAACAAGGGGCACGACCCAAGGACTTTCCAGGACTGTTCTCCCCAAATTTTTCGTTTTTTTGAACCAGTCCAGCCTTATGTACACTAACCCCTTTGTAACACTCTAAGTGAACAACAACCAAACATGTGCTTAGTTAGCGGAGTAGTCGGATGTTGACCCAGACCCCCGTGATAAAAAATGTAGAAAACTATTTTAGAAAAAGGGGGGATCATTCAACTTGTGTGAATAGGTTGAAACACATTTCTTCAGAGAGTGGGCTGCAGATCGGCCGGGAAAAATTCTCGTTATGGGCCCCCAATTTTCCCAGAAACCAGGACGTTTCCGGGGACCCACACGCTACCTTGGGGAGATTTCGATCGGCCTGTTTTTTTTTTTGGGAATATGTTACACGGCCCACCTTTCAGGACGGGCGAGCACAGACCACGTTGCTGGGTCGACACTCAACAGATTAAAAACCCACAAAAGTGGACATAATTGGTTTGACTTTCAAACTGAGGGGAACAAATAATGGTAGGCTGGCGCGTCAAAAAAAAAGAATCATCTTGCACAATGAATAATGTCCCTGAAACCAAAACCGTTGTCTTGCGACGGGTTCCCCAGAAAAGTGTGTCTCTAGATGAGCCCCGCCAGGAGTTGTGGGGGATCCAGATCCGGGGGTTTTGCGTTGCTGTTTTTGTGGCGTGCCCCCATCTTTCAAATACTTACCTATTAACCCATTTCTCCCCCTTGATGAATCGTGTCTGCAGCTTACACTTCCATCCCCCTAACTAGGGGGCTTCCCTTAAGGAGGTTAGCGAGGAGTTTGCAATAACTTTTCCCTCTGTGCACTTTGATGTTTGGTGGGTTAAGCACAGGGGGCCGCGTCCAAAATAACGTCTATTATTTGAGCGGACCAGGAAACCGGGGGAATGCTTCCCCCACTAGGGACGAACTGTACTTAGTAATGCCACCTCCTCCTTCTTCGCGTTATACACCAGCAGCGCACGTTGATGGTGTTCCAACTTTTTTTTATTAACCGTTTGTTACCCGAGGGAAATGGTCTGGTTAAATTATTTTGCGGGGGAGGACCCCCTTTCTCTTTCGGTTCCCTGTAGGGGACATCCGAGTTGGGCCAGTGTTGCCACTCCTTCAAATTTCCGGTATTACGGAGTAGCTTATTGACGCCAAAAATTCGTTGCCTCAAAGAAGGAAGTCACACATTGACCCGAAACTGCCGTCCCGAGGGGGGGGGGGGGGACCCCCAATTGTGCTTGTGCTTTGCCCCCCCCTTAGGCCTTTTTGTAGGTTTTTCCCGGGACGGTTGGACATTTCTTTCACGCGGTGGATCCGTCAAACGGATTTTCTTCATTTGCGTCGGGAAACCGGTTCGGAAGGAAGGTGATGATTTGCAATGGCAGGTTCCCCCGTCCACTTGCCGGGGTCACAAGATTGTTGGGTATATATCCCTCACCTTCGTCAGCCTAGGGTCTTTCTTTTTATTTTCAGAATCACTTACCTCACTGATTGTAGTTGGGCCACCTCAAGATTATTGACAGCTCTTTATACCAGTTTTATTTCCGTTTGTTGTGTGAGCGACCCCCATTTCGTCTTATGGCACTTCCAGATATGTATGACTGTTCCTCCCCCCACGACCAACAACCTGGGTTCCTTTTTTCGTCGTATCAGAACCCAAACTCTTATGTTGTGGAAATCTGTAAAATTGGAAAAGGGGGGGCGCAAAGGATAGAAAGCTTTTGTTTTAAGAGGTGATTAGTACAGTTGTTCCCCGCTTTTCAAGGACAAACAAACAAAAATATTCCCTAGCTGGTACGTTCCCTGAACCCGGGCTGGGACTCCGGCATCTCCCAACCCTTTCCCCCCCCGTTTTTGGGGCCCATACTCTTCACGAAGCTTTGGATTCACCCCCCTTTACTCTTTGGCCGGCTGGGGCTCTCTTTTCTTGAGGAACGGATAAACAAACGGCGCCCGACGGCCCCGCCCGCCCCCCCGGTTCCGTTCCCGCGTCGGCCAAACCCCCGACCTGGGGTGGGGAGCACCACAACTGGCCCACCCCCCCCCACACTCTTCCAAACGTTGAATTCGAGGGGGGGAAACCGCCATAGGCCCGTCATACATATCCCTCTCGTCGTGTCTCCAGACTACGCCCGCCCGGTTCTTGTTCCCCCCCCCCCCCCTGGTCTTATGGATCAAAGACTTTTCCTGTCCAACCATCCTTTAAAAAATCCACCGTGGCGACAGCGGCTTGACTCAACCACTTGAGGATCTGCGTTCTCCCGTCGCGTTCCCTTATCTCCTAGCTTCTCCACCAAGTCAGTCCATGTCTCCTTCCTAGTGTGTGATCTTCACTAACGGATTCAACAGTCAGCTTGCTGTTTTCATTGTGGGTTTACAAAATCTTTTTTCCTCTCCAACGCCTTCTTTAATTAGACACGAGCACCCGTGAGTACCAAAACGGATAGGCGGCCAACAAATCAACCGTCAGTTCCCGGCTTTGTGCTCATTTGAATTCTCTTTTTCCACTCAATTTCGCGAAAGAATCGTCACGCTGTTTTCCCGCCGCGGACGGCACCAACGTGGCGATTTGACACAATCGAACCAGGCCCCGGATGTGTCACACAAGTCGATTTTGTACCTCAGTTGTCAACCGGCGCCACTGACCAAAATGATAGTGCCACCCCCCCCCACCTAAACTTAAGCCTAGTTTTCAGGTGTTGTCGTGGTCCCATGTTTTCTGGGGGATGCACCCGCATCCCGGCGTCTACTCCCTGTGACCCGCTAAAATGGCTTGTCTAGTAAACACTGCGATT
>Ga0179591_1272544_pt1 | contig 11499 bp, 10 predicted proteins | sample CZOMad2_1_08_16f_FD_182891 | JGI IMG/M metagenome (GOLD analysis project Ga0179591, IMG submission 182891) | Vadose zone soil fungal communities from Angelo Coast Range Reserve, California, USA - CZOMad2_1_08_16fungal (PacBio error correction) | ecosystem: Environmental > Terrestrial > Soil >... | reverse complement strand
AAGGAATTATTTTCCATGTCCACCTCCTTCCCACGCTTCCTGCGCAGGTCAGTTTCAAAACAACTCCCCGACCCCTACCCCTCCCTTATGCTCTCCTTTTCCGTATGTTCTTTCCCCTTTCAGGTGACCTTCTCTTGTGGAGAAACCCTCCAGGCAAGTACAACGTTGCCCCGTCTGCAGCTTCCCCCTCAGTTTTTCTTCCATTTTTACGTCCATTTCTCTCCTTTAAGGTCCTTCTGCAGGACCCTTAAGAGTATGTGCTCCAATAAGGATAGCAGTAGCTTGAGACGGTTGAGTCTTTGGAAGTAAAATCACCCTTGATGTCTTTTCTTTTCCACCTTTTCTTTTGGATTTCCTTGGAGGTCTGAATGTTCAAGGTTGCTCCCTTCGGACTATTAGACCCATATCTCCCCCCCCTTTTGAACACCCACAATTTTTTCCGTACTCCGGAGATGACACGGTGATTTTTCTCGAGCTCATCTTTTCTAGCTATTTGACAACTGCTTTTCCAATTCCGCCCCTTTCCAATATTCGTATACTATCTTCTTCCTTGGAGCCCCCTCCCCCTTAACCTTTTAAAAGCATTGAGTCGTCCGTCGTCCGGAGTGTTCCCGAATGACATACCGTTTTTCTCCCCCCCCCTTTCGGGCCCTTACATCCGTCCTCCCCCTTTGGAACCTTGATGATTCTGCGGTTTAGAGGACATTACAATCTTTTGTGAGTTCCCGAATTTTTAGTCACAACTCGACGTCCCTTCCCCCAGTCAGTTTATTCCCTTTGAAGGCATTTGTCTCCCCTTTCCCGAGTCTCCCCCCTTCAGTTTAGCGGGAAAAATGAAGTTTCCCCCTTTTTGACGAGCTTCCAGGCCTTTTCCCCTCTTTTTTGTTCTGAGTCCCCTGATCACTTCTTCTTGGACTTTTTTCTGGCTTTGGACAAGGCTGGCCGATTCCAGTCCCCACCTTTCAAACGGAAGCACGTGAGCGAGGTTCCCCCCTTTCCTTCCATTCCCTTAATTTCTCCTGCAGCTTTTTTCTCGGCATTCTATCTACCGTAGATACGGCTGGGAAGCCCTCCCCTCCCCATCCATTTATTACGAAAGTTCGAGAAAGTTAACAGCTCTCGTGGTTCGAGGCGGCCCTCTGCCCTTGGCTTCTTTACGGCTCCTTATTTGAAGCTACAGGAATTGTTTCGACTCACCCCTCAGGATTGATTTGGGCGATGTATTTTCTGCCCAGATAATCGGTGTTTTGTCCTACTTTGTCGCTTCTCATTTCCCTCTCTTTTTTCAGTTCCCTTTTCTGACCTTTTTCTCTTTTTGAAAAACAGAGGCGCGCGGCCTCGGCTTTAACGAAGCGATGGTTCTTTTTCTCCTCCGCGAACATTAAATTAGAGCGCTCAACCTCTGTTTCCGTATTACTACGTGTTCTCTCCCATTCATCTACTTCTTTTTCTCCCAAATATATACCCCCTCTGTTTTGTTTGTTCCTTTCATGGATCCCCACTTCTGAGGGAAAAATTTTTTTTCCCAGAATCGCGAAATAGCCGTCATGTTTGAGCGCTCGCTCATGGCCGTTCTTTTCTCCCACTGCCCATCTTTTCTTTCCACGGTTCTCATCTGCCCCATTGGCCCCTCCCAGCGTCATATAGAGAACTCCTGCGACAAGTATTGGAACAATCTTTCCCGACTTCCTCGCTTTCAGAACATAATCGCAACAACTCCTTATGCGCTCTTACCCTGAGATTCCCCTCCTCTTATCAAGCAGTTTTCCTTCCCCCCACAAAATTTATGTTCCCTCATTACACGACCATGGTTGCTCTTTTCCTCCCCCCTCCCGTGATGAAGAAAGCCTTACTTGGATTAACGCAGATCTACCTGGATGCGCCGCGTCCTCATTGAATTCTCCTGACTTTTTTTTCCGCCCCGATTTGTTAGTTTTTTTTTCTTCGTTTTATCGTGTGCCATCCCCCCTTAAAGCAGTTCCCCTCCCCAGGGCTATATAATGTCAGCTCCCCCCCCCCCCCTTTTTTTTCCTTCTCTCCTTATTCTACCGGAGAAGTCCTTTCCTGCAATTGCCGCGCCACGGAGCTTTTTTTTTTGTCCGTGGAGTCAACTTTCCGTCACCGACCTAACTCAGAGCGACTTTTCTTTTTGATCTTACCCTTTCCCCCTTGGATGTTTGTTTTTTTTCGTGCAACTTCTTTGTTATCAGATGTTCCTCTGAAGGACTCATAAGGTCTGAATTGGGCGGCAGCTCTCTCCCATACTCCCCCTCTTTTACCCCCCATCGCTAGTCGAAGGAAGGATAGAGGCTGACGGAAAATTTTTAATTCTTATTGTCACGAAAATCAAAGTCCTTCGTACTTCTCTGCCCTTTTTGACCCCCCCCTTCCTGGCTTCCCTTGTCTACCCTCCTCCACCCTAGGTCCCGCCCCCCCCCAGCCAACTTGTAAGAGACTACTACGAAGTCCGCATTGGGCCGCTGACTGACACGTTCGTCGTCCTCGGCCTTATTTTGACTTTTTTCCCCTTTCCTTCCTCCGGGAACCTCCTCCCCCTTCCCCCTGAGAGTTCCCCAGAAGATTCCCACCCCAAAGACGAACTAATTAGGCGATAAGGACTCTCCTTTTTCTCAAAGAAGCGTAGCCCGTTTTCTAAGGCTGCCTTCCTTGTCGGCGCTGGTCTTTGGCCTCTTTCTTCTTTCCTCCTCCCGCGTATTCCAGGTTTACCCTCCTTTTCGTAATTTTCCGTCGAGCGCTCCGCAGCATACCCCGGCGTCGAGACGCTTGACTTTTCCCGATCACGGCAGATTCCAGCATTTTTTCGATATGGTTTTTTGATTTCCCTCCCTTCCTCACCTCCCTTGACTCTTCACTCAGCGTTCTCTCTCAAACCCAGGCCCTCACGGAAGACTTTTCACTTTTGCGTTGCGCGAATTTCGGCGACCCCTCCAATTCGCGTTGCTTGCCCCCCCCTCTACTATCCTTTTCTGCCCCCCTCCTTTCCCACAATAGTTTTTCAAGGACTGCAAGCCGGACGAAGCTTGCATTTTTTACCCGTCATAAAGCTATCTCTTTTTAATCATTGTTTTTTGTTGAGAGATCTTTCCTCTCTCCCCTTCGCACTCAGCTCCCCTTTCCCCCGGTTGTTCCCCAGTCGGTCAGCCCTGCGTGAGACGAAGTCTTCCTCTTTTTCTTTTGCCCCCGCGCTTCCTCCCCTTTTCCCGGAAATCCTTCCAGTTTCTCCCCCCCGTTTTGTTCTTTTTGCGCAAACCCAGCCTCCATTATTTTCCATGCCAGATTTTCATTTCCGGTTACTGCGATTCTGGGATTTTTTTTTTTTCCTCCCCCTCAAGTCCCCCCAGAACCCCTCCCTTCTTTAAGATTTTGCTCGGACTAATAGAGTATACCGTATGTCTGGATGTTCGGAAAGCTTTTTGGAAAAAATTAATCCCCCTTTCGTCTTTTTTTTTATCTTCGCGTTATTCTAGACGTACACCTTTTTTACAGGCAGGTCAGTCCCCAGCCATCAACGGCTCAGAGTCAATGTGCTCTCCTCAGGATCGCCCGCGGCCTAGTCTTCGTTTTTTCCCCCTAGTTTTCTCCCTTGTGATCTCTTTTCTTTCCGGGGAACGGAAGAGGTCCCTTTTCACTTTTCTTCCCTATTCGGCAGAGTAGAAAGCGATCCTCCCTGTAGGCTCGTCACGCCTTCTTCCGAGTCTCCCTTCCCTTCTTGCCCTCTCGACTTTTTGATTGTGATATTGAACAAGTGCTCGGTTTCTCCCTTCGAAGATGCTCCGCGAAGAGCGTCTTGATGCCTTTATGGCGAGTCCTCCCTTCCCCGCTTCGTTAGTCGTAGTTCTTCGTCGATAGTTCGCAGGGACCATCCCGCATGGTTGATAAGTCGAGTACTCACTTCTCAATCCCTTGATGATGTCCTTTTTAATCGAGAACCCCAATCCTTGCAGAGTCCTTTTTCTTTAATCGACTAGAAGGACGCCCCGCCCTCCTGTTGAGGGTCGGTGACGTTTGCCATTTTTCTCCCTCTTCTTGCCCGTGTCCAATGTCAGCTGGGGTCCCGCCGGGAAGCTGACCTTTTTCTTGAAGGCGGCTGAGCTGTTTGAAATCTGACATCTCAGATCCGATGAAGGTTTCTGCCTTTCCTGTCTTGACCTTCTTTGCAGCCCCCTAAGTCTTTGCCATCGAATATTGCTGCCCTCACTTCGCTGCAGCTGATACGCTGTGGAGATACGAGGCCTCCCCCCTCCCCGGTTCGAGAAATCCCCCCAACACTGTCGTTTTTTTTTCCCGGTCCATCGCCTTTGCGGATTATTTTTGTGCTTGGTACTTGGCTTATGGTGATATCTTCTTTTTTCTGAAGGTTGCTACTTTATTGCTTTTGCGAGAAGCGCTGGCGCCCAATACGGCTGGTGCCCACTCTTAGCCGTCCCAGTATGCGCGCGGTTGCGTATGTTCCTTGTTGGTGCCCTTAGGCCCTTTACGCCTCGATGGGTGTTTCACGGCCACCCCAAAGCGAGAGATTTTAACCTCTTTTTTCTTAAGACGAGGTTTCGATGGTCCCCAAAATCTCTCCTTAGGTTGTGAGCTTTTTTACAACCCACTCTCTCTTTTTTTCCTTTCTCTCCTAATTCAGATCACACCTTTCTTCTTACCATAAGAATACTTCGCACTTAATGTTGCGCTCGCTTAATTGCAAGTATTCGTATAGTTTTTATTCCGGACGCGCGGCACTCGGTTTAGATCACGGTCCGCTGAACTTTCCCTCGATCAATTATCGATCCTCCCCCCTTTTTATTTCTTTTTCTGATTGAGCTACCTTTTTCTTTCGAACATACAAGCCAAAGCAATCCATTATTCTTTTTTCTCACCTTTCATGGCGGCAAATCAGGATTTAACACTCGCCCGTCAAGGAACCACCAATCTCCTTGCTTCCTACCCTTTTTTGTGCTCGAACTTGCCTTCCTTCCCGGGATTTTTCGGAGTTCCCCTCCGGAATTCTGTTTTTTTTTTCTCTTCCTCAAAGGCGAAGGCAGACTTCTGCAGCCCATATGGTCCCTTGCCACACTCTCCTTAGTTTTTTTTTTTTTTTTTTAAAGAACGCTATGTTTTTGTACCTCCTCGTCCCTTCTTCATCGAGTTTTCTCTTATCTTTTTCCGATTTCAACCTTTTTCAGCCGATCCAAAGGCCTGCCCTTCTCCCCGGAGACCTTTGCGAACCCTTCCTTGTGTTCGTTTTCAAATGTAGCCCGACCTCAAAGACATGCTCTCTTCCGTTAATGAATCTATTACTAAAATTTAGGCTGCCCTGCGTTTCTCTGCTCCCCTCCCCCCTCAGGACCAGTCGTGAATTGCAGGCAGAGAATTTCGTTGGAAATTGATAAAAACTGTGCCCCATTTCATGGCGATGCTTTTTTCCATCTATACCCCAACGTTTTTCAGGATTTTCCGCCTCCACCGCATAATCCGTTTCCTCCATCCTCTTTCCCAGGTAGAAGTGTCCCGCCTGTCATATCTAACCCCCCACCGCGCTTCAACGCTTCCTATTTCCTAATTTGAGTTGCCAGCTCCTTCCCAGCCTGCTACGCAGGTAGAAATAGGACGTTCCATCACCGTAATCTGCCAGACCGACTTTTTCTCGCCCCTCTTTCTAGACGCATTCCCGGCTTCGCCAAAAGCCGTCCGCCGGCCCGGCTAAGGAGCGCCTTTCCGAAAGTGGCGCATTTTTAGCTGCGCGTCTCCCTTCTTCGACATTTTGTCCATCCCTTTCGGGCTGATTTTGCGCGGAAAAAACTGAGTAGCGGGTACATTTCTCACCGTTGACTTTAACCGTCCGGTGCGCATTTTTATCTTTTTGCACCCCCCGGGAGAAAAGCCCCGTTCACGATTCATATTAATCCGACTTCTCTCTTTTTATACTGTATTTGCGCCCTCCCCTGAAGTTTCGGAAGCGGCCGATATTAAGCTTTCATGGCCAAGTTTCAACCAGGACTCCACTGGAATTGCTTATTTTCGACGAGAAGGAGCGGGGCGCACATTTTTCAAAAAGACTTTTCCTGTCATCGGCTAACTCAGGGGCCCTCCTCCTGCAAGTCTGCTGCCCCGAAAGACAAAGAACTCATAGTCCTAAATCTTTCTCATCTAGTTGGTGTTGTTTCGAGGACTAGATGTTGAAAACAGCTTCCCGGTGATCTTTCGGCATCTTTCCTTTTTTTTTTATTAAAACGTCGTTTCCCGAGGGGAGAAGATAGTCCCTTTTGTGTTCGTTCCGAAAAGAGAATTTCCCGCGAGGTTTCGCCTAAAGGGCAATTTTTTTTTCCCTCAAGAACGTTGTCCATGAACAGCCTATCGGCAGATTATGCGCCGTCGTGCTTGAGAATCCCGAAAAGACTAAACCTCTTAAAAAATGCGGATGTCCTTCATGCGGATCGTGTTTTTTATATTTCCGGCTTCCTGCCCCGCTCTATGAGAAACCCCTTCCCCCCCTAAGTGTAAAAGCTGAAGGCGAATGAATCTAGAGAAATCAGCCACCCAACCGGTTCCCGGTAGGCCTCATGCCAGGAAGCCCTGCTAAGCGTCTTGCGACCTTCAGCTCTCTTGGCCGAGGTTTTGAGGCGTTTGGACCAATCGTATTTTTTTTGACCCTTTGAGATGGTTGTTCCTGCAAGTATTGCGTTACGGTGATGCAATCGCGGCAGTAGTTTTTGAAGCGAACGGGTCTTTTTTTCGTAACGCCCCCTTTAGAATTTAGTAGCTTGGAAAGTTGAGGGGATGACTCGGTTGAGGAGATATTGACCCTGCGGGCACTTCGACGGTTAGATGCGGCACCCCCAGCTTCGATCCGGAAAGCTATTTCACGCGTCGGAGGAATTCGTCGATCGGCATGCTCACTTGGAACTCCCGGTGGTTTCACACGCTGTAGAGGTAGGCTAAGTGCGTTGCTCATTCACGACCGATGAGTGCGGTTACCCTTTTCCAGTTTTTTATTTCTGCCCTCGCGGCCTGCGTCTCATCCGGGTCTTGACGGCGACATTGGCTCCCACCGGCCGAACACCACCCCCCGTGTTCACCTGGCTGTTTCCCCTTTGAACCGAGCGGTTGCTCCTTTTTTTTTTGAAAGAACATGAAAGATTCTGCGATGAATGTGTGTCTTGCTGGAAGGATGACCGTTGATCTCTTTTTCCCAAGAAGTGCAATAATTTTTCCCAATTGGCGGCCGCAGCTTAGTCGCCTGAAGCCTTTGCTCTCTATACCGGAGATTCGGTTTGAAGCCCTCCAGACCCCGTTCTTGAAAAGAAACTTTTCCCTTTTTGTTATAGGCCCCCCATCCCCCGGCGCGCGGATATTTTTGGTGGGTTCCTACCCTTTCTCTTTGATGAATAGCCGTATTTCTCCGGAAGGTGCGAAGCACCTTTAAGGGATTGCTGGTTTTTCATGTTTTTTCCTCAAATTTTTGAATTGTCTCGGCCTTATAATGTAGGCTGTGCGTGGTTTGAACAGTGGAGTCAGAAAACGAGGCCCTTCTTCCGCTTTACGAAGCGATTTGTTCGCATACGGCCATACACCCTCTTCTCCCACCCCTCCTGTTTACGACGTTTTCTTTCGAAGAGGTGTGAGTTCTGACCACATCCTCTTTTTTCCCTGTCCTCCTACGTGTGATGAGATGTTTACTAGACTCAAAACTCCTGTAGAGTTTGCCCAATCGAACCTCGTATTTATCGGCCCGTCCTGTTTTACCTTCTGACAACTTTTCCTTTTTTTCTCAGCCGTTCGCTACACCACTCAGCTGAAAAAACTTTAAACCGCCCGATAGAGAACGGCCGGTCCTTTATTTTCCCAAGCACGGACTTTTTTTTCTGAAGGCCTTCGACCCCCCCGACTTTTCTTGCGCTGGGCGGCAAAATCCTTCTTCCTAAGAAGCCCGTTTCACCCACCCCAGATCCGAGAGGCCGTGGGCCCCATATCCCCCAAGGGGTGAGAGTTTTCTTTCTGAAAGTGCTGCCGAAGCCTTATTTTTTAGTTTTTTCAATCTACCTCTTTCTAAGGTGCCCCGAATGGGCCATATTTCCATCTGCAATAGCTAGGATTAGTTTTCCTTGCGGATCGGTGCCTTCCTTGTCAATCCTTCCAGCGCGTTCATCAGTCTTCTTACCCCAGACCCTCTCAGCCTCCCCAAAGGCCTGTTCTCGTCAAAGGCGCCCCAACGGCATGGGCCGGCCAGCGGTCTTGTGAGAATACGAGGGAGTCATGTAGAAGTAACAGTTTACCACGCCGCGTCTTCCCTTTCTGCTTTTTCCGAACATGCGGCTCTGCCCTTCTTTTTGTTCTCGATGTCGCCGAAGGACATAATCAAGGTAGTGAATGACTCGGCAGTTTTTAGGGCTCACTCGTCCCTCTATCAACCTTTTTCGAATTTGAGAAGCTAACGATTTCTTTTACCCGGAGATTCTATTCTGACTTGACCATCCACGAAGAATACGCCCTGCGTGCCGACTCTTCACGGTCGAAGTGCTTTTAATTTCCCAGCTTTCTCCTTTCTCAAATGCTACTAATCGTCGAAGTGGATATGAAACAGTAGCTCGCGGCGAATTCGCGAGGTGTATCACGTGTGCTTAAAGTTCTCTTAACGACCCGAACGAGCACAGAAGAAAAACGTCAGCCACCTCCCCCTCTACAGATACTTCGTCTATTCAGGAAGTGTCGACGATCCTTCCCCTGGAGGTCCCTGAGAGTCCCCCCCCCCCAACACCCACAATTGACGGCGGGCTGATGTTCAAGCGTAGAGGGCATCTCCCCGCACCGTTGATTGTATTAGTTTCTTCCCAAAGCATCTACAAATCAGGATCTTCCGCGATACGGTCCCCACTCAGGAAGCTTCCTTCCGACTAGAGTTTTTTTCTTGGGCGTTGATTTTCTCAGCCCTCCTTCTTTCAGAGTTACTTTCGAGGGCCCATATTTTTTCCCCCCGGCTGCTGTCCCTCAACCGGACATCACGGAAGCACCCAAATGGCCCTCCTGAATTTCGGCACTCCGGTCTTTCTGCATTCCCCCCAGAAGGACTCCCGTCTCCTCGGCTGAAGACGTCCCATAGGCAAAGGAAGGCCCCCCGCCGCGTTTCCCAAGCTTCCCCCCCTCTCTCTGTTCCCCTTTTCCTTTCTGGTTCCTTTTTTTATAGAAGATGAGATGAAACAGATGAGTGCCGTGGTGGGTTGATCTTTTTGAAGCGGCTTGTCCCCCCTTTGCCGACTTTTGCGTAGCTTTTTCTGATATCTCCCTTACTTTGCCCACGCGCCCTTAAGGTAGACTAAAAAGCGCCTGCCAGTGATGTTTTTTCCGTGATGTATTAGTCCCCAATTTTTCACATCTTTTACCCATCATTTAGGACTCTTCCTGAGCGTCAGGGCTTTTTTCGGCCCTTCCCAACCTCCACCTAAACCCCGAAAAACCAAACTTGACCTTCTCTTTTCCTTTCTATACCTTTGCTTTGCGAAACCCCTCCCCTACCGTGCAAAGGAACCTTTCAGGCATAAAAGATAGAGTTTAGCTCCCAGAAAGAAGTAAATTTAGAGACTTTTTCATTCCCCCCTAATTATTCCCCCTTCCCAGTACTCATCCGGATCTCCTCTTAGATTCCCCCTGGAAGCTTCTTTCCTTCGTTTTGGAGTTTATTGTGCTCTTCGGAAATCCTCTTTCTTTGATCGCTTGTTTGCCTTGATTTTGATGCTCGGTCCCCCCTTCTCCCTCGAGATTGAAACGGGTCAGGCTCTTCCGACACCTTTCCCCTCCAGCAGTCGGTTCTCCCTTTTGGTCGTCAGCGCCTCGTTTGATTTCCCTTATTGACAATGACCTGGGCACTTCCGAACCCCGTCTCCTGAAGATGGCCCTTCTTTCGGCTTTTCTTATTGGCGCTAATTCGGTAAATCGCCTTGTCCACCCTTCCAGTGCCGTCGTAGCATTCGTCTCTTTGCGTCTTCCATTTTCCCCCCTTTTCGATGGGAGCAAAGGAGATCTAGTCATCCACGACCTTGATGATGTTTGTGTTTAGTCCAGCGAGAACACCGAATAGCCGTCCCTTTCGAACGGCCCTCCTCTTTCGTTGAGGTCTTCTTAGAATTGTTGACCTCGGCGGCGAAAAAAACGCTCTTTGGCGATGACAATCCTCTTGGAAAGACCGGTGTTGAATCTCCTTTTTTGCGCTTCCCCTCCTAAGACCCTGGCGATTAGATGGGCTCCTGAAGGATGAACTGATGGCACCCGCAGGACAGTCAAACGACAGGTGCAATCGACCCTTGTCTTCCCTCCCTGTTGTAGAATTCCTTTTTCTGCCCTAAAGTGATAAGGATGGTCCCATCCCACAAAATCCGAGGCTCGGAGCACGCGTCCAACGCGCAACCTTTGTCGAGCCGGCACGCACTCGACAGTTTGTTCCTTGGCTTATTTCCCTTTTCAAGCGCCCTTCTTTTGAATGCCCGTCATCATTTCTTTCTTTTGTCGTGTATGTCGAAGTCAGGAAAAATCCGGCTTGGCGTCCATTAGCGGCCTGTCTACTTTTTGGAAATGCCTTTTTTCAGTTTTGATCCTAGACCGACTGCGCGGCTTCCTTTACCCGTCCCTCTTTCCGTCGAATACATTGAAAAGCATTTCCACATGAACTTGCTTCGAGGGTCTTCCCTCCTTAGGTCTTTTTTTTCTCTCTTTTTTTTTTTTTGAGAGAGATGTATAGCTCACCCCCCCTTCCTTCTCTTCCTTGTCCCATCCTCCCCCCCGTTAATATCGCCTTTCCAGTGTGAGAGTCGCTCCCCCTTATTCGACAAAGCCCCATCAAGCCGGCTCCGCCTTCGCTAACTTTTTTTCAAACGCAATTTTCTCAAGGGCGAGACCTATTCCACTCCCCCGTATTTCTCTATCTCTTCTACATTACATCCAAAAGAACCCCCCCTTTCGCTTTTTCTCCGAGAGTTTACCCCTCCGTAAAAGGTTTTTTTTCCCCCCCTATCGAGAGAAGTTTGCCGGATCGTCCCCCAAAAGTACCTTGGGTTGCTCTTTCTCTCACTTGCCAGAAAGAAGGGGATTTTCTGGCTGTCTCAGAAGTCATATTCCGAGAGCCTTGTTCTGACCTTCTTCCATATGCTTTTCCCCCCAGGGTTAAAGATGGCACTCCCCTTCTTCATTCGTTGACCTGTATGCGGATACCAGTGAAGAATTGTAAATCCCTTCATAGGATCCAAAGATAGAAGGGATCCTCACCTCTTTCCCCTTCAGTCCCCTTCTAGGACATTATAGCTCACAGTGCTCCTCAAGCTTGGCAGCAGACACTTCTCTTGTTCCGCCGATTGATCCCTCGTCCAGATTCTGTCGACCGCCGGATCTTTGCGATCCCCAAAAGGCGTGGCACCGTGGGTTCTCGCTCAATTCCCTTTGACAAGCTAACGCAGTGCGTCGGAAGCATTTCGGCTCCCTCCGACCTCGTGATCAACACTCGGA
>Ga0179591_1303067_pt1 | contig 11500 bp, 13 predicted proteins | sample CZOMad2_1_08_16f_FD_182891 | JGI IMG/M metagenome (GOLD analysis project Ga0179591, IMG submission 182891) | Vadose zone soil fungal communities from Angelo Coast Range Reserve, California, USA - CZOMad2_1_08_16fungal (PacBio error correction) | ecosystem: Environmental > Terrestrial > Soil >... | reverse complement strand
GAGTGCCTTTTTTTCTCCTCCCAGGATTTTTTGCGGTAAATTTTGGAAGCTTTTTTAATCCGACTCCATTCTGCGCTCTTCTTCTCCTGGCCAAGCGACTTTCTTTTTTCTTCCCTTTTGGGTCCTCGCTTTCCTTTTTTTCCTATCATTTTTTTTTTGGCTTGCCTTTCCCCTCTCTTTATAGCGTCGTCTGGCTACCAATCGGGTCCGTAGACTTTCTTCGATGTTCCTGACGCATTCCTCTCTTTTACCCCCCTTGCTTGACACGTGATCTATCTTGGTGAGGACTTGCTGAGGCCTTGGTCCTACTTGTCACCTTCACTACTTATTTTCGTTCCTTGCAGGCGCTACTTTTTTCATTCTCCTCTTTGTTGGTGTTCTCTTTTATTTCCACTGTTGCTGCTCCCCCTCTCGTTTCTTTCTTCTCTCTGGGCCGATTCTTTCTATTTTCCGCAGGTGTTTTTTTTAGCCACTTTTTATGACTTCGCTTTGATGTCTCAAAACCACCCTCTTCAGCTCAACCCCCCTGCTTGTTGAGCTCCCTTCTTCCTCCTCGGAAAGATGGCGTTTGGCGTCTTCTTTGGGCCGAGCTTTCTTTCCTTCTCTTTTTCCCATTCGGCTTTTGAAGCTCCCTCTCTTCGTCCTTTTTCTTTCCAGCCTTCCTTTCCCGTTTTTCAGCCTTCCGTCTCGTGCGTTTGCAGACCTTACTCTCCTTCTCCATATCTGACCCTTTTTTCGACGTTCTCTGAAGACTTTTTCCGTCTATTTCCCTTTATTCTATTAGGACCTGTTCTATTCCTTTCTCCCCCATCTTTTTTGGAGAAACTTTTTTATACCTACGACCATTGATTGAGAGTGGTGTTTTGTTCAATGCTAACTGGTCATCTTTTTTTTTTTCAAATGCCTGTGACACGCTTTCTAAAAGGCTTCTTTCTCGGCCTGCCCGTTGAGTCGCGTGAGATTTTTTTAACTCTCTCCTTCACTCTTAGTTTTTTTTTGTTTGCCATACTCTCCTTTATTTGTAGCGTGCTTCCGGCCAAACTGCTTCTTTTTTCTTCCTGAAACTCCTTTTTAATTGGGTGGAACCTCTTATTCCCCGCTTCTCCCGTTCTGGGTTCGTTTTTTTCTTTATGTTCTCCTTCTGCTTTCTTTTTGTGTTGCTTCGGTACCTTGCCGCGCCCCCCTCTTTGAAACGATTTTTTACGACAGTGTATCTTTTTGGACATTTTTGTTATGCGGGGACTTGTGGGTATCTTTTTTTCTTCTCGCTTTCCATCAATGTTTTATCGTCCATCCAGCCCTTACACCTTATCTGAGTACCTCCCCGATTTAGCTTCCCATTTATATCGTCTTGATTGCTAGCGCCTAGCTTAATTTTTTTCACTCCTTTTTCCTCTAGTGTTTATTTTTCCTAAGCTAAGTTCGTCATTATTTTCTTTCTTTTTCTGCCTCTACCTTTTAAACTCCCTCCTTTTTTTGATCTCATAGCTCTTGTCAACCAAAGTTCTCGCACCACCAAGCCTCTTCTCGTTCCTGAAACTCTCCCTCCGGGACCCCCCCTTACGTCCTTCCACCCCCCCCTCCATAGTGCTCGTCTCTTCCCTTTCCCCACAACTCCTCGTGACTCCTCCTCAATCCGCCTTCCCTTGCTATTCTGCTCCTGCAACTTCCTACTCCTACAACTGAGACTTGACTCCACCCCTCCCCAGCCCCCTCATTTTCACACTTCCTTTTCCCCATCCTTACCGGTTCCTCCTTTCCGCCATTTCTACCTTCCCTTCCTACCGCACTCCCCCTCACGAAGACGTTTGCTTTCAATCCCACTCCATCCCAACTTTCCGCCCAAACATTTCTCTTTCCTCTGTTCCCCCCCTCTCCTGGGCGCTCCATTTTTACACTTACCAAACACCCTACTGCGCGTCTCCTCTAAATTCACCCAATTTCCTCTTCCTCCTACCGACTCGACCTGACCCGTAGAGCGATACAAATTCATCAACCTCACCCTTTCCCCCACTGCTTTCCTTTCTCCCCCTCCTTACTGTATTTTTTCTTCACTTCAACCTCCTAGTGCTTTGAATACGTGGTTCCACACACGCGCGCAGCCATAGCTCTTTTTGTTACCCGTCCCGTCTTAATGCTGTCTATTTCCAGAGATAATTTTCACCGCATCTTTCACGAGTCAAATCCCTCAGCAGTCACGACTTGAAGTACTCTTAACTTCTTGCCTTTTGAATGTTAAAGTTACAACTCCAGATTCGCAACTCACCCATCTATCGTTCCGTGCTGCCAAAAGAGTAATCAGCTTTCCTCTTCCTGTTCATACACGAGTCTTCGATCTCCCCCTCCGCTAAGCCCTTTTGCGACACGCCCAAAATCTTTAGCCCTTCTCCCTCCCCTCACCTCCAGCGTTGCCATCCTCCCTTTCTTTTTTTATAAGCCCAGGGTTCCCGTCCCGTACCCATTTTTAGCTCAGAGAAAACAAGCCCTCCGGTTCGGCTTCGCATCCCCTGCCCCCCACTTTCGTGATTCTCCTTCTCTTTCATTTTTCTCAACGCAACACCTCTTCCGTAATCTCTCCGAGTACTCTTTAGAGACCCCCCTTCCATATATTGAGATGATTGTATTATTCCACATCCTCGAATTTTTCTTCACATTGACCTCTCTGCCTCGTTAAAACCCCTTCCATTTCCCGCTTGTTCCTTGGTCACGACGCTTTCGCCCGTTGTTCTCTCCCTCTTTACGATTTTAATCCTTCCTCCCCTTACTCCCCTAAAGTCCCCCCTCTAGGCGAATTCACGTACGCACTCCCGTGCACACGGGTCACCGAACCCTAGAGCGCACTTCTCCCGTCTTTTCTTATCAATCCGCCGTCATTCCCCCACTTTTTTTTAGATAATGTCCCCCGTCAGCGACGGCCCAAGCCGATTAACGTCATTTCCTCCACCTTTTTCTAGTACCTTTCTCCTTCCTATTTTTCATCCTCTTTTCGCCAGCCCCTTTAAAGTCCCCCCCCTGAAACTAAATTTTGGGACATCCTCCCCTTAACTGCCCTTCATTTCCTTCCTCCCAATGGCTGATAACATGACAAATGGTATCCTTCTCAATATTTAGTTTGCAGCTTCTTCTCGCCGTTACCTGAACAGCCCGTCCAGATGCTCCTTCTTTTTTGTCTCCCCCTTTTCCTCGGTTTCACGGTTTTTCCCTTGCCGTTCTTTGCTCTCAGAGACCCCCCTGAACCTTCGCTAGGCTCTGTCAAATAAAACCTGTGCTCGAACATTTTCTTCTCATTTCACCGACTCCGATTTCCCCCCCCCTCGTCGCACGATTTACCAAAGCCGGGCCTCGTTTCCTTTTCCCTTATACCAAAGCCCTTTTCTTTCCCACTTTAGTCTCGCTTTCTTAAGCCGCTTTTTCCTTTCCGCCCCTGCGTTTTCGCCTCTAATAGGCTTTGCCCTTTGTCTAGTACAAGCTACTCGATAATTCTGCTTTGACTTTAGGAGAAGTGACTGAAATTGTTTTCCTCATTATTTTCATATTCTCATTGAGTGCTTTCGTACTGCCTTTTCTCCCCCCCCGTAACTGTAATCAGTGCCCTGGTGGACCCTTTTCGTTAGTACCGGATGTAGCCCCAAACCGCCCAAATTCTTTTCCCCTCCTACCTAGGTTTGGCCCTTCTCCCTAAATTTCCCTCCCTTCCCTCCCCGGTTTCAGATCCCTCTCGAGAAAACTGAAATTCTTGCGACACAGCCTCTACAACCCTGTCACCTTTCCCCCCACGGACTTCCTCGTACTCTGGTTTCTGCCTTCTGCGAGTTTTTTCCATACCTCTCCCAGAATCGACGAGTTTTTTAGCCCCCCCCCCCTCACGCAAGTTCCCTTCTTTGTTCACCTTGTTGTTTCTTGTGCACAGTTTTGCTTTGCAAATTTCGTTCTGAATTTCCTCACTTTATCTTTGGATTCTCCCTCCTTTATCGACTTTTCCACCGGCCGATCGATTTCCCTTATGTACAGACTCCGGTGGATCGAATTTTTGGACTTTTTCCCCGGTCCTTTTTCCCCAGACCGCCCGCGTGTCTTGTCCAAATCATACTTGCCCCCCCCAACGTCCCCCCCTTTCAAGTAGTCACCCTCGAACGGACACTCCCGTCTGGACACCGTTGTCAGGCTAATTTTCCCCACGCCTTCTCCTTATTCCTGCCAAATTTCGTTCTTTCCTTTGCTTTGATCCTTTTACTTCTTACACAAGTCTCCCCTCAATTTCAGCGCTCTCTTTTTCCTCTGTTACCTCCTTTCCGCTTTTCCCTTGTCTGAACCGAGTTACACGTTGATTTTTTTTTTCCCTCTTTTCATGAGCCGTCACCATACCCCAACCAAACCCTTTTTTGCAGCTCTTCGCTTTTGTGCGCATGCAGCATGTTCGGTCTTTGCCCTTGATACGCTTTTTGCTCCCCGAAGAACTTCTTTGCTAAATCCCCTTTTTCCTCCAGTTCCCCACTCCTGGCACCACCTTCGCTTGCTCTGGCGGCCGCCTAGGCAATCGACCGCTTTCCGGTCGCCGTATCCAGTTCCCTTCAGTCTTCCCCATTTCTCCCCTCAATGCCGGTGCTGCCCCCAAAAGCCTCTCTTCTCATTTCCTTGGTATCCTCCACCACTGTTTAGAAGACCCTGCCCTCCTTTCTCCTTACCCCCATCCGTTTTCATCTCGTTCCTTCCTTCCCTATCTCCAAACTAGCACCTCTTCCCTCTCCCCCTAGACCTTTCCGTGTTGAGTTCTACTGTTTCTTACTCTGTGGCAAAACCCTATTTTCCCTGTGCCAGGTCTCTTACTCTGTAACCACCCCCCCCCCCCAACCAAATAATTCTTCGCTGTTTCTGGGTCTCACTTCGTTTGGTTCCTCCTGCTAAGCACCACGACTTTTCTGTGCAACTTTTCCTTTACCTCTAATCTTCTGCGAAGTTGTCCCTTCAGCTCCTTCCTCTTCCGGTGCGATCTTGCCCAACGTTGACAACTTTCTCTAACCCTCTTTTCTTTTTGTTGTGAGGATTTGTTCCGGTCGTCGCGAGTTTGGCGAGCATTTAAAGTGTTTTTCTTTTTCCCTCCCGATCCCTTTCAGTTTGCCTGCTTCTTTTTTTTCTTTGTCTCTATAGATCTTTTTTTGTTTCAATTTTCTCCTGCGTGTAACTTCTGTTTCCCTTCGTTCAGCTTTTCCTCATGAGTTTCGCGCAGAGTCGGGTTTGGTGATCTTATTTTTCCACTCTGCACCTCTTCCCTAAGACCTTCCTTCCCCATCCCCCCGCGTTACCCCCCCCTCCCCCCCCTCTCCCTCCATCTTCCTTTGCACCCCTCCTCCCCCGTCCTCCCCTCCTCACCTCCCTTTGCCATACCCCCCTTCCCCCCCCCTGTCTCCAACCCCCCCTCACCCCCCCCGACCCCTCCCCCACCCCAAAGACCTTCTTCCTCCCCCACCTGCCTTCCCTCCGCCACCCATAATCTCCCCCCTCCGCACTATCTTTTCCCCCTCGCCCCCTCACCGACTAATCCACTCCCTCCCCCCCCACCTCTCCCACATTCTCTCTCGCCCATTCCTCCACCTTTCCTTCCCATCATTCTACCCCCCCCCCCACCCCCCTCGTATTTCTGCGTCGCCCCTACCAGTAATGTTTTCTTTTTCTCTTCTTTTCTTCTTTCCTTTTTTTTTTTTCATCCCTTTTCTTCCTCTTTCCTTTTTTTTTTTTTTTTTTTTTTTTTTTTTTTTTCCCTTTTCTTTCTCTTTTTTTTTTTTTTTCTTTTTTGTCTTTTTTTTTTTTTTTTTTCTCTTTTTTTTTTTTTTTGTTTCTTTTGTTTTTTTTTTTTTTTTTTTTTTTTCTTTTTTTTTTTTTTTTTCCTTTTCTTTTCTTTCTTTTTCTTTTTTTGTTTTGTTTTTTTGTCCGCTTTTTTTTTTTTTTTTTTTTTTTTTTTTTTTTTTTTTTTTTTTTTTTTGTTTTTTTTTTTTTTTTTTTTTTTTTTTTTTTTTCTCTTTTTTTTTTTTTTTTTTTTTTTTCTGCTAGTCTCTCGTTTTTGTTAACTTGTTGTGTTTTTTTTCCTTTTTCTGTTAAAGAGGTTTTCTCCCGATACGAATGGTTTACCGCTGGTTTTTTTTTTTTGCGGATGTCGTATCCTGATGGTTGAGATAGCTCCAGATCGGTCTTGGTATTGTTCTTAACCTCGCCGTATATTCTTGTTTTTCGGAGCCTTTTGTGGTCCAGCTTTTGCCTTCTTGCAACTCCCTGACTTCTTCTGGCGTCGGCCTCAGACACGATGACCGTAGTTGCATTAGGGCCTCCCCCATATTCCTTGCGCATTTTTTTGGGTGGTTTTGTGTGTTCTGGACTTTGCCGTAGAGCTGCCCGGCTTCGAGACGAAGTTTCTCCCCTTCTCTACGAGCGCCCCCCATTTTCGCAGTTGATATTTATAAAAGTTTTTTCGTTTCCTTGTCAACTTTTCAAACCCTCTAGCGAGTTTGTTATTTTTAGGTTAGATTGTTAGTTCTGTTCTCTCGTAGGACCTGTCTTCCCTCCCTCTTAATTCCAGGTTTTTTCTCATTTCGCAGCGTCTCTCATGCCCACGCTTTGTTCCCCGGAACATGTGATCATGGCTTTTCCTCCCTCTTTTCTACGTCCCTTGATAGGTGAACCTGCTTTTAGTTTGTGGGCTATTGCTGCATTTTCTCTCTATGTGGCTTTACTCAATACTACCCCGGCTGTTTCTTGTTCTTTCCCCCGGACACACAGTAACCATAGTCGAGGTCCCCCTTATTTAATTACCATCTGAGTTTTTTCTGTTGCTTCTTTCAAGCGATAACTCGTCCACTTCTCTTGAGAGACCACCTGTCTTTTTTCACCACAATATTTCAAGTTAACATTATTTTCCCTTCCGCGGTCTGGTTTTTATCCGGAGTTAGCTCTTCCTGCAGGTCCATCGTACAGCCTGGGTCCCCCCGCCTTTCCCCGTGTTTGATGCCAGTCGTGTAGCTTTGTGTTCATACCTCATCGCATCATCTGTAATTTTTCGCGTTTTTTTGGAGATTTCCCATTTTCCAATTTTTTCCCTTTCATTCTACTTGCGTTAGCAGTCCAACCCGGTCTTTTTTGAGCTGTTACGGTAATCCGAAGGGTCATGAAGATCTTCGGATACATCCAGACGTGTGATTTCTTCTTTTTTTTTTTCGACATCGTCCTTTATTTTAGGTGATTTCTGCACGCCCCCCCCTTTACCGGAAGCCTATGACAGGTCAGACTTTCTCTCCTGCTTGTCCTCGCCGATTTCCTTTTTGATGGCTGGCCGCCGTTTGTTGGACCTTACCCAAAGGAGTCTTCAGTCCCTTTTTACTTTTTAATGTTTACTTGCTCTCGTTTAACATCCCGTTGCCTCTTGCCTGTTAAAGAATCTGTGTCTCCTTCTGAATGCTTCCCTCAAAGTTAGGTCCTTTCCCCGGTTGTTATTTTTCGACATTGGACCTGCCCTGTTTAGGATTTCATTCTTCCACGAACGGTGAAACCCCCCCTAGTGGACACGTAAAGCGACGTTCTTTTTCCCCATCTGTCTCTCTTACAAGACGGGGAGTTTGTTGTTGTTTCTCTCTTGCGGGCTCTCGCATGACCCAGCTTTTAACAGTGAGGATCTTTTTCCGTCCGTTTTTGGTCCCCTTTTTTTACCCGCCTTTGTTGGAACTCGTCAAGCCCTACTTTTCCTCTGATTTATTATATCTTTTTTCTTCCCCTTGTAGACGGTTAATTTTTCTTGTCTTCACCTGTGAAATACTCTGTAGACTGTGCTACTCACCTCTTTAGTTCATCTCTCTCTCCATCTCTTGATCGTGCCTTTGTTCCCTCCCTTGGACGGGAAATGCTGTGCGCTGAAATCTTCTTCTTTTCCCTTGCCTTGATTTACATGACCTTAAGGGCGTATTGGTTCGCCCCGTTTTTTCCTCGTTCGTCCTGTGCTTGCGCGGCGACCTTTTTTTTTTGCCGTGGGAGGCAGTGGCGACTATTAGGAATCCGGCTGCTCCTGAGCCTTGGCCTGAAAGCTCGCTCTTTCGCCTAGTCCGGGGACAAATTTCCTCAGTACCCAAAGTCATTCTCTCGCACATCTTTACGAGATTTGGCCTCCGGTTTCGCAATAAGTATATTGATTTGCCGGCGACAAGCTCTACCCTTCTTTCTCTAGTGCACTCACTTTTTTTGGTCGGTTTTTTTTTAGCGACACAAGGTTCCTGAATGAACTAGACCTCACACATTTGTGTTCGGGTGATTTGATTCGCCTTTCTTATTTACTGATCGCGGCGTCCTCTGTTTTACTTGGCATGCTTCCTTTTTGCCTTTATCCAAATAGCGGTCAGCCCCGCTCGCCTTGGAATTTGAATCACCTTCTCAATATGCGTTTTGCTATTTTTTTTCTTCCTCGATCCCGTCGTCTTTTTTCTGAGGTTTGCCAGAGGTCCCACTTTCTTTTCCAAAGCCCTCGAAATCTACGTTACAGCCTTTTGCGGGCACTGGGGCTCTCTTTTTCGTTCTTTTTTCTCCCCCACGTGGAGCCTGATTGGTTAACTTTACCCGTCCCCTAACATCTCGTGACTTTTTTGCGCGGTGTCAGTGCGTCAGATGTTGACGAGTCCCCCCCTCCCTCCAAATGTCGATATTCGGACCTGGAGATGCCTTTTCGAGGAACCCTGCCACCTTCTCCCGGGACCGTGATACACGACCCCAGTTCCTGATGCTGTGTTGTTGTGACCACATTCCTCCTAACCGTTGTCCGCTCTGCCGCTGACATTCGCGTTCCATTTCGTCCGGTATCCTCTCATTCGTTGCCGTTCCCGCAAGTTTGAGTGGTGTTTAGCTTATACCGTCAGTTCCTTTTTTCGTTCCATACTTCCTATTCGAGTTCTTTGTGGATCGTTGCGCCGCACCCCCGTTTGTCTAGTTTTTTTATTGTCTCCACAGATGTATCTGTGGTTTTGGAAACTTTCCTGGCAATCCTAAAGTTCTTGGCTTCGTTGGTGTTTGCCGTTTGAGTGAATGGGGCCCTTGTTCCCGTGTAGCCCCGATCGGTTCCGGTCCGCCGGTCCGCTTTTTCCCGAGTTACCAGTTTTTTTCCCCGATTATTTCTTTTGGCCGATGGGCTGGTTGTCTTTGTGCGGGTATTTTCTTGTCCCTAAAGCCTCCATATTGACTTAGCCTTGATGACCTCTTTCAACCTTCGATATCGGCTACAGTGCCCCACCACCACCCACTGAGAGCGTCCCCGAGATCTTTGCTCATTTGTTCCTCTCGGGGGGGCACCCCCTCTCTCTCACCTGTTTTATGCCGGCTTTTCCCCTCCTCCTCCGTTTCTTGTTTTTGTCTACGTCTTCGGCAATTGCCAAGAAAACAGTCCTCCCTCCGTTCCGTTTCCCTCCATATGCCGCGGGCCGAACGTGTCACAAACGTTTCCGCTTCCGTTTCAACGTCTCTTCGAGTTGGTCCCTTTTTCTCTCTCGATATTTTTCGTATACTGTTAAGGCTATTCGAAGTATCAGCTCCACCGACAGGACAGACCAGAGCCCAACAACTCCCCTAGCCCTCTCCCACCCTTCTTGCTGGCCTTCGAGCAACAGCTCTCCTACATGGCCTGATCGTGACCTTCCACATTCCTCCCGCACCATTGCCCCCTACGCCTCGTCGACCAAAAAGCACAACTCCCCAATCCAACCGGACAATTCTCTTTCCATACCCCCTCGTTTCCCACAGCCTCGTTTTCCTCCCCATAAAAAACCTCGCCCAAGGAGATCGCAGGCTCCTCTCTCCCCCTTCAAGAGAGTACATTCGAAACGATTTAACTTAGCTTTTACAAAGGCTCCACTTCACTAAAACTCACCCATCCCCCGCATTGCTCCCAACTGCCCTCCTGAGTTCTGAAACAGAAACAGCCTCTCTTCCCCCGGTTATGTCCTCCTGTGGTCACACCCCACCACTTTCGCCCAAAAGCACTTCCGATCCGTGGTCTGTATCATTCCCTGTTTCGTTTCCCTGTTTCTTCGAGCCTCGCAATCACCTCACTAACGACACTTGGCATCGTTTTCGCTACGGTCCCGTCCACCCTGCTCTTCCCTCTGCTCGGTATTCCTCAAGTTTCTTCAAGCACCCCGTTGCGCCTTGCAAACAGACACTTCTACGGCCCGGCCCGCTGTCCCTTATAGATTTCTGGGCCTTTCCAATCCCAGCCCTTCTCTCAAAAGCCGTCGCTGACAGCTCCCTCTGTCCACATCCTCAAAACGCCAAATCTTTTCTCGTTCTCTTTCTTCATCGCTTTAGTCCCCACATCCGTTTGCCTGCTTTTTTTCTTTTTCTCGCAACTTTTCCTGGGCTCATAAACATTCTTTTTTCTTCGTCCGCGTCATCCATAAGCTCCGTGAATCCTTTACTTTCTACAGCACATCACACTGCCCCCCCCCCTTGTTCATTCAGAGGCCGTCCCTCCCTTTTTTTTCCACGACAAAATTCTGTCCTCCGGCAGCAGTACTTTTTCGCCTGCAACATCTTTTTCCGATTGCGCGTCATTTTTACCGTTCCCCCACAAATTGTCGGTTCTCCCTCATGTTTTCACGTTCTACGAGTCGGACTTTCTTCTTAACAGTTCACTTTTTCACGATCTTTCCCCCCCCGTTCGTCTTTTGCACACGTTGCGCACCGATTTCTCCAAGATCGCGCCTTTCGTCTCTTCCCTTCCCCTCCCCCACCCTTCTAGCACTACCGCCAAACTCCTCGCGCGCCCATCTTTTACTTTCTCACACTTCCTGCTACACGGGCTACTCAATCGGCAAATTCTCCTGTAGTTCGGGATTCAAATACGCCCCCCACTTTGCGCTGGCCGCATCTTGCGGTCGATGATCGGTCTCCCAAAAGTAAATAATCGACTCCTACCTCGGTTCAGTGCTCTCTCAGACTCTCTGGGTTCGTATTCGAGCTTTTCCTTTCCCACAACGAACCTTGCCGTTTCCCATCCCTTAAAGACTGGACTCTTCTCACAATTCCACTATTACTTCCCATTTTGCCAACACACGCCATTTCCCAATTCCCACAAATGAGGTTTTAATTTCCACCCAAGATTGATCCTCTTTCATGAGAGATCAGGCCAGTCACCTTTCGGATACACGACGAGCCTTTTTTCAGTAGACCGGGTTTTACCGGTTTTTTTCAGAAGGTGGGTTCGTTGACCTTTTTTCTAGTCCGGAATTACTTGGAAATAGGTTAATCGCCGTTCCCTTTCTCCCAAACCAACACGTCGTTTCCTTACACTTGACCTTTTATTCTGGTGGTCCTTCCCTCTCAAACCACAATCGGTGTACCCACTGCCCCCCCCAGCCCCTCGTTTGGCTTTCTCTCGATAAGTGATTTGAAAACTCACTGTTCCTTCTCCAAGGCTTTCCTACCTCCCTTTTTCCTAGTCCGATTCATGCGGAACTTGCTCCTCCGTCCTCGAGGA